>Ga0116225_1000134_pt1 | contig 60493 bp, 36 predicted proteins | sample Sb_taG_8_FD_88968 | JGI IMG/M metagenome (GOLD analysis project Ga0116225, IMG submission 88968) | Peat soil microbial communities from Weissenstadt, Germany - Sb_50d_c_BC metaG | ecosystem: Environmental > Terrestrial > Soil > Wetlands > Peat | place: Germany: Weissenstadt | collected 2010-09-21 | reverse complement strand
GGCATTCCTTTTCCAGAAGGTCCCATGCGCTGGCTCGATCCCTTCCGCATAGCCAACCGCTACGGCCTCTTCGCCAACATGACCCACGAGCGCTACGAAATCGAATTCCAAGGCACCCGTGACGGCAAATCGTGGGTCCCCTATCCCTTCCGCTACAAGCCACAGGACCTCACCTCCGCCCCGGGCATTTACGCCCCCTATCAACCCCGCTTCGAATGGAACCTCTGGTTCGCCTCCCTAGACTCCTGGCGCCGCTCCCCGTTCGTAGTAGCCACCGAAGAGCAAATCCTCAAAGGCAGCCCGGATGTCCTGGCCCTATTCGCAAACGATCCGTTCAAGGGCGATCCTCCCAAGGCAGTCCGCGCGGTAATCTATCAATACTGGTTTACGGACCTGGCCACCAAGCGCACCCAAGGCACCTGGTGGCGCCGCGACCTCCTAGGCCGCTACTGCCCAGCCCTGATCCGCACCCAAGACGGCGAAATTGCCGAGGATGATTCCGAAGATCTAAGCCCAACAGTCCATCCTCCCAGGGAGTAGTTCAAACCTATGTAGCGCCGTCCTTTCAGGTCGACATCCTATAAATCCAACGGCATCAATCTCTTACACGATTTTTGCGGACGCCCTTGCATTTTCCTGATTATGTGCTATTCTAACAACTGGTCAGAATTTCGTAGTAAGAAGCGTAAGAAAGGCCCGGGTTTCACATCCGGCCCTCCAAATTCGAGGAACCCTCTGGGATCCTCGCCGCCTCTGTGAACCACGCAAGCTGACCCGCCAATTTCTAATCGCGTGCGAAATTATTAGAAATTGAGCTAACTTACTGAAAATAAAGGAAGACTATCATTTCTAATCGCGTGAAAACGGGCCCCCCAACGGGGTCGCTCACAGGCAGTAAATCAATTTCAAATGGAGGCGGTACAAAAGAAGATTGGGGAGAAGCCTCCCGACGAGACCCCTCCCCACCTTTGTCCCTGGGGTACGCCGTAAATGGCCCTGCCAGGAGAAGCGGGCCAACGACGCACACAGTGTTTCCCGCTACAACCCAAGCCACGCAAATTAGTTGCGGTGCAACCGAACATTTCTCAAAAAATTCCGCCCGCGCCGACAAGCGTTCTACGGGGCCTTTCCCGCACGCCCCGGCGCCAGTAGAATGGCCGCCTAACGGAATGAGACCCGAAAAGAAGCCGCACGAGCCGGAAATCACCGAGCCGCAACTTCTCGCGCATCTCGCCAAGATCGACCATCCGCAAAGCATCCGCGAAATGGCCCACGAGCTGGGCCTGCATCATCGCGGCCGCCGAGCGATTCCCAAGATTCTCTCGAAGCTCAAGCGCAACCGGGTAGTCGAAGAAATTTCCGGCGGCCGGTTTCGCCTCGCCCAAGGACATCTCCCGCGCTCGGTGCAAAAAGCCGTCGCCGGAAGCCAAGAGAAGGCCAAGCCCGCGCAGCAGGAACACCAGCGCAAGCCGCAACGCGATCCGAATCTCATCGCCGGGCGCTTTATCGCGCATCGCGATGGATATGGCTTCGTCGTGCCCGCCGAGCCGCAACCGAAAATGGACGGCGACTTATTCATCCGCCGCGATGCCGTCGGCGACGCGATGCACGGCGACAGCGTCCTCGCGCGCATCGAGCGGCGCCGCGCCGATGGCCGCGCTGAAGGCCGCATCGTTCAGATCGTCGAGCGCGAGCATCCGACCGTCGTCGGCCTGTTCCGCTACGGCCCGCAAAGTAATGTCGTGCTTCCCTACGACACGCGCATCCTGCACGAAATCGTAATTCCGCCGGGCGATGAGCTGTTGCCTGCACTGAAAGATAAGCTCGGCGAAATGCCCGCTGCCGCGGGAGCGAATTCGCGCGTGGCCAGCCGCCGCGTGCGATTCCCGGAACTCGATGGCGCCGTGGTAAATGTCGAACTCACGCGATTTCCGAAAGGCGGTCTTGCGCCGGCAGGCCGCGTGATCGAAATTCTCGGCCGGCCCGGCGACATCGGCGTGGACACGGAAATCGTGATCCGCAAGCATCACTTGCCGCATGAATTCGCAGAGGATGTCGTCGACGAAGCCCGCGCCGTGCCGCAGCAAGTGAGCGAGGCGGATCGCCGCGGCCGCCGCGATTTTCGCGATTTGCCCATCGTCACAATTGACGGCGAAACGGCGCGCGACTTCGACGATGCGGTGCACGTCGCTACGCAGCCGAATGGCAATTTCGAATTGCAGGTGCACATCGCCGATGTCGCGCACTACGTCAAGCGCGGATCGCCGATCGATCTCGAGGCGCGGCTCCGAGGAACATCGGTTTATTTCCCGCTGCGCGCCGTGCCCATGCTTCCCGAAGAGCTTTCAAACGGGATCTGCTCGCTCAATCCGCAAGTCGAGCGGCTGGTGATGAGCGTCATAATGAAAATCGACGGCGAGGGCCAAGTCACCGGTACGGAATTCAGCGCCGAAGTGATTCGCTCCGCCGAGCGCATGACTTACACCAACGTGAACAAAGTTCTCGAAAACGATCCGGAAATGAGCGAGCGCTACGCCGCGCAGGCCGCGCATTTCCGCCGCATGCGCGAACTGGCGCTGCTGCTGAATAAGCGGCGCTATGGCCGCGGCTCGATTGATTTCGATTTGCCCGAGCGCGTAATCGAATTCGACGCGCAGGGCCGCATGACCGGAATTCTTCGCAGCGAGCGCAATATCGCGCACCGCATCATCGAAGAATTCATGCTGGCGGCAAATGAAAGCGTCGCGCGCTACCTCGATCGCCGCGGAATCGTCAGCCTGCATCGTGTGCACGAGAAGCCGGACCCGAACAAAGTTCTCGAATTCGAAGAAATGGCCAAGGCATTCGGCTACACGCTTGGCGTAACGGATCTGCTCGAGCGCCGCGTGATGGTTCGCCACGGCAAATCGCAGCCGCCCGCGCGCCGCGATCGCGCCGGCCATGGCCGCATGCGGCCGATGGAAGTGACCATGCCCGCGACAGAAGAAATCGATATTCGGCCCGAGCATTATCAGCGGCTCACGGAGAAAATCGCGGGCAAGCCAGAAGAGCGCATCGTTTCTTACTTAATGTTGCGCTCGCTGCGGCAGGCTCGCTATGCCGCGGAGCCGCTCGGCCATTTCGCGCTGGCCGCGGATGAATACACGCACTTCACTTCGCCGATTCGCCGCTATCCCGATTTGATCGTGCATCGCGCGCTGAAATGGGCGCTCGAGAATCCGGACGCATCCGGCCCGCGCATCATGCCGGTGACAAAATCGCGCGGCGCGGACAAGCACGACGGCTCGGAAGCGCCCGGCATCGGGCCTTATCGCCGCCAGGAACTCGATAAGATAGCCGTGGAATCCTCGGAAGCCGAACGCCGCTCCGATGCGGCCGAACGCGAATTGATGGATTGGAAGACGGCGCAATTCATGGAAAGCCGCCTTGGTGAAGAATTCGAGGCGCTGATTATTTCCGTGCAGAAGTTCGGGTTCTTTGTTGAGTTGATTGACGTATTCGTCGAAGGACTTGTGGGAATCGATCAGATGGAGGAGTTCACCGCCGGACGATGTTTGTATCGCGAGCGCGATCATGCCATCGTCTGCGAGCCGCAGCACCATGGACGGAGCCGCAGCCGCGCAGCTGCCATCGCATTTCGTTTAGGCGATCGAGTCCGCGTGCGCGCCGAGCGCATTGATCCCTTCCGCCAGCGCGTCGAGTTTGCGCTGCTTGCGCGTGAAATAGGAAAGGTGAATTAGGAATTGTTGCCTGTGGACTGACGCTGTTGCGCGTCTATGGCCGACACAGCCAGGAGTGGCTGTGCTACTGTTGCGCTATCGTTCGTGATTGGCGGGAGGTGAGGATTGGCGATTCGAATGTGTCCTGTTAGCTTGACGAAGATTGATGCGATGGCTGTGGTTGCGCATTCTTATGACTTGGTTTGTCCTGGTTGCGGGCGGCATTTGGAGGTTTCGCGGATTAGCCGGAATATTTCTATGTTTGCCGGTTTGATCGCGGGGTACGGGGCTTGGTATTTCAGCACGCAATCGGCGGCGAATCATCAGGCGCTGGGTTGGGTGTTTCCGATTTTGTTCGCGATTTTGGCGTTCGGGATAGTTACGCCGGTGGTGTTGATGCTGACCGCTGATTTATCGCTGAAGGCTGAGCTGCCGCCGCCGGAAATTTCATCTCATGCGGATGCGGGGCATGGCGCCGGACATCATTAGAAGTCGGTAGCGCCGGCGTCCCCGCCGGCATCTTACGACTACCCAAGTCAGAAAGTACGGCGATTCTGGGCGGCCTCAGCTCGCCGCTAGATATGCGCCCTGTGAATTTTCGAGCGTGCGTCCGCGGTCGATGAGCGATCCTGGTTCCAATATCGGTCGCCGGATGCCGGCGGGGACGCCGGCGCTACTGGCGACGCTTCGCGTCTGGTACCTTCGGACCATTGACCCGTACCTTGGGTCCAGCGAAACTGCCTGCCCTATGAGCCACTACGCCCCGCTCCTCGGAAAGAAAGTGGAAGCGCATTACCGAGCCAGTGACCTCAACCTTCTGGCCGTCGGCACGCTGGTCGCCGACACCGGCAGCTCGATCTTCATTGAAGACCGCTTCACGCAGAATGGCCGCGAGAAAAAGATGCGGCTGGAAATTCCTTATCCGCACGTGCACCGGATTTACGAACGGCCGGATGCGGCGGACGCTGCTCCTGTGGGGGCTGCGCCCGTGCTGCGGGATTGGGAGCCGCCTGGGTCGAAGAGCGCCTGAGTAGATCATTCGACGGGTTTCTTCCGCGCTGGATTGTTGCTCCTGGAAATCGTTTTCTTCGTCGGATGCCGGCGGGGACGCCAGCGCTACCAACACCGTGCCGCTTGCGCGGCTGCATTATCCCTCCTAAATTTCTGACCTCTTCGTGTTTCGGAATCGCCATGCGGTACACTTTCCTGTTTTCAGGAGATGGCGATGAAACCTGCCGTGGGGTTGATTGGACTGGGATTGATGGGCAAGCCGATGGGCCGGAATTGGCTCAAGGCGGGATTTCCGCTCACTGTTTGGAATCGAACACAGAGCCGCGCGGAGGATTTGCTTCGCGAAGGCGCGAAGTGGGGCGCGAGCCCACGCGAAGTTGCGGCGGCTAGCGATGTGCTTTTTACGATCGTCAGCGATCCACCGGCGCTGGAACAAGTTCTGTGGGGCGCGAATGGAGCGATCGAGGGATTGAAGCGCGGCAGCGTGCTGGTGGATTCGAGCACGGTTTCGCCCGGGCTTGCGCGGCGGGCGGCGGCGGCTTGCGAGGAGCGCGGGATTGAGTTTCTAGATGCGCCCGTGACCGGCGGGACTTGGGGAGCTGAAGCAGGCGAACTTGTTTTTATGATTGGCGGGAAGCAAGAGACGCTGACGCGCGTCGAGCCCGTGCTGCAGGCCGTCGGGAAGAGATTTTTTTTGCTGGGGCCGAACGGGGCCGGGCAGACTGTGAAGCTGGCGATGAATATGATTCTGGCGCTGCAGGTGGAGGCTTTTTCGGAGGCGCTGGCGCTGGTAACCGGATCGGGAGTTGCGGGCGAGAAATTGGTGGAAGTGCTGCAATCGAGCATGGCGCGGTGCGGAGTGCTGGACGTGAAGATTCCTGTGATTTTGAAGGGCGAGTTCAAGCCTAGTTTTCCGCTGCGCTTGATGCATAAGGATATGCGTTTGGCGTTGGAATTGGCAAAGGAGCGCGGCGTGCCGATGCCGGCGGGTGCGGCGGCTTATGAGACTTATAGCGCGATTCAGGCGGCGGCGAAGGATGATCCGGATTTTGCGGCGGTGGCGAGATTTTGGGGGAAGGCGCGGACGGCGTGAGGAGTCCGCGCATGAGTGTTGCATTTGGTGAGTTGCTCGGTCGTCAGATGCCGGCGGGGACGCCAGCGGTACCGAGGCTCGGAGCCGGCGCTAGCCTAGAGCGTCTGGGGCGAAGAAGCTTAGAGGTAGGTCGCGCGAGGTGCGCAGGCCTGCTGGGGCTGCCAGGATTACTGGGATTGCGTTGACTACTACGGCGGCGGTGGCTATGTCGCCGTGCGTGCCGCCGGGGATTGTCAGCGCGAGCTTGGGCTCGCCTTCTAGTTCGATTGTGTCGGCGGCATTTCTTGCGCCTACATACATTTTCAATTCCATGAAGATTTTTTCTTTGCCTGCGGCGGTGCCTCGGGCGATTTGATGAACGCCTGCTACCTGGCCTGCGGCTACTTCCAGATATTCGGTGCGCACGGAATTTTCCGCGATTACCGGCTCGATGGTTTCGGAGATGTCGTCAACGGTGAGGCCGAGGCCATCGGCTACCATGGCGATTGATTCGGGCAGACCGTGATGCTTGATAACGCCCGCGGCTACCTGCGCGCGGAATTCTTCGGGGGTCATGCCGGCGCCGATTTTTTTCTGGAGCGGGAGGCGGCGGTGCGAGGCGTCGACGATGCGTGTGGCTTTGGCGTGATCGACGCGCTGGGAGACTGCGGCTAGCGTCAGGACCAGCTTATCCATCACGAAGCCGGGATTTACTCCGGTACCTACGAGCGCGACGCCTTCTTCCTGTGCTGTTGTATCCAGTTTTTTCGAGAGTTCCGGATGCTTGCGGAATGGGTAGGCGAGTTCTTCGCACGTTGAAACGATGCAGCAGCCGGCTTCGAGGCAGGCGGTGAGCTGATCCATTACGCTTTCGAGGTAGGAAGATGTGGAGTGAATGACGATGTCTACATGGCCATCGAGAATTTTGGCTGCGTCGGCGGAGACTTTGACGCCCCATGGGGCGTCGGGCGCGCCGGCGATTTCGCCTAGATCTTTGCCGGCTTTTCCGGGATCGGTGTCAACGGCGCCGACGATTTCGAGGGCGCTCTTTTGACGCATCAGGCGGGCGATGGATGCGCCGATGGGGCCTACGCCGTATTGCACTACGCGGATTTTTTTTCTCACTGCGGCTCCCTGAGAATTGAGGCAATAGCCTAAAGCGAGTGGGAGTTATCCGCAATGGAATTCCGCAGACGGCCGGCCAATAGGCGACGTTTTACTTGTGATCGACGAAAAACAGATCCTTCAAGGCGGGCATCCTTCCGGATGCCTTCAGGATGACAGCGCAAAAGCGTCTTCCGCGAGTCACATAGCGCGAGCGGGAAAGGCTTGTCGCGATTGGGCGCGGGCCGCATAATTTGAGCGATTTTTCCGTGAACGCTACACCTGAGAACAGCTTAAGAAAACGCGCTCTTGGAGGCATTGTCCTCCGCATCGCGGGGACGATTCTTGTCCTGGGGCTGCTGTTTCATTTTTTACCGGTGCGGCAGGTGAGAGCGGCGCTGCGGCTTGTGCCGCTGCATTTGTGGGCGCTGGTTGTGGTTGGTTATCTGGCGAGCCATGCGATTGCTTCGATGAAGTGGCGGTTGATGGTGAATCGTGCGGGCTCGGGACTGAGCGTGGCGCAGGCGGCGCATTGTTATTTCGCGGGATTGTTCAGCGTGCTGTTGCTGCCTTCGATTGTTGGCGGCGATATTGTGCGGGCCGGATTGGCGATGCGGATGGGGAGGAGCAAGGCGGCGATTTTGTTTGGGAGTTTTCTCGACCGGATTCTGGATTTTCTGGCGCTGGCGCTACTTACGGTGGCTGGGGCGGTATTGGTTCCGGGGAGCTTGAGCGCGGAGAGCCGGTATTTGTTTTTTGTTTTGGGAGCGGCGGCTTTGGGATTGGGGATTGTCGCGTTGCTTGTGATCGTGTTATTGCCGGCGCGGCGATTTTCGTTTCGCATGCGGCGAAAATTGGTGCGATTGAGAGAAGCGCAGCGGGCTATGGCTGAGCGGCGGCAATCTGTGCTGGCGGCGCTGGTGCTGGCTCTAGTGGTGCAAGGTTCGTTTATTGGACTGACTGCGGCTTTGGCCGATGCGGCGGGTTTGCACTTGGCGTTTCAGGCTTGGTTGTTTGCCTGGCCGATGGCGAAGATTTCGGCGCTTGTGCCTTTGACGCAGGGCGGGATCGGAGTGCGTGAGGCGGCGCTCGTGGGATTGTTGCTGCCGTTTGGTGCGCCTGCGGCGCGGACTGTGGCTGTGGGATTTGCTTGGGAGGGCGTGATTATTGTTGGTGGGTTGATTGGAGGGTTGGGGGCTTATTTGATTGGGAAGATGAGGTTGGATGTTGGGTGAGATTGTGGCTCGCGTGAAAGACGAAGATGGCCGAAATGCGGGAGGGCTGCAGCCCCCCCTACTGTGACGCGCCGGCGCGAGTTGTGGCTGTGAAGCGATTGCGCTTGGCGTCTTCGAGGAGTTGGGCGGCGGCTTTGTCGGCGGCGGACTCGTCGATGCAGCTACAGACGAAGTGGCCCAATTCATGGGCGTAGATGTTCTCACCGGTGCGGCGCTCGGCCCCTTTGCGGAGGGCTTCGGCGTAAAACCAGGTTTCGCGCAGCTGGAGATCGGAGACGGCGGCGCGCGAGCTGACGATCACGCCATATTCTAGAGTGAGATGATGCATGACGCTGCGCCATGCGGCGCGATCGCAGACGAGATAGATGCGATGTCCGCGGACGAAGGCGAATTCGCGGATGAGGCGCTGCAGTTCGGCGAGGCTTTCCTGACATGCTGCATCGTTCGTGCCGACGATGGTGATGCTGGGCGGCAGAGTGAGGCTGCGGGCGGGCTGTGCTCGCAGCGGAGCGGGCGCGAAGTTCGCGACTAAGAGAAGTCCGCAAATCATTAGGACGAGCCGCAGGGCCGCGAATTGGTATTCGCGCTTCGCAATTTGAGTTCGTGCGGGCACACCTCTAGTTAATGAATTCCTGGGCTTTTTCATTTTTCCGTCCATCCAGCGACTTCGTTGCTGGTTTGACTGAAGATCTCGCGGCCCCGAGTGAGCTTCAGGCACATCGAGCGTAGCGATTCACGAAAAGTGAATCCAACGCTTTGATTTCATCATCCGAATGAACAGCTTTCATGAATCTTTTCCCGACGCTGCACATTAATCTGTAAGCGCGGGAAGGGGCTATCCGGATCTTGCGCGTGAATTCAGCAGGCGCGGGCGTCGCCTCGGGGAGGCAGGCATGAGTCTCGAAGTGCGGCACCTGAAACTGGTTGCGGCGGTGGCGGAGGAAGGCACGATCACGCGGGCGGCGAATCGTCTGCATTTGACGCAATCGGCGCTGAGCCATCAATTGCACGATGCGGAGGAGCAACTCGGCACCACGCTTTTTGAGCGCACCAGCAAGAAGATGAAATTGACGGAGGCGGGCGAGCGCGTGCTGGCTTCGGCGCGGACGGTGCTGGAGGAGTTGACCCGCGTCGAGAAGGACATTGAATCGCACGCGACGCAGGTACGCGGCAAAGTGCGGTTGACGACCCAGTGCTACACCGTTTATCACTGGCTGCCGTCGTGCTTATTGCGATTCATGAAGGCATACACGGATGTAGACGTGAAAGTGGTGGTGGAAGCGACGCCGGATCCTTTCCAAGCGCTGATCGAGGAGAGAGTGGATTTGGCGATTGTTTGCGCGCCGGTGCGCGACCGACGAATCGTGTACACGCCGCTTTTTTCGGATGAGGCAGTGGCGGTGCTTCCGCCGGGGCACCCATTGACGCAGAAGGCGTATCTTTCGGCAGAGGATTTTGCGGGCGAGACTTTGCTGGTTTATCCGCCGAAAGAGGAGAGCATTGTGATCACGAATTTGCTCACGCCGGCGGGGCTGGCACCGCGCGCCGTTCAGGAACTGACATTGACCGAGGCGATGATCGAATTGGTGAAGGCGGGAATGGGAATCACGGTGATGACGCGCTGGAGCATCGCGCCGCAATTGGAAGATGGGAGTTTGGTGGGAGTGCCGATGACGCGGGAAGGACTGTGGCGCGATTGGAGCGTGGCGCGATTGAGGCGCAAGAACACTCCGGCGTACATCACGGAATTTCTGCGTTTACTGACCGACGATCCGCTGGGCACGCTCGCGAAGCGGCATGAGAAAGTGTCGGTCACCGCCTCGCGACGCCAGCGCACCGGCCATGCGAGCGCGGGCCCACATCGCCGGTTGAGCGCAGTTACGGTTTAGAGATGTTGGAATAATCGGGGAACGCCGGGCGCTTTGGCGTTGGCGGCGGATTCTTCTCGAGCTCCTTCATCAGCATGTCGACCGTTTTCTCGAGCTGCAGGTCGTGGCCTTCGCGCCAGGCTTTGGGATCGAGTTCTACTTCGATGTCGGGCGGCACGCCGTGATTTTCGACATCCCAAGTGCCCTCGGTGGTGTAGAAGGCGACGCGTGGCGCGGTGACGAAGCCGCCGTCCATCAAAACCGGATAATCGTAAATTCCTACGAGGCCGCCCCAGGTGCGTTTGCCGACGAGCTGGCCGATGCCAACGTGGCGGAAGAGCCAGGGCATGTAATCGCCGCCTGATCCGGCGAATTCATTCACGATCATGGCTTTGGGGCCGAAGATGCCGCCGACGGGCGTGTCGAAATCTGCGCCTTCGCGGGTGAGCCAGTAATTCCAAACTTTGCGCTGGAGATATTCGATCACGTAGTCGGCTGCGGCGCCGCCGCCGTTGAAGCGCTCGTCGAGCACGGCGCCTTGCTTGCCCACCTGCGCGAAAAAGTAGCGATTGAAATCGGTGTAGCCGCCGGTGGCGGTGTCGGGGAGATAGACGTAAGCGAGTTTGCCGCCGCTGAGCTCGTCCACTTTGCGGCGATTGCCTTCGACCCAGTCGCGATTGCGAAGACCGGTTTCATTGTCGATGGGAACGACGGTGACTTCGCGCGAGCTGCTTCCGTCGGGGTTCGGGCCGACTTTCAGGAGCACCTGCTTGCCGGCAGTCTCCTGGAAGAAGCTGTAGACATCATCCGAGCCGTGGAGTTCGCGGCCATTGACGGCGAGAAGATATTCGCCGGTTTTGACGTTTACGCCGGGTTGCGTGAGCGGAGCGCGCAATTGCGGATTCCAATTTTCGCCGTTGTAGATGCGGGCGAAGCGGTAGCGGCCGTTTTCGATGGAGTAGTCGGCGCCAAGCAGGCCGACTTTGATTTGCTTGAATTCGGGAACGTCGCCGCCGGCTACGAACATGTGGCCGACGTTGATCTCGCCGAGCATTTGGATGAAGAGATAGTTCAGGTCTTCGCGGCTGGCGACGCCTTCTAAATAGGGCTCATATTTCTTCTTCAGCGCGTCGAGATTCAGGCCGTGGTAGTGCGGGTCGTAGAGGAAATCGCGTTCGATGCGCCAGACTTCGTCGTACATTTGCTTCCACTCTGCGCGCGGCTCGACCCAAACTTCCATTCCTTCTAGTTTCAGCTTGCCTTCACCGGGTTTCGCGGCCGATTTCGTGGCAGCGATAAACAAGCCTTCGCCCTGCCTGTAGAGGAATTTTTCGCCGTCGAAGGACAGGCTGAAGGCTTGAACACCTGATACGAGCGGTTCGGTCTTCCTGGTTTTCAGTTCGAATTTCTCGACGTTGACGCCTGGGCCGGGGCCGCCGCCATCATCATCTCCGCCGTCGCCGGCTGGAGGATTTTCGCCGAGAAATACTTCGCCGGTCTTTCCGGCGTCGAGTCCGACGTAATCCTTCGCCGGAATCGGGAGGGCAAGGATGCGTTGGCTGATGCCGTCGAAATCGATGGTGACCTTCACGGGCTCTTCGGGCTTGGACTTTTCCTTATCTTTGTCTTTGTCGGAATCAGATTTGGAATCTTTCTTCGCGTCTTTCTTAGAATCGTCTTTCTTAGAGTCGGCGTCTTTCTTGGAATCGTCGGACTTGGCTTCGGGGCCTTTCTCTTCGTCGCTTTCCGGAGCGAGAGGCGAAGGCAAATCTTTGCGAAGAACGATCACGTAAACGCTGCGCGTGACGTTGTGGCCGAAGCTGGAGAGATCGAGCCAGCCGGTGGTGGGGCCGATATCGGTGCTGGCGGTGAAGTAGAGGTACTTGCCATTTTTGTCGAAGGCGGCGAACTCGGCGTCGCTGAGACCGTCGGTTATTTGCGTGGACTTGCCGGATTCGAGGGAATAGACGAAGACGGCGCGCAGATGGCTCGGCAGCATTTTGGTGTAGCCGATCCACTCGCTATCCGGCGCCCAGACGGGATTCAACTGGCGCTGCGGATTATCGTAGGTGTCGGTGTCCACCTTTACTGCCGGAGTGTTTTTATCGAGGTCCACATACCAGAGATTCAGGCGCTTGTCGGTGAGAAGAATTTTCTTGCTGTCGGGCGAGAACGCGGGGGAATAGTAGTAGGAAGGCGTGTCGCCGATTTTGATGGTGCGCGTTTCACCCATTCCATTCTGGCTGCGGATGCGCAGCGCGTATTCACCGCCTTCGTCGGAAAAGTAGGCGATGGATTTTCCGTCGGGCGACCAGGAGGGATCGCGATCTGCAACGCTCGGGGAGTTGGTGAGATCGCGGATGTCGCCCTTTTCGGCCGGAGCGGTGAGGATTTCACCGTGGGCTTCGAAGACGGCGCGGGCGCCGGTGGGCGAGATCGTGCCGGTGGCGATGTGCTTGGCTACATTTTCGAAATGCGGGCGAGCTTCTTCGAGATCGCCGGTGATGCGGATATCCACTCGATGCTCGGATTTGGAGGCGAAATCGTAGATGTGCAGCGAGCCGAACTGCTCGTAAACGATGCCGCCCGGCCCGGCGGAGGCGCTGCGAATGGGCATGCCTTTATTGGGAACGATTTCCGTGACGGCTTTTGAGTTCGTGTCGTAGGCGAAGAGGGCGAGCGGCCCGTTGCGATCGGAGAGAAAATAAATTGTGTCGCCGGACCACATTGGATCGATATCCATTGAGTCTTGCCGCGGGACGCGCTCGATGCTCGAGTCGGCGAGGTTTGCGATCCATACGGCCGATGATGTGCCGCCGCGATAGTGCGACCATGTGCCGAAAGGCATCGGGACGGGACGATAGGCGAGATGCGAGCCGTCAGGCGAATAGGAGCCTTCGTAGGCCATCGGAAGCGGAAGGACTGTAGCGTAGCCGCCTGATGAGGGGACCGTGTAAAGACGCGCGACTCCTCGGTTATAGGCATCGCGATTCGATAGGAAGAGGATGCTTTTGCCGTCCGGGGTCCAGCCGGAGACGACGTCGGGCCCGGATTGGAAGGTGACGCGGCGCGGAAAACCGCCGGTCGCGGGGACGACGTAGACGTTGGTGCGCCCTTCGTATTTTGCGGAGAAGGCGATTTGCGAACCGTCGGGAGAGAAGCTCGGATTTGATTTGGAGCCAGGGCCGGAGGTGAGGCGCGTGGCTTCGCCGCCTTCGCGGCTGACAGTCCAGATCTCGCCGCCGAAGACGAAGGCGATTTGAGATTTGCTCATCGTGGGCTGGCGCATCAGCAGCGGCTTTTCGGACTGTGCATGGCAGACGGCAGCGAATACGAGCAGGGCGGTGGCGAGGGCGAAGACGAATTTCCTCACAGATTCTCTCCTTGGTTTCGGGGATGCGATGTGGCGGCTTATTGTAGCTTTAGACTGCGGGGAAACGAAGATGTGAGCGGAAGCAATGGTCGATCTGAAGCCTCGACAGACCTTGTCCGGCTGCCGGCAGCGCGCAACTATTTCGGATTCTCGGGGTTTCATTAGGGTCGGCGGAGACGCCGATCTTTCCTCCGGAAGTCCAGCGAGGAGGCTTCCCCCAGAGCCTCCTCATTTTATTTCCGGGCGCCCGCGTCGCGCCCCGAAGGGCCTTTGAAGGCGTTGCTGCATCGCGCTTGGTGGCGCGTGGCGTGAAACATTTTCGCTGCCGCAGCGTTAACTTAGGTAGGAGACATCGGCCATGAATAAGACGAAATGGATACTCGCGGGAATCGCGGCGACGGCGCTCGCGTGCTTGCCCGGCCTGCGGGCGCAGCAGAGTCAATCGCAGGGACAGCAGCATTCTCATCAGCAATCGGATCCGGACATGCAAGGCATGGACATGGGAGAGATTCAGCATGGCACGGATCAATCGCCGCAGACGGCGCTAGCGGCGAATGAGGACATGTCCGGAATGCACATGGAAATGAGCGCGCACATGAAGATGACTTCTGCGTGGCCCGAAGCACCTGGAGATGAGGAGCGCGCGGAGAAAGTTGTGGAGCAATTGCGGCCGGCGATTGCGAAATACAAGGACTACCATGTGGCGCTGAACGATGGATTCAAAATCTTCCTGCCAAATATTCCGCAGCAGCATTATCACTTCACGAATTACACTTATGCGCTCGCGGCGCAATTCACTTTCGATCCGGCGAAGCCGACTTCACTGCTCTATAAGAAAGTGGATGGGGAATACCGGCTCGAAGGCGCGATGTTCACGGCGCCGAAGCAGCTGAGCGAGGATCAATTGAACGACCGGATTCCGCTCAGCATCGCGCACTGGCACGAGCATGTGAATCTTTGCATGCCGCCGAAGGACGTGCCGATGAAGCAGGCGGATTGGAGCCAGTTTGGATTGCGCGGGGCGATTGCCACGCGGGATGCTTGCGATGCGGCCGGTGGGCGATGGATGCCGATCGTGTTCAATTGGATGGTGCATGTTTATCCTTATGAGTCGGAGCCGGGGAAGATTTGGGCGCATTGAGTTTGGAGATTCGGAGAAGAGACGCACCGCAGAGACGCAGAGGACGCAGAGGCAGAGAAGCGAGGCGGGTCCGCGGTTGAGTACGGTGTTTGTTGATATTGCGATCGTAAGATGCCGGCGGGGACGCCGGCGCTACTAAAGCAAAACGCCCCGGATCTTCCCAGGGCGTTTTGTTTTGCGTCGATTGTTTGAGGAGATTTCGCGCTTACTTCTTCGCTGCGCCGAAGTTCTTTGTGATTTCGTCCCAGTTGACTACATTCCACCAGGCTTCGATGTATTCGGGTCGGCGATTTTGGTACTTCAGGTAGTAGGCGTGCTCCCAGACATCGAGGCCCATTACCGGCTTGCCGCCGCTCATGATCGGATTGTCCTGATTCGGCAGGGATTCGAGTGTCAGCTTGCCGTCTTTGAAGAATAACCAAGCCCAGCCGGAGCCGAAGCGCGTGGTGGCGGCCTGATTGAATTTGGTTTTGAAGTCGGCGAAGCTGCCGAACGTGGACTTGATAGCATCGGCAATCTCGCCCTTGGGCTCTCCGCCTCCGCCCTTCTTCATGATCTTCCAGAACAGCGAGTGATTGGCGTGGCCGCCGCCGTTATTGCGAACCGCGGTGCGAATATTCTCAGGCACGCGGTCGATTTGCGCGATCAACTGCTCGACCGAGAGCTTCTGCAGATCGGCGTTGCCTTCGAGGGCTTTGTTCAGGTTCGTGACGTAGGCGGCGTGATGCTTGTCGTGATGAATTTCCATCGTCTTCGCGTCGATGTAGGGCTCGAGCGCGTCGAATGCGTAGGGAAGAGGCGGCAGGACATGGGTGGGTTGCGCTGCCGCGCCTTGACTCGATGCTTGGCTCATTTCTTCCTCCTAAAATTTCAGTTCCGGCCTCATATTATACTCCGCGAGACGCGCGATGGCGCGCGCAACTGGAAATCTGCAGGCGCAGCTTTGGGGGTTGAGAATGCCGGCTACAAGTCACGTCGAAAAGCATTTCACGACCGTGGCCGCGGTGCGTGACGTAGTGATCGGGATGTCGGACGGACTGACCGTTCCGTTCGCGCTCGCTGCGGGATTGACGGGGGCAGTGGCGGCGGCCGCAACGGGAATCATCGTCACGGCGGGACTCGCCGAAATCGCGGCGGGATCGATCGCCATGGGCCTGGGCGGGTATCTCGCGGCGAAGACGGATTCGGAGCATTACGAATCGGAGAAGCTTCGCGAATACCGCGAAATCGAGGAGATTCCGGATCAAGAGGAACTCGAGATCGTAAAGGTTTTCCACGATTATGGATTGACGGACGAGCAACTCAAGCCGGTGGTGCAAGTGATTCGCTCGAACAACGACCGCTGGGTGGATTTTATGATGCGCTTCGAGCTTGGGTTGGAAAAGCCCGATCCGGCGCGGGCGGGAAGAAGCGCGGCGACGATTGCAGTGTCGTATATCGTGGGCGGATTGATCCCGCTGACGCCATACATGCTCATCCACAATGTTTTGCACGCGTTGTGGGTTTCGGTAGGCGTTACGCTCATTGCTCTGTTTGCGTTCGGTGCGTTTAAGGGACACTTCACCGGCGTCAAGCCGTGGAAAGCGGGATCGCAGACGGTGCTGGTGGGCGGATTGGCGGCAGCGGTCGCGTTCGCCCTGGCGAAATTGATCAGTTGAATTTCCTCTAGATTTGCACGGAGGCATCGTCCGATGCATCCGCCCAGATCAATTCTTCTTTTCCGGCTCGCTTCCTAGGTCACCGAACGGCCAGATACCAAACATTTTCAGGAAGCGGTCCTGCTTTTTGTCGATCAGCATGCGAGCCGTCTTCTCGGCCGGCCAGGGGCTGGCGAGGCGCTCGGCGCGGTCGGCGATCCAGAAGGATGTAAGCGCCATTACGGCGGTGTCGCGCGAAAGGATGTCTGGCTTCACTTTGTCGTAGGTGTCCACGGCCGAGTGGTGCGTGTATTTGTAGTCGGGCGAGTCTTGATCGAGATTGATGCCTGGGAGTCCAGCGATCGAGAACGGGCCGGTGTCGGTGCCGAATTCGACGTTGTCATCCACGGAAATTTCTCCGAACGCGCGCAGAGTTTTCGCGAAGTCCGTGGCAGCGGGAATCAGATCCGCGCGGCCGCCAAGATTCATTGCTACGACCGGGCCTTGGCCGTTGTCGAGAATCACGGCCGCGACATGATTCGCGAGTTCGGGCTGGTGCATCTTGGTGTAGGCGAGCGAGCCGAGCAGGCCTTCTTCTTCGCCAGTGAAGAGAACGAAGCGGAGAGTGCGGCGCGGTTTCAGGCTGGATTTCACGATAGCTTCGGCGGCGCCGAGAGTTGTTGTGACGCCCATGCCGTTGTCCGTCGTGCCTTCGGCGAGGTCCCAGGAATCGAGATGGCCTCCTACGACGACGATTTCTTCCGGATGCTCGGTGCCGCGGATTTCACCGACGACATTTGCGGAATCCACCGGGCCGGAAGTGACGCGATTCTGAACATTGATTCGAATGTGCACGGTCTTGCCGCGATCGAGAAAGCGCTCGATCTGCCCTTGATCTTCCGCCGCTATGCTGACGACGGGAATCTCATAAAAGGTGTCGAAGCCGAGGACGCCGGTGTGCGTCAGGTTCATCCCTTCCGCTTTCGAGCCGCCCTGCCCGCCGATGATTGCGACGGCATGCGCCGCGTACGCTGCTTTCAGGAATGGTCCGAACTGCGCGAACGTGGAGCGGCGATCCACCGGGGGATCGCCTTTGTGCACGATGAGGATTACTTTGCCCGCCCAGTTGCCGGAATTGCTCTTCATTTCGTCGGCGAGCTGATACATGTTCACGGTGGTGATGTCGGCTTCGACTCCGCCCTCAGGCGTAGAACCAACCCAGCCCAGAGAATCGAGCGTGATGCGATGATGGGCGGGCGCGAGCATCTCGGCGCTGGCCGAGACGCGCGTCCATCCGCGCGAAATCTGCCACGATTCGGTATGAACATTTTCGAGACCCATGGATTTCATTTTCTCGGCGCCCCAGGCAATTGCTTGCGCGGCTTGAGGAGTGCCGGTGACGCGGCCACCGACGTCATCGCTGAGCTCTTCGAGATATTGATACGGCTTGCCGTCCATCATGGCTTCGCCGGCGATGGAGGCGAGCTTCCGGTCGAGATCCGCATCGGAGGGCGGCGCGCCATCGTGATTATTGGGCGCAGTGCGCGCTGGCGCTGCGGCGAAGAGAACGAGCAGTGCGGCGCCCATGGTGCTTGCGAGTCTTCGTATCATTCTGAAATCTCCTTGATGAAGAGCTTCGATTTGCAATCAGGGCAGTGTTCGCTCGAATGAGCAGTCTCGTCCGTGAGGCTTGGACGGGAATCAAGCTGAACTAGTTTCGATGATGCGAAAAACAGTGCATTCCCCCTGGCGCCCGGAGCGTAATATAATCATATTAGACGCGCGAGTTTGAAAATGTTTGCGCCCCCAGCCGTGCTTACCCAACGCGCTTTGGTGCGTCTGCATCTAATGGAGAGCGGGCACGCGCTTCAGTCTGCTGTCCGCAAAATACAGGGACTACAGAGCCAGATCGAAACTCTCATACATCGCGGAATCGCAAATTCTAAGGGCTGACTAGCCCGCTGGAATGGAAAAAAGGAGAAGAACAGAAATGAGTAGCAAAGTGATTGGAGTACGCCGCTGGGTTGCCTTGACCGTGCTTTCGGCAGCCTTGGTAGCGGGAGGAATATTCGGTGTGTGGGCCATGAATTGGTCTGGCCATACGGTGCTGGGCGCTGCGAAAGTGGCGTTGAGGATGGCGGGGAATCCGAGTCCGGTGAGTCTCGGATCATTCTCGAATGGATTTTCTGCGATCGTGAAGCCAGCGCTTCCCGCGGTCGTTGGGATTTCGTCGTCGAAAATGGTGAAGGCGCCGACGGGCGGGCAGCCATTTTTGAATGATCCATTCTTCCGGCAGTTTTTCGGCGACCAATTCGGCAACCAGAATCAGCAGCCGCGTACACAACGGGAGTCGAGTCTCGGCTCTGGCGTGATCATTAGTTCGGACGGCTACATTCTGACGAACAACCATGTCGTGGAGGGCGCCACGGATATCAAAGTGACGCTCAATGACCGCCGGCAACTCGAGGCCAAAGTCATCGGCACGGATCCGAAAACGGATGTGGCGGTGCTGAAGATCGAGGCGACCGGGCTGCCGTCGTTGGCAGTTGGCGATTCTTCGAAGGTTGAAGTCGGCGATGTTGTCTTCGCGATCGGCGATCCCTTCGGCATCGGCGAAACGGCAACGATGGGTATCGTCAGCGCGAAGAACCGCGGGCTTGGCAGCGCCATTGAGGACTACGAAGACTTCATCCAGACCGACGCGGCCATCAATCACGGCAACTCCGGCGGAGCGCTGGTTGATTTGCATGGGAATCTGATCGGCATCAATACCGCGATCCTTCCCGGCAACGGAGGCGGAAACCAGGGCATTGGCTTCGCGATTCCAATCAACATGGCGCACGAAGTGATGGATCAGCTCATCGCGCACGGCAAAGTGGTGCGCGGTTACCTGGGGATTCACATCGAAAGCCTCACGCCGGCATTGGCGAAGTCGTTCGGATTGCAGGATTCGAATGGCGCGTTGGTTGGCGATGTGACCAAGGACGGGCCCGCGGGCAAATCGGGTTTGCAGCGTGGGGACGTTATCACCGGATTGAACGGGCAGAAGGTGGAGGACGCCAACGACCTTCGTTTGCGCGTTTCGCAGACGGCGCCGAACACTCCTGTCCAATTGAAGGTAGTGCGCGACGGCCAGCAGAAGGAATTCAACGTCACGCTCGGCGAGCTTCCTGAGAAGGACGAGAAGGCTCCGGCAACGGAAAATTCCGGCTCATCGCTCGATGGCGTTCACGTCGAGGAGCTTACGCCGGAAATTTCGGAACAACTCCAATTGCCGGCCGGCGTCCGCGGCGTGGTCGTGGATAACGTGGATCAGTCCAGCGCGGCTGCCGAGGCCAACCTGAATCGCGGAGACGTGATTCAGGAAGTAAATCACAAGGCAGTGACCAGCGTCAGCGACTACGAGCATGCCATTCAGTCGGCAGGCAAAGGACCGGTCTTGCTGCTCGTGAATCGTGGTGGTATAACAGCGTACGTCGCGATTGACGCGCGCTAATTTCTACCCAGCCATTGAACCGAAACATGGAGGAGGGCACGGTCAATTAGGCCTGCCCCCCTCTTTTCCGCTCCGCCCCCAGCGCTGAGACTACGAGCCGACCTAAGAACGCGAAGCTGCATCTAAGTTGGCTAGGCGCTTGCAGGTATCTTGCGGGGGCGTCTCAAGACGAAACTCCGACCCAGCTGCGGTGTTCAATCGAAGGGGATGTGTTTTTCGTTGGAAACCGTCATTAAGGACAGAAACGGAACAGGTTATGCTTTCAACACGACTGGGGCTAGAATAGTACTTCGGTCCTATTCTCCCAGCCCGTTGACTAGTACTTAATGGTTGTGGCGGGCGTATTGCGCGCGCGCTTCTCATTCTGGGAAGTATCGGAGACAGCTATGGCTACGAGTTCGAGGGTATTATTTTCTCCGCTGGAAGACGGGCAATCCCGTCTACGGTTTTTCGGCGCGGGATTTGGATTGGAATGTCTGGGAATCGTCCTGCTGGTCGGAATCCCGTTGCTGATGCCTCAGAAGCTTGAGATGGTGCGCCAGCGCTGGATCACACCGATCGAAGCGCCTCCGATCGTGGCGTGGAAGCCGCAACCGCCTCCAAAAACCTTCAAACCGGCGCCGATTAAGCAGCCGGTGATCGCCAAGGTAATTCCGCCGGAGCCCGTTTCGCCGCCAAAGCCGAAGATCATGACGCCGGTTTTTACCTCGCCGGTAGTGAAGCCGGCGACGGCGAAGAAGGACACTCCTAACCCGGACGCTCCAGGACTTAAGAACATCTTCGTTGAGAAGAAGCCAACATCGATTGGAAGTTCGGCGATTCCGACGATTCAAAAGCCGCGTGAGCAAGTGCAGACCGGCGGCTTCGGGGACCCGAATGGTGTGCCCGCAAATCCGAATAGCCACGGTTCGCCGAACATCGCGGTGAAGGGCGCCTTCGATCTACCGCCGGGTCCGGGCTACGGTAACGGAACGGGCGGCGCGAAGGGCGCCAAGGGTATTGTGGCCAGCGCAGGATTCGGCAACGGCACAGCGGCAGGCAGCCCGAACGGCGGCGGCCGCGCCGGCGGCAAGGTAGAAACCGGAGCGTTTGGCGCGCAGAACGTTGCAGCGCCCACGCCGACTGCGAAACAGGCTACGGTGGCGGCAAAATCGGAACCGATCGAAATCATTTCCAAGCCGCGCCCGTCGTATACCAAGGAAGCGCGCGAGAAAAAAATCGAAGGTGACGTAGTTGTACAGGTTGTATTTACGGCATCAGGCCAAGTACAAGTGCAACGCGTGGTTCGCGGTTTGGGGTATGGTTTAGATGAGGCAGCCGAAGCCGCGGCACGCCAGATTCAGTTCAAGCCGGCTCGCCAGGATGGGCAGCCGGTGGATTTCAACGGGTTGGTACATATTACGTTTGAGCTGGCGTATTAGCGCGATCGGCTCTGCAATCAATCGAGATTTAGTGTAGGGGGGATTTTCAATGCGCACCTGGAAGAAGCATTTTCTATTGGCGGCAATGATCGCCACGATTCCCGGTTTGACAAAGGCGCAGGCTCCGCAGGCGCCCTCCGCGACTGACCAGGTGGTGGACCGCATCACCACTCGCGAGCATCAAGAAGTTGCCACCATCCGGCAGTACACGCCTCTCATCGAGACCTACATTCAGGACATGAAGTCCGATCGAGATCTGGGCGCTGTGCCGGTGAAGGACCATTACTTCCTCGGGCTCGCCGATTTCTCCAAGGGCATTGTCGATAGGTCGCTTCTCGACAAGCCGAAAAGCGGAGTAAAGGGCAAGCTGAATGTTGCCGGGCCGCTTTCTCACCTCTTTTCTTCGGAATACGTTCCTGAGGGTTTTTTGCAGATGGTGTTCGTCGATACCAATGGATTCGACCGCTCGCACTATGCGTTTGAGTATGTCCGCCGCGAATTTCTGGGCGAGGTGCGCTGCGTGGTGTTCGACGTGACGCCGCTGAAGAATTCGGGCAAAGGGCGGTTCAAGGGACGCATCTGGGCGAACGATCAGGACTACACGATCGTGCGCTTCAATGGCGTGTACACGCCGATCGCGAGCTTCGGCGGCTTCAATCTTCACTTTGATTCCTGGCGCGTGAATATGCAGCCAGGAGTCTGGCTCCCGGCGTACGTCTTCAGCCAGGAATCCAATCTCAAGGATGCGCTCGGTGGAGAAGTCCGGTTCAAATCGCAGAGCCGGCTCTGGGGCTACGCGCTGAGGGGTATGACGCGGGAATCGGAATTTGCGGAGCTTACCGTCGAAGCTCCCGGCGCAATTCAGGACCAAACCACTGCTAATCAGGATCCGTCGCCGGTTGAGGCCGAACGGCAATGGCAGCATGAGGCGGAAGACAACGTTCTCGAGCGGCTGCAGCGTTCCGGGTTGATCGCGCCGCCGGGCGAAGTGGACAAGATTCTTTCCACGGTTGTGAACAATATCGAGGTCACGAACAATCTTGATATCCAGCCGGAAATTCGCTGCCGGGTTCTGCTGACCTCGACGCTTGAATCGTTCTCCATCGGCCACACGCTGGTTCTCAGCCGGGGCCTGCTCGATGTGCTGCCGGATGAGGCGACTCTGGCGACGATGCTGGCCGAGCAGATGGGAGCCATCATCGTGACCAAGCCTCAGACCGACCAATGGGGCTTCAACGATCTGACCAATATTACGACCACCGAAATCATGACGCGGCTCTCGTTCCGGGATACGCAGCACGATATGGATCTGGCGAACGCGAAAGCCATCGAGCTGCTGAAGAATTCACCGTATAAGGACAAGCTGGCAGCCGCCGGTTTGTTCTTGAAGCAACTCCAGAACGAGGAGAAGGCGCTGCAGTCGCTGATTAACCCGAAGCTGGGCAACAGCGTCAATTTCGCGGACGAGTTGGAAAAAGCTGCGCCGCAGCTCCAGGCCGGGAAGCTCGACCAGATTCCGGCGTTGCAGCTTGGCGCGCGCGTCAAGCTCGATCCCTGGAGCGATAAGGTCGAAATGAACAAGGGCAAGGCTGTGGCCTTGATTTCCGCGCGGGAAAAGATGCCGTTCGAGGTTACGCCTTTCCTGCCGTTCTTGACCTTCTACCAGAAGCCGGGTGCTTCGACGGCAGCAACGCCGCCCAAACCGGACGTCGCGAAGACACAGGTGGATCTGCCGCAGCCGCCTGCTGACGCGCCGCAGCCACAGCCGCAGCAATAAAGCGGACACAATTTCACGAGTAATCTCCGGCGGCGGGCGGCAGCCCGCCGCCGTTTTCTTTTCTTCACGACGCGCCGGCTGCCCGAAGTCCTTTCCAATTTCCGCGGGAATGAGGGAAACTCCGAGCGGTATGCGTCACGATTCACTGGCTCCATATTTTCGTCCGGGCTCGCGTCCTGCGCGCGAGATTGCCGTGGCGTGGCGGCAGGGCTACCGGATGGAGCGGTGGCCGTGGGCAAAGCTTTCGGGCGTCGCCGCGCAGTTTGCGCGCGAACTTGAGGCACGCGGCATAGACCGCGGCGAGCGTGTGTTTCTCTGGGGGCCGAATACCGGCGAGTGGCTCGCGGTTTTCATCGGATGTTTGCTGCGGGGAGCAATTGTGGTGCCGATGGACGCCATCGCGTCGCCCGAATTTGCGAGACGGGTGATGGCGGAGTCAGCGCCGCGATTGGCGGTGATTTCGCGCGAAATACCACCTCTCAAGGGAATCGCTGCCGTCGTTCTGGAAGATCTTTCCGAGATTGTGAGCGGCCGATCGCCGGAGCCGTATGATTCGAGCGGTCTGCAGCGCAATGATCCTCTCGAAATTGTTTTTACGTCGGGCACAACGGCCGAACCGCGGGGCGTCGTGCTCACGCACGGGAACGTGCTCTCGAATCTCGAGCCCATCGAGCGCGAAATCGCGCGCTACCGGAAATACGAGCGATTTTTTCATCCGTTGAAGTTTCTGAACCTGCTTCCGTTGAGCCACGTTTTCGGGCAGATGCTCGGGATCTTCATTCCGCAAATTCTCGGCGCGACGACAATTTTTCTTGATTCGCTGCGCCCCAGCGACGTGGCCGCAACGATTCGCCGCGAGCGTGTGTCAGTCCTGATCACCGTGCCGCGTCTGATCGAATCCTTGCGCGACAAACTCGAACGGGGCCTCGAAGCTGAGGGCAAAACCGAGCGATTCCGCCGCGATTTCGAACGGGCTGATGGCGAAAAGTTCCTCCGGCGCTGGTGGCGCTTTCGCAAGATTCATTCGCGCTTCGGACAGAAATTCTGGGCGCTGATTTCGGGAGGCGCTGCTCTGCCCGCCGATGCCGAGAAATTCTGGAGCCGGCTCGGCTACGCTGTCATTCAGGGTTATGGCCTGACGGAGACGACGTCTTTGGTGAGTCTGAATCATCCCTTTCATCTTGGCCGGGGCTCGATCGGCAAGGCGATGCCGGGCATCGAGGTGAAACTCGATGCCAACGGCGAGATTTTGGTCCGCGGAGAAAATGTCTCGGCCGGCTATTGGAAGGGAGGGCGTCCGGAGTCCGCGGTCGGCGAAGACGGCTGGTTCCGGACGGGCGATCTCGGCGAGCGGGACGCGGAAGGAAATCTGTATTTTCGCGGCCGGCAGAAAAATGTGATTGTCACGCCCGAGGGGATGAATATTTTCCCCGAGGATCTCGAGGCGAAGCTGCGCACGGATCCGCGCGTCCGCGATTGCGTCGTTCTGGGGCTTGATCTCAATGGCAGCGGAAATGAAGAACCCTGCGCAGCCCTGCTTTTGCGCGAGCAATCGGGCGAGGGGACGGCGATCGCGGAGTCGGTGGTACGCCAGGCGAATGAATCACTGGCTTCCTATCAGCGCATACGCCGGAGCTTCGTTTGGCGAGATCAGGATTTTCCGCGAACGCCGACGCAGAAGCCGCTGCTTCCGCAAATTCGCCAGGTGATCTCGGATGCGTTTGCCGCGCCTACTGCTCCGCCGGGAGCCTCTCCCGCGCCGGCGTCGAGCGCTCTCGCGTCGCTCGTCGCGCGCATGACGAATCGTCCGGCGACGAGCCTCTCCGCTTCCTCCGACCTCTCCGCCGATTTGAATCTCAGTTCGGTGGACCGCGTCGAGTTGATGAGCGAGATCGAGGACCGCTATCAAGTGGACTTGAACGAGACACGCTTCACGGATGCCGCAACGCTCGGCGATCTCGAACGCCTGCTGAGCGAGCCTGCGCCGCGGCCTGCCGAATTCGTCTACCCGAGATGGGTCAATCGTTGGCCGGTGCCCTGGATCCGGGTCTTCATCTATTACTTGCTGACCTGGCCGGCGACAATGATTCTGGCGTACCCAAAAATCCGCGGGCGCGAGTACTTGCGCGACATTCGCGGACCGATTCTCGTCGCCTGCAATCACGTGACGTATCTCGATGTGGGCTTCGTTCTCGCGGCGCTGCCTCTCCGGTTGCGGCACCAGCTCGCTGTTTCTATGGACGGCGAAAACCTGGCCGCGATGCGCCGGCCGCCGAAACAAATGGGGATATTTCGATCGCTGATCGAGAGAGTGAGCTATCTGCTTGTGGTTTCGCTGTTCAATGTATTCCCGTTGCCGCGCCGCTCCGGTTATCGCGAGAGCTTTGCGTATGCGGGTGAGCTGACGGATCGCGGCGAGAGTATTTTAGTTTTTCCGGAAGGCGAGCTGACTCCGGACGGAAAAATCGCAGCCTTTCGTCCCGGAATCGGTCTACTGGCTTCACGGCTCGGAGTGCCGGTGGTGTCGATGCGGATTGATGGGCTGTACGCGGTGCGGATGGCGGACAAGAGCCACGCGCGGCCCGGCACAGTTCGCGTTTCGATCGGCGCGCCGCTAGGTTTCCATCGCGGCGCCAGCGCCGAGGAAATCACGCGAGAAATCGAGCAGCGCGTGCGCGCTCTCGCCTGGGATTGAGTCTATTCCGCTGCCGGCAATCGGAGCCGGGCCGCGACACCTTGACCGCCCTTCACATTTTCGAGCGTCAAACTTCCGCGATGCGCTTCAGCAATCTGCCGGCATAACACTAGGCCGATGCCTGAACCACCCTGCTTGGTGGTGAAAAACGGAACGAAAAGATTCGCCGGATTCGGAATTCCGGGACCTTCGTCCACCACGCGGACTTCCAGGTAGCCGTCCGAAGCTTCCCAGCCGACACTCACGCCGCCTCCGGTTTCGAGCGAAGCTTCCACCGCGTTGTGGACGAGATTGATGAGCAATTGATCGAGCTGGTCGGGATCGGCCTGAATTCTCAGGTCGGGTCCGGGCATGACAGTGACCTTCATACGCGGCTCGAGCCCCACGACGCGGCGGACCCATGCGCTGACCTCCATCGGTTGAAGCACCGGCGCCGGCAGCTTGGCGAGCCGCGCATAGGCATTCATGAAGCGCGCGAGGCTATCGGAGCGCGCGGCGATGACCGCGAGGCCTCGCTGCATATCGTCTTCCCAGTCCTCTGCGCGGCGCGGCCGTTTCACCAGCGTGAGGAGGTTCTCGGCGACGGACTTGATCGGCGCGAGCGAATTGTTCAGCTCGTGCCCGAGAACTCGAATGAGTCGCTGCCAGGCCTGGCGTTCCTCTTCGCGCAAGGCGCGGCTTACATCGGAAATCACCAGCAACTGGTGCGGCAGACCGCCTTCGCGGAACATGCCGTGGCGAATTTCCCAACGCCCCGCTTTTCCGGGAAACACGACGGAAGCGATTTGCGGGCCCTCCGCCTTGAGGCACGCCGCGAGACCGAGCTCACTCGCCGTGCGCCCAGCCATTCGCACGGCCGGTTGATCCAGCAGGCGCTCTCCGGCGCGATTGACGAGGCGCAGACGGTCCGCGCCATCGAAGGCGAACACCGCGACGTCGATCTCCTCCATTACTTTGCGCAGCAGCGTGGTGGCTTCGAGCGCGCCGAGGCGCTGCAGGCGCAGCGTCTCGCCAAGCGCATTCACTTCGCGAAGAACTTCGCCGAGAACATCATCGCGGTTGGCGCCGCGTGCGCGAATCGAGAAGTCACCTTCTCGCAGCGCAGCTAGGAGATTCGAGAGAGTGCGCATCGGGAACGCAACGCGCTGCTCGGTATTGAACGCGAATCCCAGCCACGCGACGACGATCACCACCGTCAGCGTCCATTGTTCTTTCGGAGAGAAATTACCGAACCACAGCAGGAGCAGCGCGACGAGAGTGCTCACGCCGCCCGCCGCCAGGGCCAGCAGGAGGATGCGCCGCTCGTATGGAAGTGGCCTCAAAGGCTGTATTTTTGCAGGCGGCGGTAAAGCGCGCTGCGGCTCAGGCCGAGAGCTTTGCTCGCGTGACTCACATTGCCGCCATAACGCGCGAGCGCTTTTTGAATCAGCACTTTTTCGACTTCCTCGAGCCCCATGTCGTCGAGGCGCAGCGAAGTTTCGCGCGCTTGACGAAGACCCAGATCGCTCGCGCGGACCGAGTCTCCTTCGGCGAGCAGGACGGCACGCTCGATCGAATGATCCAGTTCGCGAACGTTGCCAGGCCACGGATGATCGAGCAGAAGTTGCAGCGCCACAGGCTCGAATCCCGTCAGATTCTTGCGATAACGCTGCGCGGACTGACGCAGAAAATGAAGCGCAAGAAGCGGGATGTCTTCTTTTCTTTCCCGCAATGGAGGCAGTTGAATTTCGATGGTGTTGAGACGGAAGAGCAGGTCTTCGCGGAAACGGCCCGCATGGACTTCGGCGGAAATATCGGCGTTCGTTGCAGAAAGGATGCGTACGTCCACGCGCCGCGTGGCCGAAGAGCCAACGCGCTCGAATTCTCCGGTCTCCAGCGCGCGCAGCAGCTTGGCCTGCAGATTCATCGGGACATTGGCGATTTCATCGAGGAATAGCGTGCTGCTGTCGGCGAGTTCGAATCTTCCCACGCGATCCACCTTCGCATCCGTGAACGCGCCCTTTACGTGGCCGAAAAGCTCACTTTCAAAGACTCCCTCCGGCAACCCGCCGGCGTTGACGGTCACAAGCGGCCGGCCGGATCTTGGCGAGAGCGCATGCAGCGTGCGCGCGACGACATCTTTCCCGGTGCCGTGCTCGCCCATGATCAAGACGTTCGCGTCCGAAGGTCCGACGCGCGAGATGAGATCCATGACCGGCCGCATGGCGGGTGATTCAGCGATCATCGCCGGGCGGCCTTCAGCACGCAGCAGCCGATTTTCTGCTTCGAGCCGTTGACTGCGTTTTAGCGCTTGCGAAAGCTCGATCTGCGTTTTCAGAATGGCCAGCAGCCGCGCATTCTCCCACGGCTTCTGAATGAAATCTTTCGCGCCGCGGCGCATAGCTTCGACCGCCAGCTCGAGGCTGCCCCACGCCGTCATTACGATGATCGGCACCGTGCTGTCTTTCGCGCGGATGCTCGAGAGCAGATCGAGTCCTTCCTGCCCGGACGTCGTATCGCGGGCATAGTTGAGATCGATGAGCAGCGCGTCAAACTCGCGCGTCTCGAGCGCCGCCAGCACCGCAGCAGGAGATGCGGCGCTCTCGGTGTCAATTCCCTCGGTCTTCAGCAGCAGGCGCAGAGCTTCACGTACGTCGGCCTGATCGTCTGCGACGAGCACTCGGATTCGATTGTTTTGGGTGTGAAACATAGTTGATCTGTTTTCCCGATAGATTCTATTCTGTCCGGGGCCTTCCCGGGTCTCTGTAGTTGAACTCATTCGTACCTCAATGCTCTCATGGGATCGACACGTGTCGCTCGCCGCGCGGGAATGTAGCAGGCGAGCAGCGCGACACTGATCAGCAATCCTGCAACGCCCGCCAGTGTGGCCGGATCCCAGGCTTTCACGCCGTAAAGGTCGCTGGCAATCCACCGCGCCGCAACGATGCTGGCTGCGCCGCCGATCAGAGAACCGATCAGCGTCAATCGCAGCCCTTCGCGCACCACCAGCCGCAGCACGTCTCCTGGTTGTGCGCCGAGCGCCATGCGAATCCCGATTTCGTGCAGGCGCTGCGAGACCGCGTAGGACATCACGCCGTATATGCCCACGGCTGCGAGAAATGTGGCCAGCCCAGCGAACACGCCGAGAAGTACCATTCCGAGCCGCCGCTGCGACATCGCCGCGTCCAGGAAATCCTCCACGGTTCGCACTTCGCCGACGGGCTGGCTCTTATCCACCGAGAGATCGGCGCTACGCATCGCGGAGGTCATTGCGGTGGGGTCATTTGAGCGAACGATCAAACGCATGAGCCGCGAAGGATTCTGCAGATATGGCAAATAAATTTCGCCGGGGCGCTTGTCGCCCAACTCCCACTCGCGAATATTCCCCACGATTCCGACAATCGTGATCCAAGCCTCTCGCGGCTCGGGTCTCCACGGCGTTTTTGTCGCATCGAAGTGAACCTTGATTTGCTTTCCGACCGGATCCTCATTCGGCCAATACTGATGCGCGAGCGCATCATTGATCACAGCGACGCCGGGAGCATCGGGCCCGTCGGCGGGAGCCAATTCGCGGCCTTCCTTCACTCCGATACCCATGGTGTGAAAGAAATTCGAATCGCACACCACGTATTGCGAAGTAAATTCCTCGCCCGCCTTGGGCACCGGCCGGCCTTCGATGTCGATATCAACGAAATCGCGCCAGCCGCTCAGCGGCACGAAATTCGCCGCGCTGGCCGACTGCACGCCGGGAATCGTGGAAATGCGCGAGATGACGTCTCGATAGAAATTCACGACGCGCGTCGTGTCGGGATATCGCGATTCGGGGAGCCACACCTGCATGGTCTGTACGCCTTGCGCGCGAATCCCCAAGTCTTGGCTCATCATCTTCACGAAGCTGCGAATCAGCAACCCCGCCCCAACGAGCAGCACCAGCGAAATCGCTACTTCCGCTACCACCAACCCGGCGCGCACTGCCCGGCCTCCGCGGCCTCCCGTCGTCCCTCGCCCCATCTCTTTTAGAGTCTCGCCGAGCGCCGATTGCGAAACTTGCATTGCGGGAACGAGGCCGAAAATAATTCCGGTGCCGATTGATACCAGCAGCGTGAATCCGAGTACCGTGCTGTCCAGGCCGATCCAGTTCGCGTGCGGAACTTCGCCCGGGGTTCCCGCCTCGGGCAGAATGGTCCGAATGATGTGCAATCCGCCGTAAGCGATGAGCAAGCCGAGCGCTCCACCAACGATCGCGAGCATCACGCTTTCGGTCAGGAGCTGGCGAACCAGGCGAAACCTGCGCGCGCCCAGCGCCGTGCGCAGAGCAATTTCCTTCTCGCGCGTCGCCGCGCGCGCGAGCAGCAGGTTCGCCACATTCGCGCAGCCGATCAAAAGCACGCAGCCCACAGCTCCCAGCAGAATTCGCAATTGCGGACCCAGTCCGACCGTCAAATCGTCGTGCATGCTTACTACGCGCACGCTGTCCTGCGGGTCTGCTCCGCTGCCCTGTTTTTTCATGTTCTCGAAAAGTGTTTTCATGGCTGCGTCGGCGCGCGCGATTGGAATTCCCGGCTTCAACCGCCCCAGCACGATAAATGTATGGTCCGTGTAATTCCGCTGCGCGCGATCGAAGGCCACGGGCATCCACACGTCGTTTTCCCGGCTCAATCCCAGCGGCGAAAATCCCGGCGGCAGAATCCCGACGACCGTGTAGGGCTGCTCATCGATCGTGATTGGGCGCCCAAGCAAACTTTGATCGCCGCCGAATTGCCGCTGCCAAAGCGCATAGCTCAGAATTACGACGTGCTCGTGTCCAGGGATTTCCTCATCCTCGAGAAAATCGCGCCCCACTATCGGCTTGACGCCAAAAACGCGAAAGAAATCGACCGACGTCTTCACGCCGTAAAGTTGCTCGGGCCCCTCGTTCCCCTGCACCGTGTAGGTCCACTTTCTCCAAACCGTGAGCTTCTCGAAAACGCCGGATTGTTCGCGCCAATCGAGAAAATCACCGCCCGCGGAGCCGCCCTTCTGAACATCCCGCACCGCTGAAGTCTCCCAAACGATCACCAGCCGGTCCGGATCCCGAAACGGCAGCGGGCGCAGCAAAACGGCGTTGACCACGCTGAAGATCGCGGAGTTGGCGCCGATGCCGAGCGCCAGCGTCAACACCGCCACAATCGTGAATCCGCGGCTCTTCGCCAGCATTCGCGCGCCGAATCGGATGTCCTGCCACAGCGTTTCCAACTGCAAATCCTCCGAGAGGGTCGAGAGCCTCCGATTGTAACTTTACCTCTCGATAATGGCTTCCGGTTTTCACAACGGCGATGGTGATCCATCGCCCCGCAGTTCCGGCTGGTCTCAGACTTCCTCGCGGCACTCTCATCGTCCCCGCTCGGTCAGGAATTCCACGCCACTCGCGGAATCTCGCTGCGCCGCGACTTCCAGTTCTCACTGGAGAAAATCCGCGGCGTCACATCCACCAGGCGCGGGAAAATGTTGTACACAGCGAGCGCGGTCCAAGGCTTGCCGTCGCGCGTCGTGTAGCCGCGGCGATTCAATTCCTCGGCCATGCGCGAGAGCGAGCGATCCTGAACGACCAGCTCCATCATCGTGAAAAGAATTCGCATCTCGTCCGGATTCTCCTCGAGATGCCCGCAATCCGGCGCGATCTGCAAGCCGTAGGGAACATCCTCGACTCGCGGGGCGCCTTCGCTTGCCGCGGGAGCTTCACGCTCCCATTCCACCGCGCGCGGCTTCCACCCGTCGGCTCGCATTTCGCGGATGTGCGCCGCGTCGAGCTCATCTTTCACGATTTCCCGAAGATATTCGTTCCGCGACATAACTCCTCCTCGTCTGAATTCGCCCCGTTGATCAAGCCGTTCCAGCCTTGGTTTGCCCGTCCACAATCCAACCGTCTGCGAGCTGGATGATTCTGTTTCCGTACGCGGCCCAGGCTTCGTTGTGTGTCACCTGAATGATCGTCGTGCCCGCTTCGTTCAGGCCCTTCAGCAGGTCCATGATCATTTTTCCTTGGCTTGAATGCAGGCTGCCCGTGGGCTCGTCGGCCAAAATTAATTTCGGATTACCGATCACGGCGCGCGCGACCGCCACAAGTTGCTGCTGCCCGCCGGAAAGCTGATTGGGAAAGAGCGCCTTCTTGCCGACGATCTGAAAACGATCGAGGATGTCGGCGACCATCGCGTCGCGCTCCGATTTCTTGATATCGCGGTAGGAAAGCGGCAAATCGAGATTCTCCGCCACGGTCAAATTGTCGAGCAGGTGGTACTGCTGAAATACAAAGCCGATGTATTTTTTGTGCAGCTCGACGCGGCGCCGGTTGTCGAGCTTATGGACGGCGTTCTCGAGCAGGTAGTACTCGCCCTTCCAAGCGCCATCGAGCATCCCGATAATGCCCATGAGCGTGGATTTCCCCGCGCCCGATGGGCCCATAATGGTAATGAAATCGCCCTCTTTGATATCGAGACTGATCCGGCGCAGCACCCACGTTTTTCCCGCGCCGGATTCGTAAGACTTTTCCACGTCAACCATTCGAATCAATTCGCACCCACCTTCAATCGAGGATAAATTCGCCCCTTATTCATATCGCAGAGCGACCATAGGGTCTACGCGCGTCGCCCGCCGCGCCGGAATGTAGCATGCGACGACGACACAACCCACCAGGAGAATCGCGACGCTGGCGAGCGTCAGTGGATCGCTGGGCCGAACGCCGAAAAGCAGGCTCTTCAGCAACCCCGAAGTTCCCAGCGCCCCCAAAATTCCCAGCGTCACGCCGATCGCCGCGATCGCCAATCCTTGCCGCAACACCAGCCGCAGCACATCCCGCCGCTGTGCCCCCAAAGTCATGCGAATCCCGATTTCATTGGTGCGCTGTTCCACGCTGAAGGACATCACGCCATAAATCCCGACGATCGCCAGCACCAGCGCAAGCCCCGCAAATATCCCGAGCAGCGTCGAGTCAAGACGCGGCTGCGCCACCGACGCGGCGACGTAGTCATCCATCGATTTCACGTCGTAAACCGGAATGTCCTTGTCGAGCGATGCCACTTGTTCGCGTATCGCCGGCACCAGGCTCGCCGCCGGCGCAGACGTTCTAACCACGCCCGACATAAATCCGATTCCCATTTGATCTTGAGGCAGGTAAGCCTCGGGATCGTCCGGCCGGCCGAGTCCTCTGTGTTTCACGTCGCCGACAACGCCCACGATTTCCCGCATCTTTGCCTCTCCGGTTATCGCTAGGCCCGGCTTGATATGTTTTCCGATGGGATTCTCGCCGGGAAATATCTTGTCGGCGAGAGCCTTATTGACGATGACCACCGGCGGCGAATCCGCACGATCTGCTTCTGTGAACACGCGGCCGTTCACAAGTGGAATCCGCATCACGGAAAAATAATCGTTCGAAGCGATCCGCATATGCGCCACTGGCAGATCCGATTTGGCAATAGCGCGGCCCTCAATCTCGTAGGAGATGCGGATCACCGACTGGCTCAACGGAAGCGGAATCACCGCGCTCGCCGATTGCACTCCCGGCAGAGCGCGCACCCGTTCGAGAAGCTGCGCGTAAAAGGCCTCGGCCATTTCCGCCTTCGGATAGCGCGCGTCGGGCAATTCCGTGCTGAAGGTGATTATTCCGTGAGGATCGAAGCCCGGATTCACGTGTTCCAGGCTCATTAGGCTCCGGATCAGCAGGCCCGCGCCGCTCAATAAAATCACCGCCAGCGCCGTCTCGGCTACCACCAGCGCGTTGCGCAAGTGATTGCGATGCGCGCCATGACCCGCGCCGCGGCTGCCCTCTTTCAACGTCTCGCTGATTCCCAATTTCGAAAGCTGCAGCGCTGGAGCGATCCCGAAAAGTATGGCGGTCGCAATCGACGCGGCAAGCGTGAACGCCAACACTCGCGTATCCAGGCTCGTCTCCGCCACTCGAGGGATGCTGCTCCCTGCGAGATGCGCCAAAAATGATGAGCCCCACGTCGCGATCAACAGCCCGACCGTGCCGCCCGCAAGCGCGAGGATTCCGCTTTCGATCAGAAGTTGCCGGATTATCCGGCCGCGCCCGGCGCCCAGCGCCGCGCGTATCGCGAATTCGCGCTGGCGAGACGTCGCGCGCGCCAACAGCAAGTTCGCCACGTTGGCGCAACCAATCAGCAAGACCAGTCCCACCGCGCCAAAGAGAATGCGAAACTGCGGTCGCAAATCACCTACAAGTGCATCCAGCGCCGGTTCGGCACGAAAGCTCAGACTGGTGTTCGTATCGGGATACGCTTTCGCGAGCCGCCCGCCGATCGCATCGAGTTCGCTGTTCGCCTGCGCCAGGGAGACACCCGGCTTCAGGCGCGCCACGCTCGCGAGGAAGTGCGCCCCGCGCTCTTCCGTCATGGCCTTATCGTCGTTTTCGGAAGTGGCCGTGGCAGAAAGCGTGGTCCAAACTTGCGGCGGATCGGAATCGATCGGGAAAGTAAATCCCGCCGGCATGACTCCAACAATCGTGTAGCTGCGGCCGTCGAGAGCGATGGCCCGCCCGATCGCGCCCACTTCGCCGCCGAATTGCTTCTTCCAGAATTCATGGCTGAGGATCACCACGTAATTTCCCGGCCGGTCCTCACCCGGTGCGAAATTGCGGCCCAGAATCGGCATGACTCCGAGCGCCGAAAATGCCTCGGCACTCACAACCGCCGACGGCACGTGCAGCGGCTCTCCCGCGCCGGTAATTGTGGCCGTCGCGTCCGTATAAGCGGAGATATGTTCAAGGACCGTGCTCTGCTTCTGCAAATCCTCGATGTCGGGATAGCTCAGCGCGCGTCCTTTTTCACCAACACGCGTGTTCAGCCCGCTCACCGCCACCAGGCGATCCGGCTCTGGGTATGGCAGCGGCTTCAACAACACAGAATCTACGACCGAGAAGATGGCTGAGTTCGCGCCGATGCCCAGCGCCAGCGTAATCACCGCAATCGCTGTGAACCCCGGCGATTTCCGCAACATCCGCAGCGCGTATTTAAAATCCTGAATCACCGCACCCATCTTCGCCTCCACTTTCAAACGAGCCGTATGTCGCGCCGGTCCCGCACGCGGGACCGGCATCTTCATCCACGATCGCGCCACAAATTGAATCGCGCCAAGCGCACCGCTCGCCAGATCGCTCGTCCATTCCAGCCTCGAGCGTCCAGTCCCCAGCCTCTAGAACTACTCGTATCTCAGCGCCACGATCGGATCCACTTTCATCGCCCGCCGCGCCGGGATGTAGCAAGCCGCCAACGCAACGATGCCAAGAATTACAGGCACGCCCAAGAATGTCAGCGCATCGGTCGGCGACACACCAAAGAGCAGCGCCGTCATCCATCGTGTAAGTATCGCCGCACCCACCAGACCAATCGCCAGACCCGCAAACGTCAGCATCATCCCCGGCTGAAGCGTCAGCAGAGCAATATCGCGCCGCTGCGCTCCCAGCGCGATGCGCAGTCCCAACTCCTGCGTCCGCTGGCTCACCGCATAAGCCATCAGCCCGTAAATCCCCATCACCGCCAGAAATAAAGCCAAGCCCGCAAAAATTCCCATTAGCGCGAGTGCAAACCGGCGACGCGCCATCGACGCTCCGAGAAGTTGATCCATTGTGCGCACACCGAACACGGGAAGATCAGGATTCACGCGATGCACAGCGGCCGCGACATCTGGCTCAGGAACCGCCGCATTCGTATTCGTCCGGAGATAGACAACCATGCCGAATCCCCCGCCCTGATAAATCGGGAAATAGATTTCAGGCGCAGCCGGCGCGTCGAGGCCGTCAACCTGCACGTTCCCGACGACGCCCACGATCCGGATGTTTACCGGCGGAGCTCCGATCAAAATTTGCGTGCTCAGCGGGTCGCGAGACCCGAGAAAGCTCTTGGCGAACGTCTCGTTGACAACGATCACGCGCTCAGTTGAATCCGTATCCGCGTCCGTGAATACCCGCCCGCTCATTACAGGAATTCCCAAAGTCTCGAAATAAGCCGGCGTGACGTTATCGATCGGTGCGGCCAGCTTTGCGGCGCTCGCTTCCGACTCGCCGGCAATTGCAAACGGCAGCGTGAAGCGCGTGCCCAGGAACGGCAGCCCGATATTTCCACCCAGCGCGACTTCCTTCACTCCCGGAATCGGTTTGAGTTCGCGAATCACATCGCGCACAAATTGCGCGCGGGCTGATGTTTTCCGGTAAGGATTCATCTGCGGATTGTTCGGCACGGGAATCCAGATTTGGCCAACGCTGAGACGGTCGGGCTCAAATCCCGGATTGACGCTCAGCATGTTCCAGAAACTGCGCACCAGCAGGCCTGCACCAGTCAAGAGCACGAGCGACAGCGCAATTTCACCGCACACCAGCGCATTCTGGAAGCGATTCCGCCGGGCGCTCCGCCCGCCCGTGCGGCTGCCTTCCTTCAAATCGCGATTCGGATCGGCGCTCGAAGATTGCAGAGCGGGCGCCAGCCCAAATAGAAGTCCCGTACCAATCGAGAGCAGAAACGCGACTCCGATTACGCGTGCATCCAGGTGGACTTCGGTCAGGCGTGGCAAATCGGCGGGAATCAGCGCGAGCAGCGATTCGCGGGTCAAAGCCAGCACCGCAATGGCCGCAACTCCGCCAAGAACCGACAGCACGACACTCTCGGTCAGCAGTTGCCGGATCAGCCGAGCCCGCGACGCGCCAAGCGCCTGGCGAATCGCCAATTCGCGCAGCCGCCCCGAAGAGCGCGCCAGCAGCAAGCTCGCGATATTTACGCACGCGATCAACAGCACGCACCCAACAGCCGCGAGCAGCACGACGAGCGTCGGGCGTACTTTGCTCGTCAAGTTTTCCTTTACGCGCTCCAATCGCACCGACCAGCGCGACGCCGCGGGATACTCTTTCGGATAAGTCTGCCGCAGTTGCTCGACGAAGGCATCGAGCTTCGATTGCGCCTGCTGCACGGTCATTCCTGGTTTCAGCCGGCCCATCGCTCCCGGCAAAAAGCTGAATGCTCGCACCGGAGGATGCGGAAACGGATTGTTCGTAAAGCCGGCGGCCGCCCACATCTCCACTTCACCTTCCAGCGTCTTCCCCGGGTGGCGGAAATCCGGCCCCATCACACCTACGATCGTGTAGGGATCGGTGTCCATGTGCACGCGGCGTCCAAGAACGCCCGGATCGCCCCCGAACTGGCGCTTCCACAGCCCGTCGCTGATCACCACCGGATCGCTAAATCCTTCCTGGGCGTCCTGCGGCCCATAAACGCGCCCAATCGCCGGCTGTGCGCCCAGAATCTGAAAGTAATCCGGGCTCGTAGCCAACAATTCGATACGTTCCGGATGATCTCCGCCAACCAGCGCCGCGCTAACAGGCCAAAGCACGCTCATGTCTTCGAACACGCCCGAGCGGTCGCGCAGATCGTAAAATTCCGGCACGGACATGCCCGCGTCTTTCGCGTTCGCCCCGTTCAGATCGTCGAATATCCGCACGAGTTGCTCAGGATGTTGGAACGGGAGCGGCCGCAGCAGCACCGCGTTTACGATGGAAAAGATCGCGGTATTCGCGCCAATGCCCAGCGCCAGCGTGAGAATGGCAACGATGGCAAAGCCGCGGCTCCGCCCCAGCGTCCGCAGCGCATACTTCAAGTCTTCAAAAATGCTAGTCACGTTTCAGTCCAGCTTTCTCCACGCCCTCTCGCTTACTCCTTCTTCCTTCTCTCACTCGTAACGCAGTGCCACCATCGGATCCACGTTCATGGCCCGCCTCGCCGGGATATAACACGCCAGCAACGCCACAATGCCGAGCGCCAGCGCAACGCCTAGAAACGTGAGCGGGTCCCGTGCGCTGATTCCGTACAAGAGCCCTTCGAGCAACCGCGTAATCCACCAGGCGCCCGCGAGCCCCGCCGCCAATCCGATTCCCGCGAGCGCCATCCCGCGGCCTACAACCAGCCGCAGTATTCCCACAGACTGCGCACCGATGGCCATGCGTATCCCGATCTCCCTCGTCCGCTGCGTCACGGCATAAGCCATCACGCCGTATATACCCACAGCCGAAAGCAGGAACGCGACGGCGGCAAAAATTCCCAGCAGCAACGACGCAAAGCGCTGCGTCGCCAGCGAGCCGGTGATGACCTCCTCCATCGAATGGATGTGATACACCGGCACCTTCGGATCAGCCTCGCGGCCTGCAGCGCGTATTGCCTGCGACACTGCGCCCGCGCCGAGGCTCGAGCGCAGTGCGAAGCTGATGCCGTTGCGCGCCTCGGTGTAGATGGCGTCCGGAATTTGTTCCATCGGGATGTACATCTGATTGCGGATACGCGCGTGATCGTCGTCGCCTAGGCCCCAGTGCTTTACGTGCCCCACCACGCCGATGATTTCCCGGTTTTGATCGATGCCGGGGTATGGCTGCTCGATGTGCTTTCCTATCGGATCTTCGTTCGGAAACACCGCTTTTGCGAAGACTTCGTCAATCACCGCCACCGGCTGCGTGCTGATCCGGTCCGCGTCGCTAAAAAATCTGCCCCGAAGCAGCCGCAGCTTCATGATCTTGAAATAGTCCGGCCCGGTGATGTATTCCATCGCCCAGTGCATGTCCGCTTCGGAGGGACGCGCCCGCTCGGTGATCCAGAATTGATTTTCGCTGTCGTCCTCGATCGGCACATCATCCACCAGCGCTGCGCCTTCGATTCCCGGCTGAGCCTTCAGCCGCTCGACGAGCCGGTTGAAATACTGATGGACTTGCACTCCCTCTGCGTAGTCGTTCGGCGCCAGCGAAGTATCGAACAGCATCACTCCGCGCGCGTCGAATCCCGGGTACACGCTGCTTAGACCAAAGAGGCTTCGCAGCGTCAGTCCTGATCCGATCAGCAGAATCAGCGCCAGCGCGACTTCACAAATGACCAGCACGTTCTGTACGCGCTGACGGTTGCCGGAAGATCCCCGCGAGCCCTCTTTCAGCGAATCCTGCACGTTCGTGCGCAATGCCTGCAGCGCCGGCGCGATTCCGAACACAATTCCAGTCAGCACCGAAGCCGCGAGCGCATAGGCCAGCACGTGCCAGTCAATACTGAACTCGGCGGTGCGCGGCAAACTCCCCGGCACGGCTGCCACCAGCGCGCTCGTCCCCCAGATAGCGATCAGAGTTCCACCGGCACCGCCGGCGAGTGAAAGAAGGATGCTTTCGGTCAACAACTGGCGCGCTACGCGCCAGCGCCCGGCCCCGAGCGCCGTTCGCACCGCGATTTCCCGTTGCCTTCCGCTCCCGCGAGCGAGGAGCAGGTTCGCCACATTGGCGCAGGCGATCAACAACACGAATCCAACCGCGCCAAACAAAAGGTAAAGCGTCGCGCGCGTATCTCCGACGGTATCCTCGGTGAAAGATGAAATGTCCACGCCAACGTTTTTATTCGAGTCTGGGTAGGCGGCCTGCAATCCGGACGCAATGCCGTCCATGTCGTCCTGCGCCTGCTTGAGGCTGACGCCTTCGTTCAATCGCCCGATTACGTAGATACCGGCGCGCGAATCACGGTGCGTCATCCACTGTTGCGTGACGCTGCCGAGAAGCAGGTAAACGTCTCTGGATTCCTCGAAGACGAAGCTCGGTGACAGGATTCCGATCACCGTGTAACTGTCGCCGTTGAGTGCGATGTTTTTCCCGACCAATCCCGGATCACCACCGAATCGTTCCTTCCACAAGCGATTGCTCAGAATTACGACAGGCGGCGCTCCTCGACGATCTTCTTCGCGCCGAAAATCGCGCCCGAGAACCGGCCGAACACCGAGGACCCGCAAAAAATCGGCCGAAACCAACCGCGCCGAAAGTCGCGACGGCCCTGCCGCGTCAATCAGATTGACGCTGTAGCTATTCTTGTAAGCCGCGATCGCCCCGAACGATTTCTGTTGTGCCGCCCAATCCTGATAATCCAAATAGGACACGGATTGCTGATCGAATTGCGAGGTCTTCTCGCTCAAAATCATCAGGCGGCCGGCGTCTTGGTACGGAAACGGCCGCAGCAGAATCGCGTTGATCACCGAAAAAATCGCGGTGTTCGCGCCAATGCCGAGCGCCAGCGTCAAGACAGCCATCAGCGTGAAGCTGGGGCTCCTCCACAGAATGCGGAGCGCGTAGCGGATGTCCTGGAGCAGGCTGCTCATCCCGGCCTCCACTGGTTTCCTGATTTTTCCTGTTTCTCGAAACGCAACAGCTCTCGCTAGCGTTCCGCGCCCCGGCGATTCCGCTCTCCGCGAGCCGTATCATCCAATCCAGCGGCGCCGCTCACCGCGAGCACGAGCAGCGTTGCGTCATCCTCAAATTCACGTCCGCCGAACTCGCGAACCCTCTCGAAAATTCCGCTGAGCACGGCAGCAGCATCGCCGTGACGGAGCGAGAGCCCCTCCGCCAGAATTCGCTGCGTGCCGAATTCATCCCCCGCGCCGTCGTGGGCCTCCAGCAACCCGTCGGTGAACAGCACAACGCGGTCCCCCGAATTCAGCTGAATCTCTCCATTCTGGAATTCCCCGCCAACGAAGACGCCGAGCACGCTGCCGCCTTCGCACAGCGCCTCGTGCGATCCGTCGCGGCGTATCACCAGCGGCGTCGGATGCCCTGCATTCGTGTAGCGAAGCCGGCCGGTAGGAATATCGAGCATCGCGTAGAAAAATGTGATGAACCGGTCGCCGCCGATGCTCCGGCAAATCAGCCGGTTGATCGCCTCGCAGAGCTCCGCGGGAGATACGCTCGGCGACGCCAATCCCCGCACCGCCGCCTGCAGATTCGACATCAGCAGCGCCGCCGGCATTCCTTTTCCCGCCACATCGGCGATGCAGAATCCCAGCGTGTTCTCATCGAATCGCAGGACGTCGTAATAATCTCCGCCCACAATTCGCGCCGGGCGCCAGTCCGCCGCAATCTCGTATCCCGGCGCTTGCGAGATTTCCGCGGGCAGCAATCGCATCTGAATGCTGAGCGCCTCGGACATTTCCTGCTCTTGCAGCCGCAGTTTCTCCGAGAACTCGATGCGCTCCAGCTCGTTCTCGCGTTCGTGGCGCTTCATCTCGCGCCGCTCGCGTCCCAGCGCGATCTGCTTTTCGAGAATCTCGATCAGCCGCGAATTCACCCACGGCTTCTCCACAAAATCTCCCACGCCGCGCTGCATCGCCTGCACCGCCAGCCCCACCGTCGCCCAGCCCGTCATCACCACGATCGGCGGATACGCCTCGCGCGACTGGATGCGCTCGAGCAAATCGAGCCCTTCGCGCCCCGAAGTCGTGTCCCGCGCGTAGTTCAGATCCATCAACAGCAGATCAAACTCGCGGGCCTCCAGCGCCGAAAGAATGCTCGCAGGCGAACTCGCCGATTCCGTGTCGTATCCCTGCGTCTTCAAAAGCAGCCGCAAGGCTTCCACCACGTCCGGCTGGTCGTCGGCTATCAGAATCCTGGGAATGATCCCTCGCTCTTCCTCGATAATCGGTTGGCTTTGTGAGGCCATTCTGGTCAGTCGACCCAGTGAAGCGGATGAATACTCGCCACCAGGTCGCACATCTGGACGGCACTCTGAGTACCAGCCGCAACTTCTCTTAAATGTCTTGTTATGTGTTGATTAGAGAACGGTTAGCACTGAGAATGTGCGACTTTTGCCCAGTTGCGGGATACCCTCGTCCCAAGATCGGACATCAGGGATCGTAGCCTACACGTCAGGCCCTTCACTCGTACCGCAGCGCCACCATCGGGTCCACCCGCGTCGCCCGACGCGCCGGAATCCAGCACGCTACCAGCACCGTCGCAATCAGCAGCGCGCCCACCACCAGGAACGTCGAAGGGTCCGCCGGGCTCACGGCGAACAGAAGATGCGCGAGCGTGCCCCGCAAAGCCAGCGTTCCCAACGCTCCCAGCGCGATGCCGATAGATGCCATCCGCAATCCTTCGACCAACACGGAGCGCAGCACTTGCGCCGGCGATGCTCCCAGCGCCAGCCGGATACCGATTTCATGAGTCCGCTGCCCCACGCTGAACGACACGACTCCGAACACGCCCACCCCCGCCAGCAGCAGCGCCGCTCCCGAGAACGCGGCGATGAGCGCGACCAAAGACCGCTTCGGCGCCACCGATAGCGACACCACATCTTCCATAGTCCGTATGTGATCCACAGCTTCCTCGGAATCAACGCTCCGGATCGCGCTGACTAGCCCCGCCGCGGCGCTCGCAGGCGGGCTAGCCGTCCGCACCGTCACCGTCATGAACGTCCACGGATCCTGCGCGTAGGGCGCGTAAAACATCGGGTCCGGCGGCTCGCCGAGCGAGTGTTGGTGCACATCTCCCACCACGCCGACGATCATCATCCACGGACTCTTGCCGTCGTAGGAGCCAATCTTCAGCCGCTGCCCCAGCGGATTTTGATTCGGCCAATACTGCGCCGCCATGGCGCGGTTGATGATCGCCACCGGCGGCGCGCTTGCTTTATCCGTATCCGAGAAAGAGCGCCCTTCGAGCAGCGGGATTCCCAGCGACGCAAAATAATCCGGGCTCGCCGCCGAGTAAGCCGCCGGGTCAAACTCGGAGTTGTGTTCGGGAGAATAGCTGCGCCCGTCGATCGAGAAGCTGCGCGAGCTGTAGCCTCGATTGAGCGGGAGCCTCGATACCACGCTGGCGCTGCGCACTCCCGGCAACGCTTGTAAGTTCCGCAGAATATTTCCGGCGAACCGCGCGCGCGATTCCGGTGTCGGGTAATTCGACGGCGCGAGCGACAGTCTCGCGGTAAGAATGTGATCGGTTCGGAATCCTTCGTCCACGGAAACAAGCTTCGAAAAACTCTTCAGCAGCAGACCAGCTCCCACAAGCAGAACGAGCGCCAGCGCCGTCTCCACAATCACGAGTAAGTTCTGGCCACTGCGCCGGGCGGGCTGCGCTCCTCTTCCGCCTTCTTTCAGGACGCGATTCGGATCAAGCCGCGATGCCCGCAGCGCCGGCCAAATCCCGAATGCCACGCATGCGACTACGCAGAGTGCCGAAGTAAATCCAAGGACGCGCGCGTCGGGATGAACCACAGGCAGGCAGCCGACCGTCGCCGCGAGAAATGACCTGAGCGGGCCAACGCCCCATATCGCCAAAAGAATCCCCGCGCCCGCCGCTAGGACGACCAGCAGTCCGCTCTCCGTAATCAACTGCCTCGCGAGCCGCGATCGTCCTGCCCCAAGCGCCGTGCGCACCGCAAATTCCTTGCTCCGCGCTGTTCCCCGCGCCAGCAGCAGATTCGCGACGTTTGCACAGGCAATCAGCAGGACAAACCCGACAGCACCCAGCAGCGCAACCAGCGCCGGCCTCGCATCTTCCACTTGCGATTCCTGCAGCGGCTGCAACCAGGCACGCGCATCCATCAAGTCCGAATCCGGATGAGCCTTCACGATTTGTTGCATCACCACATTCAAATCCGCTCGCGCTTGCTCCAGCGTGACTCCCGGCTTCAATCGCGCCACTTGGTCCAGATAATGAATTCCTCGCGACTCCGCCGGATTGTTATCAGGCTGCAGCGGGTGTTCCGGCACCGGAAATCCCGCGCGCGGCGTCACCCACAATTCAGCCTCAGGCGGAAACGCAAATTCAGGCGGCATCACTCCTTCGACCGTGAATGTTTCGCGGTCAAGCGAGATCGTCTTGCCGATGATTTCCTCACTGGCGCCGAAGCGCCGCTGCCAAAGCGCGTAGCTCAACACCACCTGCCTGCCACTCGTAGCCGCATCTGGACCGGTCAAAAACCCGTGACCCAGCCGCGGCGCCACGCCCAACAGCGATATCAAATTCGGCGTCGTTACCACTCCTGAGATTTTTTCCGGCGTCCCGGTGTCTGTGAGCGTCAGGCTGTCTTCGCGATACGCCGCGAATTGCTCAAACGAGTGATTCTGCGCCGCGACATCGAGATAGTCCCCGGGACTCAATGTCTCGAATCCATGCTTCGATTCCTGGCCGACGTCGAAGAGCTGTTCAGGATGTGCAAAGGCGAGAGGTCGAAGCAGCACAGCATTCACAACGGAAAAGATCGCGGTGTTTGCCCCAATTCCCAGCGCCAGCGTCAGCACCGCGACGATCGTAAATCCCGGCGCCTTCCGCAGCATCCGCACTGCATACTTCAAATCCTGAATCACAGTACCCATCGCCGTACCCTGCTCTTTCTGTCCAATCTCTAACTTCGAACCTCCAGAATCACTCGTGCCGCAGCGCCACCACCGGATCCACGCGCATCGATCGCCGCGCCGGTATCCAGCAGGCAGCGAGCGCCACGCTCGCGAGCACCATCGTCACTGCCACGTAGGTTGCCGGATCGGTCGTGCTCACCGCGATGAAATCGCCCACCAAGCGCGCAAATGCAAACGCGGCCAGCAGCCCCGCGATGATCCCAATTCCGACGATCAGCAGCCCTTCTCCGAACACCATCCTCAAAATGTCCGCTGGCCGCGCCCCAAGCGCCATGCGAATTCCGATCTCATGCGTTTTCTGGCTGGCAGCATAGGAAATCACGCCGTATACGCCCACCACCGCAAGAATCAAACCGAGGAATCCCATCGTCGCGGCCAGCCCTGCGCCGATCTTGAAAATGAGGAGCCCGTTAAGCGTGTTCAGCCCTTCCGTCATCGTCCTCACGTCGAACACCGGCAAGTCGGGCGCGAGCCTACTGATCAACTGTTCCGTCTCCCGGATCATTTGCGCCGGCGGCGCAGCCGACTTCACTTGCAGCGTCGAAAGAGAATTGCCGGCGTAATGCTGCGCGAGTGGTAGATAAAAGCAGGCCCCGATTGTGCCCGTTCCTCCGTTGTATCGCGAATTCTTTGCCACGCCGACAATCTCGACCTGATGGCTCGCGTCTCCCGCCAACCGGAAGTGCCGCCCGATCGGATCCACATCGTGCCAGTAGCGCTGCACCATCGTTTCGTTCACGATGGCCACGTAGGGCGCCGTTAAGCTGTCCGCGTCCGAGAATGTCCTGCCGCGCAGCAGCGGTATCTGCAGCGTGCGGAAGTAGTCCGGCGAGATCACGCCGTAAAATGCAAACGGCGCGGCCTGGCCCGCCGACGGCTCGAATCCATCGATAGTAAGCGTGTCCGCATCGTTGAAGTAACCCATCGGCACCGCGTTTGTCAGGCTAGCTGACTCCACACCCGGAAGCTCCCTCACGCGATCCAGCACCGTCTTGAAGAACTCCATGCCGCGCGAATCGCTGTAACCAATTTCAGCCGGATCCATGCTGAGATTGACGACGCCTTCCGGACGGAATCCCAGGTCGGTCTTCTGCGCCTTCTGCAAGCTGCGCGCAAATAATCCCGCGATGATCAGCAGCATCAGCGAGCCTGCCACTTGCGCCATCACCAGCGCGTTCCGCAAGCGGTGCCGCCCTCCGGCAACGCTGCGTCCGCCTTCATGCAGAATCGTGCTCAAATTTCCGCGCGAGATGCGGATTGCCGGAATGGCCCCGACAATCAAGCCCGTAAGCAAAGCAGCGGCGAACGCAAATGTGAAGATGCGCCAATCCAGGCTGAAATCGAGATGCACCGGTAGATCAACTCCGATCTGAATCGAGCTGACCGCGGCGCTTCCCCACGCCCCGAGCAAGATCCCTGCTGCGCCTCCCAGCACGGCGAGCAACACGCTCTCCGTAAGCAACTGCCGCATCAGCCGGCCTCGTGCGGCCCCCAGCGCCGCGCGAATGGCCATTTCACGTTCGCGAATCGTCGCCCGCACCAGAAGAATGTTGGCCACATTCACGCATGCCAGCACCAGGACGATCGTTGCCAGCCCGACGAACATTGCGGAGATCAGCAGGATGGTGTTGTTCGGATCAGGATTCGGCCGCGAACGCATCTCCGGGAATGCTTGGATGCTCATATCTTTTTCGACTTCCGGATGGTCCTGCGAAAAGCGTTGCGCAATAACCCCGAGCGATGCATCCGCTTCCTTGATGCCGACGCCCGGCCGCAGCCGCGCCAGCACAGCCAGATTGCGATCGCCGCGGTTGGTCATGAAGTCCGGTGGATTCTCGGAAGTCGCCATCCCTAGCGGCAGGTATCCCTGCGTGGACGCTAGCGTGAACACGCCGGTGAATCCCTCCGGCGCAACACCTACGATCGTTACCGGCCGCCCATTCACGGAAACTTCCTTGCCCACAACGTCCGGCGCACTTCCGAAATGTTCTTTCCAATAGGCGTAACTCAAAACCATCACTGGGTCGGCGCCAACACTTTCCCCTTCGCCCGGCAGTATGAATCTTCCGAGCGCGGGCTTTATTCCCAGCGTCGAAAAGAAATTTCCCGTCACATAGTTCGTCAATACTCGTTCGGCCTTGCCATTCACGCTCAGTCCATCCAGGCCAAACTCGTACCCGAATACTCCGTCGAACACTCCGCCGCTCTGCGCCGCCAAATCGCGATATTCAGGTACCGAAACCTGGTTTTGAAGCGGCCCTTTGCCCTGCTGAAACGCAAGAACGACGAGCCGGTTGCCTTCCTTCACCGGCAAAGGCCGCAGAAGAAACGAATCCACCATGCTGAAAATCGCCGTATTCGCGCCAATCCCCAGCGCCAGCGTCAAAACCACCACGATCGTGAATCCAGGCGATTTCCGCAGCATCCGCCATGCATATTTCACATCCTGAATCACCGCTCCCATTCATTCCTCCGCTCTATGTAGCGCCGGCCTTTCAGGCCGGCATCCGTTCAATTTCACTCGTATCTCAACGCCACCATCGGATCCACGCGCGTGGCTCTCCGCGCCGGTATGTAAGCCGCCGCCAGCGCCACCACCGCCATCAATGCCGGCCCCGCCAGCAGCGTCAGCGGCTGCCCCGCGCTCACTCCGTACAGCATAGAATCCATCAACCGTCCAAGCCCGTACGCAGCCGGCACCCCAATCGCCACTCCGATGGCGACAAGCACCACCGCCTCGCGCAACACCAATCGCCGGATATCTCCTTGCATCGCGCCCAGCGCAATCCGTATTCCGATCTCGCGCGTCCTCTGCACCACCAGAAACGCCAGAACGCCGTAAATTCCTACGCACCCGAGGAGCGCCGCCACCAATCCGAACGTCAGCGACATTCCCGCCACGATCGTTTCGCCGGACAAGTCCTCGCTCACGACCGTTTCTTCCGTCTTCATGTGCGCGGTCGGCAGCGAAGAATCGATTTTCCGCACCGTGTCGCGAATCGCGCCGGAAATCGATTCCGGCGGTTGCGCTGTTCGAACGTAGAACGTGGCTTCGCCGAGCGTCTTATCCTGAACAAGTGGCGAAAACACGAACGCTCGCTTGTCTTCGCGAACGTGCGCGTACTTCTCATCCCTGACCACTCCCACGACTTCGACGTCGGTCTTTACTCCGTTGCCGGTACCAAATCCGAATCGCGCGCCGACAGGATTACGGTCGGACAGGTACTGCCGCACAAACGTCTCATTGACGATCGCGACTTTCGGACTTTCCAACGTATCGCTCGCCGAGAATTCCCGTCCCGCCAGCAACGGCACGCCCAAGGTCGAAAAGAAATTTGGCCCAACGCGGTTCCGGCTCACGCGCTGCTCTTCAGGGTCTCCGTCGCGTTTCTTGCCTTCAATTTCGACGCCTCCATTGTTGTCCGAGCCGATCAGCAACGCGATTTGCGCCGCGCTCGCTCCTTGAACGCCAGGAAGCGCCGCCAGCGCCTCGGTCAGTTGATTTGTGAATGCCGCGGTGCGCGCCGGCGTATAGCCGTTCAGCGAAGGCGAAACCGAGAACTGCATCACGTGATCGGCCTTCACTCCCAAGTCCACTTTTCGCAGGTTCCAGAGTGTCTGCGTCATCAGCGCAGCGCCGCTCAGCAGCAGCACCGTCAGCGCCATCTGCGCGGCCACGAATACTTTGCGAATCCGCACGTGGCCTGCCCCAGACGTCGAGCTGCGATCCTGATCCCGCAACACCACGTTCAAATCGCTCGCGGAAAACCGCAGCGCCGGGGCAATTCCGAAGAGAATTCCAACGCCCACTGCAACCGCAAAGTTAAAAGTCAGAATCCGCGGATCAAGATTCGCCGAGAGCCCCTCGATTCCGTTGCCGCTCGACGCAATCCGCGTCAGCGTGTCAATGCCCCACACCGCGACGAGCAGCCCAGCCAGCCCGCCGGCCAGCGACAGCATCAAGCTTTCAATCAACACGGCGCGCACCAACCGGCCTCGCTCCGCGCCCAGCGCTCTCCGTATCGCGTACTCGCGGCTGCGCGATGCTCCCCGCGCCATCAACAGGCTCGCCACGTTCGTGCACACGATTAGCAGCACCAAAATCACCATGCCACCGAGCGCCAGCAGCGACGCCTGCGCGTCGTTCTGCAATGTCGGCCGTCCCTGCGAGCCCGGCATTAACAACAGCTTGCGATCAATGAACTGTTGCCGCCGCGTCTCGGACGCCCACTTCGTGGTCTGCGCAGCTTGTTCCTCCACCAGCGCGTGATACGTCACCTGCAGCGACGCCTCCGCCTGCTTCATCGACATCCCCGGCTTTATCCGGCCGATTAGCGGAAGCCAATAGTCGTCCCACTCTTCGATCTTCCACTCGTTTGGCGCAGCCTGCGCGGTCATCGTGAGCGGAATAAAAACATCCGGCGCTTGCCCCGCCTGTACGCCCTTGAATCCAGCCTGCGCGACGCCGACGATGGTCATCGGCATTCCATTGATCGGGACCGATTGATTCAGAACTTGTGGATTGGCGCCGAAATGCCGCTGCCAATAGCCGTAGCTCAACACCACGACCGGATTCGCTCCCGCCGCCTGCTCATCATTCATCGAGAAGACGCGCCCGAGCGCCGGCCGGACGCCGAGCACCTCGAAATAATTTCCAGAGATGAGTTCGCACTCAGCCAGTTCCGTGTCGCCCTGGTAAGAAACGCTCACGCTCGTGACGTACCGCGCTAGCAGCCCGGTCAGCACTTCGTTCTTCTCCCGCAGCGCCTTGAACATCGGATAGGAAAATGTCTGGCCCTCCGGACCGCCGTCAGCCCAGCGGCTGCCGCTCACATCGCCGGGCGAACGCAGAACAACGAGCTGCTCGGGCTTCTGCACCGGCAAGCGCCGCAGAAGAATCTGGTCGAGCAGAGAGAAAATTGCCGTGCTGGCACCGATGCCGATCGCCAGCGTGAGAATCGCCACGATGGTGAAGCCCTGCGATTTGCGCAGCATCCGCAGCGCATAGCGAATGTCCTGCATCATATTGCCCATCGATGCCTCCAAGCGAAGCGAGGGATCTGCATCTGCCTTTGCTTTCGTAGGGGCGCCGGCTTGCTGCGCCCTCCGACGACCTCACTGCAAAATCAAAGCTCCGCACAACGGCGGACTCCTCAGAACGACAACATTTCGCCTTTTTTCAGCAACCCCTTTAGCCGGGCATCTTCCGCATCGGCGCAAATCATGCCGACCTCAATGCCATCGCTCCATCCATGCTCACTCATATCTCAATGCCACCATCGGATCGACGCGCATCGCCCGCCGCGCCGGAATCAAGCAGGCGGCTAACGCGGCCGCGGCCAGCACCACGCTCACAACGACAAATGTCGCCGGATCGGAGGCGCGCACCTCGTAGAGCAGGCTTCCGAGATAGCGGGTGACGACGAAAGCGCCGGTCAGGCCCAGCGCCAACCCGGCCGCTGCAAGCCTCATCGTGCGTCCGAGAATCAAGCCGCGGACGTTGGCGGGCAGCGCGCCTAGCGCCATGCGAATGCCGATTTCCTGCGTGCGTTGGCTCACCGTGTAGCTCGTCACGCCATAAATTCCGACGGCAGCCAGCAGCAGCGCCAGCCCCGCGAATGTGCCGATCAGGACAGCCGCAAATCGCCGCGGCGCCACCGAATCCGAGAGCAGCTCATCCATCGTCAACACTTGCGCGACCGGAAGATTCGGATCGAATTTGTGCACCGCGTCCGTGGCCGCAATTGCCAGCGCGGCGGGATCGCTCGAAGTGCGAATCACCAGATAAGGCGTCCAACCTCCCGAGAAATACGCGTCGAGGGTCGGTTCGGCATCGAGGCCGAATTGATGCACATCGCCGACAATTCCGATAATCGTGAACCAGCAGGGTTGCGGAGCGAGCGAACAAACATTAATCCGCTTGCCAAGCGCGTCGCCGTCGGGCCAATAGCGCCGCGCCAATGATTGATTGACGACGATGGCATTTTGCTGCGCCCAATCCGCTTGGTTGAACAGGCGGCCCTGAAGAAGTGGAATATCAACCGCTGCAAAATAGCCCAGGTTCACCGAGCGAATCTGCGCCACGGGCCGAGCGCCTGCTTCAGGAACCGGCCGCCCTTCGATCACGAAGCGCGAGGCTTGCTTCAGCGCCGAGGCCAGCGGCAGCACGTCGATTCCGCCGGCGTGCTTCACTCCCGGCAGCGCCTCAATTCTCGCGGCCAACTCCTCGAATTGCAGCGATTGCTTGCGGCCCAGTTCAAGTTGCTGGTCGTTCGATAGCTGGTTTAACTGCGCCGGCGGAATCGCCGCTTGAGGAATCTGCATCGTCAGCACGTGATCGGTGGCAAATCCGGGGCTCACGCTCACAAGATGATGAAAGCTCCGCAGCAGCAAGCCCGCGCCAATCAACGTGAGCAATGCCATCGCAATTTCCGAAATCACCAGAAAGTCATGCGCGCGGCGGCTTCCAAATCCGCTCGAGCTCTTCGTCCCCTGCTTGATCACACTGCCCAGATCGGCGCGCAGCGTCTGCAAGGCGGGCAACAATCCGCAGGCCACACCGGTGAGCACGCAAACGCCCAGCGTGAACGCGAGCACGACGCCGTTCAGCGTCACGTCATGCACAACCGCCAGATCCGCCGGAAGCATTGCCGTCAAAGCTTCAATCCCCACGCTGGCCAATAGCACTCCGAGCGCTCCGCCGATGAACGAAAGCAGCACGCTTTCCGTCACCAGTTGCCGGACCATGCGCCAGCGATTCGCGCCCAACGCCGTGCGCAGCGCAATTTCGCGCTCGCGGCTGGTATTCCGCGCCAGCACCAGATTCACGATGTTGGCGCACGCGATCAGCAACACCAGGCCGACCGCGCCGAACAACACAAGCAGCGTCCGCCGCAGTTTCACCGCCGAGGGATCCTCGAATCGCTGCACCAGCACGCCAAAATTTTTGTGCGTATCCGGAAAGGCCTCGAGCTCGTGGCGATTCAGCGATTCGATTTCAGATTGTCCCTGGGCCAAGCCGACGCCCGGCTTCAGCCTCGCGAGCACGGTAAACGGGTGATGCACCCGCCCGGTGAGATCATCGGGATACTGCCCGCTCGGCAGCCAAATATCGGGCCAGCTCTCCAACTGAAAATCACCCGGCAATACGCCGACCAGCGTGTAGCGCTGGCCATCCAGTGTGATCGTGCGCCCGACCGCGCTCGCATCTCCGCCAAAGTGGCTCAGCCAAAAGCGATGGCTAAGCATCGCCACCGGCGCGCTGCCTGTCTTGTCTTCCTCGGGCACAAATGTCCGCCCGAGCGCCGCGCGAACTCCGAGCAACGGGAACAATTCCGCCGTCGAATAGCAGGCCTGAATCCGCTCCGTTGCACCCTCGCCGGTCATATTGAATCCCGCCGAGATCGCCACATACGCGCCCATCTCCGAAAAGCTGCGCGCCTGCTGCCGCCAGTCCGAATAATCCCCCGGCGATAATCCAAGTTGCGGCCACACCGGTTTGTAGCTGTTTGAAATCTGCACGAGGTTTTCAGCGTGCGGATAAGGAAGCGGCCGCAGGAGCACGCGCTGCACCACGCTGAAGATGGCGGTATTCGCGCCGATCCCGAGTGCCAGAGTCAGAATCGCCGTAGCCGCAAATCCAGGCGACTTCCGCAGCATCCGCAGCGCGAATCTCAGGTCTTGCATCAGTCCACTCAAGATCGCTCCCACGCGCGACCCATCATCTCCACGCGCCCAATATGCAAAGGTTTACTCCAAACGTAGGGCCCGGTCTTTAGCCGGGCCTCTTCGTGCAAGATCGCGCCATTACTCGATCGTACTGATCCTAATCATTCGCTGCATCCGGGCCGAACCCCGGGAGGGCTCAAGACCCTCCCCTACAAAACCGTCATTCGTAGCGCAGCGCTACCATCGGATCTACGCGCATGGCGCGCCGCGCCGGAATCAGGCACGCTAACAGCGCCACCGCCAGCAAAATCAACGCGACTCCGCCAAACGTCCACGGATCAAGCGCGCTGATCTCAAACAGAAGACTTCGCAGCAATCGCGTGATAACCAGCGAAATCCCCACCCCGGCCGCGACTCCGGCAAGCGCTAGTGAGAGACCTTCGTGCGCCACGAGCCGCAAAACATCCACCATCTGCGCACCGAGCGCCATGCGTATTCCGATCTCGCGCGTTCGCTTCGACACCGCGTACGCCGTCACGCCGTAAATTCCCACCACCGCCAGCACCATCGCCACTCCCGCAAACGCTGCCAGCAACATCGTGCTGAATCGCGCCTGCGCCGTAGAATCCGCCATCCACTGGTCCATCGTGCGCACGCGCGACACCGGCAAATCTTTATCGAGCGCGCGTACCTGCTCCTGCACCGGCCCCGCCATTCGCAGTGGGTCTCCCGTTATGCGCAGCACCAGCGTCATAAATGGAAGCGGCAGCTCTGGATGCGGCCAGTACGACATGGCATGCGGCGTGGTATCGAGTCCTTCATACTTCACGTCGCCAACAACGCCGACGATCGTGCTCGGAACATTGTCATCTTTCATGTTAATCACCACGCGCTGGCCGATGGGATCCTCATTCGGCCACGTTTCGCGCGCCATCGTTTCGTTGATGATCACCACGTGGCTTACCTCGGTTGATTCGCGCGCGTTGAAGAATCGCCCGCGAATCAGCGGAATGCGCATGGTCTGAAAATAGTCCGGCTCGATCACCCGCATGTCCACGTTCGGTAAATCCGAAAGCGCAGGAGGAACCGGCCGGCCAACGACGGAAAATCCAGTCGCCGATCCAATCCCGGTGAAAGGAAGAAACGCATTTCCGCTCGCCGCCTGCACACCCGGCAGCGCATGCACGCGCTCCAAAAGTTGACGGAAAAATGCCAGGCGCTGTTCCGGTTTCGCGTAACGCTGCCGCGGCAATTCGACTTTCACCGTAAGCAGCCCTCGCGGATCGAATCCCGGTGAAACTCCTTGCAGCCGCTCGAAGCTGCGGATCAAAAGTCCCGCGCCAATCAACAGCACCAGCGCCATCCCCGTTTCCGCCACCACCAAAATCCGGCGCAGCCGTCCGCCTCGCGCGCCCTGTCCAGCGCTGCGGCCTTCTTCTTTCAGAGCATCGTTCACGTCGCGCCGCAACACCTCCGCCGCGGGCGCCAGCCCGAAAAAAATCCCGGTGAGCAGCACGAGCCCGCCCGAAAATCCGAGCACGCGCAAATTAATCTGCACGCTCTGCAATTCGGTCATGCTCCGCGGCGCCGCTGCAAGCAGCAACGCGACCGCCCACTGCGCCAGCAGCACTCCCGCAACGCCTCCGAGCAACGCAATGAGCAAACTCTCCGTCAACAACTGCCACGCAAGCCTCCGCCGACTTGCTCCCAGCGCCGCGCGCACCGCCAATTCCCGATGCCGCGCCGTCGCGCGCGCCAACTGCAAATTCGCTACGTTCGCGCACGCAATCAGCAGCACAAATCCCACCGCGCCGAATAAAATCAGCAGCGCTGGACGAATCCCGCCCACCATCTGCTCGTGCAGCGGAACCAACGCGACGCCCCAGCCCGTATCCGCCTGCGGAAATTGCTTCTCGAGTCCCGCCGCGGTGGCATCCATTTCCGATTGCGCCTGCGCCAAAGTCACGCCCGGTTTCAATCGCGCTACCACCGTCATGTATCGCCCCACCGGAGTCCAGTTCTCCTTGCTGAACGCAATCGGTTCCCACAATTCCGCTTTCTGTCCCGTCAACGACCATTGCGCCACGAAAAATTGAAATCCCGCGGGCATCACGCCGATCACGGTGAGCACCTGATCGTCGAGAATCACGGTTTTTCCCACCACGTTGCGGTCCGATCCAAATCGCCGCTGCCACAGTCCATAGCTCAAAATCACAACATTATCTTTTCCCGCTTCGCCGTCTTCCGTCACGAACGTGCGCCCCAGATGCGCGCGCACTCCCAGCAGCGACATCATTTCCGGCGTCACCGCCTGCGCCGGAATTCTTTCCGGATTTCCCCGGCCGGTCATGCTTGTATCGAAATCGTAGAGAGCGGCCATGCGATCGAACGAAGTGTTTTCCTGCCGCCAGTGCAGAAAATTTCCGGGCGAGACCACGTTGCGGTCGAGCGAAAGCTGGCGGTTTCTCTCCCACACCATCACCAGCCGCTCGGGTTGCTGAAAAGCAGGACGCGCCAGCAGCGTCGCATTCACCACGCTGAAAATCGCCGTATTCGCGCCAATGCCCAGCGCAATGGTCAAAATGGTGATCGCAGCGAATCCCGGCGCCTTGGCCAGCATTCGCAAAGCGAATTTCATATCCTGCAAAAGTCCGCTAATCATCGTTCGCACGATTCGCATCCGTTTCCTAGGCGCAATTCCGGGGCCTTCGCCTGTAGGGGCCGGTCCGCCTTGGCGGAAATCCGGTTTGGCATTGGGTTTGGATTTTTTGCGGCCATATCAAACGCAAAACCCCAGCCAACCCGGGGGCGTGTTAACCCGCCCCCCTACTCGTAGCGCAACGCCACCATTGGATCCACGCGCATCGCCCGCCGCGCAGGAATCACGCACGCCGCCGCAGTCACCAGGCACAGCAAAATCGAAACCGCCGCCAAGGTCAGCGGATCAGTCGGCTTCACGCCGTAGAGCTGACCCGCGATCAATCGCGTCAGCGCAAATGAGCCGGCCAATCCAATCGCCACGCCAATCAAAGCCGGCACCATCCCTTGCCTCAGAATCAGCCGCAGAATATTCCGAGGATTTGCGCCTAACGCCATGCGGATTCCCACTTCGTGCGTCCGCTGCGCGACCGAATACGCTACCACTCCATAAATCCCGATCGTCGCCAGCAGCAATCCGATGATTCCCGCGACGCTGAGTACCAGCGCCGTTCCTTCGTAACCCACCAGCGAACTTTCGATTCTCTGCCGCATCGTCTTCAAGTTGCTGACGCTGAGCGCCGGATCCATCTTGGTTACCGTCGCCTGAATCGTGTTCGCCAGCGATTCGGGCGCCGCGCCAGTGCGCACGAACAGCGCGATCTTCGAGCCCACTGTTTGCTGGAAGGCAACGTAGTAGTAAGGCGCCGGCTTTTCCGACATCGCTTGATACTTCGTATCCGCCACCACGCCGACCACTTCGTCCCACTTGTCCGTCTCGCCTTTCACGCGCTGTCCGATGGCGCTCTTCCCCGGCCAAAATCTTTTTGCCATCGTTTCGTTCACAACCGCCACGCGCGGCTGTTTGCTATCGTCCGCCCAAGTGAACTCGCGTCCGGCGCGCAACGGCAGGCCCAGCGTTTTGAAAAAGTCGGGTGAGATCATGTCGAAGCCTACGGTCATGGACTCGTCTCTCAGCGGCTGGTAGCCATCTACGATTACCGTTGTCGAATAGGAGTTCGCCTGCGCCACCGGTCCGGCCTGCGCCGACGCTACCGCTTGCACTCCCGGCAGCGCTCCGACTTGGTCGATGGCTTGGCGAAGAAACGATTTGATTCGCGCCTCGTCGTACCCAGCCGGACCTGTATCCACCGATACCGATAGGATGTCATTTGGCTTGAATCCCAAATCCGTCGCGCGAGCTGCCAGCACGCTTCGCAACAACAGCCCCGATCCCACCAGCAGCACCAGCGACACGGCCACCTGCACCGCCACCAGCCCGGAACGCAGCGGCGATTTCCTCGAGCGCCGCCCGCCCTCTTCTCCCTTCAGCGCGGGAACCAAATCCACGCGCGAGGCCAGCAGCGACGGCGCGAGGCCAAACAAAATTCCCGCCAGCGTCGCCACCACCAGCGTGAATCCAAACACTTGCGCGTCCAACCGCGCGTCGAGGCTCAACGGCACGCCCAGCGCCTCCGGCGGATGCGCCATAAAATTCGTAGCCCACAGCGCCAGCAACAGCCCCGCGGCTCCGCCCACCAGCGACATCAGCACGCTCTCGCTCAGCAATTGCCGCATCAATCGCCCGCGCCCCGCTCCCAGCGCCACGCGGATCGCCACTTCGGTGCGCCGCGCCGTCGAGCGCGCAATCAGCAATCCCGCCACGTTCGCGCACGCGATCAGCAGCACAAACGCCACCGTCCCCGAAAGCAACGCCACGATCGGAAGCAGCGTCGGCGCGGCCCCAAACGGAGTCTTCCACATGGGAGAAACAGAGGCAGTTTCCGTTCCCGACGTCTCGCCCTGTGACTTGGCGAAATCTTGCACGCTCACCGTCATCGCTGCCTGCGCCGTCGCAGGCGTCACGCCGGGCTTCAGCCGTCCGAACGCAAAGAGCCAGTTCGCTCCCGCGACTTCCAAAATATTTCCGCCCGCCACTTCCACCGGCAGCACCACCGGCTGCATCATCGCTGGAACATAGAGTTGCGCCGGGATTCCTACGTTCGCGCCGTGAAAATCCTCCGGCATCACGCCGATGATGGTGAACAATTTTCCGTCAATCGTGACGCTGCGCCCGATCGCCGAGGGATCCGAGCCGAACTGCGATTTCCACAACTCGTGGCTCAGCACCACTAGCGGTTCGCCTCCCGGCACTTTGTCGTCATCGGGCGTGAAGGTCCGCCCGAGCTCGGCATGCACTCCGAGCGCATCGAAATAATTTCCGGTCACGACCTCGCCCAATTTTCTCTTGGTCTCGCTGCCGGATTTCACGGCGAAAGTAATCGGGCAGTCTGCCGCCAGCGACTCGAGCACGCCATTCTTGTCGCGCAACGCCCGGTACAGAGGATAGGAAAGCGGAAAAGTATCGCCCGCCGCATGATGGTCCCCCACCGCTACGATTTCATCCGAATGCCGCACGCCGGAAAGCGGCTGCAGGATCACCGCCTTCACGATGCTGAAAATCGCGGTATTCGCGCCGATCCCCAGCGCCAGCGTCAAAATCGCCACCAGCGTAAATCCCGGCGATTTCCGCAGCATCCTCACTCCAAACTTCATGTCCTGCATCAAAGCGCCCATCGCCGCCTCCGCAGTAAATGTCGCCCCAATCGCAATCCGCCCACGAAACCGCCACGTGCGCTCACTCGTAACGCAACGCCACCATCGGATCCACGCGCATCGCTCGTCTCGCCGGCAAATAAGCCGCAAATGCCGCAACGAACGTCACTCCCAAGGCCACAGCCACAAATGTCAACGGATCGCTAGCACTCACGCCAAAAAGCAAATTGCTCATCGCGCGCGTCACCAACAACGCCACCGCCGCTCCCGCCGCCGCTCCCAAAATCGCAAGCTGCAATCCTTTCCCCACCACCAGCCTCAACACGTGCCCCTTCTGCGCCCCCAAAGCCACGCGAATCCCGATTTCGCGGAATCTCTGGCTCACGCTGTAAGAAAGCACGCCATAAATTCCCAGCGCCGCGAGCAGCAATCCCAGCCCGCCGAGCACCGAAGCCAGCGATGCCGCGGTCCGATTCGCAAACATCGACACGTGCAGCAGTCCGCCCAGATCATCCGCCTCAAGCGGCTGCACTTTCGCATCCAGCGAAATCGCTGCCGCTCGCACCGCGTTCACCACCGCCGCTGTCGGAAGTTCCGATCGCACGATGATGTTTGCGTCCGTCCCGTGCGCTTGCAGCGATGGAATATAGAGGAATGACTGCGGCGGTTCATTCATGCGGTGATATTTAATGTCCCGCGCCACGCCCACCACCGTCCGCCAATCTCCCCAAACCAGCAGGCGGTGCCCGGTCGCGTCCTGTCCCGGCCAGAAGCGCTTCGCCAGCGTCTGATTCACGATCACGACTTTCGGCGAGTCCGGCCGGTCCTGCTCGGTGAAATCGCGGCCGGATAGCAACGGAATCTGCAGCGTATGCAGATAATCCGCGCCGACCATATTCAAATCGATGTTCATGTCTTCGCCGGGCGCCGGTGTGTAGGCCTCGGCCTCCACCGGCGAATAGCTGCGCCCGGTAAACCACAGCGGCACGAATCGCTCGAGGCTCGCCGATTCCACGCCCGGAAGCGTGCGGATTTTTTCGAGCAACCGGTCGTAGTAAAGCGTCGCCTCTTCGCTCGAATATCCGCTGGTGCGCAAATCAAACGCCGCCAGCGCCACGTGATCCGTTTTAAATCCCGGCCCCGCCGCTTCCGCATTTCTCATGCTGCGCAGCAGCAAGCCCGCGCAAACCAGCAGCACCGTTGCGAACACAACTTCCGCAATCACCAGCGCGTCGCGCAAGCGATGGCTTCCCGCGCGCCCTTCCGTCACGCGCCCCGCCGATTTCAGCGATTCATTCAAATTCGTCCGCGACCCGCGCCATGCCGGCACCAGCCCAAAAATAATTCCCGTCGCGATCGATAAGATCAACGTGAACGCCAGCACGGTCTTATCCACGCCCAGCGTGAGTCCAATCGGCAGGTGCTTCGTCGCCGGCGTGAAAAACGAAAGCAAATTCGCGCCCCATAACGCCAGAAAAATCCCGCCGATTCCCCCCGCCACAGCCAGCACTACGCTTTCAGAAAGCATTTGCCGGATCAATCGGTTGCGGCTCGCTCCCATCGCCGCGCGAATCGCGATTTCGCGCTCGCGCACCGTCGCCCTCGCCAGCAGCAGGTTCGCCACGTTCACGCACGCAATCAGCAGCACCAGCGACGCGATCACCATCAAAAATCCCAGCACGCTGCGCAGAAAATCCTGCACGCCGTAATGCGCCTTCCACACCGGCCCAACAAACACGCCCACGTTTTCGCTCGTCGTCGAATACTCTCTCGCCAGATTCCCCGCGATCGTCGCCAAATCCGCCTGCGCCTGCGCGATGCTCACTCCCGGCTTCAGCCGTCCCATGATGTGCACGAACGTCGGATTGCGCTCCTCGATGCTCTCGCCCGGCAGCACTTGCGGCTGCATCATCATCGGCACGAAATACTGCGCGTCGATTCCCACAATCGTCCCGAAAAACGCGCGCGGCGCCACTCCGATAATCGTGAACGGATGCCCATTGAGATGAACGATCTTGCCCACCACATTCGGGTCCGAGCCGAACCTCCGCGCCCACAAGCCATAGCTCAGCACAATGTAAGGATCGGAATTCAGCGCCTGATTCGCCTGCTCGTGAAATGTGCTGCCCATTGCCGCGCGCACGCCCAGCACGTCGAAGTAATTTTCCGTGGCGATAATTCCCCACACGCGCTCCGCCGGCTCCGTGTTCCGCAAGCTCATGTTCACGCCCGAAAGCTCGAATCCAATCACGTCCGAAAAAACGTGATTCTGCGCGCGAAAATCTTTGTAATCGGGATACGAGCTGGTGTGATATTCGCCGCTCGGCATGATGGATTCCACGGCCACCATCTGCTGGGAATCCCGCACCGAAGGAATCGGATTGAGCAGAATCGATCGAATCCAGCTAAACACGGTAGCGTTGCCGCCAATCCCCAGCGCCAGCGTCAGAATCGCAATCGCCGCAAACGCAGGCGCATTCGCCATCATTCGCAAGGCATGCCGCAAATCCTGTACCAATGTATTCACTAGCCTCTCCCTGACCTCACTCCGCTAAACTGTCTGCACGGACATATCGAACTGAGCTGATTTCACGCTTCGGTCTTCCGTAGGGGCGGGGCTTGCTCCGCCCGTCGGCGTAAACCCTGCCCGAAACGTGCCACCTTCGATACTCGCTAATTCAAGGAGGCACGATTCATCTCGAATATCGCCACTCGCGACGATTTTTACCTCGGCGGGCGGAGCAAGCCCCGCCCCTACGATCCGAAAAATCCCTAAAACCCGAGGCCAAACAAAAATCCGCGGCAGCGCCATTGAATCTGCGCCCCGCGTCAGAACACACGTCTAGCGATCGATCTCGCAACCGAGTTCGCCTTTAGTTACCGCTCGTTGCGCGTTGCCCGCGCTGTTTAGTTGAAATTCGTCAGACGCTCTCGACGCGCGTCCCGACCGTGTCCTCAACGATGCGCCCGTCGAAGAGATGAATGGCGCGATCTGCGATGCTCGCGTACCGCGGGTCGTGCGTCACCATGCAAATGGTGGCGCCTTCCCGGTGCAGTTGCCGCAAAAGCTCCATCACGGCTTCGCTATTCTTCGAGTCCAGGTTTCCGGTCGGCTCGTCCGCCAGCAGGATCGACGGCTGCCCCACCAGCGCGCGCGCCACTGCCACTCGCTGCTGTTGGCCGCCCGAAAGTTGTGAGGGGTAATGCTTCATGCGGTGCGCCATCCCGACGCGCTCGAGCACTTCTTGCACTCTCTTCTTGCGCTCGGCCGACGGCATGCTGCGGTAGGTGAGCGGCAACTCGACGTTTTCGTACACCGTCAAATCGCCGATGAGGTTGAACGCCTGAAAAATAAATCCGATTTCGCGGTTGCGGATGCGCGTGCGGTCCGCCAGCGAAAGATTCGCCACCGCCTGCTTGTTGATCCAATAATTCCCGTCGCTCGGCGAATCGAGCAGACCGAGAATCGAGAGCAAGGTGGACTTGCCGCAGCCCGACGGCCCGGCGATGGACACAAACTCGCCGGTCTTGATTTCGAGATGCACCCCCGCCAAAGCATGCGTCTCGACTTCATCCGTGTAAAAAACTTTCGTAACGCCATCCAGCTTGATTAAGGATTCAGTCCCGTCAGCCATAGTCGTCCGCTCCTCGCGATTTTCCGTTTCTTACTTCTTCGTTGTCATCCTGAGCGCAGCTAAGGATCTCTACGTCTCGCGTGCTCAGCCCAATCCAAGCCCGCTCACTTCAATTGAATCCGGTCAAAATTATCCCACTGCGACATATCCGACAAAATCACCGTATCCCCCACCTGCAAGCCCTTTCCGACTTCCACCGAATTCACCGAAGTCCGTCCCACCT
>Ga0116225_1000119_pt1 | contig 64213 bp, 58 predicted proteins | sample Sb_taG_8_FD_88968 | JGI IMG/M metagenome (GOLD analysis project Ga0116225, IMG submission 88968) | Peat soil microbial communities from Weissenstadt, Germany - Sb_50d_c_BC metaG | ecosystem: Environmental > Terrestrial > Soil > Wetlands > Peat | place: Germany: Weissenstadt | collected 2010-09-21 | reverse complement strand
GCTGCGGGGACGGTTGGCAGCCGCCAGTCTCTATCTGTGCACCGACGGCCGGGAGCGGCAAGGTGACCTGCCTGGGTTCCTTGACGCGGTGCTCAGCGCTGGCGTGGACATCGTTCAGCTGCGCCAGAAGGGGCTTGAGGCGGGGCACGAACTGCGGCTCCTAGAGGTCTTTCGGGCCGCGTGCGACCGGCACGGGGCGCTGCTGGCGGTGAACGATCGGGCCGATGTCGCGTTCGCGGCGGGCGCCGATGTGCTGCATGTCGGCCAGGATGACCTGCCGGTAACGGTCGCCAGGAAGCTGCTTGGTCCCAAACGGCTGATTGGCCTGTCCACTCACTCCGAGGCCGAGGCCGAGGTCGCCGCCGCCGAGCCGGCCGCCGACTACTTCTGCGTCGGGCCGGTCTGGCCGACGCCGACCAAGCCAGGCCGTCCGGCGCCCGGTCTCGGACTGGTCAGTTTCGTCACGGGCCTCGCCGCCACCCGGCCATGGTTCGCCATCGGCGGCATTGACGAGACGAACCTGGCAGATGTGCTTGAGGCCGGTGCCAGGCGGATCGTGGTGGTCCGGGCGATCACGGATGCCGACGATCCTGGCGCGGCCGCCGCCAGGCTAGCCGGGCGACTACGGGATCGTGGCTGAGCCTGCCGATCCACCGCCATTAGGACTGGCTTGCGGTCAGGCCTTGCGGGCTGTGGAGGCGATGGCGAGCTCGGCCAGCGCGGCGCGGGCGTCCGCGGCAATCGGCGCTGCGTCCAGGGCCGACAGTGCCTCCTTGACGTTCCTGTCGATCATCAGCTCGCACTCGGCCAGGGCCCCGGTGCTCGTGATCACCGCCCTGACTTCGTCTGCCGCGGTCGCACTGAGCTGCGGATCGCCGACGCTGCGGTCAAGTACCCGCACCTGGGCCGGGTTGGCACGTTCCCTGGTGATCGCCAGCAGGACCGTTCGCTTGCCCTCACGGAGGTCGTCGCTAACTGGCTTGCCGGTGCTGGCCGGGTCGCCGAACACGCCGAGAATGTCATCGCGCAGCTGAAAGGCGACGCCGAGCGGAATCCCGTAGTCAGTGAAGGCGGCATCCGCCTCGTACAGGCCGGCCGCGTCGGGTGCCTGCGCATCGTGACTTTGGCCTGGCGTCCAGGCCAGTGCGGCGCCGAGGTGCAGTGGCCGTTCCACCGTGTACTTGGCTGACTTGAAGGTGACCACCCGCAGCGCGCTGTCCACTGCCGTCGCGCCAGCCGCCTGGCCGACGAGGTCGAGGAACTGCCCGGCGAACACCTCGGTACGCATCAGATCGAGCACGGCCATCCCGCGCCGGACCGCCTCGGGCGGCAGGCCGCTGCCGCGGAGCATCTCGTCGGTCCAGGCCAGCAGCAGATCGCCGGTCAGGATCGCCGAGCCGCTGCCGAAGTCATCCGGTGACCCCCGCCAGCCAGCGGCGGCATGCCGCGCGGCGAACCGCTTGTGCACCGCGGGCTGACCGCGGCGCATGTCACTGCCATCCATCACGTCGTCGTGCACCAGCGCGCTGGCATGCAGCAGCTCAAGCGCGGCGGCAGCGGCGAAGATCGGCGGGCAGTCCGCGCCGCTCAACGCGCGCCAGCCCCAGTAGCAGAACGCGGCCCGCAGACGCTTGCCGCCTGCCAGCAGGTCGGTGATCGCATCCACGCACGGGAGCAGGTCAGGGCTGATCCTCGCCAGGTCGCCGCGCTTCCTGCCGATGAAATCGTCAAGCGCGCGGCCGACCTCGGCCCGGATCCTGGTCAGATCTGCCGCATTGCCCGCCATCTTCGTGACCTTAGCCGGAACGAGCCAGCCCGGGCGGGCCGGCCTGAACGCCGGGCCGCCGGCCGACCGGAACAAGCCTGGCCAACTAGGTACGGCCGACCGGGCCGGTCGGAACGAGACTGGCCGGCTTGGGCCACGCGGCCTCCGGTTCCGCCGCGACCTCGATAGCCTGTGGTGATGGCATCCCGCCTGCCGCATATGGCACCGCTGATCCGGGATCTGCTGACCTCCGGCGGCCAGTCGTTCTCGTTCGAGTTCATGCCGCCCAAAACCGATGCCGACGAGCAGCAGCTCTGGCTGGCCATCCGGCGACTCGAGCCGCTGCAGCCCACCTTCGTCTCCGTCACTTACGGGGCCGGCGGCTCAACCAGAGACCGGACCGTACGGCTGACCGGGCGGATCGCCGAGGAGACGACGCTGACGCCGGTCGGTCACCTCACTGCGGTGAACCATTCCGTGGCCGAACTCCGCCACGTCATCGGCTCGTACGCCGCCGAGGGGGTGCGCAACGTGCTGGCGCTGCGCGGCGATCCGCCAGGCGACCCGGCCGGGGAGTGGGTGCCGCATCCCGAAGGGCTGCGATACGCGGCCCAGCTGGTGCGCTTGATCCGCGAGTCGGGCGACTTCTGTGTAGGAGTCGCCGCCTTCCCCGAAGGCCATATCAGGGCGACCAGCATGGAATCTGACATCTCATTCTTTATTGAAAAATGCTCCGCCGGAGCTGATTTCGCCATAACGCAGATGTTCTTCTACCCGGAGGACTACCTACGGTTCAGGGACGCGGTGGCAGCGCGCGGCTGCTCGGTGCCGATCATTCCTGGCATCATGCCGATCACCAGCGTGCGGATGCTCGGCGGCATGGTGGCGATGTCAGGCGCGCGCTTCCCGCCTGAGCTGGCCGAGCGGCTGCATGCCGACGAGGCGGACCGCGGTGCCGTCCGGCAGGTCGGCGTAGCCTATGCGGCCGGGATGTGCCGGCGGCTGCTCGATGAGGGCGTGCCCGGGTTGCATTTCTACACGCTGAACGGCTCGCGGGCCACCAGCGAGATCTACCAGATGCTCGGGCTGGCCGGCTGGGAACGGCGGTCAGCGGCAGCCGGATCGCGGAGCGGCAGCACCGCTCCCATCACCGCGTAGGGCGGACTGCCGCCGGGAAAGCTGTATCCGGTCAGCAGGTCGGCGAAGCCCGCGCGGCGATAAAGCCGCCGCGCCGGGGACTCGTGGTCTGGGGTCGACAGCAGCACAGTCCGCTCCGGCCGTCCGCTGGTCACCGCGAGCAGCATCCGGCTGCCGAGGCCCATCCGCTGATGCGGGCGGAGAACATGCAGCTCAGCGACCTCGACGCAGTCGGCAAGCCAGGCCTGGGTGGCCGCAGGTCCGGCCGCCGAGTGCAGGGCGGCCCGCACGGTGTCGTACCACCACTGCCCGCCCAGGCCGTGAAAGCCGTAGCTGAATCCGACCAGCGGGCCAGCTGGCTCGGTCCGAGCGGCAACGGCACGGAACGCCGGATACCCGGCATGCCGCCGCATGAGTTCGCGTCGTCCGGGCAGCAAGCCAGGTTCTGCGGCCATCGCGTCCGCGTAGATAGCGAGCAGCGAGTCGAGTTCGCCGAGAAACTCCGCGGGACTGAGCTCGCGGAGCGCGGTGGCAGTCGACATCTGGCTCAGCGTACGCGACCAGGTGCCGGCTGCCGCAGCCCGGCTCACGCAGCGCTGGCCGCACTGTCGTACCCCTGCGATACCTTCGAACTCAGCAGCAAATGAATGGACAGCCGACCGAATTTATGTTCGAATAAGTGTGTGGGAAGGCCCGGCTACCCGCCCCCTCGGGCAGCCGGGTGCCGGCCGGGCGTGGCGTGGGGAAGCGCCCCGCCCGGCCCAGGCCCAGCAAATGTGGAGGACGTTGCCATGAACGCGATCACGCAGGCTCGCCCGGACCGGCTTCGATGCCGGGTGGCGCCATCGGCACTGGCGCTGCTCGAGTCAGCCAGGCAGGGACTGGCCTCAGCGCAGAGCGATATATCGCCTGGCGGCAGATACGTCGGTGCTCACCTGGCCGCGCTGCGCGCCGCGGCCGCGATCGTGGCAGCGCGGGCCGAGCCGGCCGCACCGCGCAGGAAGCGCCCGCAGAGCGTCTGGGAACTGCTGCCCAGGGTCGAGCCTGCGCTCAGCGAGTGGGCGGCCTTCTTCGCCGCCGGCGCGGGCAAGCGGGCTGCCGCAGAGGCCGGCCTGCCGCGGGCGGTCTCGGGTCGTGAGGCCGATGAGCTACTGCGCGACGCCGAGACCTTCGTTTCCCTGGCCGAGAGCGCGCTCGGCGTGCCGACTGCGCAGCCACTGCCGTTGCTGACCGCGATCTGAATTGGCTCAGACGGTGTTGACTCACACAGTGTCGATGGCGCCGCGAGCCGCCGAATCGAGGATTCCCCAGCCGATCAGTTCTTCGGTCAGATCGGAGGGCGTCCGGTCGTAGATCACCGCAAGAGACCGCAGGTCCTCCTGACGGATGGAAAGCACGCGGCCGTTGTAGTCGCCGCGCTGGCTCTGGATAGTGGCTACGTACCTGGCGAGTGGTCCGGCCTGATCCTTCGGCAGCTGGGCCATCCGCTCCAGGTCGATGACGAGCTTGGGAGCGGGCGTCAGCACCCCTGGGGCAGAGTCACCGGGCAGCAACTCAGAGACAGGAACGCCGTAGAAGTCGGCCAGCTCGGCCAGTTTCTGAACGGTTACCGAACGGTCGCCACGCTCATACGAGCCGACAACTACGGCCTTCCACCGGCCGCGGGACTTCTCCTCAACGCCGTGCAGAGACAGGCCTTGCTGGGTGCGAATGGCGCGCAACCGCGCCCCCAGAGTCTTCGCGTAGTCAGATGGCATGCTTTCGGCCCCCTGGCCTCAGTTGTCGGTTGTTAGTGATGGTTACGGACAGTGACGGTAGGCCGAGAGCACGACAAGGTCAAGCCGAACGGCAAAAAGCGGCCCAACTTACCCGCCAGATCGCAAGATGTGGCCAGCGGGTTAACTCGGTCATCGCCAGGTTCACCCGGTTCACGGCGAGGTTCACCAGGTTCACGGCGAGGTCCACCAAGTTCACTGCTTTCACCAGGTTCGCTACCTGTACCAGGCTCGCTACCTGCACCAGGCTCGCCGGCGTGGCCTTGCCGGGCCGGAACGTCGCCTGCTGGTAGATTGAGGCCGTTCGACATCCTTTAAGACCCGTCCCGTGAGGCGGGGAAGGAGGTCAAGATATGGCTGCGCTCAATCCGCCGTCCGGCGGGGTAGGCTCAGGCTCCGCCGCCCAGGCGCACGGCGACGCGCACGGCAATCAGCCGCAGTTCGCCGGTCAGATCGTTCTGGGGCAAGCGGAGATCCGCCGGGCCCTGACCAGAATCGGGCACGAGATTCTCGAGCGAACCGACGGTGCCGCTGACGTGGTGCTGCTCGGCATCCCGACCAGGGGAGTCCCGCTGGCGCGTCGGCTAGCCGCGCGGCTCGACGAGACCGAGAGCATCGTGGTCCCGGTCGGCTCGCTGGACATCACCATGTACCGGGACGATCTCCGGCTGCGGCCGGCCAGGCCGCTCGGCCACACCGAGGTCCCGGCGGCGGGCATCGACGACAAGATCGTGGTGCTCGTCGATGACGTGCTGTACTCCGGGCGGACGATCCGGGCAGCGCTTGACGCGCTCAGCGACATCGGTCGGCCGCGCGCCGTGCAGCTGGCGGTGCTGGTCGACCGGGGCCATCGTGAGCTGCCGATCCGGCCCGACTACGTGGGCAAGAACCTGCCGACGTCCAAGCGCGAGGCGGTCCGGGTGCTGCTGACCGAAACCGACGGCGCGGACTCGGTGACGCTGGTCGGGGCCGTAGCAGGCGACCGAACGGGTGGCCGGAGTGTGCGGCGGTGAACCGGCACCTGATCTCCGCGGCCGACCTCAACCGGGATGAAGCGATCGAGATCCTGGATACGGCCGAGGAACTCGCCCAGGTCGCTGACCGCCCGATCCGCAAGCTGCCGACGCTGCGCGGCCGCACGGTCGTGAACCTCTTCTATGAGGACTCGACCAGAACCAGGATCTCGTTCGAGGCCGCCGCTAAGCGGCTCTCCGCCGACGTGATCAATTTCTCCGCTAAGGGCTCAAGCGTCGCGAAGGGCGAGAGCCTGAAGGACACCGCGCTCACCTTGCAGGCGATGGGTGCTGATGCGGTCGTGATCAGGCACAATGCGTCCGGCGCGCCGCACCGGCTGGCCGGATGGGTCAGCGGCAGCGTGGTGAACGCGGGTGACGGCACCCACGAGCATCCGACCCAGGCGCTGCTTGACGCGTTCACGATCCGGCGCCGGCTTGGCCGCATCGACGGCCTGCGGGTGGCGATCGTCGGTGACATCCTGCATAGCCGGGTGGCCCGCTCAAACGTCTGGCTGCTGACCACGCTCGGCGCCGAGGTAACCCTGGTCGCGCCGCCGACCCTGCTGCCGGTGGCGGTCGGCGGCTGGCCCTGCTCGGTCAGCTATGACTTCCCGGCGATCCTGCCCGGCAGCGACGTGGTGATGATGCTGCGGGTACAGCACGAGCGGATGACCGACGCGTACTTCCCCAGCGTCCGCGAGTACAGCCGCAGATATGGGCTGGACAGTGACCGGCTGGCGCTGCTGCCCGAGCACGCCATCGTGATGCACCCGGGCCCGATGAACCGGGGGGTCGAGATCGCCGCCGAGGTCGCTGACTCGGCCAGATCCACGATCGTCGAGCAGGTGGCGAACGGCGTCGTGGTCCGGATGGCGGTGCTCTACCTGCTGCTCGGCGGATCGGAGGGGACGCGATGAACGCGCAGACCGGTGCCGCCGGATCGGCGGGTAGCTGGCTGATCAAGGGTGGCAGGCCGCTCGGCGGCGAGCCCGCCGATCTGCTGATCGCCGACGGGACGATCATCGGGGTGGCCGGCCCGGGCCGGGATCGCCAGGACGCGGCAGGCGGCCAGCGGACTCAGGTGGTCGACGCGGCCGGTCTGATCGTCCTGCCTGGCCTGGTCGACCTGCACACGCACCTGCGCGAGCCAGGCCGGGAGGACGCCGAGACGGTTGCCAGTGGAACAGCGGCGGCCGCGCTCGGCGGGTTCACCGCGGTGCACGCGATGGCCAACACCGAGCCGGTGGCCGATGTGGCCGGTGTGGTCGAGCAGGTCTGGCGGCTCGGCCGTCAGGCCGGTTACTGCGACGTGCAGCCGGTCGGCGCGGTGACCGCCGGACTGGCCGGGTCGCAGCTCGCCGAGCTTGGCGCGATGGCCGACTCGGCCGCCAGGGTCCGGGTGTTCTCCGACGACGGGCGGTGCGTCAGCGACGCGACGCTGATGCGGCGGGCGCTTGAGTACGTCAAGGCGTTCGACGGTGTGATCGCCCAGCATGCCCAGGAGCCCAGGCTGACCCAAGGTGCTCAGGTCAATGAGGGCGAGATGTCCGCCAGGCTCGGGCTGGCCGGCTGGCCGGCCGTGGCCGAGGAGGCGATCATCGCGCGCGACTGCCTGCTCGCCGCGCACGTCGGGTCGTCCCTGCACATCTGCCACGTTTCAACGGCAGGCTCGGTCGAGATCATCCGCTGGGCCAAGGCCAAGGGCTGGCGGGTAACCGCCGAGGTGACGCCGCATCATCTGCTGCTCACCGAGGATCTGGCGGCCGGCTACGACCCGGTCTACAAGGTGAACCCGCCGCTGCGCACGGCCGCCGACGTGGCCGCGCTCCGGGCCGGTCTGGCCGAAGGGACGATCGACTGCGTCGCCACCGACCATGCTCCGCACCCGGTGGAGGCCAAGGAGACGGAGTGGGCGGCTGCCGCGTTCGGCATGACTGGCCTGGAGACCGCGCTGCGGGTGGTGCACGCGGCGATGGTCGACACCGGCCTGCTTGACTGGGCCGGAGTCGCCGATCGGATGTCCGCCCGCCCGGCCGCGATCGGCCGGCTGGACGCAGCCGGAGGGCACGGCTGCCCGCTGGTTCCTGGCTCGCCGGCGAATCTGGTGCTGTACGACCCGGCGCCTGGCGAGCCGGTCGACCCTGCCGCGCGCGCCTCGCGCAGCCGGAACACGCCTTTCGCCGGGATGAAGCTGCCCGGCCGGGTGGTCGCCACCTTCCTGCGCGGTCGCCCGACCGTGCTGGACGGGACGCTGACCAGGTGACGGTCCGCGGCCAGGCAGCGCCAGGGCCTGCTGCGCTGCTGATGCTCGAGGACGGCACCACCTTCCGCGGCACCGCCTTCGGCGCGATCGGTGAGGCCTTCGGCGAGGCCGTGTTCAACACCGGGATGACCGGCTACCAGGAGACGCTGACCGATCCGTCCTACTGCGGGCAGATCGTCGCGATGACCGCGCCGCACATCGGCAACACCGGAATCAACGACGAGGACGACGAGTCGCGCCGGATCTGGGTCAGCGGCTTCGTGGTGCGCGAGCGGTCGCCGATGGCGTCCAGCTGGCGGGCGAAGCGGACCCTGGACGACGACCTTGCGGCGCGCGGCGTCAGCGCGATCGCGATCACCGGTACCCGCGCGCTCACGCTGCACCTGCGCGAGCGCGGTGCCATGCGGGCCGCGATCAGCCCAGTGCCGGACGACCCGGCCAGATTGCTCGAACGGGTGCTGGCCAGCCCGCCGATGACCGGGGCCGATCTGGCCCGCCAGGTCAGCACGCCCGAGCCCTACCTGGTCCGGCCGCCGTCCGGGACGCCGGTCAGGTTCCGGGTCGCGGCCGTCGACCTCGGCATCAAGTCGGCCACCCCGGCTGCGATGGCCAGGCTGGGCATTGAGGTGCACGTGCTTCCTGCCACCAGCACCACCGAGCAGATCCTGGCTAGTGGACCTGATGGCGTCTTCTTCTCCAACGGGCCAGGCGATCCGGCGGCGATCGGATACGCGGTTGATGCGATGCGGGCGACTCTGGCCGCCCGGGCGCCCGTGTTCGGCATCTGCCTGGGCAGCCAGGTACTCGGCCGGGCGCTCGGGCTGGACACCTACAAGCTGCGGTTCGGCCACCGCGGCGTCAACCAGCCGGTGCAGGACCTGCGCACCGGCCGGGTCCAGATCACCAGCCATAACCACGGCTTCGCCGTCGAGAAGCCGGCCGACGGGCGGTTCGACACCGAGTTCGGCCCGGCCGAGGTCACGCACGTGAACCTGAATGACGGAGTTGTGGAGGGGCTCAGGCTGCTCGATGCGCCCGCCTTCAGCGTGCAGTACCACCCGGAGGCGGCGCCAGGGCCGCATGACGCGGCCGGCTTGTTCGGCGAGTTCTGCCAGTTGATGGCGGCGGCGCGATGACGGTACCGGTGGCGCCGACGATGATCACGCGGCTTTGTCAGCAAATCCGGCTGAAAGATCCGCTTGATCATGGAATATCGCGGGCGGCACACTGCGCCGCAGCGGTGAGCTGCGCCGCAGCGGCGCGCCGGGGGAGGCTGCCCGATGCCGAAGCGCGCTGACATCAGGTCGGTCCTGGTGATCGGCTCAGGGCCGATCGTGATCGGACAGGCCTGCGAGTTCGACTACTCGGGTACCCAGGCCTGCCGGGTGCTGCGCGAGGAGGGGATCAGAGTCGCCCTGGTCAACTCCAATCCGGCCACGATCATGACCGACCCTGAGTTCGCCGACGCCACCTACATCGAGCCGATCACGCCCGACGTCCTGACGAAGGTGATCGCGGCTGAGCGGCCCGATGCGCTGCTGCCCACACTAGGCGGCCAGACCGCGCTGAACGCGGCCGTGGCGCTGCACGATGCTGGCACCCTGGCCGCCTATGGGGTCGAACTGATCGGGGCCGACATCGCGGCGATCAGGGCCGGCGAGGACCGCAGGGCATTCAAGGAGATCGTGACCGGCCTGGGCGGCGAGGTGCCGCGGAGCATGGTCTGTCACTCCCTGGCGCAGTGCGAGCGAGCCGCGGCCGAGCTCGGCTACCCGGTAGTGGTCAGGCCCTCGTTCACCCTCGGCGGGTCGGGCTCTGGCATCGCCAGCAACCCGGCGGACCTGCGCCGGATGGCCAGGTCCGGCCTGGATGCCAGCCCGGTCACCGAGATGCTGCTTGAGGAGTCGATCCTGGGCTGGAAGGAGTTCGAGCTCGAGCTGATGCGCGACCGGAACGACAACGTGGTGGTGGTCTGCTCGATCGAGAACGTGGACCCGATGGGCGTGCACACCGGGGACTCGGTGACCGTCGCCCCGGCGCTGACCCTGACCGACCGCGAGTACCAGCGGATGCGGGACCTGGCGATCGCAGTGCTGCGCGCCGTCGGGGTCGACACCGGCGGCTGCAACATCCAGTTCGCCGTCGAGCCGCATACCGGGCGGATGGTCGTCATCGAGCTGAACCCGCGGGTCTCCAGATCAAGCGCGCTCGCCTCGAAGGCGACCGGCTTCCCGATTGCCAAAATCGCCGCCAGGCTGGCCATCGGGTACACCCTCGACGAGATCCGCAACGACATCACCGGGGTGACTCCGGCCAGCTTCGAGCCTGCGCTCGACTACGTGGTGGTCAAGGTACCGAGGTTCGCTTTCGAGAAGTTTCCAGGCGCTGACCCGGTGCTGACCACGCACATGAAGTCGGTCGGCGAGGCGATGGCGATCGGGCGCTGCTTCGCCGAGGCGCTGCAGAAGGCGCTGCGCTCGCTTGAGCAGCCCGCCGCCCCGCTGAGCTGGCGCGACCCGCCGGGCGACCGGGCCGACCTGATCGCCAGGGCCGCGGTGCCGCATGATGGCAGGATCTCGGTCGTGCATCAGGGCATCCGGGCGGGCGCGAGTGTGGCCGAGCTCGCCGCGGCGACCGGCATCGATCCGTGGTTCATCGACCAGATCGCCGGCATCGAGCAGGTCGCCAGCGAGCTGGCTGACTCGGCCGCCGGGCTGGCCGCCGAAGATCTTCTGGTGCAACGGGACGCACCCGTGGCATCGCCGTCCGCACCGCCGGTCCCGGCGTTCGCTGCTGCGCTGCGCGCCGCCAAGGCGGCCGGGTTCTCCGACGCGCAGATCGCGCAGCTGACCCCGCTCACCGAGGCGGAGGTCCGCGGGCTGCGCCGTCAGCTCGGCCTGAGGCCGGTGTTCCACATGGTCGATACCTGCGCCGCTGAGTTCGCCGCGACGACTCCGTACCTGTATTCCAGCTATGACGAGCAGACCGAGGTGCCGCCATCGGACCGGCGCAAGGTGATCATCCTGGGCAGCGGGCCGAACCGGATCGGCCAGGGCATCGAGTTCGACTACGCCTGCGTGCACGCGTGCTTTGCGGCATCGCAGGCCGGCTTCGAGACGGTGATGATCAACTGCAACCCGGAGACCGTGTCGACCGACTACGACACATCGGACCGGCTGTACTTCGAGCCGCTGACGCTCGAGGACGTGCTTGAGGTCGTGGCTGCCGAGCAGGCCAGCGGCCCGGTCGAGGGAGTCATCGTGCAGCTAGGCGGGCAGACCCCGCTCGCCCTGGCCGCAGGCCTGGCCGCCGCTGGCGTCCCGCTGCTCGGCACCTCGCCCGAGGCGATTCACCTGGCCGAGGACCGGGCCGAGTTCAGTGCCCTGCTCGCCACGGCCGGCCTGCCCGCGCCCAGGCATGGCACCGCCAGGTCGGTGCCAGAGGCGACGGTGATCGCCGCCGAGATCGGCTACCCGGTTCTGGTCCGGCCCTCGTACGTGCTCGGCGGGCGGGGCATGGAGATCGTCTACGACGAGCCGACCCTGAAGGCGTATATGCGCCGCGCCACGCGGGCCAGCCCTGAGCATCCGGTACTGATCGACCGGTTCCTCGATGACGCGATCGAGATCGACGTCGACGCGCTGTTCGATGGCGATGAGCTGTACCTGGGCGGCGTGATGGAGCACATCGAGGAGGCGGGCATTCACTCCGGCGACTCGGCCTGCGCGCTGCCGCCGATCACGCTGGGACGGGAGTACATCGACGCGGTTCGGTCTTACACCGAGGCGATCGCTCGCGGCGTGGGCGTGCGCGGACTGCTGAACGTGCAGTACGCGCTCGCGGCGGGCGTGCTGTATGTGCTCGAAGCCAATCCGCGGGCGTCTCGGACGGTGCCGTTCGTCTCCAAGGCCACGGCGGTGCCGCTGGCGAAGGCCGCGGCCAGGATCATGCTTGGCGCCACGATTGCCGATCTGCGGGCGCAGGCAGTCTTGCCGCCGTCCGGTGATGGCGGAACGCTGCCGCTCGACGCGCCGATCGCGGTCAAGGAGGCCGTGCTGCCGTTCGGCCGGTTCGCTGATGCGAGCGGCGCCGGGGTGGACACCCTGCTCGGGCCGGAGATGCGCTCCACCGGTGAGGTGATGGGCATCGACGAGCGGTTCGGCGTCGCCTACGCGAAGTCTCAGGCGGCGGCCTACGGCTCGCTGCCGGTCAAGGGCCGGGCCTTCGTCTCGGTCGCAAGCAAGGACAAGCGGGCCATGATCTTCCCGGTGAAGCGGCTCGCTGACCTGGGATTCGAGATCTGGGCGACCAGCGGAACCGGGGAGATACTGCGCCGGAACGGGGTTCCTGTCACGATCGTCCGTAAGCACAGCGATGGCCGCGGCGCCGACGGCGAGCCTACGATCGTGGAGCGGATGCTGGCCGGTCAGGTGGATCTGGTTATCAACACGCCATTCGGCGGTCCTGGGCACCAGGAACCGCGCCGGGACGGCTATGAGATCCGCACCGCCGCCGTCCGGCGTGGCATCCCGTGTGTCACGACGATGGCTGGCCTTGCGGCCGTGGTGCTCGGCATCGAGGCCATCAACGCTGGCCAGGTTGGGGTGCGGTCGCTGCAGCAGCACGCGGCGCACCTGCGCGGAGACGGATGACGGGCAATGACCATCGATCAGGCAGGCAGGTGGCCATGAACTCGCGCGATACGGAGTCAGAGGCCGGCCCGCTGCAAGTGCGCGGGACCGTGCTGACGGTGCGCCGGGTGGACGCGTATCACGCCATCACGATCGTGGCGCCTGGCATCGCCGCGCGATTCAAGCCAGGCCAGTTCGTTGCCGTCGCGGTTGGCGGGCCGGACACGTCGATGCTGCTCCGTCGCGCCTTCTCGATCCACGATGTCCGGTCCGATCACGGCGGGACGGTCGAGTTCGTCTTCGCCGTCACCGGCCGCGGCACCCGCTGGCTGGCCGAGCGCCGGGCCAGGGACACCCTCGACCTGACCGGACCGCTCGGACGACCGTTTCCGGTACCCCGCGAGCCGGCCAGCTGCCTGCTGGTCGGCGGCGGCTACGGCAGTGCGCCGCTGTTCGCGCTCGCCGACCGACTGCGCGAGCGACGCTGCTCGGTGGACTTCCTGCTTGGTGCCGCGAGCGGAGACCGGGTGTTCGGCGCGCTGACTGCCCGGCGCACCGGGCGCTCGGCGACCATTACCACCGATGACGGCTCGCTCGGGTTGCGCGGGATCGTGACCGACATGCTCGGCCAGGTGATTCACGAGGCGCGGACCGACGTCATCTACGCCTGCGGACCGATGCCGATGCTTCGCCAGGTGACGGCCCTGGCCAGAAGGTACGACATCCCGGTGCAAGTGGCCGTTGAGGAGGCGATGGCTTGCGGCATCGGCGTCTGCATGACCTGCGTGCTGCCGGTGGTGGGCTCCGACGGGATCACCAGGATGGTTCGCTCGTGCGTCGACGGGCCGGTCTTCCGCGGCGAGCAGGTGCGCTGGGACGATATCGGCACGATCCCGCTTGACGCCTTCGGCGCACCTGGCTGGGAGGGCAGGTCCCGGCGCGCGGGCAGGCTAGCCGACTCGGCGGAGAACGGCACGCATCCGGACGGCACTCGCCAGGACGGCACACGCCAGGACGGCACACGCCAGGACCGCACGCGCCAGGACCGCACGCGCCAGGACGGCAGGCAGCCGGGCCGGACGTCGGCCGCTGATCCGGCGCGAAGGCACGGACATGGCACCTGATCTGCGGACCAGACTCGGTCAGGTCGAGCTGCCTAACCCGATCCTGACCGCGTCTGGCTGCGCTGGCGCCGGGCGTGAGCTGTCTCAGTTCATCGACGTCTCCAAGATCGGGGCGATCGTCACCAAGTCGGTGATGCTCGCGCCCAGGTCCGGCCGGCCCACCCCGCGGATGGCCGAGACTCCCAGCGGGATGCTCAACTCGATCGGCCTGCAGGGACCGGGCATCGATGCTTTCCTGCAGCGAGATCTGCCCTGGCTGCTGTCCCGCGGCGCACGTGCGGTGGTGTCTGTCGCTGGCAGCACGGTGGATGAGTACGCCGAGCTGGCGGTCCGGCTCTCGGACGCGGCCGGCGTGACCGCGATCGAGGTCAACATCTCCTGCCCCAACGTGGAGCACCGCGGCCAGGTGTTCGCCTGCGACCCGGTAGACGCGGGCACGGTGATCGAGGCGGTGCGGGCCCGTGCTAGGTACGACATCCCGGTGTTCGCCAAGCTCTCGCCCGACGTGACCGACATCGTGGCGATCGCGCGCGCCTGCGTGTCCGCCGGGGCCGACGGGCTCTCCATGATCAACACACTGCTCGGCATGACGATAGATCCGCTCACCATGCGTCCGGTCCTGGCCGGGCTGACCGGCGGCCTGTCCGGTCCGGCGATCCGTCCGGTGGCTGTCCGCTGCATCTGGCAGGTCCGCGAGGCGCTGCCCGATGTCCCGATCATCGGCATGGGCGGCGTGCTGACCGGGCGGGACGCACTTGAGCTGATCCTGGCCGGAGCCAGCATGGTCGCGATCGGAACCGCCATCTTCCATGACCCGTCGGCGTGCGCGCGGATCCTGCGCGAGCTTGACGATGAGCTGGCCAGGCGTGGTGTGGAGCGGGTATCCGAGCTGGTCGGGCTGGCGCACGAGATCCGCGCCGCGGCCCGCGGCAGACTGATCGGACACCGGTCGCCGGGAGGGAAAAGATGACAGACCGCGCCCCGATCGCCGTCGCGCTCGACGCTCCCGACCTGGACACCGCGGCGCTCTGGGCCGGCCTGGTGACGCCGCACGTCAGCACGCTGAAGATCGGGCTTGAGCTGTACCTGCGATACGGTCCTGAAGTCGTCGCCTCGGTGCGCGGCGCCCGCGGCGTGGACGTCTTCCTCGACCTGAAGCTGCACGACATCCCCGCCACGGTCGCCGGTGCAGCCCGCGGTGTCGCCAGGCTCCGGCCTGACCTGCTGACCGTGCACGCGGCGGCCGGCGCGGCTGCGATCGGCGCGGCGGTGCAAGCGCTGCCGGACACCAAGATCGCGGCGGTGACCGTGCTCACCTCGCTGGACGACACCGACCTCGGTGAGATCGGAATGGCCGGCCCGGTCAGCGAGGCGGTGCTCCGGCTGGCAGCCCTCGCCGTCCGGGCTGGAGCGCGCGCTCTGGTCTACTCGCCCCGGGAGGTAGCCGCCGTGCGCGCAGAGGTCGGGCCGCAGGTTACCCTGATCACTCCCGGAGTGCGCCCGGCCGGCCACGCGAGCCACGATCAGGCCAGGGTAGCGACTCCGCAGGAAGCGCTGAGCGCTGGAGCTGATCTGATCGTGCTCGGCCGCCCGATCACCGGCGCGTCCGATCCAGGGGCCGCCGCCGCGGCGATCGCGGCCGGACTTCGCCGGATCGGCCAGCAGGCGCGATGATGGTGCTGAGGCCGTCAGTCAGCCCCAGCACGCTCACATCAAGTGCCTGAGCGTGTTCGCTAAGTAATATTGGATAAATTATGACGTCACAAACGGAGGTTTGTGTTGTCCCGGCGACCCGAACTCGCTAGTTTCCCCTCGCGAAGCGAGTTTTTCGATACGAAACCCGAGGTGACCAGGCGTGGCTCTTCCTCCACTGACCCCCGAACAGCGGGCCGCTGCTCTTGAGAAGGCCGCTAAGGCGCGCAAGGAGCGCGCGGAGGTCAAGAACAGGCTCAAGCACGGTTCGACGACATTGCCCGCGGTCCTCAAGGAGGGCCAGACTGACGATGTCGTCGGCAAGATGAAGGTCTCAGCACTTCTTGAGTCCATGCCTGGCGTCGGCAAGGTGCGCGCCAAGCAGATCATGGAGCGACTGGGCATCGCCGAGTCGCGGCGAGTTCGCGGCCTCGGCGCCAACCAGCGGACCGCGCTTGAGAACGAGTTCGGCGGCGATAGCTGACCGTCGCCAGGCGCTAGGTGCGGGGACGGGGGAAGCAGGTCCGTGGCTGATCCGATGGCACATCCGGATCCGGTAAGCGGAATCCCTGTCCCCGCGCGCCTGACGGTGCTCTCCGGCCCATCAGCGGTCGGCAAGAGCACCGTGCTCCGGGCGATCCGGCGCAACTGCCCGCAGATCTGGCTGTCGGTCTCAGTCACGACACGTCAGCCACGTCCGGGTGAGCGTCATGGGCGTGAGTACTACTTCGTCTCCGAGCAAGAATTCGACACAATGGTGGCCTCAGGCCAGCTGCTTGAATGGGCGCGATTCGCCGGAAATTGGTATGGCACTCCGCGCGGTCCGGTCGCCGAGAAGCTGCGGGTCGGCGTGCCCTCGCTGCTTGAGATCGACGTTGAGGGTGCCAGGCAGGTTCGCCGGGCTGTGCCGGGCGCCCTGCTCGTTTTCCTGGCGCCGCCTACCTGGCAGGAACTGGTACGCAGGCTGAAGGGCCGGGGTACCGAGCCGCCCGAGGTGATCCAGCATCGGCTCGCGCTCGCCAGGACCGAGCTGAAGGCCGAGAGCGAGTTTGACATCACGCTTGTCAATACGTCCGTCGATGAGGTATGCAGCCAGCTGGTAGCCTTGATGACGGCCCAGCCGGCCAGGCCGGCCAAGTAACAGCAGGACGCTGATGCGATCTGGAAGGCAGACGGTGGCAGGGACTGCGGCACAAGAGGGAATCATCAATCCGCCCATCGATGACCTGCTCGACGTGGTGGACAGCAAGTACGGCCTCGTGATCATGGCGTCGAAGCGGGCGAGGCAGATCAACGCTTACTACGCGCAGCTCGGCGAGGGCCTGCTTGAGTATGTCGGCCCGCTGGTCGAGACCCGCGTGCAGGAGAAGCCGCTGTCGATCGCGCTCCGGGAGATCGCCGAGGGCCTGCTGCACGCCGAGCCCGCGGAAACCCCGGCGTCCTGACCCGGCCTGCTGACCAGGGTCGGTCGCGGCCGATGCGCGTCGTACTCGGCGTCGGCGCGGGCATCGCCGCTTACAAGGCATGCGAACTGCTGCGGCTGCTGACCGAGGGCGGCCATCAGGTTCGGGTCGTTCCCACGCCTGCCTCGCTGCGCTTTGTCGGCGCGGCGACCTGGGCCGCGCTGTCCGGGCAGCCGGTCAGCACAAGTCTGTGGGATGACGTGCACGAGGTGCCGCACGTGCGGATCGGGCAGGAAGCCGACCTCGTGCTGGTCGCTCCGGCGACCGCCGACCTGCTGGCCAGCGCCGCCGCCGGCCTGTCGGCTGACCTGCTGTCCGGCGTGCTGCTCACCGCGCGGTGCCCGGTGCTCTACGCGCCGGCGATGCATACCGAGATGTGGCAGCACCCGGCCACCGTGGCGAACGTGGCCACCTTGCGCAGCCGCGGCGCCGTGGTGCTCGATCCAGCGTCGGGCCGGCTCACCGGAGCGGACACCGGTCCAGGCCGGCTGCCGGATCCTGATGAGCTCTACCTGACCGCGCAGCGGGCGCTGACCCGCGGTGCCGCCGGGCTCACCGCTGACCTGGCCGGCCGCCGGGTCGTCGTCTCGGCGGGCGGGACGCGGGAGGAGATCGATCCGGTCAGGTTCATCGGGAACTGGTCGTCGGGCCGCCAGGGCTATGCGGTCGCCAGGTCGGCCGCGGCACGCGGCGCTGAGGTAACACTGGTGGCCGCCAACACCTGCCTCGCCGATCCCGCGGGCGTGCACGTGATTCAGGTCACCTCGGCAGCTCAGCTCGGGCAAGCCGTAACCGCGGCTGCCGCCGCGGCCGATGCGGTGGTGATGGCTGCGGCGGTCGCTGACTACCGGCCAGCGACGAGGAGCGGGGTCAAGCTCAAGAAGACGCCGAAGGCGCCCGAGCCGATCGTTCTGACCGAGAATCCCGACATCTTGCGCGAGCTTGCCGGCCAGCGGCGGCCCGGTCAGGTGATCGTGGGCTTCGCCGTTGAGACCGGCGACCTGATCTCCAACGGCCTGGCCAAGCTCAGCGCGAAGGGCTGCGATCTGCTGGTGGTGAACCAGGTCGGCAACGGGCTGGCATTTGGCACCGCCGACAATGCGGCGGTGATCCTGGCCGCCGAAGGGCGGCGGACGCCGGTGCCGTTTGGGCCTAAGGAGGCGCTCGCCGACGTGATCTGGGATCTGGTGGCAGCCAGGCTCAGCTGATCTCGATCGGCTCGCCTTGGCCAGGACGGAACCGCCGGAGGGCCGGGTGCGGCTACACTGCGGCGAGATCCTAGCCCGGAAGAAAAGGGTGCCAAGTGGCGCGTCGTCTGTTCACATCCGAGTCCGTTACTGAGGGCCATCCGGACAAGATGGCCGATCAGATCAGTGACACCATCCTGGATGCGATGCTCAAGGGGGACCCGCACAGCCGGGTGGCGGTCGAAACGCTGATCACAACCGGCCAGGTGCATGTGGCCGGCGAGGTGACCACCGATACCTACGTCGATATCCCCGGTCTGATCAGAGACAAGATCCTCGATATCGGCTACGACTCGTCGGCGAAAGGCTACGACGGCGCTTCCTGCGGCGTGTCGGTCTCGATCGGGACGCAGTCCGCTGACATCGCGCTAGGCGTGGACCACGCCTATGAGCACCGGGAGGGTGAGGGCTCCGATGAGCTGGACCGCCAGGGGGCTGGCGACCAGGGTCTGATGTTCGGATACGCCTGCCGGGACACCCCGGAGCTGATGCCCCTGCCGATCATGCTGGCGCACCGGCTGTCCCGCAGGCTGGCTGAGGTCCGCCGCAGCGGCGAGATCCCGTACATCCGCCCGGACGGCAAGACCCAGGTCACGATCGAGTACGCGGGTGATGAGCCGGTACGGCTCGACACCATCGTGGTTTCGACCCAGCATGCCCCGGCGATCGACCTGAAGGCGCTGCTCAGCCCCGACGTCAGGGAGCGGGTGGTCGAGCCGGTGCTGGCCGGGCTGCAGCTGGAGAGCGCCAACTACCGGCTGCTGGTGAACCCGACCGGGCGATTCGAGGTTGGCGGGCCGATGGGTGACGCCGGCCTGACCGGGCGCAAGATCATCATTGACACCTACGGTGGCATGGCCCGCCATGGCGGTGGTGCGTTCTCAGGAAAGGACCCATCCAAGGTCGACCGGAGCGCCGCCTACGCGATGCGGTGGGTAGCCAAGAACGTGGTGGCTGCTGGCCTGGCTGAGCGGTGCGAGACCCAGGTCGCCTATGCGATCGGCAAGGCCAAGCCAGTAGGCCTTTTCGTCGAGTGCTTCGGTACCAGCGAACTGCCGCTCGAGCGGATCCAGGACGCCGTGCTTGAGGTGTTCGACCTGCGGCCAGCGGCGATCATCAGGGATCTGGACCTGCTCAGGCCGATCTACGCGCAGACCGCGAGCTACGGGCACTTCGGCCGCGAGGAGCCGGACTTCGCCTGGGAGCGCACCGACCGAGTCGACGCACTGCGGGCTGCTGCCGGGCTGTGACGGCGGGGCGGTCGGCCGGGAAGAGCCGGGCAGCACAGGCGGCTGACCGGCCGATCGCGCGGGTAGCCGTCGACGTCCCGCTGCCGCACCTGGACCGGCCCTTCGACTACCTGGTGCCTGAGTCGATGGCCGGATTTGCGGTGCCAGGATGCCGGGTCAGGGTCAGATTCTCCGGCCGGCTGACCGGCGGCTACCTGCTGGACCGGACCAGCAGCACCGAGCATCCGGGCAGGCTGGCATTTCTTGACCGGGTGGTGTCGCCTGAGCCGGTGCTGACCGCCGACATCGCCGGGCTGGCCAGGGCGGTAGCCGACCGGTATGGCGGTACGCTCGCTGACGTGCTGCGGCTGGCGATCCCGCCGCGGCACGCCGCGGCCGAGGCCGCGGCCTCGGCCGGCCAGGACGCCACCGCTGGTGATCGCGGCGGCCCGGGTGCGATCCCGGCGACGGCGGCAGGGGCCGGCCCGTGGGCACGGTACCCGGCCGGCCAGTCCTACCTGGCCGCGCTCGCCGACGGCCGGGCTCCGCGCGCGGTGTGGTCCGCACTGCCCGGACCATCCTGGCCTGAGGAGATCGCGCTTGCGGTGGCGGCGGTGGCGGCGGCTGGCCGCGGCGCGCTGATCGTCGTCCCTGACGCACGGGATCTGTGCCGAGTCGACACGGCGATCGCCGCGGAACTCGGCCACGGCAGGCACGTGGCCCTGTCCGCACAGCTCGGCCCGGCCGAGCGGTACCGCCGCTGGCTGGCGGTAGCCCGCCGCCAGATCAAGATCGTGGCTGGCACCCGCTCGGCCATGTTCGCGCCCGTCGCCGAGCTCGGCCTGGTGGTTATATGGGATGACGGCGATGACCTGCACGCCGAGCTGAGAGCGCCGTACCCGCATGCCAGGGACGTGCTGCTGCTTCGGGCCCACCGGTCCGGTGCCGCCGCCCTGCTCGGCGGCTTCGCCAGAACGGCGGAGACGGCGCAGCTCATCTCGATCGGCTGGGCCCGGGCACTGGTGGCTGACCAGCGGACCGTGCGTCAGCACGCTCCGCTGGTCCTGGCGGCTGGCGAGGACGCCGAACTGGCCCGCGACGAGGCGGCCCGCACCGCGCGGATGCCTAGCCTGGCGCTGCGCAGCGCCCGCGAGGCGCTGGCCACCGGTCCGGTGCTGTTCCAGGTGCCCAGGCGCGGATACCTGGTCGCCGTTGCCTGTCAGCGCTGTCATACCCGGGTGCGCTGCGGTACCTGCGCTGGTCCGGTCGGGCTGGCCGGGCCGGATCAGCCGCTGCGCTGCAGCTGGTGCGGCTGCGGCGCCGGCCGCAGCTGCGCGGTCTGCGGGAGCAGCGGGCTGCGGACGCTGGTCACCGGGGCCCGCCGGACCGCCGAGGAACTCGGCCGGGCGTTCCCTTCGGTGCCGGTGCACACCTCAAGCGGGACCGGTGTCCTTTCGCAGGTGCCAGCCTCCCCGGCGATCGTCGTCGCCACGCCAGGGGCCGAGCCGCAAGTGGCTGGCGGTTATCCCGCCGCGGTCCTGCTCGATGGCTGGGCGCTGCTCGGCCGGGCCAGCCTGAACGCGGCGCAGGAGGCGCTCAGGCGCTGGATGAACGCCGCCGCGCTGGTCCGCCCCTGGCCCGGCGGCGGGAAGGTGATCGTCATGGCTGATCAGGCGCTGGCTGCCGTGCAGGCCCTGATCCGCTGGGACGCGGCAGCGCACGCCGACCGCGAGCTGACCGAGCGCGAGGAGCTCAGGTTCCCGCCAGCGGTACGGTTGGCGGCGGTCACCGGCCCGGCCGCGGCCGTCGGCGACCTGCTCGCGGCTGCCGTGCTGCCGGCCGGCGCCGAGATTCTGGGGCCGGTTCAAGCCGACTCAGACGGCGCCATCCCGCGGCCGGGCACGGCACCCGACAATCTGCGCTTCCTGATCAGGGTGCCCTGGTCAGCGGGTACGGAGCTGGCCGTCGCCCTGCGTGCCGTACTGGCCGAACGGAGCGCCCGCAAGGACCCAGGAGTGGTCCGACTTCAGCTTGACCCGGCCGAGCTGATCTGACGTTAGGCCGCGCAGGCCATAAGGTGCTTGGGTGGCAGGTTCACGGCGGAACTCGGGTGCACCACCTAGCCAGGTGCGCAGGCCAGGTGGTGTCGCGGCGGCTCGCAGGACTGGTTCGAGCAGTCGTGGCGCGGAAGTCTTCGCAGGCCAGCCCAGAAAGCTGCCCTCGGTGCGGCTGGCGCCAAGGGACGAGCTCGCCGCCTGCGCCCGGGTCGCTCCGCTGCTCCGGGCCGCGCGCGACCTGGACCGATGGGCATCAGGGCGGATCGAGGAGCCGGCCGAGTGCGAGGTCACGCCGGAGCTGGTCGCGACGGCCGCGGCGGCGCTCGACCTGCAGCCGCGTGAGGTGGCGGCCGCCTGGCGAGTGCTGGCAGCCACCCAGCGGCTGTCCTGGCCGACCTCGCCGGACGGTGGCCACGGGCTGGTGGCCGTGCTGGCCGGCGGAGACACTGACGCGGTGCTGCAAGCGTGGGACAGCGCGCTGGCCGCCGTCCTTGACTCCGAGGAACTGGACGGCATCGCCACGGCCTTGTACACGGTCGGCGGCCCGGTCGGGATGGACGGGCTCTTTGACGCTTATGCGTCGGCGGCGGGAACGCTACGCGACGGCGAGCCACCCGACCAGGGAGCCGCGCTGTCCCAGGCTCTGGAGACCCTGGCCGACCTGGGAGTCGTCGAGCTTGGCACCGACGATGCCGACGGCAGCCTGACCGTCGCGCTGTCGCCGCTTGGAACCTGGGGCGTGCACCGCAGGCTCCGGGCCCAGGGCTGGCACGTGCCAGTACTCGGCGCGGTGAGCCGGGACGGCGCGGCTGGCCTGCTGGCCGCGCTGGCGGGCTGCGACGCCGAGGATGGCGAGGCCGAGATCGGCACTTGGCTGGCCGCGCGGGAGCCTGCCGCGGCTGCGGCCGAGCTGATCGACGCGGCCGCCAGCGGCTCGCCAGGTCAGCGCGGGGCGGCGTTCGCCGTGCTTGACCGGATCGGAGCAGCCGCAGCGGACGAGGTCAGGGCAGCGCTCGGCCGCCCGCTGCTGCGCGCCCATGCGGCGGTCTGGCTGCATGAGCACGGCGAGGACATCGAGCTGGCTCCGCGGGACCGGACTTGGCTGCTGGTTGACCTCGGCGCCGGCCTGCTTGAGGAGGCCAACCCGCAGGATGTGGTGGCCGAGCTGCTGCCCGACCTGCCCGCGAGCGAGCAGGCGAAGATCGTGGCCGGCCTGTGGCAGGTGTCCCATCCGGGAGTGACCAGCCTGCTGACCGCGCTGAGCGATCATCATCCTGACCCCGGGGTGGCCAGGGCGGCCAGGAAGGCTGCCTTCAAGGCCAGGTCGCCGGCGGCAACCGACCGGCCGATGTCGTAGCCAGGGCATCCGACATCGGCTGCCCCGCTGACTTCGTAGACTTCAGTCAGCCGCAGCGCCGCGCCGACCCGAGCCGCCGCGCCGGGTCATGCTGCGGTACCCCCGGAGATAGCCACCCGCCTGGAGGAACGCCGGTGAGTATCAAGCCGATCCGCCTGTTCGGCGATCCGGTGCTGAAGACACCGGCCGCGCCCGTCACTGACTTCGACGCTGAGCTGCGCCGGCTGGTTGCCGACCTGACCGAGACGATGCAGGACGCTCCTGGTCTCGGGCTTGCCGCCCCGCAGATCGGCGTTAGCCTGCGAGTCTTCACCTACTTCGTGGACGACGTGCTCGGTCACCTGATCAATCCGGATCTGGACCTGTCGGCGCAGGAGGAGACCGACGACGAGGGGTGCCTGTCCTTCCCCGGCCTGGCCTTTCCGACCAAGCGGTCCTTCGGAGTGGTCGCGAAAGGCTTCGACATGCACGGCGAGCCGGTGACCGTCGAGGGCAGCGGCCTGCTGGCCAGGTGCGTGCAGCATGAGACCGACCACCTGGACGGGATCCTCTTCATTGACCGGCTCGACCCGGACCAGCGGAAGCTGGCGATGAAGGAGATCAGGGCCGCGGAATGGTGGGGCGAGCAGGTGCCGACCGTGAAATTCTCGCCGCACCTGATGCACGGTCAGGCGCTGTAACCCGCATGCGGCTGGTGTTCGCGGGGACTCCGCAGGCGGCGGTGCCGTCGCTGGACGCGCTGCTGGCTTCCAGGCATTCGGTGGCCGCCGTCGTGACCAGACCGGACGCGCCGGCCGGCCGCGGGCTGCGGGTGGCCGCCAGCCCGGTCGCGCAGCGTGCTCGCGAGGCGGGCGTGCCGGTGCTACAGCCTGACCGGGTCGCCGATCCCGACTTCCTGGCCCGGCTGACCGAGATCGGCCCGGACTGCTGTCCGGTCACGGCTTACGGCGCGCTGATCCCGGACTCGGCCCTGCGGATTCCGCCGCATGGCTGGATCAACCTGCATTTCTCGCTGCTGCCCGCCTGGCGCGGGGCGGCCCCGGTGCAGCACGCCATCCTGCACGGCGATGAGATCACCGGCGCGACGACCTTCCGGCTGGTGGCCGAGCTTGACGCCGGGCCGGTGTTCGGCGTGGTTACCGAGCCGGTATGGCCGGCGGACACCGCTGGCGACCTGCTGAGCCGGCTGAGCGTCTCCGGAGCCGAACTGCTGGTCGCGACGCTGGACGGAATCGAGTCTGGCGAGCTTGAGCCGCGGGCTCAGCCGCCGGACGGGATCAGCCTGGCGCCCAAGCTTCGCCGGTCTGACGCGAGGGTGGACTGGACGCTGGCCGCTGCGGCGATCGACCGGCTGATCAGGGCCTGCACGCCGGCCCCTGGCGGATGGACCCTGCTGAACGGAGCCAGCCTGCGGATCGGGCCGGTGACCCCGATCAGCGAGCCGGACTCCGAAGCTGACCTTTGCCCAGGACAGCTGCTGATCAGCAAAACCCGGGTGCTGGCGGGAACTGGGACAGTGCCGGTACAGCTCGGCGTGGTGCAGCCAGAAGGCAAGCGCCCGATGGCGGCGGTGGACTGGGTACGCGGGATCAGGAATGTCGGCCAGCCGCTGGTGCTCGGCTGATGGCCCGGCCGGCCGATCCGGCCCGCCGGGCGGCGTACGACGTGCTGAGCGCCGTGACCGACCGCGGCGCCTACGCCAACTTGCTGCTGGCCGCGACGCTGCGGGAGCGTGGCCTGCGCGGCCAGGATGCGGCGCTGACTACCGAGCTGGTGTACGGGACACTGCGCGGCCGCGGCGGCTATGACGCGATCATCGGCCTGTGTTCCGATCGTGACCTGGGCCGGATTGACCCACCGGTGCGCGAGGTGCTGCGGCTGGGCGCGCACCAGCTGCTCGGCATGCGGGTCAGGCCGCATGCGGCCGTGGCCACCTCGGTCGACCTGGCGGTCGACGTTGCCGGACGCAAGCCGTCGGCATTCGTCAACGCGGTATTGCGCCGGGTCGCGATGCGAGATCTGGACTCCTGGATCGAGATCGCGGCACCCGACCGGGCGGCCGACCCGGTCGGGCACCTGTCGGTCAAGTACAGCCATCCGCGCTGGATCGTGGCCGCGCTGGCCGATGCGCTTGGCGAGGAGCCAGCTGGCGGGCTGACCGAGACGGAGGCTGCGCTCGCCGCCGATCTGGAGCGGCCCGCCGTGGTGCTCTGCGCCGTGCCAGGGCTGGCTAGCGCCGACGAGCTGATCGCAGCCGGAGCCGCAGCTGCCAGCTGGTCACCATTCGGGGCCTATCTGCCCGGTGGCGATCCCGGCAAGATAGCCGCGGTAGCGCAGGGCCGGGCCGGCGTGCAGGACGAGGCGAGCCAGCTCGCCGCCCTGGCCCTGAGCCGAGTCCCGGCCGAAGGCAGCGACCGCAGCTGGCTTGACATCTGCGCCGGTCCTGGCGGCAAGGCGCGGCTGCTGGCCGGGCTGGCGGCAACCAGGGATGCCGTGCTCGTGGCCGCCGACATCCACGAGCACCGCGCCAGGCTGGTCAGCGAGGCGGTCGGCCGGATCGGGTCAGCAGCCGCGGTGATCGCGGACGCGAGGGCTCCGGCCTGGCGGCTGGCCGCGTTCGACCGGGTGCTTGCCGACGTCCCGTGCTCCGGGCTCGGCAGCCTGCGGCGGCGGCCTGAGATCCGGTGGCGGCGGACCGGCAGCGATGTCGCAGCCATGACCAGCCTGCAGGTGGCGCTGCTCGCCGCGGCGGCCGACTCCGCCAGACCGGGCGGGGTCGTGGCGTACGTGACCTGCTCGCCGCATCTGGCCGAGACCCGGTCGGTGGTCGGTCGGGTGCTTGAGCTCAGGGGAGACCTGGAGGTGCTTGACGCTCCGGCCGTGCTCGCCGAGGTACCTGACCTGCGCTGCCCGGAGCCGTACGGCAGGTACGCGCAGTTCTGGCCGCACCGGCACGGCACCGATGCGATCTTCCTGGCACTGCTTCGCCGGACCGGCTAACCCACTGCGCTGGGCAGCGATCTGCGCCTTTTCCGGTCTAGTCGGCCGGCCCCGATGTCGGCGCGCTGACCCTGAGAATAGCCGTCCCGGTAACCGCTGCCGCTATAGGTGACCCTGGCCTTGCGGGTGACTGGGTAGGCCTGCTCGACCTGCCTGCGGATGACCAGCGACCGGTCGGCGAGGACGAGCGCGGTCCGCTCGGCGGAATCGGCCCCTGGCTCGGTCGCCGCAGCGACCGCCCCGTGCTCAGCCGCGCGGACGCGGGCGATGACGGCGGTGGCGAAGCCGAGCAGCCAGCTGCGGCGCCAGGCGCGTGGGCTGCTGCTCCAGTCGGGGACCTGCGCGCCGACCAGGCCGTGCCACATCTGGATGAGCACCGACGTGTAGAGCACATCGGTGCGGTCAATATCTGAGGCGTACCCGAAAAGGTGCACCCGGCTGCCCGGGCGGCTGCCGCCGAGCAGGATGCACTGGCAGCGCAGGGCGGAGGCGAGGCCGCACAGCAGGTGTGCTTTTTCTCTGGCCCACGGATTGTCGAGATCCAGGATCCGGTTGGCCGGCCGATCGGTCTCCGGCCGGTCGGCAGCCAGCAGCGCCCGGTCAATGCCGTACTTTGCCATCAGCTGAGCCGCCTTGGCGGTCAGCGCCTGCGCTTCGGCTGGAGTGACGCCGTCATCCTCGGCTTTGGTCAGGAGCTTGCGGACGCGGTCAAGCAGCCGGTCTGGTGCCTCGGTGATCAGCAAGTGGCCTCCTTCTGTTGATAGTCGAATACCTGAGCGAACGTAGCGGAGGGGTATGACAATGTGCCGTAACTGAAGGCTCTAGACTGCGCGTGTCATGACCGTGCAGATCTCGCCAAGCGTGCTGGCAGCCGATTACGCCAGGCTGGCCGAAGAGGCGGCAGTCGTCGCCGATGTCGCCGACTGGCTGCACGTCGATGTGATGGATGGCCATTTCGTACCGAATCTGACGATTGGCCTGCCGGTCGTCGCCGCTCTGCTGAAGCACGCCAGGCTGCCGCTTGACTGTCATCTGATGATTTCAGACCCGGATCGCTGGGCGCCGGAATACGCCGAGGCCGGGGCGCGCAACGTGACCATTCACGCCGAGGTGGCCGCGGCGCCGGTCCGCACCCTGCGGATGATCAGATCGGCTGGCTCGCGGGCCGGGCTCGCGCTCAATCCGGGCACCTCGGTCGAGCCGTATGCCGACCTGCTGCCCGAGGTCGACATGCTGCTTGTGATGACCGTCGAACCCGGCTTTGGCGGCCAGCACTTCCTCGATCTGGTGCTGCCCAAGATCCGCCGGGCACGACAGCTGATCGAACGACACGGTGGCGAGATCTGGCTGCAGGTCGACGGGGGAGTCAGCGAGCAGACCATCGGTCGCTGTGCCGAGGCCGGAGCGGATGTCTTCGTAGCCGGAACCGCGGTCTTCGGTGCGCAAGACCCGGCGGCAGCGGTGCGGTTCCTGCGGTCGGCTGCCGAAAATGCCGGTTAGCGGTTGTCGAACCGCGGCAGGTCCGATCGTCGTAAGTATGCGGCTCCGGTGACAAGGCACCGGGGATCCGACCAGAGCAGGTCCGACGACAGAACCCAAGGAGACGATCATGGCTAAGTACGCGATCCTTATCTACGAGGCCGAGAAGGGCTACGCGGATGGCGGACCCGAGGTGTGGCAGCAGGTGGGCGAGGCACACGGCCGGTTCGCCGCGCAGGTCGGCGAGAAGGGCGGCACCATTCTGGGCGGCGACGCGCTCGAGCCGACCAGCACGGCTACCTCGATCCGCAGCGACGTGGTCACCGACGGGCCGTTCGCCGAGACGAAGGAAGCGCTCGGCGGCTTCTACCTGATCGAGGCGCGGGACCTTGACCATGCGATTGAGATCGCCAAGGGCTGCCCGGCGTCATTCGGCGGGGTCGAGGTCCGTCCGGTGATGGACACGTCGAATATGTGACTGGTGCCGCAGTGACCACACCAGCCGCCTCTGGCCCCGATCCAGCGCAGGATCGCAGGCCCGACCCGCCAGCGACTGGGCAGGGCCGGCCTGGGCCGGAGGCGGCGGGTGGTCACCTGGCCGTTGGGCCGGGCAGCGGGAACGCCGACCCGGAGATCGCCGGTGCGGTCGCCGAGGCGCACCGGCGGGAGTGGGCATTCGTGCTTGCGGCTACCGCCCGGGTCACCAGGGACCTCGATGCGGCCGAAGAATGCGTCCAGGACGCGTACGTCGCCGCGCTCGATGCCTGGGCCCGGCAGGGCGTGCCGCGCAATCCCGGTGCCTGGCTGACCACCGCGGCCCGGCGCCGGGCACTTGACCTGCTCCGCCGGGACCGGACCCTGCGCTCCAAGCTCCCGCTGCTGATCGAGCCTGAACCGGCGCATGACGTCACCGCGCAGGTCGGTGACGGTCCCGACGGGATCGGTGACGACCGGCTCCGGCTCATCTTCACCTGCTGTCATCCGGCGCTGGCCAGGGAGGCGCAGGTGGCGCTGACCTTGCGGCTGGTCTGCGGGCTCAGCACCGCGGAGATCGCGCAGGCGTTTGTGGTCTCGGAGACGACCATGGCGGCTCGGGTCACCAGGGCGAAGAAGAAGATCTCCGCGGCCAGGATCGCATACCGAGTGCCCGGCCCAGCCGAGCTGCCTGACCGGCTCGATGCGGTGCTGACCGTCTTGCATCTGCTCTACACCACCGGCCATACCGCCCCCGATGGGCCTGACCTGGTACGGGCCGACCTCACCGAGCGCGCCATCGGGCTGGCTCGGATGCTGCGCGAGCTGATGCCCGACGAGCCAGAGGTGCGCGGGCTGCTCGGATTGCTGCTGATCACGAACGCGCGGCAGTCCACCAGAACCGACGGTCAGGGCAGTGTGCTGCTGCTCGCTGACCAGGACAGGTCGCGCTGGGACCGGACCGCGATCGCCGAAGGCTCAGCGCTTGTGCTCGACGCCCTGCACGGCGGACGGCCAGGCCGGTTCGCGCTGCAGGCGGCGATCGCCGCGGTGCATGCCGAGGCACCCAGCTACGACGAGACCGACTGGCCGCAACTGCTGCTGCTCTACGACGCGCTGCTCCGAGCCTGGCCGTCACCGGTGGTGGCGCTGAACCGCGCCGTGGTGATCGCGATGATCAGCGGGCCTGGCGCGGCGCTCGGCGAGATCGCCAGGCTGGAGCAGGATGGACGGCTTGCCGGGTACCGCTACCTGCCATCCACCAAGGCGGATCTACTGCGCCGGCTTGGCCGCAACGACGACGCGAGGCGCGCCTACCAGGCCGCGCTCGAGCTGTCCGAGAATGCTCAGGAACGGGCTTTCATCGCCGGCCGGATCACCGAGATGTCGGGCTAGATCACCGGAATGTCAGGCTAGATATCCCGGGAGCCGCCAGCGCACTGGGCACGGCACTACAGTGATGTGCCGTGACGCGACGACCACTTGAGCAGATCGTCGAACCCGGCTGGGCCGCCGTGCTGCAGCCGGTCGCCGAGCAGATCAGCGCGGCCGGCGACTTCCTGCGCGCCGAGGTCGCGGCCGGCCGGTCCTACCTGCCAGCGGGCGATCAGGTGCTGCGCGCCTTCCAGCAGCCGTTCGACGAGGTCCGAGTGCTGATCGTGGGCCAGGACCCGTACCCCACGCCAGGCCATCCGGTCGGACTCAGCTTCTCGGTGGCGCCTTCGGTCCGGCCGCTCCCGCGCAGCCTGGTCAACATCTTCCGTGAGTACGGCGCCGATCTCGGCTATCCCACCCCGTCCAACGGGGACCTGACGCCGTGGACCGAACGTGGCGTGCTGCTGCTCAACCGGGTGCTTACGGTTCAGCCAGGCAAACCTGGCTCGCACCGGGGCAAGGGCTGGGAAGCGGTCACCGAGCAGGCGATCAGGGCGCTCACCGCCCGGCAGGCGCCGCTGGTGGCGATCTTGTGGGGCCGGGACGCGCGGAACCTGGCGCCGCTGCTTGGCGGAGTACCGCTGATCGAGTCCGCTCATCCCAGCCCGATGTCCGCCGACCACGGGTTCTTCGGCTCACGTCCGTTCAGCCGGGCCAGTGCGCTGCTGGTGCGCGGTGGCAGCCAGGAGATCGACTGGAAGCTCCCGTAGCCGGTCAGACCGGATCGGCAGCTGGCTCATGCAGTATTCCGCCGGCCAAGTGCAGTATTCCGCCGGCCAAGTGCAGTATTCCGCCGGCCAAGTGCAGTATTCCGCCGGCTGCGGGTGCTCTTATGTGATGTGGAGGCAGAGTCGGCGCCATCGACGCGTTCCGAGGATCCGGACGTGACCTCGATGGGCCGTAAGACAGCGTGAATGCCCAGGACCGCGAGCAGTTCCGCGAGTTCATGGTCAGTCGCTGGCCTGACCTGGTCCGGCTAGCCTACGGCCTGACCGGGGACCGGTGGCTGGCCGAGGACCTAGCGCAGACCGCGCTGGCCGGTGCGTGCGCAGCGTGGTGGCGGGTGAGCCGGGCCGAGGATCCGGACGCCTACGTGCGCAGGATCCTGATCAATGCCAGCCACCGCCGGTTCCGTCGGCGACGGCCGGCCGAGCAGACCGGAACACTGCCGCAGGCCCGCAGCACCGATCCTGCCGCCGATCACGGGGCCGATCCCGCGGCGCTGGCCGACCAGCGCTCGGACCTGATCACCGCGCTGCGCGGGCTGCCGCCGCGGCAGCGCGCCGTCATCGTGCTCCGCTACTGGGGGGACCTGAGCGATGCCCAGGTGTCCGCGCTGCTCGGCTGCTCGGAGGGAACGGTGCGCAGCCAGACCTGGCGGGCACTGGCCAAGCTCCGGGTGAGCCCGGCATTGGTGGACGAGGACTCGCAGTGACCATGCGTGGAGGTGCGCAGTGAAGCTAACCGACGAGGCCGAACTTCGTCGTCGGCTGCACCAGGAGCTCGATCTAGCCGAGCTGCCGCCAGCTCCGGTGGACGCGGTGTTCCGGCGCTACCGGGTCGCCAGGGCCAGGCGGCTGGCGGCCATCACGTCCGGCGTGGCCGTGGTTGCCGCCGCGCTTGGTGTGCTGGCGGTTCACGGTCCCGGGCCAGCCAAGGTGCCTGCTGGCCGGCCCCAGCCGAGTACGACGCTCAACCAGCCGAACCGAGCGGACAGCGGCGGTGTCTTCGCCTCCGGCACTATCAATGGCGCAAAGTGGTGGCTAGCTGCGGTGAATCTGGCTGACCCAGGCTACCGGTGCCTGCCAGCCGTGGTCCTCGATGGGCACAGTGGTGATCTGCTGCAGCCAGGCTTCCTGCCCGGACTGGCGCTGGGGAACATCGCTTTCCTGGCGGTCAACCCGGGCAGACCGGGAATCGGATTCGCCTTCCTCCAGCTACGGCCAGGGGTGACCGGGCTGATCGCCGACCTGGGTGACGGGACCCGCCTTGGGCTGCGGCCCATCGCGGTCACTGTCTGCGGTCAGCGATTCCGGCTGGCCGGGTTCGGCTATCCGCGCCAGGGAGTGACCGAGATCACGGCCCGCTCCGCGCAGGGCCGCCAGATCGGGTACGCGCCACTGGCGGGCATCTTCAACCCAGACAGCCCATTCCAGTACGGCAGCTGGATCAACGTGCCAGGCGGCGTGGCCGGCCCCATCGCGTCCGGATACATCGGCTCTGGCCGCATCGGCGGCACGTCCTGGCGGATGCTGGTGACGCTCGGGCCGGACGGCGAGTGTTTCAGCGCGCAGGTCGGTCCGACGGGCGGGCTGGGCGCCGCGAGCGTCTGCGTGCCGGTCGATGTCCCGCCGCTAGGCGTTTCGCTCGTCCCGCTGCCGTTTGCCTCGCCGACCGGCGTCCTGATCTGGTACCCCGGAGCGGTCAACGCCAGAACCGCCTACCTGCTCGCTCGGCTCTCCAACGGCACGGCCACGCGGTTGGCGCCGGCGGTCGTCGGCGGGCGCAAGTACGCCGTCGTCGGCGTCGGCGCCGGGGTCAAGCTGACCAGGCTGACCCTGTACGACGCCAGCGGTCGGGTGCTGGCCGAGGTCACATCCATCCCGCAGGCTCAGTGATTCCAGCTTTCCGGCGGAATACCGGGCATGGCACACTGGTTGGCGAAGTCAACGCGTGCTCCGGGGTCGGTGTAACTCCGAACCGGCGGTGACAGTCCGCGACCCGGCCGATGCCATCGGCCGGCTGATCCGGTGGAATTCCGGGACCGACGGTGAAAGTCCGGATGGGAGGCAGCACGCGCACGGCCGGGCCCTTCAGGGCTGCACTGCCAGGGCTGCACCGGCCGCGCGGGCGCGTCTTAGCGTCCCCCGGAGCCAGAACCAGGGCTGGCGGGTCCGGAGGAGGACGCAGGTGTTCACTGGAATCGTCGAAGAACGCGGTGAAGTCATCGCGCTTGACCGGCAATCAGACTCGGCCAGACTGACCGTCCGCGGCCCGCAGGTGGTTGCTACGGCCTGCCGTGGCGACTCGATCGCGGTCAATGGCGTCTGCCTGACCGTGACCGATGTCCGCGCCGGGGAATTCAGCGCCGACGTGATGGGCGAAACCCTGGCCAGGTCCAGTCTGGGCGCCCTGGTGCCGGGGTCGCCGGTCAACCTGGAGCGGCCGGTTCCGGCGGCCGGCCGACTCGACGGACACATCGTGCAAGGTCACGTGGACGGCACCGGCGTGCTGACCGATCGCAGACCGGCGGAGCACTGGCAGCTGGTGCGGATCTCGATTCCGGACGAGCTGTTTCGTTATGTAGCGAAAAAGGGTTCGGTGGCGGTCGACGGGGTCAGCCTGACGATCTCCGGCCTGAGCGAGGAGCCATCCGGCGGCGCCGGTGACTCAGGCTGCTGGATCGAGGTGAGCCTGATCCCGGAGACTCTGGCCCGCACCACGCTGGGCAGCAGCGAGGTCGGTGACATCGTCAACCTGGAAGTCGACGTGATTGCCAAGTACGTGGAGCGGCTGCTGGCGAGCAAGGAGCGGGCATGACCGCGGCGACAGCTGATCAGCCGCCGCGGGTCACCGGCGGGATCGTCCTTGACGGCGTGCGGCGGGCGATCGCTGACATGGCTGCTGGCCGGGCCGTGGTGGTGGTCGACGACGCGGACCGGGAGAACGAGGGCGACATCATCTTCGCCGCGAGCAAGGCCACTCCAGCCCTGCTCGCCTTCACCATCAGGCACACCAGCGGCGTGATCTGCGTGCCGATGCTCGGCGCCGAGCTTGACCGGCTGCAGCTGCCGATGATGACCGTGCACAACAACGAGCGGATGCGGACCGCGTTCACGGTCAGCGTGGACGCCCGCGACGGGGTCACCACCGGAATCTCCGCCGCCGATCGGGCCAGGACCGTCCGGGCCCTGGTGGACTCGGCGACCGAGCCATACGAGCTGGTCAGGCCCGGACACGTGTTCCCGCTCCGGTACTCCGATGGCGGCGTGCTGCGCAGGCCCGGGCATACCGAGGCGGCTGTCGACCTGGCCAGGCTGGCCGGTCTGGCGCCGGCCGGGGTGCTGGCCGAGGTGGTCAACGATGACGGCACGATGGCCAGGCTGCCCGCGCTTCGCGCCTTCGCCGACACCCACGGGCTCGCGCTGATCTCGATCGCTCAGCTGATCGAGTACCGGCGGCACTCCGAGCGGATGGTCTGCCGGGTGGTTCAGACCCGGGTGCCGAACTCCTACGGTGAGTGGCAGGCGATCGGTTACCTGAACTCGATGGACGGCACCGAGCACGTGGCGCTGGTGCTCGGGGATCTTGACCGGTCGGCCGAGGGTGCCGAGCCGACCAAGGACGTGCTGGTCCGGATGCACTCGGAGTGCCTGACCGGCGACGTGTTCGGCTCGCGCCGGTGTGACTGCGGCGCTCAGCTGAACGCGGCGATGGCCGCGATCGCGGCCGAGGGCCGGGGGATCGTGCTCTACCTGCGCGGGCACGAGGGGCGCGGCATCGGATTGCTCAGCAAGCTGCGTGCCTACCAGCTGCAGGACGCTGGCGCCGACACGGTGGACGCGAACACCGAACTCGGCCTGCCGGTCGACGCCCGCGAGTACTCCACCGGCGCGCAGATGCTGGCCGACCTGGGGGTCGGCTCGCTGCGGCTGCTGACCAACAACCCGGCGAAGGTCAAGGGCCTGGCCGACTTCGGGCTCACGGTGACCGGCACGGTGTCGCTCCCGGTCACCGCGACCCCGGAGAACCTGCGGTACCTGGTCGCCAAGCGGGACCGGCTTGGCCACCTGATCGAGCTGTCCGCACCGCCGACCGGGACGGACAGCCGGTGAGCGGCGAGGGGCGGCCGGCCGTGCCGATCGTGCAGGCGCGCGGGCTGCGGCTGGCGATCGCCGCTGCCCGGTGGCACCCGGAGATCACCGACGCGCTAGTGGACCGGGCGACGGCCGCGGCGCAAGCCTGCGGTATCGAGGCGCCCCTGGTAGTGCGGGTAGCCGGCGCAGTGGAGCTGCCGGTGGTGGCCGCCGAGCTGGCCAGGCAGCACGATGCGGTCGCCTGCCTGGGCGCGGTGATCCGCGGCGGTACTCCGCATTTCGACTACGTCTGCGAGGCGGTCACCTACGGGCTGGCCCGAGTGGCGCTCGACACCGGCACGCCGGTTGGTAACGGGGTTCTGACCTGCGACGATGTCAAGCAGGCCCGGGCCAGGTGCGGAGCGAAGGACAGCAGCGAGGACAAGGGCTGGGAAACCGTGGTGGCGGCCCTGGATACCGCCCTGGTGCTGCGCGGCCTCCGGGTCCGGCCGGGCGCTGTCGGCTAGCCAGGACCCGGGTTCCCAGATGCGGACGCAACTGGTCAGCAAGAGCACCGGTGTGCTGGCCGACGGGCGCGAGATCATTTATTTCGACGAATCGCCAGGCCTGCGCCGCGCCGAGGTCCAAGACACCAGGGACCTGCCTGCCAGCGCGCAGGGCGGCCCGGTGGTGGTCACCGCGGAGGCCGGCCTGCGCTGGGACCCGCTGCTCGGGGAATGGGTGGTGCTGGCCGCGCAGCGCCAGAATCGCACCTTCCTGCCGCCGACCGACCTGTGCCCGCTGTGTCCATCGCGGCCGGGGCGGCCGACCGAGATACCCGCGGCGGACTACGACGTCGTGGTGTTCGAGAACCGGTTTCCTTCGCTGCGCGGCGCGGGAGTCGCCGGAGCCGAGCCAGCCGGTGCCGCAGCAGCAGACGTCACGGCCGGCTGGCAGCTCGGCGCACAGCGTCCAGCCTTCGGCCGCTGCGAGGTGGTCTGCTTCACCTCCGATCACGATGCCTCGTTCGCCAGCCTGACACCGCGCCGGGCGCGCACGGTGGTGCAGGCGTGGGCGGACCGGTCAGCCACCCTGGGGGCGATGCCCGGCATCGCGCAGGTGTACTGCTTCGAGAACCGCGGCGAGGAGATCGGCGTGACGCTGCACCACCCGCACGGGCAGGTGTACGCGTTCCCGTTCGTCACCCCGCGCACGGCGCGGATGCTGGCCCAGGCGCGTGCCTACCAGCTCGGCGGCCGGCGCAACCTGTTCGATGACCTGGTCGCCAGTGAGCTGGCCGCGGGAACCAGGGTGGTGGCCCGCAACGAGCACTGGACGGCGTTCGTGCCAGCCGCGGCACGCTGGCCATTCGAGGTGATGATCTTCCCCGCCGTTCGGGTGGCCAGCATTCCCGCCCTTGGCGATCCGGCCAGGACCGCCTTCTGCGATCTCTACCTGGACGTGCTGCGCCGTCTCGACGGGATGTTCGGGATCAGGATGCCCTATATCGCCGCCTGGCATCAGGCTCCGGTCGGCGACGCCTTTGCCCAGGCGGAGTTCGGGCTGCACCTGCAGGTGATGGCCGTCCGGAGGGCGCCTGGCAAACTGAAATACCAGGCGGGCACGGAATCGGGAATGGGAGTCTGGATCGGCGACGTGACGCCCGAGGACGCGGCGCTCCGGCTGCGGGAGGCCGGGTGAAGGTCAGCCGGGCCCGGATCAGCGGCTGGTTCGCTGACTGCTACGGCAGCGAGCCTGAGTGTGCCTGGCGGGCTCCTGGCCGGGCCAACCTGATCGGCGAGCACACCGACTACAACGACGGCCTGGTGCTGCCGTTCGCGCTTGCGCAGGGCACGGTGGCCGCCGCGGCCAGACGTGAGGACGGCCTGCTGGTGCTGCGCTCGCGTCAGATCCCCGGGCCCGGCGCCAGCGTGCGGCTTGCCGAACTCGAGCCAGGCGCAGTCACCGGCTGGGCGGCTTATCCGGCCGGAGTCGCCTGGGCGCTGCGCGAGGCCGGGCATCGGCTGACCGGGGCCAGCCTGGCCATCGACTCCGACCTGCCGCGAGGGGCCGGCCTGGCGTCCTCCGCCGCACTGGAGTGCGCGGTAGCGATGGCCATCACCGCCGTGCATGGCCTCGCCGTTCCCAGGCAGGAGCTGGTCGCGCTGACCCGTCGGGCGGAGAACGACTTCGTCGGCATGCCCTGCGGGATCATGGATCAGTCCGCCTCGCTGCTGTGCGAGGCCGGGTGCGCGCTGCTGCTCGACTGCCTGACCGGGGTCGGCACCCAGGTACCGCTCGGCCTGGCCTACGCCGGCGCCGCCAGCATGATGATCATCGATACCCGGGTCAGGCACGCGCTGGCCGACGGGGAGTATGCGGCCAGGCGCCGTGAGTGCCAGGCCGCGGCCCGGTCCCTCGGCGTTGCCTCGCTCCGGGAGGTAACGGATCCGACCCGGCTGACCGGTCAGCTAGCCGACCCGCTGCTGCGGCGCCGGGCCAGGCACGTGATCACCGATAATCTCCGGGTGGAGCAGGCTGTCTCGCTGCTGCGGGTCGGCGATCTCGCCGGGGTCGGCGCGCTGCTCAGCTCATCGCACCGGTCACTGCGTGATGATTTCGAGGTCTCCTGGCCGCAGGCCGACGCGGCGGTGGACGCGGCGGTCGCGGCTGGCGCGCTCGGGGCCAGGATGATGGGCGGCGGATTCGGCGGGTCGGTGATCGCGCTGGTACCGCGGCAGCGCGCCGCGCCGATCCGGGCAGCCGTGGATGAGACGTTCCGCGAGCACGGCTGGCGGCCACCTGAGTTCCTTGCTGCCGCGCCATCCGATGGCGCCAGGCGGATTGACTGACGCCCAATGCTCAGGTCGGCGGCTGAGTGCGGAATGTTCATTGACGCGGATGTCGCCTTGATCTAGCTTGTAACCTCATAGAGGTCTTTTCGTACCACGATTGTGAGCGCTCACACTCACAGCGCGTCCTGCGAGGGCGGGCTCGCTGCCCAGTTCCGGCAGCATTCGCCTGCTGCGGACTCGCGCGCTGCCGCAACGGTGCGGCAACTGTGTACCTGCGTTCGCGTACCTGCGTTTGGCCTGGCACATGGAAGCCCTATCGACAAGCAGCGCCAGCGGACCCAAGGACTGCTGCATGAGTCAGGAAGTCAGTCGGCCACGAGTAATCCGGCCCGACCCCAGCGAAATGGAGACCCGGAATGGAAGCAGTCCACCCCAAGGTTGACGAGGCGATCGAAACACTCAACATGAAGGACGGGCCGACGCGTCGGCGGCTGCTGAAAGGCACCGGGCTGGTGAGTGCGACCGCCGCGGCCTCGGCGCTGCTCGCGGCGTGCAGTTCTTCGTCCTCGGCAGGCACCACGCCGGCGAAGAGTGCGATTGGTAACTTCCCGAGCACCCCGCCTTGGCAGTTCTGGTTCGTCAACCACGTCACCACCAACCTGTTCTTCGTGCCCACCCAGTTCGGGATGGCCGACGCGGCCGCGCTGCTCGGCCTGCCCAAGCCCAAGTGGACCGGGTCGCAGACGTCAAACGCCGCCCAAATGGCGGTCGCGATTACCACAGCGACCGCCGCGAAGGCCGCGGGCATCGCGACCACGGTGATCAACGCCAGCACCTTCACCTCCCCGGTGATGAACGCGATGAACGCCGGCATTCCGGTGGTGAGCTACAACGCGGACGGCGTCGTGCTGCCCGGCGGCAAGGCGTCCATCGGCACCAACCGGCTCTGCTACGTGGGCCAGGCGCTCTACCTGTCCGGCCAGCAGATGGGCCAGCGGATCAAGTCGCTCGTTCCCACTCCTGGGGATATCGCCATCTTCATCGCCACCCCGGGCACCGGGAACATCCAGCCGCGCTACGACGGGGCCGCATCGATCCTGTCCCCGGCTGGCTATACCGTGCACGAGATCGCGACCGGGGTGCTCACGTCCGCTGAGTCGGCGGCGGAGAAGGCCTACCTGATCGGCGCCAAGTCCAAGCTCAAGGGCGCGTTCGCGGTGGACGCTGGCTCGACCGAGCTGCTCGGCCCGGCGCTGGCCACGGTCGGCCTGGCGGGCAAGATCCCGGCTGGCGGGTTCGATCTCACCAGCGGCACGCTGACCGCGATCCAGGCGGGTCAGATCGACTTCACCATCGACCAGGAGCCCTACCTGCAGGGCTTCCTGCCGGTGCTCTACATGTACCTGTTCAACCTGACCGGCGGGCTGTCCCTGCCGCCGGACACCGATACCGGCCTGACCTTCGTGACCAAGTCCAACGTCGGGCCGTACCTGCAGTCCAAGACCACCTACGAAGGAACGCCTGGGGCCACCAAGCCGTCCCTGGTCACCCGGAGCGGGCCGATCCAGAACCCGATCGCGACGACCAGCACGTGACCGAACGCCGGGTCGGTCCCAGGGGCCTGGGCTAGTCGCGCCGACGTCGGACGCCGAGCCGGTTACCGCGGCAGGCATCCGGCGTCGGCGCGCGCAGCGAGCGCACGGAAGGAGACGCAGAGGTGAGCGAGATCGTCCAGCGCACCCCCGCCGCCGCCGGAGGGTCACCTGGCGGACTGGCCGGCGGGAGCGCGGTGTGGGGACGTCTGCGGACGGCCGGCGCGGTCCTGGTCCGGCAGCGCGAGGCGACCGTGTTCGTCGTCGTCGTGCTGATGATCGTCTACTTCGGGTTCATCTCCACGGCCGGCCGGTCCACCTTCTTCACCAGGGTGGACCTGGTCAACCTGTCTCAGATCGCGGCGCAGATCATCATCATCGCGATCGGCGAGGTGCTGGTGCTGATCTGCGGTGAGATCGACCTGTCGCCTGGCTTCGTCTACATGTTCGCGCCCTTCCTGATGCACTACCTGATCGACTTCTACGGGGTGCCCGCCATCCCGGCGATCCTGCTCTCGCTGCTCTTCGGGGCGGTTGTCGGCTGGGTCAACGCTTTCCTCACCGTCAACGTGGGGCTGCCCTCGTTCATCTCCACGCTGGGCACCGGCTTCATCTTGTGGGGTCTGACGCTCACCACCTGCCATGCCGAGCAGGCGAACATCCCGGCCTCGGCGGCGGGGATCGGCCGTTATCTCGGCAGCGACGCGTGGTCCGAGATCATCTGGGCGGTCCTGCTGGTGGCCATCTTCCACGTGGTGCTGACCAGGACCAGGTGGGGGCTGCACACCATCGCGGTCGGTGGCAACCAGTTGGGGGCCAGGGAGGCTGGCGTCAACGTCGCCAGGATCAAGTACGGGAATTTCATGATCACTGGTGTGCTCGGCGCACTCGTCGGTATCCAGGTCGCGTTCCAGACCTCCATCATCGACCCGTCCTCAGGCCAGTACCTGCCGATGTTCTACTCGGTGGCCGCCGCGGTCATCGGCGGCACCGCGATGCTCGGCGGGTCAGGCACCATGATCGGCGCCTTCCTAGGCGCTACGATGCTCGCCGTGCTACAAGACGGCTTCTTCGTGCTCGGGATCAGCGCGAACCCGCTGAACATGATCTTCGGCGGCGCGATCGTGGTCGCGATGATCGCCAACGTCCAGCTGGCCAGGCTACGCGGAAGGGGTAGGGCGATATGACCGCCCAGGTATCCGACGCGCCGGTCACTCCTGGTGCGGCCAGCGGCGATGTGCTGCGGGTCGAGCATGTCGCGAAGCGGTTCGGCGCGGTGACGGCGCTGATTGACGTGAATCTGCGGCTGGCGCGCGGCGAGGTCCTCGGCCTGATCGGCGACAACGGAGCGGGCAAGTCCACCCTGCTGAAGATCCTCTGCGGCTTCCAGCAGCCCGACTCGGGCCGGATCGTGCTCAACGGCGAGGCGGTCACGCTCAAGTCGGTGGACCACGCTCGCTCACTCGGCATCGACGCCGTCTACCAGGACCTCGCGCTGATCGATCAGCTCAGCGTCTACCACAACATCTTCCTGAACCGGGAGCGGGTGCGCTGGCCGCTGCTGAGCAACCGCGCGATGCGCAAGCTGGCCAGGGAACGCCTGGACGACATGGGCATCGGCCTGCAGTCGGTGGACCTTCCGGTCGCCATGCTGTCCGGCGGCCAGCGGCAGGCCATCGCGGTGGCGCGCGCGGTGTACTCCGAGGCGAAGATCCTGCTGCTTGACGAGCCGCTGGCGGCCATGGGCGCCAAGGAGGCGGCGCTGATCCTGGACCTGGTGCGGGACCTCAAGCGCCGGGGTGACGTGTCGGTGATCATCATCGCGCACAACTACGGGCAGGTGCTGGAGATCTGCGATCGGGTGAACCTGCTCCAGCACGGCGGGATCACCCTGGACAAGCCGAGCAAGGACACCTCTGTTCAGGAACTGAACGACATCGTGATCGCCGAATACCGCAAGGCGCTTGAGGAGCGCCACCGCGCCGGGTAAGCCAGAGTCGTCAGATCCGCACGTATTCGATCCCGGCAAGCTGGCAGAAGACCTGCCAGTCGGCCGCGTGGCTGCCCAGGTTCATTACCTCGTGGTGCGGGCCGCCGTTGGCTAGCCACCCGTCGAGGCAGGCGCGCAGCCCAGTGGCCGGGCGGAACTGGCCGTACGGCATCTCCAGGGCGGGCAGTTCCTGGCTGTCCAGGTTCTCGCCTTCGGCGACGACGAGCCGGAACCGCTCGCCCTCCAGGGAGACCAGGGTGGCCAGGGTGGCTGGCCCTGGCTGGTACTGGAACAGGAAGGTCGGCGGGTCGTCTAGCCTGCCGATGCCGAGCGGTCGCTTGATCAGCTTCACCGGCCGGTCGGTGCGAGCGATCTTCCAGTTGCCCTCGCCCATGTGGCTCATCAGCACCGAGTCGGTCGGGAAGTCCATCGCGTACATCTCGGTGAAATGAGCGTCACCGATCAGGGTGTGCCCGGCGTAGACGAGGCAGGCGCTCAGCACGTCGCCCTCGGCGGCATAGCCGTAGCCCTTGGCCATCAGGCTGGACGCGGCCGCGAGCGGCAGCCGGCTGAACCTGCCGTCCTCGCCGATCGCGTCGAAATGCGCGGTGTAGGCGCCGAAGCCGCGGCTGACCAGGATGTGCTCGATCGCCGCCTGCATGCGCGCGTGGTCCTCGCGCTCTGGCGGGCTCAGCCGGGGGTCGATCTCGAACCTCGCGTCCTCGACGGCGAGCACCTCGCTGATCTGCGCGCCGGTGACCGCGAGCATGCCCCGGTACAGGTCGCCGGGCGCCACCGCCACGATCTGCGGGCCGAGGCTTCTGATCAGCGCGCTCTCGTCCACCCGGATATCGCCCATGTCGTTCATGGCGTAGCCGAACAGCGCCACCTTGAGCGACTTCCACGCGGTGACCGTGGCGGCGGCCCGGGCCCAGCGGCCGACATTCGCCACGAAGGACTCGCTCTTCCAGTCGTCGGTGAGCACGCAGAACCGCCGGCCGGCCCGGACCATCGCGTTGGCGGTGTCCTGCGCGCCGTGGACACCCTGGTTGTAGGTCATGTCGGCCATGTCCCACGCGGGGGTGACGCTGGGCTCTGGCTGGATGTTGGCCAGCAAGATGGGCAGCCTGGACTCGGCGAGCAGCCTGGCGACCCGCATGGCCGGCCCGTAGGTGAGCATCACCACCATGACGCCGTCCAGGTCGGCGTTCTCGAACGCGCGCAGCTCACGTTCGGCGTCCTCGCGATACTTGATCGGCTTGCTCGGGATGAACTCGCCCACGTCGGCGAGGTGCGCGGCAACCTCGGCGGCGTAGCCCTCCTGCCGATGAGCGATCCCGGGGATCATGTCGTCGTACAGGTCCTGCATGATGCCCAGGATCCCGATCCGCGGCTTGCGAGCAGCCATGATTCCTCCTGTAGTCCCGCGCCTCAGCGCTGGCCGTACTGCTCCTGGTAGCGCCGGTGCAAGGCGTCCACCTGCTCTTGCGGCAGCGCTGGCAGGTCGCCTCGTACGCTGGCGTGATGGACGGTCTTCGCCACGTCCTCGCACATCACGGCGGCCTTGACGGCGTCACGGGCGGTGCGTCCGATGGTGAACACCCCGTGGCTGCGCAGCAACACCGCGGGGGAGCGGTGGCCGGTCAGCACCGACACGATGGCGCGGCCAATCTCGTCGCCGCCGATCAGCGCGAACGGCCCGACCGGGATCTCGCCGCCGAACTCGTCGGCCATGGCGGTGAGCACACACGGAATCGCCTCGCCCCGGGCCGCCCACGCGGTGGCGTACGTGGAGTGGGTGTGCACGACGCCGCCCACCTCGGGCATCTGCCGGTACACGTAGGCGTGCGTCGCCGTGTCGCTGGACGGGCTGAGTCCGCCATCGACCACGGTGCCAGCAAGGTCACAGACCACCATGGCCGCCGGGGTGAGCTCGGAGTAGGCGATCCCGCTTGGTTTGATCACCATCAGGTCGGCACCGGGGACGCGGGCAGAGACGTTGCCTGAAGTCCAGGCCACCAGATTGTTCTGCAGCAGAGCCGCGTTCAGCTCGCAGACCTCGTCCCTGGTCCTGGTGACGGCGGCGCGGATCGCCGGGTCGGGCAGCTGGTCGGCCGTCATCGGCCGCTCCCATCCCGGTCGGCGGGTTCCTGGCCAGCGAGAACCCGATCCCTGATGCCGCGGAGCCGGTGCATGACCTGATTTGGCCCGCGCCCGAAGTAGTCGTGCAGCCGCAGGTACTGCGCATACAGCTGGTCGTAGACATCCGCGCTGGCCGGGTCGGGGACGAAGACCGCCGGACGGTTGCTGCCCATGGCCGCGGCGGCGGCCGGGACATCGGGGTAGGCGCCTGCGGCCACCGCGGCGTGAATGGCTGAACCGAGCGCCGGGCCCTGATCGGAACCGATCAGGCTGAGCGGACGGCGGGTGACGTCCGCGTACACCTGCATGACGAAATCGTTCTTCATTAGCCCGCCAGCGATCACCAGTTCGGAAACCGGCACGCTGGCCGCCTCGAAGGCGTCGATGATGACCCGGGTCCCGAACGCGGTCGACTCCACCAGCGCCCGGTAGATGTCCGGGGCCCTGGTGGCTAGCGTGAGGCCGACAAGGGCGCCGGAGAGGTGATGATCGACAAGCACCGAGCGGTTGCCGTTGAGCCAGTCCAAGGCGATCAGGCCGTGCTCGCCGGCCCGCTGTGCCGCGGCCTGTGCCGACAGCAGATCGTGCACGGAGATGGCCCGACGCTCCGCCTCAGCCAGATAGGCCGGGGGGACGGCGTGGTCAGCGAACCAGGCGAAGATGTCCCCGACGCCGCTCTGCCCGGCCTCATAGCCCCACAGCCCGGCGGTGATGCCGCCGTCGACGACGCCGCACATGCCAGGCACCTGCGCCAGCGTGGTCCCGTTCATCACATGGCAGGTCGACGTGCCCATGATGGCGACCAGCTGTCCAGGTGCGATCGCGGCGGCGGCGGGCGGGGTGACGTGCGCGTCGACGTTGCCGGCCGCGACAGCTATCCCTTCAGGCAGGCCGGTCCAGCCGGCCGCCTGACGGGTCAGCGATCCGGCCCGCGCGCCAAGCGGCAGGATCGGATGCTCCAGCTTGCCCGTGGCGAAGTCGGCGAACCGCGGATCGAGCGCGGCCAGGAACTCACGGGACGGGTACCGGCCATCCTGCCTGATCCCTTTGTAGCCCGCGGTGCAGGCGTTCCTGGTCTCCACCCCGGTCAGCTGCCAGATGATCCAGTCGGCCGCTTCGATCCACCGCTGGGTCCGCTGATAGATGTCGGGGTCCTCATCGAGCAACTGCAGCGCCTTGGCGAATTGCCACTCGGCGGAGATCTTCCCGCCATAACGGGCCAGCCACGGCTCGCCGCGCTGCTGCGCCAGCGCGTTGATCCGGTCGGCCTGCGGCTGCGCGGCATGATGCTTCCACAGCTTGGGATACGCGTGCGGGCGGCCGTGCAGTCCTGGCAGCTGGCACAGCGGGGTCCCGTCGGCGAGCACCGGCAGGACCGTGCACGCGGTGAAATCGGTGCCGACGCCGATCACCGTGGCCGGGTCGATTCCCGCGCTGGCGACTGCCGCGGGCACCGCGAGCCGCAGCACGTCGCGGTAGTCCTGCGGATCCTGCAGTGCCCAGTCCGGCGGCAGCGCCTCGCCGGTGGCCGCCAGTACGCGGTCCATCACGCCATGGCGATACTCGTGGACGGCGGCACCGAGCTCGGCTCCATCTCGCACCCGCACCACCAGCGCACGCCCGGACAGCGTGCCGAAGTCCACTCCGACGACGCAGGCAGGCAGGTTGTTAGCGCTAACAGCCATCGCCCTGCTCACGTTACCCTCCTGAACTGCGTCCCGACTAGCGTCCGCGCCTGGTCGCGCTGGCCCGGACGATGAGTTCCGCCGCCACCGGCAGGCCGGGATCGGGCACCCGGTCGCTGTCGATCCGGTCGACCAGCAGGCGGAGCGCCCGCCTGCCGAGTTCACCGAAGTCCTGCCGCACCGTGGTAAGCGGCGGCAGGAAGAACGCGGATTCAGGGATGTCGTCGAATCCGACCACGCTGACGTCCTGCGGCACCCTGATGGCCCGTTCGGAAAGCGCGCGCAGCAGACCAAGCGCCATCTGGTCGTTCGCGCAGAACACGGCGGTCACTTCCGGCCTCCTGGCAAGCTGGATGCCCAGCTCATAGCCGGACCGGGCCGACCAGTTCCCGCGCAGCGGCTCGCGCTGCGGTGCCCCGGCTGACGCAAGCGCGTGGCTCCAGCCGTCCGCCCGCTCCTGCGCATCGAGCCAGGTGGCCGGGCCGGCGATGTGATCAACGGTCTCATGACCAAGATCAAGCAGATACCGGGTCGCGGCTAGCGCACCGGCCGCGTTGTCGATGGCGACCGCGGCCAGCGGCGTGCGGGTACCGCAGCCGACCGCGACGAGCGGCACCTCAGCTGGCACGTCGCTAAGCGCGGTAACGGCCGAAGTCTGCGGTGCGATGACGATGATCCCCTCGACGGCCTGGCCAACGAACCGGTCAACCGCGTCGAGCACCGATCTGCGGTCCAGGGCCGGAAGGCTGGCGACCGAGACGAAGTAGTCGGGGCGGGCCGCCTGCTCGATCCCGTAGAGCATCGAGGCCGGGCCGTAGAGCGTGGTGTCGAAGCTGATCACGCCGAGGACGTTGGTGCGCTTGGTGACCAGCGAGCGGGCCGCGGCATTCGGCCGATAGCGGAGCGCCCGGATCGCGGCCAGGACGTCTTCCCGCGTCTGGGCCCTGACGTTGGGATTCTCGTTGAGGACCCGGGAGACCGTCTGATGGGACACGCCGGCCAGCTTGGCGACGTCTGCCATGGTCGGCCGGGCGGCCCGGCCGCTCGCCGTGGACGCCACAGAACCTCCCTCGGACCCGGCTTTGGCACGAGCCCGGGCGGTACAGTGAAACTAGCTGTTATCGCTAACATCCTGGCGGGGTTCAGCGCCGCCGACCGGTAACCGTTGCCGACCGGAACATTGTCTCCTGATCACGCCGCCATGAGAACCTTCAGGTGCAGCCTTGATCAGTCCGCAGAAGGGACAGCGATGCTGGTCGCCGGCGTGGATTCGTCAACGCAGTCCACCAAGGTCCTGCTGTGCCGGGCGGACGATGGCGAGGTTGTCGGCAGTGGCAGCGCGCCGCACCCGGCTGGTACCGAGTGCGACCCGGCGGCGTGGTGGGCCGCGCTGCAGCAGGCTGGGAAGGGACTGCTGGACCGTGCCGCCGCGGTCGGAGTGGCCGGCCAGCAGCACGGGATGATCGTGCTCGACGAGTCCGGCGAGGTGATCAGGCCGGCCCTGCTCTGGAACGACCTGCGGTCGGCGGCGGCCGCGTCCGAGCTGGTCAGCGAGCGCGGCGGCGCGCGGTGGTGGGCGGACCACACCGGGAGCGTGCCGACCGCGTCGTTCACGGTGACCAAGTTGCGCTGGCTGGCCGAGCACGAGCCGGCCAACGCCACCCGCGCAGCCGCTGTGCTGCTGCCGCACGACTGGCTGACCGGGCGGCTGTGCTCCGCAGCCAGCGCCGTTACCGCAGCTGCGGCTGGTTCCCGCCTGGCGGCCGACGCGACCACGGACCGGGGCGACGCGTCGGGCACCGGCTATTTCCGGCCGGCCACCGGGAGCTGGCTGCCTGAGGTGGCGGCCGCGGCGCTCGGTCATCCGGTCGCGCTGCCGAGGGTCGCTGGGCCGGCCGAGGTGGTGGGGGAAACGGCCTGGGGCGCGGCGGTGTCCGCCGGAACCGGTGACAACATGGGCGCCGCGCTCGGCCTGGGACTCCAGCCGGGCGATGTCGCGATCTCGATCGGAACCTCGGGCACCGCGTTCGCGGTAAGCCAGGTGCCTGCCGCGGATCCGTCCGGCGCCGTCGCCGGGTTCGCCGATGCGACCGGGCGCTTCCTTCCGCTGGTGTGCACGGTCAACGCGGGACTGGTGCTGTCCGCGGTCGCTGCGCTGGTCGATACCGACGTGGCCGGGCTGTCCGCGCTGGCCCTGGCGGCCGAGCCAGGCGCTGACGGGATCACCCTGCTGCCTTACCTGGACGGCGAGCGCACCCCGGACCGGCCGAATGCGACCGGCGTGGTCCGAGGGCTGACCACTGCGAACGCGTGCCGGGAGAACCTGGCCAGGGCCGCGGTCGAGGCGGTGCTTGCCTCGTTGGCGCAGGCCGCTGACCTGCTGGCCGGGCAGGGCGTGCCGCAGCGGCGGGTGCTGCTGATCGGCGGCGGTTCGCGGTCGCCGGCCGTGCGCGCGCTGGCGCCTGGAATCTTCGGCACGCCGGTGCTGGTGCCCGAGCCGGCGGAGTACGTGGCGCTCGGCGCGGCCCGCCAGGCCGCGTGGGCACTGGCCGGGACGCCGGAGCCGCCGCCATGGGCACCGACCCGGCCGGCCACCCAGTACACCGGACCGGCGCAGCCGGATATCCGCGCGAAGCACGCGGCGTTGCGCGACGACACCGCAGCCTGGAAGGAAGGGACCCCGCCTTGAGTGACACCGCCGTGAGCACAGACAGCTACGCGCCCGCACCGGCCGACCGGTTCTCGTTCGGCATCTGGACCGTCGGCTGGCAGGGGGTGGACGTGTTCGGATCGGCGATCCGGCCACCGATGCCTGCCGAGCGCGCCGTGCGCAAGCTGGCCGAGATCGGTGCGTACGGGGTGAACTTCCACGACAACGACGTGTTCGACTTCGATGCCACCGACGCCGAGCGGCAGCAGCGGATTGCCGCCTTCCGCGCCGCGCTCGATGAGACCGGGCTGGTGGTGACGACCGCGACCACGAACCTGTTCTCGCACCCGATCTTCAAGGAGGGCGGGTTCACCGCCAATGACCGGGATGTGCGCAGGTTCGCGCTGGCCAAGGTCATGCGCAACCTGGACCTCGCCGCCGAACTCGGCGCCCGGGTCTACGTGTGCTGGGGCGGGCGGGACGGCGCCGAGTCCGGCGCGGCCAAGGACGTGCGCGCGGCGCTTGACCGGTGCAAGGAGGCGTTCGACATCTTGTGCGAGTACGTCCTGTACTGCGGCTACGACCTGAGGTTCGCGATCGAGCCGAAACCGAACGAGCCGCGCGGCGACATCCTGCTGCCCACTGCCGGCCACGCGCTGGCGTTCATTAACGAGCTCGAGCATCCTGAGCTGGTCGGCCTGAACCCCGAGGTCGGCCATGAGGAGATGTCCGGGCTGAACTACGCGCACGCCATCACCCAGGCGCTGTGGCACGGCAAACTGTTCCACATCGACCTGAACGGCCAGCACGGTCCCCGTTACGACCAGGACCTGCGCTTCGGTGCCGGCCATGCCCGTGGTGCGTTCTGGGTCGTTGACGCGCTGGAATCCGGGGGATACGACGGGCCGGTGCACTTCGACTTCAAACCGCCGCGCACCGAGGACGACGACGGGGTCTGGCGGTCGGCGGCGGCCTGCATGCGCAACTACCTGATCTTGCGCGCCAAGGTCCGGGCCTTCCGCGCCGACCCGGAGGTCGTCGAGGCGCTCCGCGCCGCGCGGGTGCCCGATCTGTCGCTGCCGACCCTGGCCGACGGGGAGACCTGGCGCGATGTCCGCGGCTACACCCCGGACGTGACTGCGCTCGGTGAGCGCGGGATGGGGTTCGAGCACCTCGACCAGCTTGCCCTTGAGTACCTTTACGGTGTCAGGTAGCCGGTCTGGTTCGCGGGTTTGACCGTAGCCGGGAGCCGGAATGTAGGTTAGGCTATCCTAACTTTAGACCGGCAGATCCCGCGGAGGACCCGCTCATGCTCGCCACGTTCGTGATCTTCCTGCGTGAGGGAGTCGAGGCGAGCATGATCGTCGCGATCTTGCTGGCCTATCTGAACCGCACCGGCCAGCGGCGGTACTTCCGCGACGTTTACCTCGGGGTCGGGGCGGCGCTGGTGCTGGCCGGCGCTGGCGGAGTCGTCGCCTACCTGACGATCCGCAGCTACGCCGGGTCCCGAGCGCAGACCATCTTCGAGACAGCGACCTACCTGCTCGCCACGGTCATCCTCACCTACATGACGTTCTGGATGCGCTCGCACGCGCGCGGCCTGAAATCGGAACTGCAGTCGCGCGCTGACACGGCGATGAGCAAGGGCGCGCGGGTCGGCCTGGCGTTGGTGGGCTTCCAGGCAGTCGGCCGCGAGGGGGTGGAAACGGTGGTGTTCACGCTCGCCATCGCGTTCTCCACCAGGCACCAGGGAACGCTGCTGATCGGAGGCGCCATCGGCCTGACGATCGCGCTCGGCATCGCGTTCGTCATGTACCGGCTCGGGCACCGGCTCAACGTGGGCCGTCTGTTCACGGTGGTCGGCGCGCTGCTGATGGTGTTCGCGGCCGGGCTGCTTGTCGACGCGATCCAGAACATGCAGCAGCTTGGCTGGCTGCCGGTGGCGATGCAGCCGCTGTGGCACACCGGCCGCATCCTGAGCGAGGACAGCGCCCTTGGTGACATCGCGCACAGCTTTTTCGGGTACGCCCAGAGCCCGACCGTGCTGCAGGCCGTGGTGTACCTGCTGTACCTGACCGCCGTGCTGTCCGCCTTCTTCAGCGTCCGGCGGCGGTTCGGGCAGCGGTTCGGGCGGCGCACGGCCGCAAGCTCCGGCCAGTAGCCGCCTCGGTGGAGATTAAGCCATCAGTTATCCCGTCTCGCTGGCCTGGCGCAGGGACACGTACTGTGGTGTATATCGCGAGAGCCCCGAGGTGACCGGTCGTGCGAGACATCCTGGACCAGATCGTCAAGTGGTGGGATGCCGGAGAGACGTTCGGCCTGGCTACCGTGGTGCGCACCTTCAGCAGCGCGCCGCGTGAGCCGGGTGCCGCGCTGGCCGTCTCGGCCGGCGGCGATGTCGTGGGCAGCGTATCCGGCGGCTGCGTCGAAGGCGCCGTCTATGAGCTGTGCGGCGACGTCAGGGCCAGCGGCCAGCCAGTCCTGCAGCGATACGGGATCAGCGACGACACCGCCTTCAGCGTCGGGCTGACCTGCGGCGGGATCATCGACATCTTCGTCGAACCGGTCAGCAGCCAGACCTTCGGCGAGCTCGGCGAGATCGCCGCAGCCGTGGATGCGGACGAGCCAGTCGCGGTGGCCACGGTGGTGGCCGGCCCGGGCGAGATCGGCGCCCGCCGGGTGATCTGGGGGGCCGACGAGGGCGAGCTGCGCCAGTCAGGCACGCTGGGCAGCGGCGATCGGCTGGATCAGGCCGTCGATGACGACGCGCGGGGCATGCTCGCCCAGGGCCTGACCGGGGTGCGCAGGTACGGCTCGCAGGGTGAGCGGCGGCGGGACGAGCTTTCGGTGTTCGTGCAGTCGTTCGCGCCGCCGCCCAGGATGCTGGTCTTCGGCGCGATCGACTTCGCGGCGGCGGTGGCCAGGATCGGCAAGTTCCTCGGTTACCGGGTGACGGTGTGCGACGCCAGGCCGGTCTTCGCGACCGCGGCCCGATTCCCGGATGCGGACGAGGTAGTGACCGACTGGCCGCACCGCTTCCTGGCCGGGGTCAGCACCGACGAGCGGACGGTCATCTGCGTGCTGACCCACGATCCCAAGTTCGACGTTCCCGTGCTCGAGGTCGCGCTGCGCCAGCCTGCCGCGTACATCGGGGCGATGGGCAGCAGACGAACCCATGAGGACCGGTTGGAACGGCTGCGCGAGGCCGGGCTGTCCGCCGCCGAGCTGGCCAGGCTGCGGTCACCGGTCGGCCTGGATCTGGGCGCCCGCACACCGGAGGAGACCGCGGTGGCCATCGCCGCCGAGCTGATCCAGCTGCGGTGGGGCGGATCGGGTCAGCCGCTGACCATGACCGACGGGCGGATCCACCACGGCTGACCAGGCGGTCCCTGGCCGTACCCATGCTGGAGTGCAAGCTGACATGACGCACTCGCGGATCGCCGGCATCTTGCTGGCGGCCGGCCAGGGCAGCAGGCTCGGGCAGCCCAAGGCGCTGGTCGAGATCGACGGGCAGCCGCTGGCGACGCGGGCGATCGGGCTGCTGCGGGCCGGCCGGACCGATCCGGTGATCGTGGTCACCGGGGCAGTCTCGCTCGGCCTGCCCGGGGTCATCGAGGTGCACAACCCGGACTGGCGCACGGGCATGGGCTCATCGCTCCGGGTCGGGCTGGCCACGCTGCCCGACTCGGTGGACGCGGCAGTCATCGCCCTGGTCGATCAGCCGCTGATCGGCCCGCAGGCGATCTGGCGGCTGATCGCCGCCTACCAGGCCGGGGCCGCCGTCGCGGTGGCCAGCTACGCAGGCCAGCCGCGGAACCCGGTCCTGATCGCCCGAGCGCACTGGCAGGCCGCCGCGGCGGCGGCGGTAGGGGACACCGGCGCCCGGCAGTTCCTGCGCGCTCACCCCGAGCTTGTCACCGAGGTCGAATGCGGCGACACCGGCCGGCCCGACGACCTGGACACCAGCGCCGACCTGGACCGGATCGCTGGCCTGATCCGCGGGTCGGGTCCCGTTATCGCTCAGGATTGAAGAACTTCGATACCCCAGCTGTGTGAGACGCTATCGCCTGGCGCAAGCGCCAGCCGGCCAGCACCGGTGGCAAACGCGTTCGGCGGGCAGGTCATCGGCTCGATCGCCAGCGCCCGCCGCCGCTGGCCTGCGGCCAGGCCATCGCCGGTGAACACTTGCAGCCAGTCGTACCCAGGCCCGGCCCACAGTCCGAGCCGGATGCCGCGGCTGGCGCTGGCCAGCCGGGCCCAGGCTCGGCCGGACTCGTCCCGCTTCAGCCCGGTCAGCGCGTGATCAAGGCTGGTGCCGCCGATCGGCTTGGGCGAGCGGAAGTCGAACGGCGTGCCGGTGACGTCCTGCCGCGGGCCTGACGGGATGCCGCGATCGTCGGCAGGCAACCAGAATCCGGCAGGCAGCTCAAGCTCGCACTGGTCGATCAGCGGTTCGCCGGTCGTGAGGTACGGATGAGAGCCGGTGCCGTACGGCGCCTGGCGCGATCCCGCGTTCCACGCGGTGACGGTGGCCTGCAGGCCGTTGGCGGCGCTGAGCGAGTAACTAACCGACAATTCCAGGCAGAACGGGTAGCCCGGGCGGCCGTGCAGCACATGGGCCAGTGTGATCTCGTCCGACGTGTGCCCGACCGGCTCCCAGTTGGCCCACCTGGTCAGGCCGTGGATGGCGTTGCCGTGGCTGGCCTCGCTCAGCTCGAGCTGGAAGCTCGCGCCGCCGAAGTCGTACCTGCCGTGGTCGATCCGGTTCGGCCAGGGAGCCAGCAGCTGGCCGGCCGCGGCCGGAGGCAGTTCATCGGGCTCGTAATCCACGATCACCGGCTCGCCGCGATAGGTGAGTCGGCGCAGCCCGCCACCGAGTTCCGTCGCTATCGCCTGGTAGTCGCCGGCCTCGATCTCGTATTGGGCTCCCGTCACCGGGGTCGCCGCCAGCTCGCTCATGGCTCCAATGATCGCGGTGCCCGCCGCCAGACCGCGGGCCGACCCGCCGGTCAGCTGGTGATCTCCTGCATGGCGTCGGTGCTGAAGACCAGCCCGTGCCCTGGCTGAGTCTGGGCCCGCAGGCTATCGCCGGTGATCACCACTCCGCTTGGTCTGGCCAGGGCGCCGAGCGCGGCGAACGACCCTTGGTCGATGTCTTCGACCATGCCGGGCAGCGGCAGGCACAGGGTCAGCTGCCCGGAGATATCAGGCAGCAAGTGCGGCAGCACCGGAATGCCGAACAGCCTGGCGAGCCTGGCGATCCGCAGGAATGGGGTGATGCCGCCGACCCGGCAGACGTTCGGCTGGAGGTAGTCGCAGCCGCCGGCCAGCAGCATGTCGCGGAACTGCGCTTCGGTGTACAGGCTCTCCCCGGCAGCGACCGGAATGTCGATGCTGGCCCGGAGCCTGGCGTAGGCCGCGATGTCTTCGGCCGGGAGCGGCTCTTCCAGCCAGAAGATGTCGAACGCCGACAGTGCCCTGGCGGCCCGGCGGGCGGTGGGCAGGTCCCACAGTTGGTTCGCGTCGAGCATGAGCAGCCTGGCCGGCCCGATAATCTGCCGGACGGCGGCCACCCGCTGCAGGTCCGCCTCGAGGTTGGGCAGGCCGACCTTGATCTTGACCCTGGTATGGCCGGCCTCGATCCAGCGGCTCACCTGTTCCTTGAGCTCGTCCAGCGTCAGGTGCCTGTTCACGCCGCTGGCGTAGACCGGCACCTGGGCGCGCTGCCGGCCGATCAGGTCGACCAGGCTCAGGCCAGCGGCTTTGGCTCGCAGATCCCACAGGCCGATGTCGATCGCGGCCATCGCCAGCGTGGCGATTCCGCCGCCGGCCTCGCGCAGGTGCCACCACAACCGATCCCAGGCCGCATCCGGCGCAACCGGGCCGCCCTCGGCAACCGGACCGCAGTCCGCTTCGACCATGGCCGCGACCGCCTGCGCCCCGGCCCTGACCGCCCAGCTGAAACCCTGCCCGGTGTTGCCGTCACTGCTGCGCACCGTGGTGGCGATCAGGTACTGGCAGGTCACCGCCGGGCCCCACGGAACCGGCATCGGCAGCCGGTAGGTCTTGCTGCTCACCTCGGTGAGCTGCGGGCTGCTCATCGCAGCCGGTCGGCGTCGTAGGCCGGCTGACAGAACTCGCCGCCCAGGTAGGCAAGCACCGGGTCACTCGGATCAAGATCGCCGTGCCCGGCGAGCACATCGGCGGCGAACCGCTCAGCGTCGTCGGATGGTTCGTAACCCAGGGCACGAGCCTCGGCAAGGCTGACCCAGCCGCCCCTGGTGTTGCGTGACACCCCGTAGACGACGCGGAATCCAGGCTGGTCAGCGGTCAGGCACGCCTCGAACAGCCGTCCCGCGTCATCGGGGGACAGCCATGTGGACAGCGCCCGCACGGTCAGCGGCCGCTCGCTGCAGGTCAGGATCCGCAGGCAGATCGCGTCCATCCGGTACCTGTGGTGGTACAGGGCGGCGAGCGCCTCGCCGGCCGCCTTGGATACGCCGTAGTAGGTGTCCGGGGCGGGAAAGGCGTAGTCAGGCACCGGGAAAACCGAGGCCGGAGTGAAGCCGACCGCGTGGTTCGACGACGCGTAGAGCACCCGGCCGACGCCGGCCCGGCGTGCTGCCTCGAAGACGACGTAGCTGCCGTGGATGTTGACCTCGGCGATTCGGTCCCACGGCGCTTCGGTCGACAGCCCGCCCAGATGAATCACGGCGTCCACCCCGGCGCAGGCTCGGGTCAGCGCCGCCAGGTCGGTGACGGATGCCTGGACGGCCTCCTCGCCTGGCCCGGCCATCAGCGGCGCCACGTCCAGGAGCCGCAGCGTGCGGCCCGGCCTGGCGAGCCTGGGACGCAGCATGGCGCCGATCTGCCCGGCGGCTCCGGTAATCAGGATGACGGGCACGGAACGCGGAGTCCTCGGCTTAGGGTCGGCCCGGTGCGGGCCTGCTGCTACGAAAACGGCATCGACCCGTCAGGATACCGTTCTGGTCGGCCACTAAGATCGTTTCTCGTGGAAGAGCGCATTCTGGGCGGAACCGGCCGGGCGGTCTCAGTCATCGGTCTGGGCACCTGGCAACTCGGGGCTGACTGGGGCGAGGTCGACGACTCGGCAGCGCTCGCGGTGCTTGACGCGGCAGCGGCGTCCGGGGTCACCTTCCTGGACACCGCCGACGTCTACGGCGACGGCCGCAGCGAGCGGCTGATCGGGCAATTCCTGGCAGCCAATCCAGGATTGCGGCTGACCGTGGCCACCAAGATGGGCCGCCGGGTGGTCCAGGATCCGGCGCAGTACACGATCGACAACTTCCGCGCCTGGACCGACCGGTCCCGTGCCAACCTGCGGGTGGACCGGCTCGACCTGGTCCAGTTGCACTGCCCGCCCGAGCCGGTCTTCTCGCTCGACGCGGTCTATGACTCGCTTGCCACGCTGGTCGCCGAGCAGCGCATCGCCGGGTACGGGGTCAGCGTCGAGACCTGCGGCCAGGCGCTGACCGCGATCGCGCGGCCGGGCGTCGCCAGCGTGCAGATCATCCTTAACGCGTTCCGGCGCAAGCCGCTGGAGCGGGTGCTGCCCGCCGCGCAGGCGGCCGGGGTGGGGATCATCGCCCGCGTCCCGCTGGCTTCCGGACTGCTGTCCGGCCGGTATAACCACGACACCTCCTTCGGCGCGGACGACCATCGCACGTATAACCGCCATGGTGCGGCGTTCGACGTGGGGGAGACCTTTTCCGGTGTCGATTTCGACACCGGCGTGGAAGCGGCGCGGGACTTCGCCGCGCTGGCGCCCGCCGGGGCTACCCCGGCACAAGCCGCCCTGCGCTGGGTCATCCAGCAACCAGGAGTCAGCACCGTGATCCCAGGCGCGCGCAATCCCGAGCAGGCCAGGCAGAACGCCGCTGCCGCCGAGTTGCCGCCGTTCACCGACGGGGAACTCGGCGCGATCAAGGATATTTACGACCGGCGGATCCGGGCCCTCGTCCACGACCGCTGGTGACAGCGGCAGCGTCGCACCGGTGGCCGTCGAGTTGAGCAAGCCATTGGCGGTTGTCTTCGACAACGACGGCCTGCTGCTTGACACCGAGCCGTGCTGGACACTGGCTCAGCAGGCGCTCTTCCGGTCCCGCGGCCAGGTGTTCGACCTGGCGGCCAAGCAGGCGCTGGTTGGCACCTCACCGCGAACCGCGGCGCCGATCCTCGAGCGATTGCTCGCCCTGCCGCACGCTGGCCAGCAACTCAGTGACGAGATGTACGCGCTGGCACTGGTGGAGATCAGCGCGGGTGCCACCACCCGGCCAGGTGCGGTGGAACTGGTCGCCAGACTCCGGTCGGCCGGCCTGCCCGCTGCCGTCGCCTCGAACTCGCCACGCCGCCACCTGCTTGCGGGCCTGCGCCGGGTCGGGATGCAGGACGCGTTCGACGTGGTCCTCGGCGTCGACGACGTCCGCAATCCGAAGCCGGCCCCCGACCTGTACACGGACGCGTGCCTGGCGCTGCGGGTGGCACCGGCAGCCGCGGTCGCGCTTGAGGACTCCCCGCCCGGCGTTGCCGCGGCTCGGGCCGCCGGCCTCTGGGTGATCGGGATTCCGTCGATTCCAGGGGTGCTGCTCGAAGCGGACCTGGTGGCCGGCAGCCTGGCCGATGTGGCGGTGCACCGGGCGCTTGGCCTGGACGCTTGAGGCGTAAGCCGGCGGTGGCCTTCAGTGCATCACCCAGCCGCCGTCGACCGCGATTAGCTGCCCGGTGATGAACCCGCTTTCCTCCGCAGCGAAGAACAGCACGGCATTCGCTACTTCCTCGGGCCGGCCGCGGCGCTTGACGGCCTGATGATCGAGGATGAACTGCTGGTAAGCCTCGCGATCAGGGTGGATCTCCTCGGCTGCGGTTGGGAACGCGCCTGGCGCCACGGCATTGACGGTAATGCCGTGCTTGCCGAATTCTCTGGCGAGCGCTCGGGTGAGGCCGACCAGGGCGCCTTTCGATGTGACGTATGGCGCGAGCAACTCCCAGCCGCCGAAGAAGGTGATGCTGGCGATGTTGACGATGCGGCCGAAGCCGGCCTCCCGCATGCCAGGGACGACCGCCTGGGCACATACGAAAGCGGCATCGGAATTGATCCGCTGGACTCGCTGCCATTCCGCGGTTGTATATTCCTGGAACGGTTTGCTCGGATAGATCGCGGCATTGTTGACCAGGATGTCAATCCGGCCGTTCTCGGCAGCCAGGCCGGTGACCAGGGCGCGGATCGTGTCCAGGTCGGCTAGGTCGGCCGGAACGAACCGAGCGGATCCCGGGCCCGATGCCGCCTCAATCTCGGCAGCGACCCGCTCACCTTGGCTGGCAGGCAGGTCAAGCACAAGCACCCTGGCGCCGTGCCGAGCCAGCGCGCCGGCAGTCACCGAGCCAAGTCCGCCCGCCGCGCCGGTCACCAATGCGACCCTGCCGCTCAGCGACATCGCGTCCCTCCCTGCGCAGGCGCTACCGCGCCTTCGCGGCGCGAGAGCTAGTGATTGTGCCGTGGCACGGCGGCGCCGCTTGCCCCCACCAGAAAGTCAAGGTCGGCACCTTGATCGGCTTGCAGCACGTGCTCGACATACAGCCGGGCATAGCCCCGCAGGTGCGGGTTCTCCGGCGGCACCCATTCGGCCCGGCGCCTGGCGAGTTCGTCGTCGCTCACCTCGAGCGTCAGCGTGCGATACGGCACGTCAAGGGAGATCCAGTCGCCGGTGCGGACGAGTGCCAGCGGGCCACCCACTACTGCCTCAGGCGCCACGTGCAGGACGACGGTGCCGAAGCCGGTGCCGCTCATCCTCGCGTCAGAAATGCGGACCATGTCCGTGACGCCGCGCTCAAGGAGCTTGCTCGGCAGCACGAAATTGCCCACCTCAGGCATGCCCGGGTAGCCCCTCGGGCCAGCGCCGCGCACGACCAGGACGGTGGATTCGTCTGCCTGAATCTCCGGCTGCCCGGCCGCCTGGTGGTATTCCTCGATGGAGTCGAACACCAGAGCCCGGCCGCGGTGGTTCAGCAGGTGCGGCGATGCGGCCGACTGCTTGATCACCGCGCCGCCCGGGCACAGGTTGCCGTGCAGCACCGCGGTGCCGCTGCCCGGCGGCTGGAGCGGGTCGGCCACGCTGCTGATGACGTCCCGGTTCCAGCACTGCGCGTCGGCCACGTTCTCGGCCAGCCTGCGGCCGGACACACCGACGTGGTCGGTGTGCAGCAGGTCTCCAAGCTCGCGCATGACCGCCGGGATCCCGCCGGCGTAACAGAAGTCCTCCATCAGGTAGCGCCCTGAGGGCATCAGGTTGACCAGCGTCGGCACCGGCCTGGCCAGCTCGTCGAAGTCGTCAAGGCGAAGCGGGACGCCGAGTCGCCCGGCCAGGGCCAGCAGGTGGATGACCGCGTTCGTCGACCCGCCGATGGCCGCGTTGACCACGATGGCGTTCTCGAACGCCTGCCTGGTCATGATCCGTGACGGGCGCACACCCTCGCGCGCCAGCGTGACAATGCGCTGGCCGGCCAGCTGGGCGGTGAGCTGGCGGCGTGAGTCAGCGGCCGGCCACGTCGCCGAGCCGGGAAGCTGCATGCCGAGCGTCTCGGCGATGCACGCCATGGTCGAGGCCGTGCCCATCGTCATGCAGTGGCCGCAGGACCTGGCCATGGCGCTCTCGGCTGTGACGCACTCCTGCTGCGTCATCCGCCCGGCGGCAAGTTCCTGCTCGAATCGCCACAAGCTGGTGCCCGATCCGACGTCGGTGCCCCGGTACTTACCGTTCAGCATCGGGCCGCCGGTCACCATGATTGCCGGAAGGTCGGCGCTTGCCACGGCCATCAGCATAGCCGGGGTGGTCTTGTCGCAGCCGGACAGCAGCACGACGCCGTCGAGCGGGTTGGCCCGCAGCGTCTCCTCGACCTCCATGGCCATCAGATTGCGGAACAGCATGGCGGTCGGCCGCATCAGGCTCTCGCCGAGCGACATCGTCGGGAACTCCAGCGGGAACCCGCCGGCCTGCCAGACACCTCGCTTGACCGCATCAGCCACGCCCCGCAGGTGCGCGTTGCACGGGGTGAGCTCGGACCAGCTGTTCGCGATGCCGATGACCGGTCGGCCGTCGAACACCTCGGGCGTGAACCCTTCGGCCCGGAGCCAGGATCGGTAGATCATGCCGGGTCGTCCCTGCGAGCCGAACCAGGCCGTGCTGCGCAGCCGACCGACGGTCCCGGCCTGGTCCGGTTGGGCTGTCATCGTGTCCTCCCGCTCGGTCGGTCGCTCGGCCACCCGCCACCGGGCTGCCTGCTACTCAGTCTGCCTTAGCTGGCTGGCTCGATGACGACCTTGAGGCCCTCCCTGCGGGCAGCGATCCGCATCGCCTCGGCCGCAGCGGCGAGCGGAAGACGATGTGTGACCAAGGACGCGAGGTCGATCTTGCCGCTTTCCGCCAGCCGGATCGCCCGCGGGTAGGCGTCATTCATCCGCCGTGACATGGCGATAGTCAGTCCCTTGCGGCGGGCAACCGACGCCTGGAAGCTGGTCTGGTCCCCGCTGGGGATCCCGGCAAGCACCGCCCGGCCGCCCGGCCTGACGACTGTCAGAGCGAGCCGGACGGCCTGATCGGTGCCGGCGATCTCGAACGCGGCGTCGACGCCGCCGGGGGACAGGCTGTCCGGAGCTGCCAGGTCTTCGGCTGCGCCGATCTCAGCTGCGGGGTCCAGGGTCAGGTCGGCGCCCAGCCGAGCCGCCGCCTGCCGCCGGTGCGGCAGCGGGTCGAACGCGATCACCTGCGCGGCACCTGCCAATCGCAGCAACTGGACGAGGAGCAGCCCGATCGGCCCGCAGCCGACGACGGCTGCACTGCCGCCGAGCCGCAGATGTCCGAGGTCAAGCGTGTGCGCGGCGACGCCAAGCGGCTCAAGCAGCGCGCCATCGCAGTCCGTCAGCCGATCAGGAAGCCGGTGCAGGAGTGCCGTCGGCCAGCTGAGGTACTCGCGCATTCCGCCGTCCACGCCACCGTGGCCAGCGAACCGGATCTTCGGGCACAGGTTCCGGTAACCGTCACGGCACTGCTTGCAGCGCTCGCAGGGGATCGCCGGATCGATCGCCACCCGCTCCCCACTGCGCGGACCAGCCGCGATCACCCCGGCGTTCTCGTGCCCGAGCACGAGCGGCCGGCCCAACTGGGCGTCGCCGATGCCGGATTCGGTCCACCAATGCAGGTCAGAGCCGCAGATTCCGACCGCGGTGACCTGGACCAGGCTGGCGCCGGACTCGGGCACCGGCACCGGTTCATCGGCGAGCCTGATGTCTCCCGCCGCATGCAGCCGAGCCGCTTTCACTGTTCCCTCCGCCCGGCCGCCGGCCTGACGCAACGCGGGTGCAGCCCGTGCTACTGGTGTGGTGCCAGGGCTCCAGTCCGGACGGCCTCGGCGACGAGCACGCCGAATAGGTAGAAGTACGCCGACTCCTCGTCCTGGAAGATGCGCACCTCGTGCCGAGCACCGGCGGCTGAGTTGAACACCTCGAAACCGTCAACGGTCCGCATCAGGCACATCGCCCCGTCGACGTCCTCGCCGACGGCGTAGGCGGTGGCCGGGATGGCGGCCTGCCTGGCCAGGTCGGAGAAGATCCGCTGGGTGGGCAGGCGTCGCTTAGCGGCCCGCCGACGACGCGGCACGGTCGCGAGCTGAGAATCGGCCTCGTCCTCTGGGGGCTGCAGCGCGGCCTGCTCTGCTGAGATCGGCCGTGCCGGTGCCAATGGTTCTTCGGCTCCGGCCGCTATTTCGCTGGCCGGTGCTTCGCTGACTGGCATGCCGCTGGCTGGCATGCCGCTGGCTGGCACGTCGCCGACCGGTACCGGTATGTGGCCGGCAGGCGAGCTCTGGACCGGCTGGACGGTCACTGCCGGGCCGTCCTGGACTGGCCCGGTGATCGCCTGGGGGGTGTCCTGAGCAGGCGCGATCGCAGCGGTGGGTGCGTTCTGGGCTGGCTGCTCGGCCGGGATCTGCTCGGCCGGGATCTGCTCGGTCGGGATGTGCTCGGCCGGGATCTGCTCGGCCGGGATCTGCTCGGCCGGGATGTGTTCGGCGGGGATCCGCTCGGCCGGGGTCTGCTCGGCCGGGATGTGTTCGGCGGGGATGTGCTCGGCCGGGGTCTCCGGCTGCTCGCGGCGATGCGCTGCAGTCGTCGCCCGCAGTGCCTGAGCTTCAAGCGGCAGCGGCGGCTCGTCGATCATCGGCATGGCAACGCCGGGGACAGCCGTGGCCGTGAGGTAGCTAGGCGTGGCGACGAGATCGGCTGCCGAGTCTGGCTCGGAGCTGGCACCGAGGTTGGCGGCCGGTGCGAAGCCCTCGCTCGCTTGACCCGCGTCTGGTGAGCCGCCGAACCCGGTCACCGGCAGAGCCTGCCCGCGATCGCCTTCGGAGAAGTCAGCCGGCGGAGGTTCGTGCGAGTAGCCAGCAGCCACGGCGGGGGAGCCAGGTTCGAAGTCGGTCCCGCCTGGGGTCGGCGGAACATTGCCCGGCGTATCGGGGCCGCCGTAAGCGATCTGCGGGCCTGTTGCGAAACCGTCCCGGCTCTGGCCGGGATAGCTCGTGGTCCGCGGACCAGTGCCCACCCCGTTCCCGCTTTCGGCGGGGTAGCCGGTCGCTGGCTCGGACGCCGTATATGCGGCGGCCGTCTGCCACGTGCCGTCCGCACTATGCGGGAAAGCCAGTCGCTGCTCGACGATATCGGTGACTTCCTGGCGCGGCGCGATGAGCTCGAAGACGCCGCGGTCGACCTCCCAGTAGCCGAGCTGCTCGGCCCGGTACGCGTCGTGGCCCAGATATGCGATGTGCAGGCGATCAGTCAGATCGTCGAGCACGATGCAGCGCTCGCCGCGGAAAAAGCCGACCGGCCGGGACTCGTGCAGCGTCTGGACGTCGGCTAGGTGAACCTGTTTGCGCCAGTGTCCGGTAGCAGGCTCGAATCGGAGATCCTCGGGTGGCGGGCAAGCGGCGAACAAGACGACGTCGGACTCGGTCGGGCCGACTCCTGCCTCATACGGTGCTCCCTGATAGCTAGCTAGCAGGCGATATCGCATGTTGTCAGATCCCCTCGGCAGGACGCAGCCAGACCTGCCCGTCGTAGCGTGCGATGAACTCTGCCTGACCCGGAATGATCCGGTAGATCTCGGCCCCGACCGGAATCGGGATCAGGTCGATGTAGAACTCGGGGATCGGGCGGTTCGGCCAGGAGGTATAGCCGGTCCCGGTGAAAGGCGGCTTGCCGGTCCAGTCGCCTCCGTGCTCAGCAGAGTACGGGACCTGGTAGGCGTCCGGTGCCGTGGCCATCCAGCGGAGCACGTACACCTCGGGCATGTCCGGCCGGAATTCAGAACCTTCGTAGCCAAGGTCGAGGGCAGCGTAGAAGTCGGCAGGGTCCGTGAAGGAGCAGTCAATCGCCCGGTAGACATACCCGGCGATGACCGCGCGGCGGCCAGTCAAGTACGGCTCAACCAGTCGCGGCGGGATGGCCTTCTGCATCAGTGTCCCCGCCTCGATGATCGCCGGTGCCTGGTGGGTGTGCCGCACACGCTCCCCTGTGATCAGACCTGGATGCGGTTCCATGAGACTCTCATATCGCAAGTTGCGTCCTCAACCTTTCGAGGATGAAGCAGCATCGGCGCCAGATTACTAGCGCCAGATCCTCTCGCGATGCCGCGACTGGATTAGATGCCGGAATAACCGCAGGACGGTCGTCCTGCGAGGAGTGCCCTGATGACGGCGAACTAGAGTTGGGATTGTGCTTGGGATCCGCGGGGGCGACCCCTCATTCCGTGCCGACGACGGCTCGGCCGATCCGTCCGCGGCCGCGGCGCTTACCGCTTTCGCATCCGGACAGGGCAGCGAGCACGCCGTACTGACCGCGCTGGCCGGTGGTCGGCTGCTGGTTCCCGTGGTGGCCGTGCTCGCCGACCAGATCGCCAACGACCTGGCTGGCATTGCCGGGCCAGACGGCCATGGCGGAGACGCCGCAGGCCAAGCGGGGCCGGTCGGTGACCTGTCCGACCGGGCCGACCGGGACGACCAGGTCGGCGCACGGGCAGCGGGCGAACGGGCAGAGAAGGCCAGCGAGATGGCGATGCCGACGCTGATCGGGCTGGACGGCAGGCGCGCCGTACCCGCCTTCACCTGCCTGGACGCCCTACGACGCTGGCAGGATAACGCCCGCCCGGTTCCGGTCGCTGCGCGAATGGTCTGGCAGGCAGCCACTGAGGAGTCGTGCGCCGTGGTGATCGACGTGGCCGGGCCGGTCCCGCTGGCGGTCGAGGGTGCCAGGCTAACCGCGCTCGCCCGCGGCGAGGCTGCTCCGCGGCCAGAGAGTGACCCGGACATTCAGGAGGCAGTGGCCACCGTGCTCGCTGGTGAGCTCAACGTGGCAGCGTTCCAGCTTGGCCCCGGTGATGCCGACCGTGATCTGATGATCGGTCTGATCCCGGCGTCAGACGACGCCGGGTGGGACAACGAAGCGCTGGCCGGTCGAGTCGGAGATGCGGTCATGACCCGGCTGGGCGGCCGACTGCGACGCGGCGTGGCGATCTGGTTCGGCGCGCCCGCGGCGAACTGACCGCTCGGCGCGACGACCTGGCTGTCCACCGTCACCGAGTGACTGATCCGCTGACAGGCGGCTGCTGCCCAGGCGGTGAGGCGCTGGCCGTGGACCGAAGCCAGTTCCGGGTCGGCAACCAGTTCCGCCATCAGCCAACCCCGCCGTTTTCGAATATACTTGCGAAGTGTCGTAATGGTTCGATATTATTAGCGATAACAGTATCCAGGTCAGGAACCAGGCCACTACATGACCAGGAGCCGCCGATGACCGGCCAGCCGATCGGACCGCCGCCCGGGCCAGACGCGCCCGAGGCGGCCGACGGTACGCGGGCTGGCGGTTTGGATTGGGCGCGGGAGGAGCCGCCGACCGAGGCAGACCTGTACGGGCTGTGCCCTGATCCGTTCGCGGGTCCGCCGGACGGGGCGGATGCGTGGCTGGCGGACCTGTCCGTTCCGGAACTCGAGGCGCTGGCCGATGAGCTGGCCGCGGCCCAGGGCCCGGCCGCGGCGGCGGGGGCGAGGGCGATGCCGGCCGGGTTCACGCACCGGGACCGGGTGCCGGGGGCCGCGGGGTTCGCGGTCGGCGGGCCGCTGGATGTGCTGGCGCCGGACCCGGTGCTTGCTGGGTTCGCTCAGGACGCCGTGGACGGCGGCCTGGGCACGCTGTCTGACGATGAGCTGGTCGGGCTGCTAGGAGCTGCCCGGCGGCTGTCATCGTGGCAGGCCGCGGCGGAGCTTGCTGCCGTGGCTGAGCTGGATGCGCGTCGTCTGGCTGCCGCCGAGCGCCCGGGCATGTCCCGGGTGAGCGAACACGTGGCTGAGGAGCTAGCGGCGGCGTTGACCTTGACTGGGCGAGCGGCTGAGCACCTGCTTGGAGTGGCACGTGGTCTATCCCGGTTGCCTCAGGTGCTGGCGGCACTGTCGGCGGGCGTGATCGACCGGCCCAAGGCTGAGGTGTTCGTTGCTGAGCTGTCCGCGCTAGGTGATGTCGCGGCAGCGGCGGTCGCGGCGGCGATGTGGCTGCCCGCGCGGGACATGACAACAGGGCAGCTGCGTGCGGCACTGCGGGCGATGGTTCTCGCCATTGACCCGGACGCCGCGCGGCGCCGGGCGGAGTCCGGTCGCGCTGAGGCCCGGGTTGAAAGCTGGCAGGAGATGTCCGGGAATGGGGCACTGGCGGGCCGGGAGCTGCTTCCGGCTGAGATGATCGCCGCGGACCGGCGGATCAACGCGATCGCCCGTTCCCTGCAGCACGCAGGCGCGCCAGGCAACTTGGAGCAGCTCCGCGCCGCCGTGTTCACCGCGCTGCTCTTAGGCCGTGACCCCGCGGCCACTCTGCTCGCTGAGCAGGTCGGTACACAGGGCCGGGTTGGCGGATCGGCTGGGGATACGGGACAGAACTCGGTCGGTGTGCCAGAGATGGCTGGGCAAGGGACCGGCACTGGGGCTGCGAGCGTGACTGGGAGCGGGGTCGGCGCTGGGAGCCTGACTGGGAAGGGGACGGGTGCCGGGCCTGACTGGATGGCCGGGCTGGCTGGGTCGGTGAACCTGACCATGCCTGCCGCCGCGTGGCTCGGCCTGAGCAATGCGCCCGGCGAGGCCGCCGGCTTCGGCCCGCTCGACGCCTGGACCTGCCGCGAGCTAGCCGCCCTCCTTGCCGCCGGCCGAGCCCAGTGGTGCGTGACCCTGACCGGCCCAGACGGCCGCGCCGTCGCCCACGCCTGCGCTAGCCGAGGACCGGGATGTCGGCCAGGTGAGGCCAGTGGATCCGGCAGCGCGGGATCGGGCCGTCGCGGTGGACAAGACAGATGTGCCGGACCTGGTGGCCGCGC
>Ga0116225_1000106_pt1 | contig 67289 bp, 68 predicted proteins | sample Sb_taG_8_FD_88968 | JGI IMG/M metagenome (GOLD analysis project Ga0116225, IMG submission 88968) | Peat soil microbial communities from Weissenstadt, Germany - Sb_50d_c_BC metaG | ecosystem: Environmental > Terrestrial > Soil > Wetlands > Peat | place: Germany: Weissenstadt | collected 2010-09-21 | reverse complement strand
TCGGACAAAGGGCAGATCGACCGACGCCGACGGTGACGAGGATGTTGCGGAAGAACTTCTGCTCAACAAAATCTGCACCAACCGGCTTGACAACGGATCCTTCATAGATGCCATGCTTTCGCGGCCATTCAGTCGCTACAGTAGCCAGACGGAAACCTGGGGCCGCGAAAGCATGCCGAACAGCCAGCGACCTAGTCTTGTCCATTGGGGGACGACATTCGTATGCCCCTCGCCCCCGTACTCGGGGGAGAGGGGTTGGGGTGAGGGGGTTAGTGAAGCTTCACGCGTCTAAAACCCTCACCCCCGACCCCTCTCCCGTGAGTACACGGGCGAGGGGAGAAAGCAGGCTCGATGCATTGAGTACGCGACCCTCGATAAGCGGCCGTTTGGACGTGGATCCAGCTTCCAAAAGTGTGGCCGGGGCTGGAGGTACTCCGGAAGCCCCGGCTCAAACCCTGTTGTCGCTTTATCCAACGAAAAATCAGCCGACCTCACGATGTTTGCTTCGCACAGTCTGGAGAACATTGTCGCCGGCTGCTCGACCCGGGCTTCCGGGGTACCTCCAGCCCCGGCCACAATTCCGCCATTCCAAGGGAGGCGACGCGCACCGGGGAACTGATCCTAACCTGGACCCAAAAACCCGGCAAAGGTGCCGGCGGCCGCAGTGTCAGGTGGCGGAGGTTGCCGTCCCAGCAGGCCATTTTAGCGGAGTTGTTGAAGGGGTCGGACTGGCGGTCGGAATGAGAAGTCATTCTGCAGGGCCTTTCAAAGGCCTTGCGGTCAAGGAGCTTGGCTTTGGGACTGTGGCGGCGCTGGTGGCGCTCGCAGTACGTCGAACGGTGACAAGATCGTGATCCCTTGATAACGCACGAAATCCTGCGTGTTGAAAGTCAAAAATTGCTTGATGCCATGGACCTTCATGGCAGCTATGAGCCGAGCGTCGTGGGCATTCTTGCCAACGACCTGATATTGGTTGATGAGCTGCTCCCATTCCGTCAAGACGAAGGGCGTGTCGTGAACCAGAGTGAAAATCTGCTTGAGAGTTGCTAGCTCGGCTTGGGCTTCGGCTACGCTAAGGCCAAGCCCATTCAGAGCCACCGGCCGTGTGGCCACCACCCAAAACTCATAGATGTTCTGGGGAACAAGACAGAGCACTTCGCCTTGGCGGGTGAGGAGGTCCACGGCGTCGACTGCCGGTTGGTACATGGGATGGCTGGGTTGGGCACTGCGCGTCACGATATTCGTATCAACCAGGGTGCTCATTCCCCACGTCCGGCGTAGATGGTCTCTCGGCTATCGTCGGCAACGGTGGGAAGAGAGCGGTGGCTCGAGGCCCATGTACGCCATAGAGTGGCACGGTCCTGCGGAGCCAATTCGGCTTGCGTCAGGCCCGTACTCCCATTGCCGGTCCGGGCTTCTCGGGAAGCGATTTCTTGCAGATACTCTTCGAGCGTCTGCCTGCGCTGAGCAGCTTTTGCTTTGAGGAGCATTTCGATTTCTGTCGGCAACTGAATGTGGATGGCCATAAATACAGTTTAGCTCAACTGGGCTTCTGACGGCAACGCAGCCTCTGACCAAGGGCGTTCATGAAGTTCGTCGCGCGTGCGGTACGGGTTGGCCGGGTGGAACGACGACGCCGTTGGTCACGACGCCCGTGATGGTCGTGGTTATGAATCTCTCCTTCCTTTCGCTGATTGTAACGTGCCATTCGAGGCCACGGTAGGCGGCGCCTGCCTGGATGACATGGAGCGTGCCTGGGGCGGAGTCTTCGACGCCGCAGCGTTCGACTACAACCACTATTGGGGACAGGCACCCCTAGGGCTTCCGGACCGTCAGTTCCAGGCATCCGCGTCATCCACGGCACCGTTACCGGTCTCGAGCAATGGCAGGGGCGACGCCAAGATTTTGAATAAGCTGGCCACAACATGCGTCTGAAAATGAAGCGAAGACTGACCAGATTGCAAAATCGGTCACTGGTCACCCATTACTGGTGACTGCTGCACAGCCAATGCAAAATGCGTTCCCTCTAGCCCCTCGCCCCCGTACTCGGGGAGAGGGGTTGGGGTGAGGGGGCTCAGCGAACTTTCAAAGGTCTAAGACCATCACCCTCGACCATTCTCCTTCGAGAGCGTGTTGAAAAAGGGGTCTGACCCCCTCAAGCGTGCAGAGCCTGGTGGCTCAGAAATGGCCAAACAATTCCGGTTCCACACGGGGTCTGACCCCTTTTTCAACATGTTCCTCGGAAACGCATTTCTTCTGGAGGTTGCCATGAACTGCTTGTCTTGGGGATGGGTGCTCGGCGTCCTGCTGGCCTACGCTCCGCTCTGCCTTGCTCGGGAGAAGGTGATTGCGCCCGACCTTTCCCAGATCAACGACGGGAAGACTTGGACTCTGCTCAACGCCGAGTGCGACCCGGCCATGGAGGACGGCAAACGCGTGGTCCGTTTGAAGCCCAAGGGCAGGGTGAATACGCCAAGCAACATCGGGCTCGCGTTGGTCGAGGGCTTGGAGTTCGCCGAAGGCACCCTCGAGATCGACCTGAAGGGCAAGGGCAAGTTCGAGCGGACCTTCCTGGGCGTGGCATTCAACGTCGAAGACGGCAAGACCTTTGAGGCCATTTACTTCCGCCCGTTCAACTTTATGAGAGGCGACGAGTTTCGTGCACGTGCGGTCCAATACGTCGCTTGGCCGGAGCACACCTGGGAGAAGCTCCGAGCGGGGAAACCAGGCACCTATGAGTCCGCAGTCAAGCCCGTCCCCGACCCAAGCGGCTGGTTCCACGCCCGCATCGAGGTGACGAAGCAAAAGGTGAGCGTGTGGGTCGACGACGCGAAGGAGCCCTGCTTGGTTGTCGATCGCCTGAGCAACCGCGAAAAGGGCAAGGTCGGATTGTGGGTGGACAGCAACGAGGGCGCGTTCAGCAATCTGAAGATCGTACCGGCGAAGTAAGTAGCTGGAGATTCGTTGTCGCCATACTCAGCGGTCTGATGGAAATGGTAGATGCTGGTCAGGCGCGGCACCGGGAGATGCTGGTGCATGTCCCACGGAGTGCCATGCCCGTGCCTTTGCACGGGCATGTGGACGACGAGGACCCTTCGGGAACCTACGACTACTTGCAGTGACGCACTTCCTATCGACGCTGGATCATGATTTTAGTCAGGGGCACTCCTCTCGCTCGAAGCCCAAATCATAATCACATATACTATCTCTCGCATGCCCGTGCAAAGCCACGGGCATGGCACACGACGAACGATCAGGAGGCACGTCATGGGACTCGATGCAATCGAGCTGGTTCTGGAGATCGAGCAGGGCTTCGGATTGAGAATCCCGGATGGGGCGGTCCAGAAAATGTTCACCGTTGGAGACCTGATTGAATATGTACGATCGAACATACGCTTGCGATCAGGTGAAGTTTGCATGACGAGCCGAACGTTTTACCGGTTCCGAAGCGAATTGATGCGCGTGCTGTCGCTATCCCGCATGCAGATTCACCCGAGCGGGCAGCTTGCGGTCCTGATCCCGGCAAACGAACGGCGCAGAGTTTGGAGCCAATTGCATGACCGAGGAGTGGAGCTTCCGCATCTGCGGATTTCGACGACGGTTTTCTGGCTCAGCACGATCCTCGTCCTAGCGGTCGCTGCGGCCATGGTTTGGATGTTCCATTCTGTTATCCCTCTGGCATTGGTGCTTCCGCTCGGCTTGCTGACTCGTTTGATTACGAAGCCGTTTGCCGTTCACACAGGTCCCTATCGCACGCTCCGAGATGTAATCTTGTATCTTGCCCCAGCGACACCTAAGAACGGAGAAACGCCGGCGAGACTTAGCGACGAGGAAATCGCGGACAAGATCCGATTCATCATCTCGGATAATCTCGGAGTGCCCCTCGAGCGAGTCCGTGAGGAGGCCAGCTTCGTCGAGGATCTCGGTGCGGAGTGATGCAACGGCAATGCCACGGGCTTGTACTGTGGTTTGTTACATTGGTCGCTGCCTAATGGACGAGATACAATTGCATTTGCTTATCCAGATCGACACCAATGCGCATCGCGATAAGGGCGGTGTCCAATGCAGCTCAAATATAGTCGACGCTATCTCTCCTTCGTCGCGCTCACAATCCTGCTGACGCCGGAAGCGGTGTTTGGCCGCGATGCGAACTCCATCGCGGTCGCTGACGACGATGCCAATGCTTGTTACATGCGGGGTGCGTCCCATGCAGCGAAAGGGGAATACGACGAGGCCATCGCCGACTTTACAGAAGCGATTCGGCGTGATGCGGATTTTGCAAAGGCTTATCACGCGCGAGGGTGTTGCTACGCCTTTAAGCGTGACCAGGACAAGGCCATCGCCGACTTCACCGAAGCCATCCGGATCGACCCCAACGACGCATTGGCCTTTCATAACCGAGGCGTGTCCCATGGCGCGAAGGGCGAATACGACAAGGTCATCGCCGACGCCACGGAAGCCATCCGCCTGGAACCGAAACTTGCAGCGGCCTACGGAAGCCGAGGCGCCGCCTACGCCGAAAAGGGCGAGCAGGATAAGGCCATCGCCGATTTCACGGACGTTATACGCCTCGACTCGAACTCCGCAAAAGCCTACTACAGCAGGGGAGCGTCCCACGCGGCGAAGGGTGACCACGACAAGGCCATCGCCGACTACAACGAGGCCATCGACCTGGAACCGGATGACGCATTGGCTTACGATAGCCGAGGCGTGTCTCATGCCCGGAAAGGCGACCAGGATAAAGCCATCGCCGACTTCACGGACGCTATCCGGCTCGATCCAAAGGACTCATTAGCCTACTACAATCGGGGTTTCTCCTACGCCGCGAAGGGCGACCAGGATAAGGCCATCGCGGATTACACGGAGGCGATCCGCCGCGAACCGAAATCGGCGCTGGCATACGGTGGTCGGGGCAGTTCCTACGCGAAGATGGGTAACCACTACAAAGCGATCGGCGACTACTCGGAGGCCATCCGGCTCGACCCAAAATTGGCATTGGCCTACTACGGCCGGGGCAATTCCTATGGCAGGATTGGCAAGTCGGACAAGGCCATCGCCGATTTCACGGAGGCGCTACGCCTCGAGCCCAAGGACGCAAACAACTATCATGGCCTAGGTTGGTCGTACGCTTTGAAAGCCGACTACGACAAGGCCATCGCCAATTACACGAAAGCCATCCGCCTCAACCCGAAATTGGCAATAGCCTACGGCGACAGGGGCAACTGCTATGGCCGCAAGGGCGACCAGGCTAAGGCTATCGCCGACTACACAGAGGCTATTCGCCTCGATTCGAAGGACGCAAGGTTCTACGACAGTCGCGCTTGGTTCTACGCCGCGAGGGGTGACCAGGACAAGGCCATCGCCGACTACAGCCAGGCCATTCGGCTCAACCCAAAGGACGCGATCGCCAATTACCACAGAGGTTGGTCCCACGCCCAGAAAGGCGAATACGACAAGGCAATCGCCGATTTTACGGAGGCGACCCACCTCGACCCGAAGATGGTACAAGCCTATAACGACCGTGGGAATTCTTACGCTGCCAAACGCGAATTCGACAATGCCATCGCCGACTACACGGAAGTCCTCCGCCTCGAACCAAAATTTATAACGGCCTATACGAGCCGAGGCCATTGCTACTACGCGAAGAAGAATTACGACAATGCCATCGCCGACTACGCCGAATCCATTCGGCTCGATCCGAAAGGGGTGCTCGTCTACCTCAGCCGGGGCGTTGCCTACTCTGCCAACAAAAACCATGACAAGGCTGTTGCCGATTTCACCGAGGCGATCCGGCTCGAGCCCAAATTCGGCTATGCCTTCTTTAGCCGGGGCAATGCATACGTAGGCAAGAAAGACTATGCCAAGGCCCTTGCCGACTTCGACCAAGCCGTCCAAATGGATCCCAAATTCGCCGATGGGCACAACGCTCTCGCCTGGCTCCTGGCTACTTGCCCGAGGGCAGAGTACCGAAATGGCAAGAAGGCCATGGAGTGTGCAAAAAAGGCATGCGAACTTGCAAAATGGAACGAAGCCAATGCGCTAGATACACTCGCGGCAGCATATGCCGAGAGCGGTAGGTTTGATGAAGCGGTAAAATGGCAGAAAAAAGCACTTGAAGACCGAGAGTACGAGAAGCAAAGAGGCAAAGAGAGCCGCGAGCGTCTCAAGCTCTACGAGCAGCGCAAGCCGTATCGAGAAGAATGAACTCGCGCGCAAATATTGGTCTGGCTTGGCGGCTGCAAGAATCCACGGCACACGGCGTTCGCGCTTGAACTGCTCCCTCCTCAACCCCTTCACGCGTTCGGCCGCTCGAACGCGCCCTTGCGGCTGATGATTTTCTGGCGGATCGCTTTGAGCACGTCTGGCTTGGATTTGAACTTCTGCGAGTAGCCCATTTGGCGGGCCAGCTCGTCGAGCCGGGGCTTCGAGGCGTTCGATTCCTCCAGCGTGCGGACGGTGGCTTCGATCTGTTCCAGGGTGACGGTGGGGTCGATCGCGTTGGCGTACACGTCGAGGATGTCCTGGCAGGTCTGCTCGATGGCGGCGGGGTCGGCTTTGCCTTTCTTTGCTGGGGACGACTTTGCCTTTGGGGCGAGGGCGCCCCGCGAATACGCCTCGGCCTGGACCAGAAAATCAGCGAACGCCTTGTAGGTCAGGTTTCCAACCTGACCGGACAGATTGGAAATCTGTCCTACGCAGACAGCGGCCGCGGAGGCGCGGAGCAATCTACCCAGGTCCAACAGGAGCAACTGCAGTTCGGCAACAGTCACCTGGCAACCTCGGCCTGGGGACATGCCCACGCAGAGCGATGGCGTCGCCCTCGCAATCTCGTTGTCAGTATCCCAGAGTAAAGGCACCGGCCTCACCGTCATACAGCAACAGACAGCGTTCCAGCACATCCCGACCGATTAGCGCTTCATAACCCAAGTGCGGCGCGAGCTGCATGTCGATGACAGGGATGGCCGGGATCACGAGATTAGCTCGGCGATTGCCTGATGGGTGGCTAATGGTCAAACTCACCTCATACTGAGGTGCAAACGTGTGAGCAGTGCCTGCGGCGGTGCCAACGAGTGCGAAGGTTGGATAGGGAAGATCTAGCGGCTGTAGATGACGAACGTCGATGAACGTGCCGTCTGCCCCTGTATCGACCAAGGCGTGCAAGGGAATCAACGCAGGCACGGGTTGGTGGGCAGCACGAAGGGCCCGCTCGCGGGTGGCGCTGATACCTACGGAGAAACCTGCAATCGGCCCGCCTGGTTGAATGGCGAGGGTTATATGGGGCATTCGGAACCAAGCCTGCTGGGAAGCGGGTAAACTGTCTCGGTTTCTTCAATCCTCTTCACAAGGAACGGTTGCAAGCCAAAGCGCTCGTAGCCAATCTCCAAGGCGTCCTCGTAGGTTTGCACAGGCCCGACGATTTCCTGACCGCGGATCGCGACAAACCTTCCCTCATAGGCGAGCAACTTGGGAAGTTCTTTGCTGTAAGTCTGCAGCTCTCGGTCATATCCCGAAAATCCCTGGCTAACGGGGCTCTCGTCGTTGAGTTCGCCGCGTTCGGCGGCTTGGCGGAGGATCTGGAAGTCGTAATGCATTACGTTTTCAATGCCGGCCGCATTGGCGCAGCGAGCGGCGCTGTCTGCAAATGAATACGCATCGAAGGCGAAATCGCTGGCGGTCTCATCATCCTGACGAGTCGCTGCGTCAGCGGCTCTAGCACACGCCGCAACAGCGTTGCCGACGTTATAAGCGACGATGTTGGCTGCGGGAACCGGCTTGGGAGAAGAACCGGGTGGGCACATCTGAGCTAGGCCGATCAGCGCCGAAGCGTATCTATGGGCTTCATTGGCTGCGTCCGCAAGACTGTCTGTTGGTAGATCCTTTGCGCCCACCCGCTCGGCAAGCACCAGAGCCCGTTCGAAGACATCAAAGACCTGTTGTTCGAGTGTAGGCATGAAAATGCGAAGGAGGTTCTGCACTCGGCGTCCGCACTTTGCCGCAAAAGCGACACGCGCGAATCGAGGTAGCGCACGCAGATCCCCTCTACTGAGCTGAAGTGATGGAGTCACTCCAAGGCCCTCCTTCCAGGGTGGCGTGGGGCGTCGGTTGCATTATATCGTTGTGCAAGGAACTGTGAAACCTTGGCTGTGGGCTCGCTGTTGAACTGCCCCCTCGTGAGCCCCCTCACGCATTCGGCCGCTCATATGCCCCCTTGCGGCTGCTGATTTTCTGGCGGATCGCTTTGAGCACGTCCGGTTTGGATCGGAACTTCTGCGAGTAGCCCATCTGCCGGGCCAGTTCGTCGAGCCGTGGCTTCGAGGCGTTCGATTCCTCCAGCGTGCGGACGGTGGAGTCGATCTGTTCCAAGGTGACGGTGGGGTCGATCGCCTTGGCATACACATCCAGAATGTCTTTGCAGGCCTGCTCGATGGCGGCGGGGTCGGCTTTGCCTTTCTTTGCTGGGGACGACTTTGCCTTCGGGGCCAGGGTGCCCCGCGAATACGCCTGGAGGTTTGCCGCCAGAACGCCGTAGGCGTTCAAGCACAAACTCCAGGGTCGCGGTAGCGCACCCTGGGATAAAGGCGATGCCGATAGGCGCCTACTCCCAAGGAGTTGCAGCGCCGGCCGACGTGCTGGCCGCCACAGCGCCTTCAGCCTAGTGCGTCCTCAAGTCTTGATTTTGGGGAAAGGGCATGGATTCAGAATGATTGGGATTGTGAACATGCGTACACATGACATATTTCAGGTGGCACTGCCATTGGGCCAAGCTCCGAGTCACGATGTAATCCTTTGTATAATAAGCACTTGCAGAATGATCTCTCTTCTCAGACAAGTCGTCTGCCTACCCCCCTTTTACATGACATAACATGACATTGCACGTTTCCGCCAGTTGCTGTGCATTTCTCCGTGGCCTCGTGCTCGGGTCCCAAGAGTTAGCCTTGAAGAGGTATTAGACGGACCACTTCTACTCTCGATCAAGGATGCTCGGCAGATTTTCGGCATGGCGTTACGAGGTTAGCAGAGCCACAGCCAACTCATCTCAATACCGAACCTCCAGCCCCACATTCAGACCCTGAGCAAACGCGTCGGTGTGCACGAACAGCGGCGCCGGCAATCCAGGTCCGACGAGCGGACCATGCAGCGGGAGTTGCGTGACGTTGAGATGGTTATCCATCTGATCTCCCGGGCAGAGCACCTTATTCCAATAAAGGCAACTGTATCCCAGCGAGAGACCGACCTTCTGCGTGAGCGCGTAATGAAGGGTGAACGCCATTTCCGGCACCAAAGTGAGCCGGTCGGCCGATTGCTTGCCGGTGTTGCTCGGCAGAACCAGAACCGGCCCCGGCAGAAGTTGGGGCAACACGGGCGCCCCGGCGGACAACGGTTGACCAGAGACCTCGCTCACCTGATGCGTATCGCCCAGGGCCAGCTTCGTATCCATTTCCAGCGACCATTTGTCGCGGGACAGGCCCAGGGTTGATCCAAGCTGCGCACCGTAGAACTGGTTCCGCGTCTCGAAGTGGTCAGAGCCAATCGCAAAAACCGACGGATTGCTCACCAGGTTCTGCTCGTTCGTGGCCGTGACCTGGTCTTCCAGGTTTAGATAGCGGAAGCCGCCAACGAGGGCGGCGCTGAGGAGATAGCCGCTTCTCGTGGTGCAGAAGTGGGCGGCGAGGTCGGATTCCACTCCCCAAAGCCGGCTTCGGCCCACTGCAATCGAATGGCCATCGACCACGCCCGGAATGGTGAACGGCAGGGCCTGGTTCACATTGGCCGAATCTTGGAAAGGTATGTAGGCCGCAGGACTGCCGTTATGCGATTGAAACGATTGGCTGGCTGCATCCTGCTCGAGCAAAAACCCATCCGTCTCCCAGGAAAGGAATTGGTCATCCGTAAGCCAGATGCCGACAGACGGCCGAATGCCGGGGGCGCCGCCAAACTCGAATTTGTGCTCGCCCATCACCAATTCCGTATGCAGCGGGCCCAGCGCGCCTGGAACGGCATCGTCAGGGCTGCCCATCGTGAGGGTAGGCGGTTTCAGGCAAACAGGCTTTAGCCACCACATGAGGTAATCGACCTTTGCCCACAGCCGATAGGTGCTGGGGGACGGCTCCTCAACCGCTACTTGAGGCGGAGAAGCAAAAAACGGAGTACTCAAGTCGGTAGTTAACTCGTTGGCGTTGCCGGGGGAAGTTGGGGGAATTGGGCGTGGATTCGCAGGCTGGTCCGGCGACTGGGCCACGGCAAGCCGCCCACCAAGGCAGATTAACATGCTGGCGAGGACGATTTGGTTTTTCATTCGACAACCATTGCTTGATGAAAACGGGCGTTCTCTTAACCTAATCATCGGAAAAATGGGTAGGGACTGTGGATAAAAAGCAATTTGCCGGGAAGTGGGAAGAAGGCGCCAAGGATGAACTCCAATGAGGTCGCATAAGCCAATTCTTGTCTGCGTTCACCACTGTTCGCCGGGTGATATGCCCAAGGCTTTTGCGTGGGCATGCAACCGGCAGCGAAGTATCAGGAACTCACGATCCCAGCCAGCCATTCGATATTCAATCGCAGTGGCCGGGCACCCAGCCGTGCATAATCCTCGGCGCTGGACGACTACCAATCTCTTGGGCCTTTTCGCAAAGTCCGCGCCGAACCGGGTCACGGCACCCACCGCCGCCCTTCACCTTCGCAATCCATTTCGAAGATGTTACGTCTGATAGCGGGGTGGTCTTGTTCAAGGCAAGGGAGTATTAGCCATGTCTCGCTCGGCTCGGACAGTTCTCACCTGGAGCAGTTTCTCGGCGGCTTCGGCACTGCTCCTCTTGAGCTGGGCCGGTCGCGCGCACGCGCTGGCAACGGAGCAGTTTGGCAACGCTCGCATCGAGAATGGCTTGGGGTTCAGCGCCCAACTGCTGGCGGCGGTCAACCAGTCGAATCGGGTGTATTGGTACGAGGTGAATGCCAACCCGTTTTTCTACTTTCGCGGCAACACCGATGCGCTCAACGACGCCCTGCGCAAGTTCGCGGCCATTCCCGCGGAACGAAGAGAGATAATCCTTATGGCAGGCCCGGGCGAGACCCGCAGTCTTGTGGAACAGAAACGCATTCCCTACGACTGGTGCTTGCACGTTCCCGGTGGATTCCACTTCACCCAGGACGCAGAGATCGGTGACACGCGGGCGACGCTGACCATCTACATCAACGCCGTCTCCCGGCCTCTGCCAGCGGATCCGAGACAAATCAAGCAATGGCTGGCCGATTTGGACAACAGCGAATTCCGCGTACGCGATCATGCGGCCCGCGAATTGTCGAAGCTGGGCAACACAGCCGGGCCGGCGCTCCGGCAGGCGCTAAAAGGCGACCCGTCCCCCGAGGTGCGGCGCCGGCTCGAAGCGTTGTTGACGCAGCTGCCCGGCATCGATCTTGCCCAGGTGGACAGACCGGCCGGCGTCCCCTTCATCGAGAGCAAAGACCTTGTGGAGCGCTATCGGAAAGCCTTCACGAGCTCCGATGGCATGGTGCGTGGCTATGCCATCTCGGGAATGGCCCGTGCCGACGAGGATGCCAATGACCTCGATCCGGAATTGTTCGCTCTCCTCAAAAGCGAGAAACACGAATACACGCGCCGGTGCCTTGCTTCCGAGCTGGCGCACCTGGGCGCCAAAGCCAAGGGCGCCCTTCCTGCACTTCAAGAATACGTGAATGATCCGGATCAGAACGTCCGGAATGCTTTTCAACAAGCGGTCAAGCTGATCGAGAATTCCCCAGCGCTAGCGGAGAATCCCGAAGAACTTCGCGACCGCGCCGCGATTCGAGAGCAAATCCACGCCTTCTGCAAAGCCAAACTGGACTCGGCACAATCAAAATGAAGATGGACTGCATGATCTGTGCGCCGACTCCTGCCGGGGGGAGGCTTCCTAAGCACAATCTTATCGAGGCTTACCGGGGCACCATGGGGAAAAGGGATAAGGTTATGGGCGCTTCGGAGGGACCCGGCCCCTGGCGGGGCTCGGCTCGCCAAATGTGCGCTCCTCGCGACTTGACAAACCGGCCAGTTTACTCTACAAGACAAAGTACTCTATAGCACAAGGAGTAACTGCCCGTGACGATCTTCGATCTTCTGTTCATCATCGCATTCTTGACCGCGGTCGTTCTGCTTGTCCTGAGCGCCATCGCGGCCATCCGCAAGCGTCGCGCCCGGGCCGTCGCCCTCTTGCGGAATTTCGGCATCTTCGTTGCTGTTTATTTCGGTATCGTCATTCTTGTTTCGGTTCTGTCCCCGCGCCGGGTGTTGCACGTGGGGGACGACCAGTGCTCGGACGACTGGTGCATCGCGGTTGCCGATGTGCAGCGGGAGCCGAGCGACGCCGGCGTCACCTATGTAGTCATTTTCCGCGTCTCGAGCCGGGCACGCGGGCGTCCGCAGCGCGAGGGCGGCGTGCAGGTTTATGTGATGGACGACCGCGGCCGTTGTTACGACCCCGTGCCCGACACCGCCGCCAGCCCGTTCGACGTGCTTCTCCAGCCGCGGGAAAGCGTACAGATCAGGCGGGCTTTCGAGTTGCCGGCCGACGCTCAGGCTCCGGTGCTCGTCGTCTCCCATGGCGGCGGTTTCCCCGGCTGTTGCATCATCGGCGACTCGGAAAGCCTTTTCCACAAACGGACGGTCGTCCAACTCGATTAGCGGCATGCTCCCTAGCGGGCGTCGCCCTGTCCCAAGCCGCGGCTAAGCCAGGAGACTTGCGCCGAGGGCGATCTCATCCGCGGTCTATTTCAGCCTCGGGCAAATCGCGGCTAACGAACACCAGGCCAGCAATTGCAAGCAGAATCGCAGCGGTCAGATATACGACGGCCGCACAGGAAATGGCGTTGCCGAGACCATAGCGGTCTGCAAGGTAGCCGATCACCACCGGAGCGGGAGCGCCCCCCAACAGCCAACCCACCATGTTCATCCAACCAGCGATCGTGCCCCGCGATTCGGGACGAACCACATCGAAGACGGAAGCGAAAATGTTGGCGTCATAGATTCCCTTGAACAACCCCCATGCGGTGAGGGCCAAAAGACACCACGTTAGTGAATCTGTTTGCCCGCAAATCACGACGAAGGGACAAACACCGAGAACCCCAATGGCCTGGACGAGGATTCGTCCTCCCGCCCTTTTTCTTCTCAGCAGGTCGGCAAACCAACCTCCCAAAGGAGCGCCCAACATGCTCGCCAGTTGCGGGAAAAGAGCACCGTTCAGCCCGGCCAGTGTCAGGCTGAGATGAAATTTGTCATAGAGGAATTTCGGCATCCAAGTGAGCAACACCAATGCCCCAAAATTTGCGGCCATGAAGGCAGCCAGCAAGAAGAGAACTGTTGGGGTCGTGCGGACGATTCGGACAACCTCCTCGATTGAATTGAGCATTGTCCGTGCGGCGATCCGCGGCAAGCTTGGAGCTGGGTTCTGGTTTCCCGATGTGTCGTGGACCAATGCATTCGCAGGCACCGAACTTTCTTGGCCAGGCAAATCGGCAGCGCCGCGCCGAGGCTCGATCAGAAGACGGCTCAAGAGGAGGCCGAGGCAAACTCCCAAGCTCCCAAAGACGACGAACGACCACTGCCACCCGAAATGCTGGCCAATCAACGCACCAAAGAAACTACCTGCAATAGTTCCGACGTACACACTCGTTTGGTGGAACCCGAGGGCTCTGGACCGAGTGCTCTTGCCGTGATAATCGCTGATCAAGGAGACGGAAGCCGGATAGTAAACGGTCTCTCCCAGCCCCTCGGCAGCTCGAAAGAAGACCAAATGGTAGAACTTGCGGGAGAGGGCGGTAGCCATGCAGATAAGGCTCCAGGCCTGCAGTCCGAACAGGATGGCGGTTTTGCGGCGGACGCGGTCGACGATTCCGCCAGCAAACGGCGAGCACAGTCCATAGACCCACGCAAAGGAAGAGCCAAGCCAACCCAAATCTGCGTTGGTGAGATGCATCTCCTTTTCTAGCAGCGGCAAAACCGAAAAGATCGCCTGCCGGTCGGCGTAGTTGAAAAAGGAGATGCACCAGAGCATGCCGACTACATACCACTTGTAGGTGGGGCCGAAGCCGACCTGTCTATCTGCATCCTGGGACGACGGCTCTTTGCCCGGGTCGGCTGCAGAAGTTTCCATGGATATGGTTCACCGCCGGGCTTGCAGGAGGGATTGAAAATAGCTGCGTGGGAAGGAACGTCCGCATGCGCACATTCGCAGCATTATGGGCAAGTTGCTGGCGGCGGGCAAGGAAACTCGACGGAGTCGATGAAATTGGGAACAGCCCTGGGGCCATTCAGCGGCGGGTCGCATTGCTCTTGGGAGGTTTTTTCTTTGCCTTCAGATGCGACAGGCTGACGCGAAAACTGGTGCCGCACTTGGGGCAGCTCGTGAAACATCCCATGTAGTCATCAGGCACCCTGCCCTTTTGACCGCAGCCAGGACAGATAAGCGAGATGGCCATGCATGCTCCACGCTGAGGAAAACCGGCTTCAGGAACTTCACAACTCTATGTCACGATGCGCCTGCGTGCGCTTGGGGCTGACTTGGGCGGGGCGGGGACGACGGAGCGGGGTACGCGCGCATCCCGTATGGAACCGGCGCGATTTCCTAGCCGTGTCCTGTGTGGTTCAAGGGATCTTGAACGAATGGCCTACACTTCGTCCGCCGCGACCAGGAAGAGACGTTCGGGAGCCCGTGCATCGTCCAGGGTGAAACGGAAGGAACGCAGCCGCCCTTGGTCCCGCATGTGCAATTCAAACCGAAAGTAAAGGTCGTGATGATTTGGGTCGCGTTGATGCCTGTATCTGTCCGCGTGCTCTTCCAGTTCCGACCGAACATTGGTGAGCAGCCTGACAAGGGCCTGCCGGCTTAAGCCGAAGGAGCCGATGGTTCGGCTCATCTCTGGCGAGACGATGAGTTGGTAGCGCACGCGGTCACTCCTTGACTAAAGGACCGCCGCTTTCCAGGCGAGCAAGTATATCAGAAATTGTCTCGCCTTCGCTCCGGTCATAAGCCCCGCGGGACCGCTGGAGCATTTCCTCACTGACCGCAGGGCGTGGGCGCTTTAGATGGTCAAGCGTCTCACGAATTGCCGCTGACAGTTGCTTGGCTGTGTGGAGGCCGGGATCCAACCGAGCAGCCTCAGATGGCGGCACCCACTCCGGGTGTTTCTCCCGCGTCGCTGCGATAGTGTCTCGCGTGCTCGTCAGGATATCCACCACGAGAACGGCAAAGAAGTCGATGACTTGCATCCGCCGAAGGTAGCCGCCGCTCTCCCAAACCTGGCCGTCCTCCGTGAGCAATGACCAGAGCAGTGGCAGTCCGTCTGACATCTGCACGGCCTTAACTACCAGTATCTTGAGGGAGCGAGCGCCCTCAGTGGTCAAAGGGTCTTCCTTGAATTCGCAGGCAATGTCACGCAGCGAAATGGCAGCGCTTACCTCAGCGGGGAGCGTCGAAGTCTCCGTCATGGTTTTCTCCAGGTTTTGAAACATCGCCGATTTCATTGTACCTTTTGGCCCCGCGGAGTGCTAACCTGGCCCAAATCGTTGCTTCTTCTGGGCTGCCTGCGTTTTCTTGTTTGCCTCCCTGCCATATGCTCTCGCGGGCCTCGAGACTCGTTGCGGGAGGCGACGGAGGAGATGGTGAATCTGCGAGAACTCATATCGGCGCAAGTTGGCAAGGGGATCGAGATAAGGCAAGACGACGGCTGCCAGGCAGGCGACAGGGAAAGCACAAATACCTCTGGCTGGACGTTTTCTCCATCCCGAGGCCTCCACGGTACCGGGGCCGCGCTTGTGGGTACGAGGGATAGTTTTAAGGACTAGCGTTGAGGGTATGCGCGCATCCGCCAGGCGGCGTGTCCTGTATCGTTCGAAGGATGGTGAAAATGGGCACTGAGGGTTTCGAACCCCCGACCCCCTCGGTGTAAGCGAGGTGCTCTAGCCACTGAGCTAAGTGCCCCAAAAACAAAGCGCCTCGGGGACCGAGGCGCTTCGGGTCTTGTCTTTGCTTACTCCGTGGCAAGGAGTCGAATTACATCGAGAACGAGCTGCCGCAGCCACACGTGCTCTTGGCATTCGGGTTGCTGATGCTGAAGCCGCGGCGATTGAGGTCGTCGTGGAAGTCGACGGTCACGTTGTCCAGGTACATCAGACTTCGCTTGTCCACGACCACCGGAATCCCGTGGAACTCGAACGTTTCATCGAGCTTTTCGTTGATGAGCGGGTCGAGATCCAGCTTGTGTTGGAAGCCGCTGCAGCCGCCGCCGACCACGCGCATGCGCAGGTAAACCTTCTCGGGCAGCTCGCCATTGGTCCGCTGCTCTTCGAGAATACGCTTGACTTCGCCGGCTGCCTTTTCAGTTACCACAATACCCATTAATCGCCCTTTCCCATTCAGTGGACCAGACGCTACGCTTGCCCTGCCCGGGTGCCCCAGGCAATCATTCAACTCAAGTATTATATCGTACCGACCTCGGTTGGGGCTAGACTTTCAGTGGCGATCCCAATCTTCTTCCCAAAGCGAATTTGGTAACCAGGAAACCTACTTTGGAATGTTCAGGTCGGCTGAGTGGGCAGGGTGAGAAAGTGCGGACTGTCTGTCCAGCTCCCACATGGGGTTCAGGGCGCGGAGGTGATTGACCGCTCGAACGACCTCAGCGACGACATAATCGACCTCTAGGGAGGTGTTAAACCTTCCCAGGCCGAAACGGATGCTGCCGTGGGCCAGATCGTCGCCGACGCCCAGGGCCTTGAGGACGTAGCTTGGCTCCAGGTTGGCGGAGGTGCATGCCGATCCCGAACTTACGGCAATATCCTTGAGGGCCATCAGGAGTGCTTCCCCTTCGACATGCGCGAAACTGAGGTTCAGGTTGCCCGTGAGCCGTTCCGTGGGGTGGCCGTTGAGGAAGACTTGATCGAGCTGACTGACGATCCCGCGCTGCAGCCGATGACGTAGCTCCAGAAGGCGCTGCGCCTCCCCGGCCATCTCGTGCTGACAGATCGCGCAGGCTTTACCGAAGCCGACCACGCCGGGGACGGGGAGGGTCCCGCTCCGTAGCCCGCGTTCATGGCCGCCGCCGTCGAGAAGCGGTTCGGGGCGGACGCGCGGATTACGGCTGCGAACGTAGAGCGCGCCGACTCCCTTGGGTCCATAAATCTTGTGGGCAGTCAAGCTCAGCAGATCGACTCCCAGGTCTTCCACGTCGACCGGGATCTTGCCGACCGCCTGAACGGCATCGCTATGTAAGAAGACGCCCCGCTCCTTGCATACCTTGCCGATTTCCCTGATGGGCTGGAGCGTGCCGATTTCGTTGTTGGCGGCCATGACGCTGACAAGGATGGTCTTGTCCTGAAGGGCGGCGGCAACCTGGTCTGCCGAGACTCGGCCATACTTGTCAACGGGCAGGAACGTGACGCCGAAGCCTTCGCGTTCCAGCCGCCGGCAGGAATCGAGGACCGCGCGGTGCTCGGTGGCGACTGTAATGATGTGGTCGCCCTTGTGGCGATACATGGCGGCGACGCCCTTGAGAGCGAGATTATCGCTCTCGGTGGCGCCGCTCGTGAAGACAATCTCCTTGGGGCTTGCACCAATCAGGGCGGCCACCTGCGCGCGTGCCTCTTCGACGGCACTCTCCGCTTTCCGGCCGAAGACGTGCGTCCGGCTAGCAGCGTTGCCGTAATGCTCGGTGAAATAGGGCAACATCGCTTCGACGACGCGCGGATCGGTTCGCGTCGTGGCGTTGTTGTCCATGTAGATTGGCAAGTTGACCATAGCTCCGGCCTCCTTCCCTATTGTACGCGTCATCATGCAGTGGTGAGGCGGCGCTGGGAGACCGGTCGGGGGTGAGGGTTTTAGACGATTGCAAGTTTGCTGAACCCCCTCACCCCAACCCCTCTCCCCCGAGTACGGGGGCGAGGGGCTCATTCTCTTCTCTCCCCTGAAGTGGGGGCGTGGGTCATATCGGAGGACTGCGCTTGCTAGAGACTCATCCCCTGGAACTTGGCCACCCGTTCCAGCTCTTCCAGCAATTCCCCGGCAGTGGCGAAGCGATCGTCGGGGCGCTTGGCGAGCATTTTTGTCACCGTCCCTTCGAACATATCGGGGATGGAGAGCTGGTACTTCTTCGGCTTGACCGGATCTTCCTGGCGGATTTTCAAGATGGTTTCAGGGAGAGAGTCGCCCTCGAAAGGCGGCCTGCCCGTTAAAAGTGCATAGAGCGTCGCGCCCAGGCTGTAGATATCGGCACGGCCGTCGACGACGGCGCTGCCGCCGCGCGTGCGTTCTGGCGACATGTAAGCGACATCGCCGACCAGCTCGCCGGGGCGCGTGATTTGCTCGACCATGGTGCCTTCGAGGGCCTTGGCCAGCATCAGGTCGCCCAGCTTGGTCATTTTGTCGCTGCTGCGGACGAGGATATTGTCCGGCTTGATGTTGCGGTGGATGATCTGTTGCTGCTCGGCGAACAGCAGGGCGCGGGCGATGTGGACCGCGACGCGCAGCGCGGGCCGCCAATCGAGCATACCGGCGGTGCCGATGCGCTGGATCACCTGCTTGAGGCTCTCGCCGTCCACGAATTCCATGGCAATCCAGCAGTAGCCGCCGCTTTTGCCCGCTCCGTAGAGCGTGATCAGATTGGCGTGGCGCAGAGGCAGCATCGTCTTCATGGCGCGAATGAAGCGCTGCATTTCTTCATCGTTGCGCGAGAACTCGGGCCAGAGCACTTTGAGGGCGGTCGCGCGATCCTCCTTGGTGTCATGGGCCTTGAAGACCATGCCGGACTGTCCCCTAGCGAGGGTCGAATCAATGCGGTAGTGGGAGAGGCTTTGGCCGACCAGCTCGCCAAGCTGCTCCGCTCTCTCGGCCATTGGTTTGGGCGTGGGGCTTTCGACGACGACCGTGCTGGCCTCGGGGCTGCCTTCCAGGTTGACGCGCAACTGCGTGCTGCCGATCTGGATGACGTCTCCTGGTTTCAGCTCCTGCTGGCTGACGCGTTTGCCGTTGACGAGCGTACCGCTGGTGCTGCCGGAGTCGAGGAGCATGATCTTTCGGCCCTCGATGGTGACCTGGCAGTGGACGCGGGAGACCTGCGGGTCCTTGAGCCGGGTCTCGGTATTTTGGCCCCGGCCGACCGACAGGGATTTACCTTCCTGCAACGGGAAGACACGCCCCTGGTCGGGGCCCGCGATGACCAGCAGTTGCCCAAGCATGACTGACCTCTCTAATGAACAGGCCGACGCAGCTTTTTGCACAACGATCCATGAGCGGCCGGATTGCATCCTGAGACAAGGAGATAGGTTAGAGTTTGAGGGCAAAGTGAGTAGCTGTCAAGCGTGTTGCGCGCGAAGGTAGCGTTTCGCGCCGGCCCGGGAATAGTACGAAGATAAAAATAGACCGCGGCAGGACGCAGCCCGGGCGGAGTAGCGCGGAACGAATCTGCGCTCATCAGCCTGATCAGCGTTCAGCCGCGGCCTCGATTCGGCAATGGAAGCTGCCGGCCGGATTACCTGGTTCCGCCATTTGCAAAGTCGGGGCGGAAAATGATGTTGTCTTTCGCGTCACCCTTCAGCTCGCCAAGGGGGTCCTTGGGGCCGTCCGAGGCGCAGCCAACGATGAAGAACACGACGCAGAGTAGCACCAACAGACGCTTCATGATCCCAACTCCTTGGGCGCAGATCGAGCGGTTTCCATACCGCCCTCTTCATCTTAATCGGCAACGACCACGCTTCCCCTTGAATATGGGTGCATGCGTTCACGTGGCATCGGTCAGAATGGCAGCCGGCCAGGTCAGTTTGGATAGACTAAGTGAGCGTGCACGCCTCGGCCGCAATAGCGAAACATGCGGCGACCGCACCAGGACGCCATCGAGGGCGAATGATGAGCATTTATGAGTTCAACGTCACGACGATCGACGGCCAACCGCAGACGCTGGACGAGTACCGCGGTCGCGTGCTGCTGATTGTCAATGTCGCCAGCAAATGCGGGTTCACGCCTCAGTACGCCGGCCTCGAGGATCTCTACCGGCAGTTTCGAGACAAGGGGCTGACGATCCTTGGTTTCCCCTGCGACCAGTTTGGCCATCAGGAGCCTGGCGCTGAGGAGGAGATCAAGACGTTTTGCTCGCTCACCTACAACGTCAGCTTTCCGATGTTCGCCAAGATCGAAGTGAATGGTGTCAACGCCCATCCACTTTACAAGTTTTTGAAATCGGCAAAGAAGGGGCTGCTCGGCAGCGAACGGATCAAGTGGAACTTCACCAAATTCCTGGTGGATGCGGATGGGAATGTGGTCCGGCGCTTCGCCCCGATTACCAAGCCGAAACGACTTGAAAAAGCCGTCGCGGCGCTGCTGCATCAGCATGTGGGTTGATTAAGCATGAGCGAGTTCTACGACAGAATGGCAAGTCTTTACCATCTGATCTTTCAGGACTGGGACGACAGTATCGAGCGGCAGGCTGGACAGCTTACCAGCATCATCGAGGAGCGCTGGGGAACGGGATGCCGATCCATCCTCGACGTTTCGTGTGGGATCGGAACCCAAGCCATCGGCCTGGCCAAGCGTGGCGTCGCCGTCAGCGCCTCTGACGCGTCTGAGGGGGCAATCGCCAGGGCCAAGGCCGAGGCGCAACGCCGTGGCGTCGAGATCGACTTCTCGGTCTGTGACATGCGGGAGGCCTATGCTCACCATCGGCGGCAGTTCGACGTGGTGATCTCCTGCGATAATTCCATCACCCACCTTCTGAACGACAGCGACCTGTTGCTTGCCCTGCAGCAGATATATGACTGCACGCGCCCCGGTGGAGGCTGCCTGCTGACTGTTCGGGACTACGACCGCGAGGAGCGGGGGACAGGGTTGATTAAGCCCTACTGCGTTCGGGAAGAGGACGGGAAGCGCTACGTCATCTTTCAAGTCTGGGACTTCGTGGGCCAAATTTACGACATGGCGATGTATTTCGTGGCGGATGACCGATCCTCCGAGACGCTTGTTACCCATGTGATGCGGACGAAGTACAATGCAGTCGGCACCGACCATTTACTGACGTTGATGCGTAAAGCCGGTTTCACGAAGACCGAGCGTCTTGACGGGCGTTTCTACCAGCCCGTCCTCGTGGGCAATCGAGAGGCGTAAACAGCTCCGTTTTCATCGTACCTTTAGGATCGACGATGCAAAAACATCTAGCGTGCCTCGTGGCGTTGTTTCTAATCAGTGTCGACGTTTTCGCCGACGAACCGGCGTGGCGCTATGTCGCGGAGGTCGGTGCCGATTCGCCCATTCGTCCCGTCTTTCGTTTCGTCGCGCTGTCCAACACGAAACCCGATGACCTTGCTGAAGAGGTCCAATATCGCGGCAAGGAACAGAAATACGCCCAGATTCGCTATGGCAGCGACGATTCACGCCGGGTCGTCGTCGTGGTCGATGAAGTAAGCCGTGACGACTTCGACCTCTATGTTGATGCCAACCGCAATCGCGTCATCGAAGCGAAAGACAAGATCGCGGGCACCGGCAAGGACCGCACGGCCCCGCTTGATGTTGAAATTACGCGTGGCTTGCAAATCGTTCATGAACGACGCTTGGTGCAATGGCGGCTCGCGGCGACTCGGAAGACCATCAGCCTGGCCACCTTGGGCTATGTCGAAGGCGTCGTGTTCATCGCGGGTAAGAAATATTCCGTGCGGCGTGTCGATGGCAACGCGAACGGCTTCTTCGCCGACGCGGCCGACCGCTTGTGGATCGATCTCAACATGGATAAGCAATGGGACCCGATCACCGAACAGTTCCCGTTTGCCCCGGTAATAACCCTGAACAACCAGCGCTACGCCATTCGCGGTGATGCGATAGGATCGCGGCTAGCGATCGACCCGCTGACCAGCGAGGGGCGAATCCGGCTTCGGTTGGGCGAATTGGCGAAGGACGTGTCACTCCTGAAAATGGACGTGATGTTGACAGGCGAGGATGGCTCTGCGTTCGCGGTGAGCGCGCTCGAAACGCCCACGGTCGTGCCGGCGGGCCGGTACGCCCTGGGATCGGTTGCTCTTTCCGTGCAGCTCACGAGTGCCAACCAGCCGATCCACTTCGTTTTTTCGCGCGTCGGCGTCGATGCCGACACGCGCTGGCATGAACTCAAGAAGGACCAAGAGTTGATCCTCGATCCTGTCGGCAAGTTGCGTTTTGGTCTGGAAATCGAAAAGAGCCAGCGAATTCGCAAGCCGGGTGCAACAATCCGAGTGCAACCACAACTGTTCACGGCGGACGGCTTGCTTATCAATTCGTGCTCGATCGGTGACTCCGCGGATGTCTCAGGCTATGGCAACCACAAGCAGTGCACGGTGAAACTCAGCGACACCACGAACCAAGCCGTCGATGTACAATCGAGCGGATTCGCCTGAGGCACGTTTTGCGGGGTCTCCGTGAGAGTCCCGACGAACGCCCGTGGAAAACTGGAAGTCACGGGAGAATTTGACCCGGCGCCTTTTGGGCCGATGGTTCGCGCGAGCCAAATGGTGGAGGTACGGCCATGATCTGCAAGGAATGTTGGAGTTTGTTCACGGTGTGGTTGATGGCTGCGACCACACATGCGCAGGAAGATGGCGCCTTCGCGATCCGAGGTCGCGTGGTCGATGCGGCGGCGAAGCCCGTGGCCGGAGCGATGGTGCGGCTCGTCGCGCCGGGTTTTAGCGGATTTGACGTGGACAAAAGAACGGCGACCGACGCCGACGGACGATTTAGCATTGCAGCGCCCAAGAGCTGGATTCGCATGGATCACACGCAACGCCAAGAATTGGCGCTCCTTGCCGTGCAGGGAAATCAGGTCACGGTCGTGCAATTCATTCGAAGCTCGGCCCCGCCCAAGGCGGAGCTCGAACTGATGCTGTCCAACGTCGCCAGGTCCAAGATCGAGATATTAGCGCCGGACTTGCGACCCGTTGTCGGGGCCAAGGTCAAGATTGTGGGATTGATCAGCGATAGGATTCGCGTGGACCTCACGGCAGCGGAGGTGCAACAGTACGCGGGAATCGCCAAGAAAATCTCGATCGGCTATGTGATCGGCACCGGCACCGTTAACTTGCCGCCGGATCTCCAAATGGAACTCAGCCCAACGGACGCCACTGGCATTGCGACCGTGTCCAATGTTGCCGCGGCAAGGATCGCTGCGATCACAGTCCACGCGGACGAATTCGGCGAGCAGACGGTGGGACACTATTCACTCCAAGGAGGAGGAAATCCAGATTGGGCTAATCGGATCGTATTGAAAAAGACGGGCCGGCTCGTCGGTCAACTGTCCGGCCCCAGCGCCGAGGCCGTCGCACACCGCGAAGTGACGCTAACGACATTCGAGCAAGACAATGCGAGCGGCGTCTTCCATAGTAGTAGTGCGAAAATCGTTACGAACGGCCACGGTAGATTTGAGGTGCCCAAGATGGTTCCGGGTGCGGTGCGGTATGCGGTGAAGTTTGACTCAAGTCATCCGACTCGCCCGGACCAAGCCATGAACACGCCGCAACTGAAGGCAGGCGAAACACTGCATGTGAAGATTGACTTGAAGCCGGCGGTTCGCGTCGAAGGCCGGGTGTTGGAAGCCGGTTCCAAGAAACCAATCCCTGATGTCCAGGTGCGTGCGTTCCTTGGCATGGGCTTTGAGTCGACGACCAGTGACGCAGCGGGAAAGGTTGTCTTTTGGATGCCTCCGGGAGAAACGGCCTTTCACCCGGACATTCCGGAGGAATACTTGTCGCCACTCGCCCCGAGCGACTACCTGGATCCCGCCAAACAGCAACGAAGGATAACTGTTTTTAAGGTTCCGGAGGGCAAGAGCTTCGAAGCACCGCCGATTCTCTTACAGCGCGCAGCGACGTTGCGTGGTGTCGTCGTGGATGACCGGGGGCGGCCGTTGCCCGGCACGGGGATTTCGGGTATCTCGATGTCCTTTGATCGCCGAACGGGCCAGCCGAAACCGCGCGAAGTTACTACTCGAGCCAATGAACGTGGCGAGTTCACGATCGCGGCTATCGATCCGCGCGAACCGATGCGGCTGCGGGTGACGGCCAAAGAGAGTTCAAAGGTCATCACGATCGCGAAACCTGGCAGTGAGGCCGTGCGTATCGTTCTCGCAGCCAACGAGCGATTCTACATCTCCGGTAACGTGGCGGACGCTGAAGGAAAGCCGATCGCTGATGCGATCCTCGAGATTTGGCACCGCGATTGGCGGCCGGCGCCAAACGAAGCCGAGGCAAAAAAGCTGAGCCTCAAAGAACCAATTCGCGCCGACGCCCAGGGCCGATTCAAGACGCCAGCGCTTGCCCCCGATGGGCATTATCGATTCACCATCCGTGCGGCGGGCGCCAAGACCACCGAAACCGCGTGGCTCGACGCCACCCAACCCGAAGCCTGGAAGCCGCAGCGGCTTGTCGTCACACGTTTGGGCGGCTTGTCGGGCGTGGTACGCGATCGCGGCGGCAAGCCCGTTGCGGACGCGCAAGTCTCCCTGTTCACCAAGGACACTCGCACGGAGACGGCCGCCAACGGCCAGGGTGAATTCAAGCTGGAAACACCTGCCGGCAAGCCGTTCTGCGTAGTTGTGCGCCATGCGGATTTCCGCGTCAATGGATCGTACTACGACAAGAATCCGTCGACCCTCGACCAGACGATGATTCGCTTGACCGAACCGGCCGAGAAGCTCGCGCTGCGGCCCATCCTCGCCAAAGAAGAACGCGAAAAGATGTTGAAGCGACTCTTCGAGCCGTTCAAGCAGAAGCTCGTCAAATCGACAGACACGCAGGAAAAGGTGATGGCGCTCCAATCTTTGACCGGTGTCGCGCCGGACTTCGTCACCGAATTTTTGGAGAAGAATCCGCTTCAACCGGCGATGTACAACGAAATGTTATTGACGCAGGTGGCCATGAAGAGGGTGTCGCAGAAACTTGAGGAAGCCGAGGAATTGATTGGCCGCCTGAATCAAGGGGCGCAAAAGTCCATGGCGTATGGCCTCCTGGTCGATGCGTTGCCCGAGAAGGCGCGCGCGCGAAAGCTGGAGATCCTCGCCGAAGCGCTGGTGGGGGCAAGGGCCGAGAAGTCGCCGGAATTTCGCGCCGTAGCACTTGGGCAAGTCGCGAAACGCTTGTTTATGCTCGGCGAGAAGGACCGCGCCACGACCCTTTTGCGCGAGGGGGAGAAAATCGCGAACGGCCTGTCAACGAGTGCATTCGCGGGTTTTGCTCGCGCCTCTTTCGCGACTGACCTGGCGCTCATTGACCTGCCCGCGGCCCTCGCCTTGATGAAAGACCTGAACGACCGCAACGAATTTGCCCGCCACCATGGCAACACCGCGCATCGGATCGCCGGCACGCACCCGGCTGAAGCGGTAAAAGTTTTGGACTTGATTCCGCCACCACGCCAGAACGAGTTCAATCAGCGCGATCAATACGCCATTCGCGTATGCTATCGCATGGCCCAGGCGGATCTGCAGGCGGCGCTCAAGTTGGCGAGCAGCATCGTCGATCTGCCGAGCCGAGCTTACGCGCTGGGGGTGATCGCGCAAGGCGTGGCGAAAACAGATCCGAGGCAGGCATCGGACTTGCTGCGACGCGCGTTCGCGCTGCTCGAAGAAGATGCCGCGCGCCCCGATCCGCCGCAACTGACGAGCCCGCTGCTCGCGGGCTCCGTCGCTGCCGCACTGGTGCTGGTCGCCGAGCAAATCGATCTGACGTTGGTCCGCGAGTGTTTGTGGCGCTCCATCGCGCTGCAGAGGCCTCACACAGAGAACCCCCAGCAGTTCTGGCGCTACGCCACGGGGAACAACGCGCTCGCCATGGTGGCCTCGCGTTACGATGGGAAGCTGGCGGAGTATCTGTTGCCTGCGCGAACGGCTGGGTGGGTGTCCCGCGAATCACAACTCGCCGGTTTTCTTGCCAATCCGCAGCGGGCCGTCGAAACCGCCGAGAGAACGCCGAAAGCGAAAGATGATCACGAATTAGTGCAATTGTTAAGCTATCTGGCGACCGACGAAGACCGCGTTTCCCGGCTTATTCTTAACACGCTCGGGATGTGGCGGGTTGATGTCGAGGACATAGATTTTTAGCTTTGAAGCGAGCTTTTGGCATGCGGGCGTCGGTGCATCCGCACGCGCAATCGGCTGTCGGAATCGCCTGCGTACGACCTCAACTTCTTGATCCGGCTGCCTTTACCAAAGCTGGAAACTTTACGACAGAGTAGGCAGTATGGCTGAACCTCGGAAAAACTGGCACCGAACACCATCTTTGGTGGGCAATCGAGAGGCGTGAAGCACTCTTTGAGCGCGCAAGATTTCGCAACTCGAACGCTTCGTTCCTGATTGCCTCGATGCCGTGCGCTGTTCACGGCATTGATAGCCTTCGTGTGGCATTTATTCTTGGAGCGGCGCGAGTAGTGTCCCATGTTGAAGCAGCCGCTCGCGGCTGGTCCGCCAGATGTTTCCTACCAGCATTTGGACCGCATCGTGCTCGTCGAGTGCCAGGCCCGTCACGACGGCGAGCCAGAGGTTGATGGATGCGGTATCGGCTTCCCGCGGCGGCTGGACGGACCATAGCCGGGCCGTGTTGTCCTCGCTGCCGGTCAACACCGTCCTGCCATCGGGGCTGAAGGCCACGGCCCAAAGGGGCCCTTGCGTCAGTGGCGGCCCCAGGGGCTGGCCGGTCGCGACCGACCACAGCCGCGCCGTCGTGTCCCCACTCCCCGTCAACACCCTCTGGCTATCGGCGCTGAAGGCCACGGCCAGGACCGATGCTTGATGGAACAGGGGAGGCCCCAAAGGTTCAGCGGTCGCGGCCAACCATAGCCGGGCGGTGTTGTCGTCATTCCCCGTCAGTAACATTCGACCGTCGGGACTATAGGCCACGGAGCGGATCCCTCCTTGCCGGCTGAGGCCTTGGCTAGCCCGAAATCGGCCACCCAGGCGTTGCCCGATAGATCCAGTAGCAGATTCGCAGGCTTGATGTCGCGGTGCAGGATCCCTTGCGTTGCCGCGTAATGCAGGGCCTCGGCGACCTGGGCGCCAATACTCGCCACGGCCAGCCAATAATGTCGACCCGGTTCGGACAGAACCGACGCCGAGCCGGCGGCGGATGTCGGCGCGGCACAGTCCGCCTGCTGATCCAGTCGCGGTCTCGATGCGGTCTGGTCGGCGCTCCCCGTGCGTGTCGGGCCATCGGCCAGCGGGCGGACGGCGGGTCTGCCCGTCAAGAGCGACCGGGCCAAGCCGGCCGCCGAGTCGTCCCCATCGCTGGCCGTGGGTGGTGCCTGCGGCGTGGCTGTCTGGTGCGCTGCGGCGCCGTCGAGCCCACGCAACCGCCGGATTTGGGTCAACACCTGGTCCAGTCCAGGTCCCCGGATGAACTGCATCACGTAGTAGAGTAGTCCGCCGTGTTCGCCCACGCCGAAGACGGGCACTGTACGACAGCAACGCCGCAGCACCGATCCTTCGGCAGGCTTGCAGGCGCTGATGCGAGATGTAGTCCTTATCCCGTGGCACGTTGGTACGGCTAGGGATTTCTCCCATGGCAACTCATTCGCCGGCAAGACATTCAGTGATTGATCTCATGTTCCAAGTTTGGACGATGGCAACCATGCTGCAGAAGTGCTGTCTGCAACAGGAACAAAAGGCCATCAAGAGGTGCCCACGGTGGTGCCGAGAAGTGCCGAAATTGGTGCCGTTCCATCAGACACCCCGAAAGGTCCGATGGAGGGTAAGGTTACCTGACCCGTGCCGGAAGGAAACCTGCACTTCACAACAACCCTAACGATTGGCCAGCACAAGGAGTCGCGAAGAGTAGATCCAGGAAAGCTCAAGGCCGCAGCTATTAACCAGGACTTCCACTAACTATTGCCCCGGAGGCTTTAATGGCTGGCGCGATTGCTGCTGCCGCGGCTCCGCTTGCTCCTGCACTCATAATCTCCTCCGGATGCGACTCTTTAAAGAGCTGGAAAGATCTGGGCCCGCGATTCTCGATCACCTGCGCCACCATCCCCACCCGCGCAACAAAAATCCTGCCGATGCTACGCTCCAGGTGTCGCCCAGTCACCTGATGGTTTGCACGGCAGGACACAATTAGTCTAGCAAAGCACCTCGCGGACATGCAATGAAAATCAGCAGGCTTGCATGACACGGACCAATTGCCGCGGCCAAACTATCCTCCGAACGCGAATAGCTTACCATCGTCTCCCTCATCTTCGACAGCGCTATGCAAATAGACGCTCGTCGTCAGTAGGCTGGCGTGACCGGCAGCTGCCCGCAGCTCGGGTAGCGTGCGTCCCCCAGCAAATGCATGGCTGATGAACGTATGCCAACCATGGTGCATGGTCAGCGTTCGCAGCCGGGCTAAGCCGAGCACCTTGCACGCCGACAGAAACCGTCGCCGCAGTGCTGCTCTTTGAAGTGCCAGGCCCCGTCGATTGGCCTGCATAGAACAGACGAACGGGTCGCTGCCTCGAGCCGACGAGGCATAGAATGAGCCCCGGCTGAGCTTGGGAAGCCTGCGGATGGTCAGCCCGGATAGATGGTGCCCGCCTCCACGAAGCAAAGCGGATTGTGCCATCGGTCCTCGGCGTAGAACGAGCGCTCGCCCCAAGGCCGCACGGAGATCTTGCCTGCGGCCGCGCCATGCACTTCCTCCCGCGCGAGGCACCGCATCGCTTTGGCCCGCTCAAAGATCGCATCGAGATCGTTGACAACAAAGTAGAGCGCCTTGGCTGCCGGGTGGGGCTCGCTGGCCGATGACACATCGACCACCTGGAGCGTGACCGCGCCGCACGTGAAATAGCAACGCGACCCCGCTTGCATGCGGCCCACGAGCCCGAACAGATCTCCGTAGAATCTCGCGGCTTCCTCGAGATTGCCGACCTCGACATTGATGCGAAAGAGACTCGGCACGTCGGGGCGCTCGCGCGCGACGGCTTTCTTTTTCATGCCCGGCTTCGTCTTTTTCTCTCCCGCCATGTTGTCCTCCTTCGGGTAGTGGGGTCATATCGCGTGCTTTTGCATTTCCACCCCGCCCGCAGGATTTTCGGCTAGTGATACCGTTTAGTGAAACACTTCCGCAAGCGAGTCGAGCCGTTTCCAATCCGCGCCTTCCTCGAATGATCCAGGGCGCTCCAAGCGGTAGAACGTGGCAGCCGTCCCCTTTCGCCATTGGGCCAAAAGGATGGCTTTTGCGTTGTAGGCTATGCCGACAAGACGCAAGCGTGTGATCTCATCTGCTGAGGGGAACGGCGCGCTGCCGCCCTTAACCTGTATCAGGACTACCTCGAACAGATCGCCCCTCTTCAAGCCAGCCCGTCCAGGGCTGTGATCCTTTCGGATGGCCAGTAGGTCGATGATCCCCACGGACTCGCCACCTTGCGCGCCCACAAAGGTGACGAGTTGCCAGCGCGTTTTCGTAATCGTCTTGCGGATGCGCACCTTTGTCATGGTGACGGCCCAACGTGCGGTTTTCCTGGCTCTGCCCCACACTTTTCGCCAATCGGTCATGGGCTGTCCTATTGGAAAAAGGGTCGTGATTGCCGATAATAAGCCAAAGCAAGGGGGGATGGGGAGCGAATTTGGATTCCGCCCCGCCAGGCGTTGGAAGTCTGGCGAACGCTGGCCTATGCATGCCCGCTGCCCGTCCGTAGAACGGGAGCCACAACGTCGGTCGCATCTCTGCTGTGGCCACCCCCATCTCGGCGCACGAATGCCGTCCCCTTGTGTGAGCCAGGGTCGCATGCGCGACCCTGGCTTTTTCTCTTTATAAGCGCGGTGTTAGCCACTGACAAGCATGGTTCTGATCATAGGCCAGCAAAAAGCCGGCGGCCTTCTGATTTGTGGATCATGTTGTTGGCCTATATCTTGCAACTGTTGGCCTGGCTGTGTAGAATTAGGCCAACAAACAGATCTCGCGAGGAGCCAACAATGACCAGTGTCAACATCCATGAATCTGCTTTGGCAGAGATCCGGCAAGAACTTGCTGACCTCACAAAGAAGGAGACATCTATTGAGGAACGGAAGAAAATCCTGATGGCGGCCGAGCAGTATCATGCAGGGGAAACGGGACAAGTCAACGGGCATCTGAACGTCAAACAGGAAGATAAAAATCAGCAGAGCGATCTCTCCAAATCTTCCTGGCACGATGCGGTATTAACCGTTTTCACGAGAGTCGGGGAAAAACTGTCCTCTGCTGAGATCGCACGGCGCCTTGCCGCTCGCGGAAGAAAAGGCAAGCACAAGGATCTGAGGAAAATTGTGCATTCGGTGATAGACAGGGGCTGCGTGCCCAACGGTGAAATTATCAAATCACTCGAAGAGCGCAAAGCGATGTGGGAGTTTACAGAAAACGGATTAAAAGCGAGAGAAAAAGTCTGAAAGCGTTTCCGCCGATTGGTTTGCAAGATCCAGCCGGAGAACCGCAGCCACGAGTACCATTGGGCTCGTCCTTAAAATTGTCTTGACCCGAAAGGGGGAGGCTATGGGAGCTAGATAGGGCTGACCGAGCGACCCGCACCAAGTGCGACCGGGGGCGGAATCTTGTCAGGGACTGCCCCCGGTCAGCATCTCGGTAAAACAGCTTCAAGGATGACCTCCGGGCCACGGATGGCCCTTCCGCCATTCTTGGGAACGGTAGCCTAGTGGCAAGGCACGCGGCTTATACCCGTAGGTCTGAGCGGGCGTTGTCTTTCGCGAGGACTAGCCCCGCCCAGCGTGGGTTCGATCCCCACCCGTTCCGGTGTGGACCGTGCGCTCATCGTACCATATTTGTAGCACAAATTGGTAAGGCTACTTCGTTTTTTGCGCTAGGATCTTCCTGGCTAGGCCAATTAGTTCGGATCTTGCCCATGTCGAAGTTTCAAAGCTCTTCTGCTTCGCTGCCTCATCAAGCACCGCTCGCTCTACGTCCGTTAGGCGGATGCGGAGCACATTTCCCTTACGCTCAGTAGTCTCTTTTGGTTTTCTAGCCATAGCCACAGCATAGCCACAAGAAAACTACACGTCAAGTCATTTTGCCTATTGACGTGTGGCATTCTTGTGGCTACAATCTAAGTGTTGGCTGAGGTGGTCTTAGCCGACGAAAAACCCCGACGAATGCTGAAACACTCGTCGGGGCAGACAGATCCAGGCGGTTAGCCTAGATGCAGTCCAGACAACGGCATTCTAGCGAACCGCCGCAAGCGAAAAAGGCGGTTTGCCATGTTCTGCCCGAAATGCCAAAAGTCAGGCCGTCGTTGTGGCCAAAACCGGAATGGTTCCCAGCGCTATCACTGTAGCTCGTGCCGAGTAAGCTTCACGGATGAATCTACCCGCCAGGCCGACGGGCGCTGCTTGGAGCAAGATAAGACTATCCTGGTGCTTCGCCTTCTCTTGGAAGGCAACGGTGTGCGAGCGACCGAACGCTTGACGGGTGTCGAGAAGAAGACGATCCTGCGTTTGGTCCGATCCGTTGGCGAGCAATGCGACAAGTTCATGCGGACAGCGATTGTCGCTGTCGAGTGCGAATCAGTTCAATGCGATGAGGTTTGGTCTTTTGTGCTCTGCAAAGAAAGGACTCGGAACCTGAGGGGCTATCCTGAGTGCGTCGGAGACTGCTATACGTGGACGGCCCTTGAGAAGAACACGAAGCTTCTGCTGGCCTATGCGGTTGGCAAGAGGGATCACAGCACTGGCTTGACGTTCGCTCGCCGGCTGAGGAATGCAACGTCTGGTCAATTCCAGATCGACACGGACGGGTTGACGGTTTACCCCAGTGTAATCGCAGAAGTCTTTGGCACGCATCAGGATCATGCCAGGGTCGTCAAGGTCTTCGGCAAGTCCCAAGAGGGCGAAGCCCGCTACTCACCGGCGCAGATAATAGATGTGCATGTCGAGAAGGGCTGGGGAAATCCCGACCTCAAGCAAGCGTCCACAAGCTTCATCGAAAGGAGCAACAAGACGTTGCGAATGCAGATACGCAGGTTTACGCGGTTGACGGACGGGCATAGCAAGCTGTGGGAGAACCATGAAGCTGCTATCGCCATGTTTTTCGCGTACTATAACTTCTGCCGGGTGCATTCGACCATCAGGACCACGCCAGCCGTTGCCGCCGGGCTAACCGACCACGTGTGGACGGTCAAGGAATTGCTGGCAAGGCTACCAGGCTGAAAGCACGCGATCCGACCCCACTACCCTCCTTCGGTTTCAACCTGGGTCTTTCGAGAACCATGCCAGCCAGTCACGCACGAGTTCAAGACGGCGACGATCGATCCGGTAGCGCCGGCTGCGTCCCTGCCGCTCGTGATGGAGCAGTCCGGCAGACTCGAGTATCTGCAGGTGCCGCGTCGTGGTCGGCCACGCGTGCTCGAACATCTTGGCGATGGCACCGGCCGTCATCGAGCCACCTTCGAAGTACAACGTCAGCAAAATCCGGCGGCGCACCGGGTGAGCGAGCGCCGTGAACACCGCCTCGTACGCGTCCTGCCGCTGCTTGGATTCCCGTTTGAACACAATCATTATTTAGCATAAAGGCTAAATGTCGTCAAGGCCGGCTCGCGTAACCAGGGAGGCGGATGGGATTGGGCAGGATGATCCAGTGCCAAGAAGATGTGAACTCAAGAGCGCTTATTTCTGGCACCGATTCAAGCGAGCGGATCGGATTGCATGAATATCGAGAAGGGACCCGCTTTCGTGAAAATGGGTCCGTTTCAGTTTTGCCTTTTAGCTCACCGGCGACAAGCAACCGGCCAGGATGGGATGTCGCTTCAGCGACCGCGATTTCGCAGCGGCGCACGTTGGACAACGGCCAACGATGCGAAGGAATCCGCCTGCCGAGCATCTTGGCCGGGGATACTTCTGGGATCACGAAAACAAGCCGGACTTCAAGGGGTGGAATGGGGCCGTCGTGGCAGGGGGCAACGTCACCCTGTTCGCCAACTCGTTCAGCGAGTTTGTGGCGGGCTTCAGGGGTTTTCCGCCGGCTGAGTCCCGATGAATACGTCCACGATCTGTCCCGGATAGAGGCGAACGGCGCCGGCGCTGCCAGGCTGCACGGCAAAGATCACCTCGATAATGCGGGTATCCACTAACTCCTGCGTAGCGCCGGTGAGTTTTTTCTTGGGCAAGGCCAGCGGCTCGATGGCAAGCATCGTGAGCGGGACGTGCAGGAGCTTCCTGCCGGTGATGACCGCGACTGCGGGCAGGCCAGGCCGCAAAAATACCGCGTCTTGCTCGTCCACCTGCACGCGCACGTGCAGCACTTCGAGATCCGCCAGGACGATCGCGGGCTCCGCGCCTACTGCGGCAAATTCTCCCACTTCGAGGTTGACCTTCAGGACGACGCCGGGACGCGGAGCACAAACGGTCAGGCGTTCCAGACGAACCCGCAGCACCTGCGCCTCCGCCTGAGCGGAGGCGAGCGAGCTTTCGGAAACGCGCAAGTCCCACTCCCAGGTGCCCACACGGACCCGCTCCAAGTTCGCGTCAGCCTCGAGTAAGGCGGCGGCCGACTCTTCCATCTCCAGGGCCTTTTCCGACACCTGCTCGTCACTGGCAGCACTGCCGGGCTGCAGACGGCGAATCCGCTCGTACTCGCGTTTGGCGTGGTCGCGGCGTGCCAGGGCACGTTTGAGGGCGGCTTGCAGCGGTGCCACTTCCTCCGGCCGGGGCGCTTTTTGCAAGCGCTTGAGGGTTTGCTCGGCGACGCCGATCGCCGCCTGCGCGCGTGCCAGGTCGGCCTGCAGCGGGCGAGGATCCAATTGGAACAAGGGTGCGCCGGCCGATACCTTGTCGTTGGGCCGGACGAATACCTTCCAGACCAGGCCTGATTCCGGCGCAGCGATGCGGACGTTGCGGTCGCGGCCTTCAATGACGCCGCTGGCAGCGATGCCGTCCGGGTATGGGTTTACAATTGCCGGCCGAGCCGGTTCCTCCACCGGCGCGTGCCAAGCTGAGGCACCCACCACATAGATGCCGGCCGTGAGACCGGCAAGAGACAAGCCAATGGTCGTCCATTTCAGCATGGTGGCGCATCTCCTATCGGTTCCAGCTCCGCCGCATCGCAGTGAGCGAGCGCAGCTTGCCAGACTTGGAGCAAGAAGGGCGCCGATGCCGGCTGCACGGCGCCGTCCTCCATCTGATAAATCAGGTCGGCAAACCGCAACGCCCGGAAGTCATGCGTGACCACCAGCACGGCCCGGGCTCGGCCCTGGTCGTCGACGCCGCGGCTCGCGCCCCGAATCAAATCCATCACAGTCTCGCCGGTCCGGGAATCCAGGTTCGCGGTCGGCTCGTCGCAAATGAGCAGACGAGGGCGTCCAACCAGCGCCCGCGCCAGGGCAACCCGTTGTTGCATTCCGCCGCTCAACTCATGAGGCGCGGCGTCCAACCTGCCGGCCAAACCCACCTCTTCAAGCTGTCCTGCTGCGCGGGCCAGCGCGGCGCGCCGGGGAATTCCTCGGGCCAGGAGTGGAACGGCGACATTCAGCAGGACCGGCAGTGAAGGAATCAAGTGGAACTGCTGAAAGACATACCCGACCAGCTCACCGCGCCGGCGGGTGCGTTCGTCGTCACTGAGCTGCCACCAGGCGAGCCCGAAGGCCTCGACCTCTCCGGAAGACGGACGCAGCATACCTGTGGTGATCGACACAAGGGTAGTCTTGCCGCAGCCGCTCGGGCCGGCAAGCATCACCAGACGGCCAGGCGGAATATCCAGGTCGACGCCCCGCAGGGCCGCGACCGCTCGCTCGCCGGCGCCAAACGTCTTGGTCACCCGGCGCAGGCGAACAGCTGGGAGTGGCTCTTGCTTCAGACCCATTTGTTCACCGAAAAAGTAACGCCGGGTCGGCGCGCAGGACGCGCGGCAGGTTCAACATACTGCCGAGACTGACACACACCAGCATTGGGGCCAGGCCTCCTGCCAGTAGTTGCCAGGGAAAGACGGCCACCAGACTGGCATCGGCACGCAGGGTCGGAAGGACCAAAACCCCGGCCATGCCAATGCCGATGCCGTAGCTGATCAGCCCGACCGTGAGCGCCTGCAGCAGGACCATGCGCACCAGGGTGCGCGGCCGAGTGCCGACGGCCTTCAGGAGCGCAAAGTGCGGCAAGTAGTCAGCCGTGAATTGGTTGAACGCCGCCAGCGACACGATGAAGCCGACGAGCACGCCAAGCCCGACCGTCACAGCGAAGTTCGCGCCGATGCTGGTGCGAAACATGACGAAACTCATGGTGATCCATCGGAACTCGTCGCACCCATAGGCCTGCAAGCTCGGCGATGCCTGTATCGCTCGGCGCACTTGGGCCACCGAGGCGTCGGGCTTGACCTTGACCATGATGTAGCTTAGCGGGCGCCGGCTCTCCGGCACGTACTTTTTGGCAGTGGCATAGCTGGCGTACAAGGTCGGCAAGCTCAAGAGATTGCCGCGCGCACGACAGATGCCGATAACGCGGGCCCTGCGGTCGTTGAGGCGGAGCACGGCTCCCACGCCAATGCCTGGCAGGCGCTGACGATTGGACGTCTCCAGGAGCACCGTGTCGGGCAGGCGCAGGTCGCTTAGGTTGCCTTCGAGCATTTCGGGCGGCTGGCCGACCAAGGTGGCGCGATCGATGCCAATGAGGTGCACGCGGTAAAAACGACCATTGGGCAGATCGGCGCTGGCCTGGTTGATGGAGAGCAGCGGCTGCGCCCATGCCACGCCCGGTACGGAGCGCACCCGTTCGAGTTCCTGCTCGCTGAGGCCGCGAAACATCTCAATTTGGTGCGGCTCATTGGAGGCAACCCAGATGTCGGCCTGACGCATGAATTGCATCACCCCGGTGGCGCGTTCGAGTACCCCGAGAAAGATGGCCACCGGCTGCGTACAGAGGAGGACCGCGAACGACACGCCGAAGACCAAGGCCACGAACTTGCCCCGTGCGTTGAAGAGCATCATGAGCGCAACACGGTTCATGCCGAGCCTCGCGGTGATTTCCTCAAGCTTCCGCCTGCGTAATGTCGCCGTAGAGCGGGAAGAGCCTACCGAGACCGGTGATGGTCAGGATTTCCAGCACAGCAGGCGTAGGCGCCGCCAGGCGCAACTCGCCGCCGCGGACGCGCACCAGCTCCCGCATGGCAACCAAGGCCCCCAGTCCGGCACTGGCGATGAACTGGAGTCCCGATAAATCCAGCACGACGACAGGTTGGAACTGCCTTTGCAGCGTGCGCATGCAATGTTGGAGCACGGCTGCCGCTTCGTGGGTCGCCGCGCCGCGCAGCGTGATGGAAAGGACTTGGCCACGTACAAGGCAGCTGGTCGCCAGCGGTTCGGATTCCATGGATACTCCTGCGCAAATGCCGTTCCCGCAGTCGGGTTGAGGCAGCCGCGATTCTAGGTGGTGCCCATCCTTTGGGGCCGGCTTGACGAGCGGCGTGAAAGATGAGGTTGGCACTTGTAGGTCAAGCTGCCAGCTTGACCCACGGCGAATCGGTTTACGTGCGTTTGCTAAAGGCCTCGTTGGAACCGAGAATGTCAGCCACCATTGTCTGATCAGTAGTCCCTGACGACAGAAGATTCAGGAAGGTAATCAGGCCGCCCGAGTCCGCCGGCCGGCCGAGCAACGCTGCGTAGTCCGCCTCGACCAGGTTGGTCTGGAACTCCTTCGAGCCGAATACCATCGTGGCCACCGTCGACCGGGAGGTGCCGCTCGCCAGCGCCTGGCTGAACATGCTCAGCCCGCTTGGATCCGGTAAGCGATTCAATGCGTCCTCGTAGAGCGCGTCCAGAAAACCCTGGTCGTTGCTGCCGTGGAGCTGGAAGTACTCCTGGGAGCCGACGAGGGCTGCCGACACCTGTTCAACGGTCATCGTGCCGCCCAGGGCCATGACAAAGGTTTGAAGCCCACTGGGGTCGGCAGCACGATGTAGATATCGTTGGTAGAGGGACTGCACGAGGTCGGTGCGGTATTCGCTGGAGCCCTCGATCGCCGCGACTACGGCGCTGGGGGATGTGCCTTGCTGGAGCTGCGCGCTCCACGACGCCAGACCGCCCGGATCGGCAGGCCGGTTCAAGAGAACTTCATAGACGTTTTCGACAAACAACTGGTTGGCGTTGGCGCTAGCGCTGTACTGGGGCTCGTAGGCGCCGATGGAGACACCGGCTGGACCGGGGCGCGGGAAGCCGCGCTCGTCGGTAGCCGGGGCGCCGGAAGAAACGCCCTTGCCAATGGTCAGACTGCCCGGCAGGACCGCTTCCGTCTGAACAATCTGGCCGCCGCTTGCCGCGCCGGCGAACGCGCCGCCGTTGTCCTCCAGCGGACCTAGTGCGGGATTGCCAGGTGAGAAGGGGCCGAAGCCGGTATTGCCGCTGGCCACTGCCACATTTTGAACATAGTTGCCGCCCTTGTCTGTAACGGTATCGCCGGCACCGATGTAGACATCCGGTCCATCGAAGTTGCTGGGCGCCGTGTCCTGCACGACGATGGTGTTCTGGAAGGTGACCCCGGTGCTGAAGATGGCTACCCCGCCGCCGTCGCCGCCGGCAGCCGTGTTGCCGTTGATCGTGTCATTGACGAACGCCAGGTGCCCGAGGTTGTCATCAATGGCGCCGCCGCTCGTGCCGGCGGTGTTGCCGGTGAAAGTGTCATTGGTAAGGGTTGGGGTGCCAAGCCCGCTTGAGTAAAACAGGGCCCCTCCGTAACTGACAGCCCCGTTGCTGTTAAACGTGGTGCCGCTGACCGCGAACGCGGCTCCTTCGAAGAACACGGCGCCGCCCTCGTTGCCCGCGACATTGCCCGTGAACTGCGAATTCGAGATGGTCAGCATGCCCCCGGACTGGGAGACTGCCCCAGCGCCGAACGTGGCGCTGTTGTTCAGGAGCAGGCAGTTGTCGAGGGTGAGGATGCCGACGCTCCCAGCCAAGGCGCCCCCAAACCCGCTTGGAGAAGCTCCCGTGGCCGCGTTGTCGCGAAGGGTCACCCCCACCAGCGTCACATTCTGCGCGGCGCCGCCGTTCAGGTGGATGGCACCGCCCTGACCGTTGCGGGCCTGGTTGTTGTCGAAGGTGCTGTTGGACGGCAGCAGCGAAAGGGAATCGTCCTCCACAGCGCCGCCGTTGGTGGCCGCTACGTTGCCGCTGAACGTGCTGCCAGCGATGCCGGGTGTCGCGTTGGCGTCCGTCACCAGCAGGCCGCCACCCGGGCCCGCGGAGGCGATGTTGTCGCTGACGGTACTGTTGGTAATGGAGAAGCCGCCGGCGCCTAGGTAGCTCAGGCCGCCGCCCCCCCCAGTGCCAGCCGCCGTGTTCTGCGTAACGACGCTGCCCATGATGAAGTTGTCGGTGCCGAAGTCATTGTTGGCCTCGCTGACGCCGCCGCCGGACAAAGCGGCGCTGTTGAGGGCGATGGTATCACCCTGAGCCGTCAGGGCGGCGTTCGTGTTGTTGGCGATGCCGCCGCCGTTACCCTGCGTCGAATGGTTGCGGGTTATCGTGTCGTTGCTGAGGGTGATACTCAAGGGATTGGCAAACTCGACATCGATGCCGCCGCCGTCGAGTTCGGAAGTGTTGCCGTTAATGGAGCTGCCCTTGATGCTGAGGGCCCCGAGGGTATTGATGAAGATCCCTCCGCCGCCGTAGTTAGCTGCGGTCAAGGTGTTGTCGCTTATCGAGCTGCCTGTAATCGTCAGATTGCCGTGTTGGCCGTCGAACAGGCCGATGCCGCCGCCGGCACTGCCGGCCGTGTTGCCGGCGATGAGGCTGTTGGTCGCAGTGATGTTGCCGGTTCCTTCATTGGCATCGCCGACCCCGCCGCCCCAGTCGTCCGAGCCCAACACCTGATTGTCGGTGACCTGAGTATCGGTCAAGGTCACATTGCCGTTGTTGAGGGCAATGCCGCCGCCGTAAAGACTGCTCGAATTCTGTGCGTTGACCGTGTTTCCGGTGACGATGGAGTCCATCAGGGTTAGGGACGACGACTGTCCGGAAGCGTCCTGTACGAAGATGCCGCCTCCGCTGCCGCCGGTGCTGCCGTCGCGGATGGTCACGCTGGAGAACTGGACGGTAACCCCGGTCGCGGGGTTGACGAGGAAGACGCGATCGGTACCGCCGCCGTCGATGATCGTGTTTCCGGGGCCGGCGCCCTGGAGGATCAGCGCGTGGGTAACGTCCAGTGCGCCAGTGAGATTAAGGTAGTTTCCCGCCGGCAGATTGATGGTGTTGTCGGCCACCTGCCCGGCATTGACCATGGCAATGGCCTGGCGTAACGAGATTTGATTGGCGATGGTCGTATCCAGGGGAGTGGTCACGGTGACCGAGGGAACGAGGCGATCCTCGAGCGCCTCAAGTACCAGGCGACGGCGGGCGCGTTCGCGTCGCCCCTTGGCTGGTTGGCTTGTGGCTGTGAACGCATGGCGGACGCTGCAGAAATAATTGTGCATAGACATGGCGGCTTGGCCTCCTCGGAGCAGAGTGACAAGGACGGAGCTGAAGTGGGCCTATCCACAGTGCGTAATCCGGGGGTAAACTCTGCAAAGAATTCTCGCAACGAGCAAGATTGGGCAAGGCGCCAGCTGCGGTCGGCCTGGCGACAGGTTATAATCGGGCAGATTTCATGTACTTCTTCCAGGCATAGACCGTTTGGCCACGATGAGTGAAGTCACACACGTTCTGTCCGCTATCCAGGGAGGCGATCCCCACGCTGCGGAACAGCTGTTGCCGCTGGTCTATAGCGAGTTACGTGTACTGGCGGCCCAGATGATGGCAAAGGAAAATCCTGGACGGACTTTACAGGCCACCGCCCTGGTACACGAAGCCTATGTGCGTCTGGTAGCAGTGGATAAGGGCCAGCACTGGAACAGCCGGGGCCACTTCTTTGCGGCAGCGGCCGAGGCCATGCGTCGCATCCTGGTGGACCAGGCCCGTCGCCGGCACGCGGCCAAGCGCGGCGGCCATGCCGTGCGCGAAGACCTGCACGAAGCCCTCATCGCCGCTGCCGAGCCGGACGAGGAACTGCTGGCCGTAAATGACGTACTCGATCTTTTTGCCACGGTCGATCCGATTGCCGCCAATCTTGTAAAGCTGCGCTTCTTCGCGGGCCTGAATATGAGTGAGGCTGCCGAGGTGCTGGGCCTGTCCGTGCGTTCGGCCCAGGATATTTGGGCTTATGCTCGTTCCTGGTTGCACCAGAAGATGCGCCCGCAATAAACCCGGATCCACGGGCATTTTTGGTGCAGAGTTTCTCCCCGGAATACGCACTGTAAAAAGGGGTTCTCGCACTTTCGAGTACCAAGCGATGAACGAGCGCAACATCTTTGTCGCCGCTCTTGGCAAAGCCAATGCTGCCGATCGGACGGCGTATCTCGACGAGGCTTGCGGCGGCGACACGGAGCTACGCGAGCAAATCGAAGGGCTGCTGCGCACGCATGAGCAACTGGGCGGCTTCCTCGAAACCCCAGCATTGGCTGCCGAGGGAAACCGCCAGGAGACGCCAGCCAGCGAAGGTCCTGGAACGATCCTTGGTTCGTTGAAGCTCGTGAAGGAGATCGGCGAAGGCGGTTTCGGCATCGTCTTCTTGGCCGAACAAGAGCATCCCATCCGCCGCCAAGTGGCCGTCAAAATTCTCAAACCGGGCATGGAGAGCCGCCAGATCGTCGCCCGTTTCGAGGCCGAGCGCCATGCTTTGGCGCTCATGGATCATCCGAATATTGCCCGCGTCATAGACGGCGGCCAGACGCCCGCGGGCCGGCCTTATTTCGTCATGGATCTGGTCCGCGGTCTGCCCATCACCGACTACTGCGACCGACAACAACTTTCAACCCGGCAGCGCTTGCAGTTATTTGTGACGGTGTGCCAGGCCGTGCAGCACGCTCACCAGAAGGGCATCATCCACCGGGATTTGAAGCCCTCGAATGTAATGGTCACGCAGCAGGATGGGACCGCCGTCATCAAGGTCATTGACTTCGGCGTCGCCAAGGCGATCAGTCACAAACTGACCGAGCGAATCACGTTCACCGAAGTGGGTCAGATTGTGGGGACCTTGGAGTACATGGCACCCGAGCAGGCCGAGCTAAATAACCTCGACATCGACACCCGCGCGGACGTTTACTCGTTAGGAGTGATACTTTATGAGCTGTTGACGGGCAGCCCGCCCTTTACCAGCAGGCAACTGCGCAGCGTTGCCTTCACCGAAATGCTGCGCATGATTCGAGAGGAAGAGCCGCCCAGGCCGAGCACGAAGCTGTCGAGTTCCGCCGAACTGCGCTCGATTGCTGCCCAGCGTAAGCTGGAGCCGAAGGCGTTGACACGCCTGGTGCACGGCGAGTTGGACTGGATCGTGATGAAGTGCCTGGCGAAGGAGCGGCAGCGGCGTTACGAGACTGCCAATGGGCTGGCCATGGAGATCGAGCGTTACTTGGCAGACGAGCCGGTGCTGGCGGGGCCGCCATCGGCCGGCTACCGGGTGCGGAAGTTCGTGCGGCGTAACCGCGGGCCGGTGCTGGCTGCGAGCCTGGTGATGCTGGCGCTGGTGGGTGGGGTGCTCGGCTCGACGATTGGTTTTCTTCGAGCGGAGGAGGCAGCAACTGCCGAGCGGCAAGCAAAGGAGACGGCCCAGAAGCGGCTGGCGCAGATCGAGAAGGGCTACGATATTTTGAATTCGATCTTCGAGAACTTAGACCCGGGGGCGCAGGGGAAGAAAAGCAAACCGCTGCGGTTACTTTTGGGTGAGCAACTGGACCGGGCAGCAGCACAGCTGGATAGCGAAGCGATGGGCGACCCACTAGCGGTGGCAAAGTTGCAGGAATCGTTGGGCATGTCTCAGTTGCACTTGGGGCATGAGGCGAAAGCATTGGTGCTTCTGACCAAGGCCCGTCGGACGACTGAATCCCTGCTCGGTTCTGATCACCCTCGGGTACTTATATGCATGCACAACCTGGCCATAGCTTACGAGAAAATGGGTCAGATGGATAAGGCCCTGCCGCTTTTTGAGCAAACTGTGGCCAAGTCGAAAGAAATACTTGGGCCCGACGATCCCTTCACCCTGATGACCACGATGGGACTAGCCGGCGTTTACCATGCCACCGGCCGGCTGGATAAGGCCCTGCCGCTGTTCGAGCTGACGCTGGCCAAACGGCAGGAGCACCCGAAGCCAGACGAACGTGACATATTGCTCAGTATGCACGATTTGGCTTTTGCCTACCTCGACACAGGTCAGTTGGACAAGGCCCTGCCGCTGCTTGAGCAGACGCTGGCCAAACAAAAGGAACTTCTCGTACCCGACTTCCCCGACATTCTAATGGTCATGAACAGCCTGGCCGGGGCCTACCAGGCCACCGGTCACCTGGACAAGGCGCTGCCGCTGTTCAAGGAGACCCTCGCCAAACAAAAGGAGCAGCTCGGGCCCGACCACCCCGACGTGCTAACAACCACGAACAACCTGGCTTCGGCCTACCAGGCCAGCGGCCAGATAGATAAGGCTTTGCCGCTCTTCGAGCAGACGCTGGCCAAACAGAAGGAACAACATGGCGCCAACCATCCTGACACAATCAAGGGCATGAACAACCTGGCTTCGGCATACTACAACGCCCATCAGCTGGACAAGGCCCTGGCGCTGCTCGATGAAACGCTGGCCAAATCGAAGGAAAAACTCGGCCTTGACCACCCCAATACGCTCACCACAATGAACAACCTGGCCAGCGTGTACTTGGAGTCTGGCCAGATCGATAAGGCCCTGCCGCTCTTCGAGCAGACGCTGGCCAAGCGCCTGAAGAAGCTGGGACCCGACCACCCCGCTACGTTGCAGAGCATGAACAACCTGGCTCAGGCGTACCGGGACGCGGGTCAGATGGACAAGGCCTTGCCGCTCTACGAGCAGACGCTGGCCAAGCAAAAGAAGAAGCTGGGACCCGACCATCCAGATACCTTGACATACATGAGTAACCTGGCCTTTGCGTACTGGTTGCAAAGGAAGCTAGACCGGTCCATCCCGCTCTTTGAGGAAGCGCTCAAGGGACGGAAGGCAAAGCTCGGTTTGCTGCACGCTGCAACGCTTGAAACCATGTGCAACCTTGGCGTCAACTACCGGGAAGCGGGCCGAGTGGCCGAAGCGATCGCGCTACTGGAGACCGCCCATCGCGAGTGCAGCCAGCCCCAGGATCGCACTTGGGCAGCTAGGGAACTACTTCCGGCATACGTGACGGCCGGCAAGAACAACGAGGCCCGAGCCTTGGCGACCGACCTCGTTGCCGCTGCTCGACAACAATACCCGGCCGACAGCCCAGAGCTGGTAGGCGTGCTAGACCAGGCCGCCTTGGCGCTCGTGCAGGTCAGGGCCTTCGCCCCGGCGGAGCCGATTCTGCGCGAGTGCCTGGCCCTGCGACAGAAGAAGGAACCCGACGCCTGGACGACCTTCAACACACAATCGATACTCGGCGAAGCACTTCTGGGCCTGAAGGAGTACGCCGACGCCGAGCCGCTGCTGCTGCAAGGTTACGAGGGGATGAGGCAACGCGAGGCCAAGATACCTCTGGGGAAGGCCCATATCTCCGGAGCGATTGATCAGTTGGTGCAACTCTACGAGGCCCGGGGCATGACGGACAAAGCCGAGGAATGGCGGAAAAAGCTGGCACAAGCGCGGGCAGCCGAGCCGAAGCTCAGGCCGTGAGCTATTAGTAATCCGCATAGACTTGCTGATCAATCCAGAACAAGGCTACCGAGCGATATTCGTAACCCAGGATGGCTCCAGTTGGATGCAAGTGGGTCCGTTTTTAGCCAGGCTCGATGAGAACGCCGCCCGGCACAGCGGCAGCGGAGCAGGCTCGGGCTGATATGGAGTACGAGCTAAATGGGGAATGCGCTGGTGCTTCACGAGTTGATGCGGCATTCGTCAATGCAGATCACGATGGATTACTACGCCAACGTGGATGAGGCAAAACAGGCCGCTATTACTGTGTTGACGTAACAGCGGGCGTTTCGGATCCTTAGTTACCGCCCCGTGGACTTGCCGTAAACCCTAGCGGCGCAAGCGGAGAGGGCGGGATTCGAACCCGCGGTGGAGCAAGCCCCACACCGGTTTTCGAGACCGGCCCATTCGGCCGCTCTGGCACCTCTCCGTGAATCTTTACGCTATGAGTTGCTTCACCTTACGGCATGCAATTTTGGCAATCTCATAGCGCTTACCTCTTTCCATTACCCGGCAAAGGGGCTGCCTTCACGAACGTCAGGAGGCTCCTTGACCGACATTTAGTGAGTGTAGTGGACGCTCAGCAGGATCGCAAGAGCCGGGAATTCACGGTTGCGACCTGGGCGACATCTTCCTCGACTGAATCGAGAAACATCGCAGCGACCGAACTTGCAGCACCCGTAGAATTCACTGCAACTGTTTCGGGTGGTTCAAGGTCAGGGCTTCCTACCTTGAGTACTGGATCAGCCTGTTTGTTCTGGGACGGCGATGCACGCTTCGCCCGCGCGGGCAGTGATCGGCTCGGCCAGTTCCACCCAACCGCCCGCACCCACGGTCGTTATCGCCAACAGGCCCATCCGCTCGCCGGTTGCGGGGTCGATCTTGTAGACCGACACTCGCTGACCAGCCGGGACGCCTTTGAGTTGAAAACGGGGGATGATCCGGTCCTCGCCAAAGCGGAAGGTGAACCCGGGGTCTTGGTAAAGCGGCTGCATCCTATTCCCTTTCCGCCCACACGCGCACATCCCCATCCTGATCAATCTCGATGCGAATGACGTTCGGGCAGCAGCAGACCGGGCAATCCTCGACGTACTCTTGGCGTGATCCTGCCGACGGGTCGATGGGCACCACGATCTCCTCACCACAAGAATCGCAATGGTAGCTGGCCTCATCCTTCATCGTATTCCTCACGGGCGGTCTCAACCCCCGACCCGCTTGACTCGGTAGCCCATGCCCTCAAGCACCGCGGAGAGCCGGTCACGCTGGTCACCTTGAATCTCGATCCGTCCATTCTTGGCCGTCCCGCCTGTCCCACACCGCTCCTTGAGCTTGGCGGCGAGTTCGAGCAGGCCCGCTTCATCGAGAGGTAGGTCGGAAACAGTCGTCACTCCTTTCCCACGCCTACCTTTTGTCTCCCGGCCAAGCCTGACTACGGGGGCGCTTGTCTGGCTGACTTCCTTCTTCGCCGTCGGAGCGATCGTTTCCGTGGTGATCTCCGGCGTAAGCTCTTCCCGGCGCCTGCCTCCCGCAATCAGTCGAGCCGTCAGGCCCATGACCTCACGCTCGATCAGGCCCAGCACTCCGGGAGCATCGTCAATATGCCAGAATTCGACCTTCTCGATCCATGCCGGGAATCGATCTTGCAGCAAGGGCAGGTGTTCGGCCTGCTTCAGGGCGACGATCCAATCCGCCACTTCGAAGTCGTCCACCGTTACCTGGATTGGGAAGCGGGCAGAGTCAGCGACGGCGCGAAGCCCACGAGCTTCCAGCGCTTTGATGGCAGCCACCGCCATCGGTCCGACATTGTTGACGCCCCGTTCCAGAGCGAGGCCCCTGGAAGCTGACTTCCAGGGAAGTCCCATCCTCCCAGCAACCGAGTTGAAAAGGATTTCGGCAAACCGGCTGCGATAGTAGTTGCCGGTGCAGAGAAAGAGGACGCTCTTTTCTTGGCGCTGCCTCATCGCTCAACCACTCCCCCGGTCTGTTCTTTCTTCTGGTAACCGCCGCAGCGAGCCACGGGCTGCGGTGGATACTTGGGATAATCGGCGTTGCTTTGGGACAACTGACAGAGTAGAAAGCGTGATCCCTTCGGCGTGATGACCTCTCGCATCAAGGCGCATGTTTCGCACAACGAATGAATCATGGCCTTTCGCCTTTCGACTGATCGGGACGGGCCAGAGTAGCGGTCGGAACTTGGCATCGTTCTCACCCGGCCAGCCGAATCAGCAACATTTTCTGCCGCTTGGACAGGGCCTTGATCGCTGCCTCTTGCTTCAAGGCCAGGCTTCGGCTGGCATGGGCCTCCTGGTAGACCACTTCGGCCGGCAGACGGCAGCGGGTATATCGAGAGGCGGTCCCGGCATTGTGCTGCCGGCAGCGACGGCTCACGTCCTTGGCAATACCGGTGTAGAGTGAGGCATCGGCGCACTGAAGCACGTAGACGAACCATCCGCCGTCAGGTTTTTTCGCCCTTGGAATGCGGTTCTTCTTCCCCATCCAGATAGAATACTTGCTGCTTGACGAGCATGCTGGACCGCAGGGAGATTTCCGAAGGCCTTCGGGTTCATTGCCCGACACGGGTGACACCATCTGGCCCAAAAATCGACCAAGACCGGCTCGGTGGACTGGATCACATCTTTCTTGCAGTTGAATTCGTGCAGGGGCATCGCCAATCTCCCTCCAGGTGCTCATTTTGCGCTCCTGCTCACGGTGCCGCCCCATTGAGCAGATCTGGCCGTAGAATGACGATGAAAGCGAGACCAGAACAGCCCGGAGAATCCCATGCCGGACACTATCAAACTAATCCGAGCCACAGTCGAACAGCGGTTCGCCAAGATCGCCCGCTCTCCCGAGCAGGAGAAGAAATTTCCGGTCGGCCCCGCCAGCGCCAAGGCACTCGGTTGACTACTGCACCTCGTCGTGCACCCAGGGTGCCTTGACCACGGCACGAAAACCGGAAGTGGTCCCAGGGGCATAGCAGCGTGAAGAACATCTTGCTGGAAGAACTGAGGCGAACACCGCTCGAGCAACAGCGGATCGAGCTGGTGGAGCGCAAGGGAAAAGGACATCCCGATTCGATTTGTGACGCAGTTGCCGAGGAGGTATCCCTGGCCCTTTGCCGGGAATACCTGGCTAAGTTCGGGCGCATCTTGCACCACAACACGGATAAGGCAATGCTCGTGGCCGGGCGGACCCAGCCCCGACTCGGGGGTGGCCAGGTGGTTGAGCCGATGCGTTTAGTTTTGGGCGACCGGGCCGTGACGGAATACGAAGGAAAACGTATTGAAGTCGGCGAGATTGCCGAACGGAGTATCAAGAAATGGCTCGGGGAAAACCTCCGATTCGTGGACGCGGAACAACATCTGGTTTTCCAGAACGAATTGAAAGAGGGCTCGCCCGAACTCATGGACATATTCGACAGGGAAGTGATCGGGGCCAACGACACTTCCGCAGCGGTCGGTTATGCGCCGCTGACCGAAACGGAACGCCTGGTCTTGGCAGCAGAGCAATGGTTGAACTCCCCTGACTTTCAGCGGCAGTTCCCGGAAGCGGGGGAAGACCTGAAGGTAATGGGCGTTCGCCGGGACCATGAATTGCTGCTGACCGTCGCCCTCGCCTTTGTGGATCGATTTGTTCCCGATCCCCGGAGCTACTTCCGTCGCAAGGAGGAGATGCGGCTGGCCCTCACCGAGTATCTAACACCTAAGCTGCACGCCCTGGACAGCGTTGCGGTTCAATTGAACACCTTGGACGATCCCGCTCGTGGGGAACAGGGGATGTATCTCACCGTCCTGGGCACGTCTGCTGAAGGAGGCGATTGCGGACAGGTGGGGCGAGGGAACCGGGTGAACGGCGTCATGTCGCTGAACCGACCCATCAGCACCGAGGCAGCGGCAGGCAAGAACCCGGTGAGCCATGTCGGCAAGATTTACACGTTGCTGACCCACCACATCGCCGGCCAGGTTGTTCAGCGTGTCCAGGGGATAGTCGAGATTTACGTCTGGCTGTGCAGCCAGATCGGACAGCCGATCAACACTCCTGTAATCGCTGCCGCCCAGGTGATTTTGCAAAAAGGTGTTGCCCTGCCCGACGTTCAACGCGCCGTCGAAGCGGTCATTGAAGAGGAACTTGCGGAAGTTCACGAGTTTGGGAAGCGTCTGAGCCGTGGCGAACTGTCCGTGTGGTGAGCCATCGAAGGAGGTTTCCATGACTTCCCCCAACGACAAGGATCAGCAACCGGAGGGGATCGATAGACGCCGCTTGCTTCTGGTCTTGGTGATCGTGCCGGTGTACTTGGCGCTGTTCATGTTCTTGCCCGCCGGGACTTGGGCGTGGATGAAGGGCTGGCTCTTCATTTCGGCGTTCCTCGGCGTCATGGTTGTGGTTGCCTTGTACCTGTGGCGCGTGAATCCGGAAGTGGTGGTCGCCAGGAGCCGTTCTCACAAGGGGACCAAGCGCTGGGACAAAATCCTGCTGTGGTTCTTCCTCCCGGCCGTGTATGCAATCGTTCCAGTAGCAGCACTGGACGATGGCCGGTTTCAATGCTTTCCCTTGCCCTGGTGGGTCTGCGGGATCGGTTATGCTCTGTTCCTTCTCGGAACGGCAATCCTTACCCGGGCGGAAGCAGTGAACAAGTTCTTCGAACCGACCGTCCGCATTCAGACGGACAGAGGCCACAAGGTGATCGACATCGGCCCTTACGCCATTGTGAGGCATCCCGGTTACGTGGCTGCTCTTTTCTTTATGGCGGGGGTCGCATTGGCCCTGGGTTCCTTATGGGCGCTGGTACCGGCCGGCCTTTCCTGTGTGTTGCTGATCTTGCGGACGCATTGGGAAGACCAGACCTTGCAAACAGAATTGGCCGGATACAAGGAGTACACCGAGCGGGTTCGCTACAAGATGATCCCAGGGGTGTGGTGATGTCCCTGGCGGCTAGCAAGCTGGCAATTCAGGGAGATTACAGAGAGAGTTCGACATGCAACTTATCACGGTAAAAATTGACAAGCCCGAAGATACCAACTTCATCCTGGGCCAGAGTCACTTCATCAAATCGGTCGAGGACATCCACGAAGCCCTGGTTGCCGCCGTGCCGGGTATCAAGTTCGGGCTGGCGTTCTGCGAGGCGTCCGGCAAATGCCTGGTGCGCTGGTCCGGCACTGATCCTGTCTTGGTTGAACTGGCCAAGAAGAACGCCACAGCTCTCGCTGCCGGGCATTCCTTCATCGTCTTCCTGGGCGACGGCTTCTACCCCCTGAACGTCCTGAACACATTGAAGATGGTGCCGGAGGTGTGTCGCCTCTTCTGCGCCACCGCCAATCCCACGGTGGTCATCCTGGCCGAAACGGAACAAGGCCGCGGCATCCTGGGCGTGGTGGACGGCTTCTCCCCGAAGGGCGTCGAGGACGAGGGCCAGATCAAGTGGCGGAAAGACTTTCTGCGACAGATTGGGTACAAGCTATGACCGGCGGCAAGTCGATCCTCAGATCCAGACAAGTCAACCTACGGACCTGGGCCTACTGACAAAACCACTCACGACGAAGAGAATGCCTGACAAAAGCATCAGGTAGAAGACCATTAGCTTCAAGAATCCACCGGTCGCCCAAAACTCTACCGCCAAGAAAAGAAGCATCCCGCCAGTGGAGATGGCCCCACCGATGACCTGCCAGCGCCAGGCGACCACCAGTCCGAAGCACGTGGTCAGAAATAGAGTCATCTGGATCGCCTCCAGCGGCGACAGCTTGAACGGATTGAACCCGCCCTCGCCAACAAAGATCACCAGGACGAGGCCAACCAGGACGACACCGAGCAGCCGGGCAGTCCAACGCAATCCCACTTTCAGAGCCGATGGTGACACGTGAACAAAAGGCATGGCTTGACTCTTTGACTTGGAAGTAACGGTTCGCGAAAGAGCAAGGCGCAAGCCGCCTTGCCTACCCTCCGCATGTGCGCTGCTCTGGCCCCTCTTTCATGCACTGGTTGAACAGCGCCTCGAACTCGTGGCTGACCTGTTTGGCTTCGCCTTTGAGTTCGTGCAAGAACTTGCGCTCTTCATCATCTATCTTGCCGTCGGCGCAGATCATCCGTCGCAACCAGGCAGTTTCCTCCGAGTTGATCCTGCCATGCGCCAAGATGTGGTCCTTGATCGCCTGATAAAAAAACTTCTCGAAGGCCGGCGTGCGATGCTGCACGCGCTTGTGCAGCTCGACAAGGAAGTCAGCCGTCTGGCGGTCGATCTTACCCCCGGCGTACACCCGCCTGCGGAGCACTTCCAGCTCCTCACCTTCGACCTTGCCGATAGCCAATATGTCTTGTTCAATATGTCGCAATTCCACCATGACTCTAATCTCCCTGTTAAGGCCCAGCCCAACAGACGTTGATCGTCACCTGTAGTAGATCGAGATGCTTTCGATCTGTTCGCCCAGGTGCCGGTCCAGGTAGCCGATGAAGGCATCCATCATCTGCCACTCGTGATCCTTCACCTTGGTGTGGATTTCCGCTACCAACAGCCCGCCCGCCGCTTGGTCCCACTGAATCCAGCCGGGGTACTTGACGTGCTTCCAGCGCCCCTCCCGCTCCCGGTGGAACGTCGTGTGTGGGCCACGGAGGTTGCGCTCCGTGCTCTTCAGCATGGTTTTCAATTTGGAGTTGGTTTCCGGTTTCGGAACGACCTGCAAGATTTTCATGGCTGCCCCTCGTTCATGTAACTGGACCCTGGTCCTTGTCGAAGCGCGGCGGCATACCCCCGTGTCCGACGCCGTTGCGATTAATGTCGATCTACGCCGTCTGGCGTAAGTTGCTGGCGCTTTTGCTGTTTCACGTGTACGACAACCCACTGGGCAAGACTTGTGCCGGAAACCAAACTGTGCTGGCTTCGTGCGGTGCAATGATCCAGAAGCCGTTATTTCAAAGTTGGTTATGACTGGGGAAACGTCCAAGAAATACGCCCAGATCGACGGGCTTGATGGACGACGCGCCAGGAGCATGTCCCGAAGTCTCGATGGCGTGCCAAGACCGCACACTCGAATCTGCACGAGCATGAATTGGGCTGCTAGAGTACCGCAGGCGGTCGCCCGCTATGGGGCGACCGAATAGCACGCCGGTGGCGGTCGGCCGGTTCGCATGCCGAAGAGGTCTGGCCAGACGTTCTCCGGCGGCACCGGCGGCAAGGTAGGTCAGAGTTCGCCTCCAGACCTTTGCCCACATCAGCCGCTTTAGGCAAATTCCGCTTCCGGCGTAGGATCGAGTTGACCGTCGCGGCCCTCTGCTGGCTCCTGCCAGCAGGCGAGCTCCTCGCGGAGAATCCGGATATGAGCCGGGGCGTCAATGCCCACGCGGACGCGGTTTCCCTGTACTTCCAGCACGGTCACGGTGACGCCGCTGCCAATGACGAGCTTCTCGCCGGGCTTCCTGCTTAGAACCAGCATGTCACTCCTCCTTGAAACGGTAATGGGTCATATCCGTTTGCGGACGGTTTGCAGGGAGAACGCAAAGTACGTGCCAAGGCCCGCCTTTGCTTTCGATTGACTACAGCAGGCCCGATTCTTGAGAACTCTGGGAATTTGGGTTAACTGTCTAAAGACGTCGGCTGTGCAGCTTCGCTCCGGTGTGTGCGTTTCTGGCAAGCAACAAAGTACCAAAGCGCAGAGCCGCCAGCCCCCTTCCCGGCAGCGAAACAGACTGCTTGACATGACTTCGACCCATGCAGTTCAGGATCGATCCTTGACCTCGAGACTGATTTGGAAGCCGGCCAGGGCACGTCTTGGCAGCCGCGAGGCTATTGTTTGGCGAAGCATTTGAACGCAGCAATGTGATTTCGGCGAGCGTGTTGGGGCCGCAGAAAACGTTGACGCTATCGTCTCCTTGCCATAGAGTGGTCTGACAGGAATCGACCGTTTTTGAGGGATTGTCAAGGACGGCTGATGTCACCTCCGGTGAGGTAGCTCAGCTGGTAGAGCGGAGCCCTGAAAAGGCTTAGGTCGCCGGTTCAATCCCGGCCCTCACCATTTTTATAGCTTTCTGGTTCAGGGTAAGGTTGAGACCTGAGAATCTCTCTCTTCCGCCGCGGTCCGCGGACGTCTCCTCACGCGAGCAGTTCACGCACCACGTTGCCGTGCACATCGGTAAGTCGGAAATCGCGCCCCGCATAGCGATAGGTCAAGCGCTCGTGATCGAACCCGAGCAAGTGCAGGATCGTCGCATGCAAATCGTGAACGTGTACCTTCTTTTCGACGGCGGCAAAACCGAATTCGTCGGTCGCCCCGTGGACGTAGCCGCCACGAACGCCGCCGCCGGCTAGCCACATGCTGAAGCCGTAATGGTTGTGATCGCGGCCGCTTAGTTGGGGTAGCTCGGCAACCGGCGTCCTGCCGAATTCACCACCCCAGATCACCAGCGTTGAATCCAGCAAGCCGCGCTGCTTGAGATCTTGCAGGAACGCGGCGATGGGCTGATCCCACTCTTGTGCCAGCCTCCGGTGCTCTTTTTCGATGTTGTCGTGATTGTCCCACGGCTGGCCGGCCCCACTCCAGACCTGGATGCAACGAACGCCTCGTTCGAGCAGGCGGCGCGTGATGAGGAGTTGCCGTCCAGGCGTGCCCGAGCCATAGGCATCGCGCATGGCCGGCGGCTCCTTGCCGATATCGAAGGCATTGGCCGCCTCGGACTGCATGCGATAGGCCAGCTCAAACGATTGAATGCGGGCTTCGAGCTGAGCGTCGCGCTGCCGCAACTCGAGGTGGCGTTCGTTGAGCCGTTGCACAAGGTCCAACTGTTTCCGCTGCTCGGCCGGCGACTGATTATTGTTGCGAATGTTCTCGATTAACTTCTGGATGTCGGTGTGCTGCGAGTTGATGTAGGTGCCCTGGTAGGCGCCCGGGAGAAAAGCCGACCGCCAGTTCTGCGTGGCGACGATCGGGTAGCCGCCGGGACACATGGCAATGAACCCCGGCAGGTTCTGATTCTCGGAGCCAAGGCCATAAGTAATCCACGCGCCCATGCTGGGCCTCGGCAGCCGGCTGTCGCCGCAGTTCATGAGCATCAGCGACGGTTCATGATTCGGAACATCCGCGTGCATGGAGCGGATGACGGCGATGTCGTCGATCGACTCGGCGGTACGTGCGAAAAGCTCACTGACTTCGATGCCGCTGCGACCGTAGCGCTTGAACTTGTACGGCGAACGCAGGGCTGCGCCCGTCTTGCGTTCGGTGCGCAGATTGGTTCGCGGCAACGGCTTGCCGTGGTACTTATCCAGGAGGGGCTTGGGATCGAAAGTATCGACATGCGATGGGCCGCCGTTCATGAACAGGTGCACGACCTGCTTGGCCTTTGCCGGGAAGTGCGGCTTCTTGTGTGCCAGGGGGTTCAAGTCGGTGGACGCGGCTTGGGCGGCCGAACCCAGCAATCCTTCGCCGGCAAGAAGTCCGGTCAAACCGAGCATGCCGAACCCCATACCGCTGCGGCGCAGCAGTTGCCGGCGCGTGAGCAAGAGGTCTTCGATCTTTGGGTCGTTTTGCGACATCGGCTGGCAGTCTTAAAGGCGGGTTTGTGGAAGCGGGGCCGGCGAGGGTTTCTGGCTGCCGCAGGAGTGCGGTTACGTCATGCCTTCATGCTGAACGCTTTCGTGCCTCCTGTCAAGGCACCCGTTCGCCGATTGCGCTTCTCGTACGATTCCCATCCGGATAGCCATTGGGCACGTCTCTACGGCCTCTCTTTGATTCTCTCTCTGCTCGCCTCTCGGGCGAAGTATTAGGGCACGAATAGGACGCAAATAGGACGCAAATAGGACGCATCCGCACGCTCACGACTGCCACCAGGGTGTCGTCGACTCGGTCATCGAATAGCACCTTGATCCCCACAATGTGATAAGCTTCGACTTCGTCAAGATCCGAGCATGGCCCGTCGGCGCCGGTGAGAATCAGGCGTCGCCGCTCCCAGGACGGGCCGGTTTCATTCGCGCAACAAAATCGCCCTGGATAACCCGAGCGCGAGGAGGCAGGAACCGCGCCCAAATGCCATGCTCAGCAGTAGAACTGCTATGCCCTAGGTTGTTGTGCCTGGGTTAACCCAGGGCTGACTGAAACGACGGATCACCAGGAGGAGCGGCAGGTGAGGACGCCGACGATCTCGATAGCTCGATTCTAGATCCAGCCAAGCACGACAGGAAGGGCGGTCAATGAAGTTTGTCCCACCAAAATCGACCCGGTAACAGGATAAATGCCGGCGCTGGGACAGTTTCCCCCCGATTTATAGATTTGGTGGCACGCGTAAGGATTGCGAACGCCCTGTAGCACAAGCTGTCAGCTTGTGCTACCGCCGAGCCAGCAAATGACTCTACGCGTTCGCAGCATGGCATCTGATCCTACCTTGCTACAAACGAGGGGGGCGCGCTTAGCCAGCGCGTGCAGGTTGCCTGCGGATGAGCTTGGAAGCGAGCGAAGAAAGTCGTCCCTGCCCGTAGCAGCACGGGCAGGGACGCCGCTTTCGTTTCGATTAATACCGACGGCCACCGCCGCCGCCACCGCCGTATCCACCACGGCCGCCACCGCCGCCACCACCGCCACCGCCACGGCCGCCGCCAAAGCCGCCACGGCCGCCGCCTTCCGGCCGCGGCCGAGCTTCGTTGACGGTCAAGCTTCGGCCGTCAACTTCCTGGCCGTTCAATGCTGCAATGGCCGCCTGCGCCTCAGCGTCGCTGCCCATCTCTACAAAACCGAATCCTTTCGATCTTCCCGTGTCCCGGTCCATAATGACCTGAGCGGACTGCACGGTGCCGTGCGGCTCGAACATCTGTGCGAGCGTGCTGTCGGTCACCCCATACGTCAGATTGCCGACGTATAACTTCTTGCCCATGTGGGCCTCCTAAAAAAAATGTGCATCACGACTCGAACGAGGCGCGATACTTCTGGAAACGCTTTCCTATGTATTTGTGGGACGGGGGAGAGGCAGATGGGAGGATGACCTAGGGAACATCACGGCCACGGTCTCGGTCCACGAGGCCCAACTTAACCCAAATTGTAGCTGATTTTTGGCCGATGAACAGACTAAATTTGATTACTCGAAAGATTCACACGCTGACGGTCGGCGAGTCTAACGCGCCGATTTCGTCGACTGGCCGCCCCATGCGCCGCAGCCAGCGCTGGTGGGCTGCCAGGGCTGAGAAGAAGCCCTCATGATGTCATAATGCGTACATGAAGAACACGGTATCGCGCCAGATTTACACCGAGCGCATCAATCGCGTTATCGACCACATTGCCGCGCATCTGGAAGAACCGCTGCCTCTGGCCCGGCTGGCGCGGTTGGCACATTTTTCACCATTTCATTTTCACCGCATTTTCACGATTCTCGTCGGCGAATCGGTCCACGCCTTTACCCGACGGCTCCGGTTGGAAAAAGCCGTGCTGGCGATGAAGTACGCTCCGCGCACGACGCTTACCGACATCGCGCTGCGCTGTGGTTTCGCCTCGTCGTCCGATTTCTCGCGGGCATTCAAGCAGGCGTACGGTTTCAGTCCACGCCAGTTCACGCCCGAGCGATTCGTCAAAGAAAGCAAGAATTGGCAAGACCTTTTGGCGAACACCGGATATGGTTTTGGAAAGCTTCCCGATCCCAAGAATCCGGACCGGTTCCGGGTTCGACTGGTGGAGCGACCCGCCCAGCGCGTGGCCTACGTGCGCGTGATTGGCACCCATGCGCCCGAACGGCTGTTGGCGGGCTTCGAACGATTGATGGCATGGGGCAAACAAAACGACCTCGTGCCCCAGGCGGAGCTAATCGGCATGTCGCAGGATGACCCGAACATCACGCCCCAGCGGAAATACCGCTACGATTTTTGCCTGGTATTGCCGCCCGGATTCAAACCGGCCGGCGACATCAACGTGAAGAATGTGCCGGGCAGCCGGTTCGGAGCGCTTCGCTGTAAGGGCGACATCCACAAATTGGATCGGGCCTGGAATTATCTGTTTCGCACCTGGCTTCCCGGCAGCGGCCACGAGCCAACGCTGGAGCCGGCGATGGAAGTGTACCGAGGGCATCCTGCGGAACTTGGCTGGTCGGTGTACGACATCGATTGCATGGTTCCGGTAAAGCCGCTCGGCGTTCGCTAACTGGCATTCCCTGGGTAGCCGTCCGCACCGGGCGGCGGGTAACGAAGATTGGAAAGGAGAAAGTATGCACGCGTTCTGGACATTCATTCTCACATGCATCCTCGCGGCAGGGCTCTCGACGAGTTGTTATGCAGCGGCAAACGAAAGGGACTTGAACGAGGACAAGGAGCAGGCGCCCAAGACCGACGGCACCTGGCAACTTGTTGAGGCAGAGCTGGGGGGACAGAAATTACCGGAAGAAATTACCAAAAGCATCACACTCACGCTCAAGGGAGACCAGTACACGGTGGTCACCGGCGAAGGCAAGGATGAAGGAACGGTGCGTGCATCGAAGGACAAGAAGCCGGAAGAAATCGATGTCATCGGCAAGAAGGGCCCGAACAAGGGTAAGACCTTCCTGGCAATACGTGAACTCGACGGGGACACGCTGAGAATTTGCTACGATTTGTCGGGCAAAGAACGGCCGAAGGAATTCAAAACCAAGGCAGGCACACAGCAGTTTCTCGCGGTCTACCGCAAGCAGAAACCGTAAGAGAAGGTCCTGAATCGTCGCACAGGTTGGCTGCCTCCCACACATGGCAGCCAACCTGTGCCGCAGGAATTCTATCAAGACGCCGGCCGGCGCCGGGCTCAATCCTTCAGCTCGAGGTACTCCGCCGGCACAACGCGGACGACTTCCTCGATACTCGTCTCGCCCTGGGCAACCTTCAACAGGGCCGAGTGGCGGACTTCGATAAGGCCTTCATCGATGCCCTTGCGGCGAATCGTCAGCGTGGGGGCCTTGTCCTCGATGAGCTTGCGAATGTCGGGAGTAACCTTCAACACCTCGAAGACGCCGGTGCGGCCGCTGTAGCCTGTCATGTGGCATTCGCTGCAGCCCTTCGGTCCGAACAGGCATTCTCCCTGACCGGGTTCCAACCATTGCTGCACTTCTTCGAAGGTGTGCGGCGCGAAACTGTGATCGTAGGCCATCTTGCACTTCGGGCATAACGTGCGAATCAGCCGCTGCGCGACCACACCCAAAAGCGAGCTGGAAAGAAAATGGGGATGCACACCCAGGCGCAGCATGCTCTGGATGGCGCCGGCGGCGATCGGAGCGTGCAGCGTCGCCAGCACCAGGTGGCCGCTGTTGGCTGCATGGACGGCCGTTTCCGCCGTCTCGGCGTCGCGGATTTCACCGATCATGATTACGTCGGGGGCTTGCCGCAGGACGTTGCGCAAAAGGTCGGCAAAGCCTATGTCCAGTTTCGGCTGGACCTGGGACTGGCGGACGCCCTTGATGGCGTACTCGATCGGGTCTTCGATGGTGTTGATCTTGCGTGCCCCGTTGTTCAAGTAGCGGAGGCCCGCATAGAGGGTGGTAGTCTTGCCGGAGCCGGAAAGCCCGGTCACCAGGATCAGGCCGCTCGGGCTGTTGAGCAACGTCAGCAGGTTGTTGTGGTCCCGGCGGCGCAGCCCTAGCTCCTCGATGGAGAGGAGGCGATTATCGCTGTCGAGGAACCGGAGCGTCATGTCCTCCCCATAGAGGGTGGGCATGGAGTTGATGCGTAGATCGAGGCGGTGCCCGGACTGGCGCGTAAAGATCCAGCGGCCATCCATCGGCCGGCGCCGTTCGGTGACGTCCATGCCGGCCACGGCTTTGATGTGCCCCAGGCAGCGCCTTCCCATTTCCGAGGGAAGGAAACTGATCGGCCGCAAGATGCCGAGGTGACGGGCCGCCACCGCCACGTGGTCCTCGTTCGACAGGAAGAACAAGTCGCTGACAAACAGTTTGGCGGAATGCTCGATCAGCTGAGCAACCGCATCCTCGGGGACGCGGTCGGTGACGTTGATGCTCATGCCGTCTGCGGGTGTGGCTGGCTTCATGATTGCCCTCCCAAGGCGAGAGCGCGTGCCGCGCGCTCATCCGCCGCCAAGTGCAGGATCAGCGTCATGCGCAATAGCTGCAGCACTTGCGTGACCATGGGAGGAACGGAATGCAAGATCAACCTTCCCCCGCTGTTGAGGAATTTTTTGTGTCTGCCCATGAGCCAGCTTACGCCGCTGGAGTCGATGTACTCGGTCTTCTCCAGGTTCAGGAGCACCGTGCGATCGTAACAGTCGCTGCCAAGCAAGATCTCCAGCGGATCGTGACCCGGCTGAATGTTTTGCTGGCTGATGTTTCCTTCACATTGAATCTGGATGACACCATCGTCGGTCGAAATCAAACTGAGTTGCATGGACGGCTACCCTCCCAAGGGATAGTCCCCCATCAGCGAGTCGGTAATTACCAGGCGAGCCCGGAAGGGCTGGCTCGCGGAGTGGGTACTGCGAATCGTGAAGTAGCATACCCGGAAGTCGGGCCAAGTGCTAAGAAAAACTGATAAAACTCGCAAAATGCTCTCGGCTTTCCCTGACGATACTATGACATTTGCGGGAGGCGGCCCCGCTCCGGCACAGTGGCCGCGAATCGTCTCGCGCTCGCGTGCTGCCTGCGAATGCGAACACCAAGCACCGCCTAACGATTGACTCGTTTGTGATGCTCCGTCACTATCGGGAAATCATCCGTGCGGAAGGGGGTCGCGGGCAAGCCCGCCTTGTTCCACAAATTGACGACGGGGTAGTTCGCCCATCCGAAGCGAACCGCCACGGGTTGTTCCACCTTGGGACTCCAGACGATCACGTGGTCGCCGTGGATGTCGGCGTCGGCCTTTACGAACTTTCGATCCGCGCCTGCGATGGTAAACCCGGTCAGGGCGCCTTCCTTAGCGACCAGCCCGCCGCCCAGGTGTTGGAAACTGAGGATGGCTTTGCTGCCTTCGACGTGCAAACTTTCATAGACCGGCCCGGAATATTCAATCTTTTCTCCGTGAGCCAGGGCACGTGCGGCCAGGGCCAACCGGCTGCCCACCGGTTCTTTCCAACGTGGGTGGATATCGCCTTCACTGCCGACGTCGGTGATCACGGCCTGGGCCACGTTGGGGAGAACCTGCGTCGTGTGGAGTTGGGCTTCGCGCAGCTCGGCCCAGTCGCTTTCCCCAGGCTCGGGCAGGATCTTCGTGAAGGGAGCCAACTGCACGATCAAGAACGGAAAATCCCCTTGCTGCCAGTCGGTCCGCCAGTTCTTGATCATGGTCGGCAGGAGGGTCCGATATTCATGCGCCCGGCCGGCGTTGGATTCCCCCTGGTACCAGATGGCCCCGCGAATCGCATAGGGAATCAGGGAGGCGATCATACCGTTGTAAAGCGTGGACGCGCCCCAGGCATTGCGTGCCGGATTGGCCGGCGGACCGGCTGGCGAGGGCAAATCGTGCTTGGTCGCGTCAATCTGGCTTATCTCCTGCCTGTATTTCGTGAGGTCAGCGATGTACTTGTCGATCGACTGTGGATAGTCTCCCAGGGCCCGGATCTGCTGTTCTGCCAGATACTTCAAGCTCGATTCCGCTTCCAGGGCAGGCAGGCTGGTCCATGACTCGGCAGGTGTGCCGCCCCAGGAAGTGTGGATCAAACCGACGGGAACATGGCGTGCATGCTGCAAATCTCTGCCAAAAAAGTAAGCGACTGCCGAGAAACTCGCCGCGGTGTCGGGGCCACAGATTTGCCACTTCCCTTGGACGCGATGCTGTGGAGCGGAGGCCGGAGTCTTGGGAACCGTGAAAAGACGGATCATCGGATTCTTGGACTCGGCGATCACTTTTTCCGGCTCCGCACTGGACCGTAACTGGAACTCCATGTTCGATTGCCCGCTGCAGACCCAGACTTCGCCGACCAGCACATTCTTGAAATGGATCGTGTTCGACCCGGCAATCGTCATTTCGAAGGGGCCGCCGGCTTTCAATTCTTCAAGGTGCACCAGCCATTTGCCGTCTTTCGCTGTCGCTGACACTTCCTGACCTTGAAAGCGGATTGTTACTTTCTCACCATCGTCCGCCGTGCCCCAGATAGGCACTTTCATGCCTTCCTGCAGCACCATGCTCTCCGAGATCAACGCGTGCGGCTTCACTGCCGCGAAGCTGCGCTGGCCCTGGAGACAGATGTTCAAAGCCAAGAGAAAACAGACGGATAGCGTCTTCTGGCGCATGGGGGTCACTCCGGTTGGACGGTCGCTGTGGCGAGCGGCGAGCTCAAGGTGAACTATTTGTGATCACGCAGTACTCGCCAGCATATTCGGCTTCCTTCAATGGGGCAAGGATTTTGCTAGCTGCCACTCCGCGGAAGAGCAGTTTGGTTGGAAAACCACCACATGCGGTTCGGAATTCAGGGCACTGCTATCTTTGCAGCTGAAACGGGCCCTCATTTCCTCGATCTCCTATCGATTCGAGTTGATAAATACGGAAAGATGGCAAGAATAAGTAGAATAGGAAAGAATTTATGGGATTCATTTCATGGCCAGCGTCACGCTTCTGCCGCGTCGGGAAGAGATACGTAGCCCGGAGATCATACGCCAGGTGAACGTGCTCCGGCGACCGGACAATGTCACGAACTGGTTTTATCTGGCGCGCGAGTATCTCTTTGTAGCGTCCGTGATCGGGCTGACGATTGCGTTTTACCACTATCGCGCGACCTGGGGCATACCCGCGGCCTGGAACATTCTAGTGACGCTGGCGGCGATCGTGCTGATTGGCGCGGGCCAACATCGACTGACGACGCTTGGCCACGAAGCCAGCCATTACATGCTCTTTCGCCATCGGCTATTGAACGAGTTGACTTCCGATCTGCTCTGCATGTTTCCCGTCTGGAGCACGACGCATCACTATCGCATTCAGCACCTCGCCCACCATCAATTCCCCAACGATCCCGAGCGTGATCCGGACGTGACACAGATGGAAGCAAGCGGGCACAGGTTCCGCTTCCCGATGAGTCCTCGCGAATTCGTCTGGAGATGCGTCGTCAAACAGGCCCTGTGGCTGCCTAGCCTGGTCCGCTATATCCGCATGCGAGCGCGCTATGCCGCGACGGGCGGCGGGAGCGGTCCCTACGAATCCAAGGGGCCTCGTACCAAGCTGCTGGTCCTTGTCGGCCTGCTCTACATCGCGACCGTTGCCGGCGTCCTGACCTGGCTGGTGCATGTCGAGAATACGACGCTATTGATCTGGCTGCCGCCCGCATTGCTGGCCGCCATTGGCACGTTTTATGTACTGGTCCCGGAGCGGTTGTATCGTCACACCGCCTTGAAGCCGGACGTGCCGCCGCGCTGGCAGACACTCTTGCGGATGACTTACTTGACCGCACTCTTCACCGGCTTGGCCTGGCTCAGCGTTTGGACGGGCGAGCCGTGGGGGCTCTACTATGTGCTCCTCTGGATCGTCCCGCTGGCCACGGCTTTTGCCTTCTTCATGCTCATGCGGCAAGTCGTTCAGCACGGCAACGCCGGCCGAGATCGCTTCGGTAACACGCGCATCTTCGAGGTGGGCCGGCTGATCCGCTTCGCGGTCTTTCCGCTCGGCATGGATTATCATTTACCCCACCACCTCTTTCCCATGGTGCCGCACTACCGCCTGCCGGCATTGCATGCGCTACTCATGGAAACCGACGAGTACCGCGAGCATGCCTGCATGGTCGAAGGCTACTTCTGGCACCGCAGACCACCCGCTCATGCCACCGTGCTGGAACTCATGGCCAAGGATTGATCCCTCCTCGACACAATAGCGATGACCGCCGACGATAGTCGTAGAGTGCGTCAAGCGTACTCGCGCCGACGCACCGCCCCCTGACTGGTGCGTCGGCGCGAGTACGCTTGACGCACCCTACTGACTGCTAGCGATGACGCTGGACGATAGGCTAGAATAATCTTCCAGACAATTGGATGCCACCGGTCGATCCCAATTCAGGATTCCAAGAAGCAGGAAGAGACGACGATGCGCTGCAAAGTCAGGCTGTTTTGCGTGGTTGGCCTTCTCGTTTTGTCACTCTCCTCGATGCTCTTTGCCGGTGAACCTGAAGAGTCTCTGTGGGCCGCCGCACGACAGGGTGATGTCAAGGCCATCGAGTCCTTGCTCGCGAAAGGGGTAGATGTCAACGCCAAGACCCACTACGGTGCAACCGCCCTGTGGTTCGCTGCATACAAGAGTCGGCTCGACGCCGTCAAGTTCCTGATTGCTCATAAGGCAGACCTGAACGCCGCGGACTCCGTGTGGGGCGGGACGCCACTCGGACTCGCGGTTGAAGAGGACAACGCTGCTATCGTAAAGGTCCTTCTGGAAGCCGGCGCGACGAACGCGGACGCCGCACTTCTGGCCGCGCTCAATTCGGGCAGCAGCGAAGTGGTTCGGACCCTGCTCGAAAAGGGCAGGATCAAGACCGAATTGCTGTCGGCCGCATTGGTCGTTACTCCGCCCAAGCGCTCGGAAATCGTCGAGCTGTTGAAAAAGGGCGGCGCCAAACCAGCAGGCTCCGTGGACTTCGGTTATCAAGGGCAATCCCTGACGCCCTTCACGGGCGTTTTCGAGAGTCCGAATGGTCTGCGCTACAACATCGCCGTCAAGGACGGCCTGCTGGTCGGCAGGTCGGACAACGGCGGCGTTCTCCTCTTACAGGGAACTGGGACCGGCGAATTCCAGCCGCTGACGCGCACCACCAAGATCATTTTCGAACGCAAGGGAGGGCGGATAACCGGATTTGTTCTGCGTGAAGGCAAAACCGACCTGATCTTCGAGCGGACGGTCACTCGTCAGGCCTCTTCTCCTAAACTGCCGCAGCCGGCGGAAGAAACGGGGACTGTTCTTCATGCGAAAAACTGGCCGTCCTTTCGTGGCGATCACGGATCCGGAGTCGCCGACGGACAGTTTCCGCCGACCTCGTGGGATGTCGAGAAGGGACGCAACATCCGCTGGAAGACGCCTATCCCCGGGCTGGCGCATTCCAGCCCCATCGTCTGGGGCGATCGGGTATTCGTGACCACGGCAGTGAGCGGCGCCGACAAAACGGAATTCAAGCCTGGGCTCTATGGCGCCGGCACCTCCGCCGCGGACGTGACCAAGCACTCCTGGCGACTCTACTGCCTGGATAAGCAAAGCGGCAAAATCCTCTGGGATCGGACTGCTCATGAAGGCGTGCCCAAGATCAAGCGGCACATCAAATCGAGCCACGCCAATCCCACGCCCGCCAGCGACGGCAAGCACGTGGTAGCCTATTTCGCCTCCGAGGGTCTCTTTTGCTACGACCTGGACGGCAAGCTGCACTGGAAGCAAGACCTTGGCCTCATCGACGTCGGCGCCTTCAACGATCCCGATCTGCAATGGGGGGTCGCCAGTTCGCCGATCCTTTATAAGAACCTGGTTATCATCCAGTGCGATCGGCACAAAGATTCCTTCATCGCTGCCTTCGATCTCGATAACGGCAAACCGGCGTGGCGCACGCCGCGCGACGAGATTCCCTCCTGGGCCACGCCTACCGTCTGCGAAGACGCGGCGCGCCCGGAACTGATCGTGAACGGCACCAAGCATATCTGCGGTTACGACCCGCAAACCGGGCGCGAGCTATGGCGCTTAGCTGGCAACTCGGAGATCACCGTGCCGGTGCCGGTTGTCGGCTCCGGCCTGATCTTTGTAACGAGCGGCTACCGCCCCATCCAACCGATCTACGCGATCTGGCCCGGCGCGACGGGCGACATCACATTGAAAGAGGGCGCCGATTCGAACGAACGCATCGCCTGGAGCAAACAGCGCGGCGGCCCGTACATGCCGTCGGCCATTGTCTACCAGGGGTATTACTACACCTGCTCGAACAGCGGCATGCTGAACTGTTATGAAGCCCGCACCGGCAAACAGGTCTACCGTCAACGCCTGGGCGGCACCGGCGGCACGAGCGCTTCGCCGGTGGCGGCAGACGGCAAACTCTATTTCACAAGCGAAGACGGCGACATCAGGGTGGTGAAGGCTGGACCGAATTTCGAGATGTTAGCCGTCAACAAGATGGGCGATTTTTGCATGGCGACGCCGGCGATTGCGGACGGCATGATTTTTGTCCGTTCGCAGCATTACCTGTCTGGAATTGGGAGGACGGCGGCGGCAAAATAGACCGCAGATAAGTCAGAGGGTCCTGGCGGTGATCATTCCATGGATGCCCTATTTTCGCGGCCTTCCCAAGAACCGAACTCATCAATCCCAAGCTCCATGAACGCGAAAGCCTGTAGGCCTGCTTTGTCCGGTCGGGGTTGCCGTCTATACGCCATTGGCGTATAGTGAGCGTGAGCCTCAGGGGAACCCGGACCTAGAGAGCGGGAGAAGGCGGTCTTGTTGCATGAGGTTTATCGAAACGCCTGTCTTCACTCGCGAGGTCACTGAGCTGCTGGACGACGAGCAGTACCAATCCTTGCAATTGGCGCTGGTGCTGCGACCAAGACTAGGCGCGACGATCCCTCGCAGCGGAGGCCTTCGCAAGTTGCGTTGGTCGCTACCGGGGGTTGGGAAGCGGGGAAGCATCCGGGTGATCTACTTTTGGGATGAGCCCAGCGAAACGCTGTTCATGCTGTACGCATACAGAAAGAATGCTCAGGAAGACCTGACTGTCCACCAGCTCCGGGTTCTCGCCGGTTGGGTTCGGGAGGAGTTCGGATGAGAAAGAGAGACTTCGACAACTTGGTTCGTAGTATCAAGCAGGCCGGCCGCATTAAACGCGGCGAAACGAAGCCGTGCCGCGTGACGGAATTTGCCGCGGTAGACGTCAAGGCGATCCGCCAGCAGCTCCACAAGTCGCAGTCGGAGTTTGCCCGAATGATTGGGGTAAGTGTGGCGACCTTGCAAAATTGGGAACAAGGCCGGCGGCGACCCGAGGGTCCGGCCCGCGCCTTGTTGAAAGTGGCGGCGGCAAACCCGGAGGCGGTCTCGGCCGCGCTAGCTCTTCATCGATAACCAGCCGCGACGCCTGGAGGGCTGGGCGGACATTGGCGATCAAACTGTCTGGCGCGCGGCCTTGGAATGGTTGTCGGCGTGATCGCTCAGGCTCTGGCCTGGCTACGCCTGGGAATGATGGCTGTCGCCCGGCAGCGTCGTGGGCGGAAATGGGCACATGCAAGTCTTACAAGGAGGGAGTTGGCAGCAGTGCGTCGACTGGATCGGGCGGGTATACTGTGCGGGAGGATGAACGAAGCCGGCCCCCCCGCACCCTGTGAACAACTACTTCGCCTTACCCACTTGCTCTCTCAGCTTCTTCGTCGCCTTTTCCAACTGGTCCAACGCGCGCTTGCGGGATTCGGCATTGCCTGTTTGGCGCAACAGCCTGAGAGCGGCTTCGACCTGGAGGGCCGGGTCGGGGGGGACAGCCGTGATGAAGCTGGCCTGTAATGTTGCGGCGACGGCGTCGCTAATGCGAGAATTCTGCAAGTTAATATCGGAAGTTATGTACCCTTCGTACAGAGTTCTGGCCTGGCCTACCGCTGCTTGTTCTTTGAGGCCGTGAATTTCGGCTTCCAAGGTCTGAATCTTCTCCAGGGTGACTCGCAAGTTGACCTTGAGCAGTTCGTTTTCCTTGCGCAGAGCGTCCAGCTCGGTCGGCGGTTTACCCTGGGGGGCGGACTGGCCTCCGCCGGCGCTGCAGACGAGGCTGCCCACGCCGAGGACCAATATTGCCACCACGGACGTGACAACCGCTTTCAATTTTGCCATGAACATGACTTTGAGCACTCCCTTCGAGAGAATAGCGGCGGGAGTTGTGAACTCACCCGCCGCAACCAAGATCGCTGTTTGAACAGTCGACGAAAGTAGAGACTGGGGTACTGCGGCCGACGCGGATTGTGCCAGAGCCGCCGCCAGCGCTCCGCCGGAGAGAACGACCCCGCGCCGCGTCAGTCTCTCCGCCAGAAGGCGTCGTCCGCGCGCCAAGCGGCTGGACAAGGTTCCTTCGGCTAAGCCAAGCTGGCGGGCAACTTCTCTGCGCGGCCGGAGTTCCAGGTCGCAGAGGATGACTGGGAGCCGATATTTCTCGGCAAGACGGTTCAGCTCCTGGTCTAGGAGCGGTTGCCAGTCGTGCGGCTCAGTGGTCGCGACTTCCGGGTGAGGCATATTCGGAACCTGCCGTTCCTTCTGCTGGCGACGCATCGATCTGACCCGGGCCTCCAGTGCACTTCGGAAGGCGACGGTATAGAGCCAGGAGGCGATCGCCTGCCGATTGACCACCGAGCTGGCCTTTTGGACCAGGACCAGGAAGGTCGCCTGGAACGCATCTTCGGTATCGTGGGTATTCCGAAGGATGCGCCGGCACACGCCAAACACCATCGGCCCATGCCTGCGCACCAGGGCCGAAAACGCCAGCTCGTCGCGCTCGACAATAAAGCTCTTCAGCAACTGACCATCCGTCAACCCGACCAGTTGCGAAGACTGCCAAAGGTGGTCCAGGGCCTTGCGAAGACCGTTTTTCATAGTCACTCCTACCCTATATGAGGGGACAGGGTGTGTGGCGCGTCCATGATTTTAGAGGATGTACGAGCTGTGAACCCAGGGCGGCAGCTCCAAACGACAATGCGCTAGCTTGACGAACACCCGCCCGGCCTATAGGACCTCAGCGGTCGCTCGGGTCCAAGAGAGAGGTTGGTTTGCACTACAAACAATGACACCAAAAAGTTTCACACAAGATGAGGAATCGTCATGGTTGAGTACGTGAAACAGATTCTCACGGGCCAATTCGAGGCGGCGCTTTGCATGTTAAACAAATGCGTCGAGATGTGTCCCCAGGAGCATTGGGAGGCGAAAATCGCCAATAATACGTTTCGGCAAGTTGCCTATCACACGCTCTTCTTTGTGGATGCCTATTTATCGCCCAGTGAGGAAGCGTTCGAGCTGCGCGATCTTCATTGCCGCGGCGGCGACGAACGATTGCCGGCTTCAAGCCCTGGCTTGAGCAAAGACGAAACGCTCGCCTACCTTGCGATCTGCCGGCAGAAGATGCTGGAGAGGCTTGCTTTTGAAACAGCCGAATCGCTGCAAGGTCCGTCGCGGTTTCCCAGGAGACCAGCCTCACGCGGCGAATTGCACATCTACAACATCCGGCACGTGCAGCATCATACGGGTCAATTGAGCGCCTACTTGCGCAGACTTGGGGAAGCCTTCCGGGATTTCAAGGTCCTGCCGTGGGTGGGGACAGGCTGGCGCTGACAGCTCATCGCTTTGTGTCAGGCGCCCGCGCGTTTGAGGCGAGCGCGCAACACAAAACGTTCTCTACTTGATCGCCTCCATCCAAATATTGCGGAATTGGACAGGGGCCCCGTGATCCTGCAGCATGAGCGGACCGGGCGTGGCGGGGTCGCCACCGCGGCCGGCGGTCGTGTTATCGACCTTGACCTCGGTGTTGTCGTGCACCTTCACGCCGTTCCAGTAAACCGTCATGCGCACCGGCTCGGTTTTCTTGCCATCCTCGAATTTCGGTGAGTGGAATTCAATGTCATAGCTCTGCCAAACCGTGGGCGCCTTGCCGGCGTTGACGGACGGCACTTCCACGCCATAGATCGCCCCGCAATCGCCCAGGGCGAACGCATCAAACTTTCTCTAGGTTTCGTGCCCCAGCCAAGGTTTCCTCGAGAAAACCCGTGTCCAAGGCAGCCGCCTTGCGTTTCCGTGCGATGCTCGTTTTGGCCGGATTCCG
>Ga0116225_1000100_pt1 | contig 69302 bp, 59 predicted proteins | sample Sb_taG_8_FD_88968 | JGI IMG/M metagenome (GOLD analysis project Ga0116225, IMG submission 88968) | Peat soil microbial communities from Weissenstadt, Germany - Sb_50d_c_BC metaG | ecosystem: Environmental > Terrestrial > Soil > Wetlands > Peat | place: Germany: Weissenstadt | collected 2010-09-21 | reverse complement strand
TCGAAATTGTAAGCGCTGAATTGCTGCTCTTCAGGGAAGCGAACCTGGCGATAACTCAGATCGCGCGACCAGCGCACATCGAATACGTTGTCCACTCCTTGAAGATACGCGGCGATGCGATCGAGTCCGTAGGTAAGTTCTACGGAGACGGGTTGAAGATCGAAGCCACCGGTTTGCTGGAAGTAGGTGAATTGGGTGATTTCCAAACCATCAAGTAATACTTGCCATCCGATTCCCCAGGCGCCGAGTGTGGGAGATTCCCAGTTATCTTCCTCGAAGCGGACATCGTGTTCTTTAAGATTGATGCCGACGGCTTGGAGACTTTGCAGATATACGTCCTGAATGTCGGTGGGCGTTGGTTTAAGTATCACTTGAAGCTGATGATGTTTGAAGAGGCGGTTAGGATTTTCGCCGTAGCGGCCGTCGGCGGGGCGGCGGCTGGGTTGAACATAAACGACGCGATAGGGCTCGGGCCCAAGGACGCGGAGAAAAGTTTCCGGATGCATCGTTCCGGCGCCGACTTCGACGTCGTAGGGTTGCTGGAGGATGCAGCCCTTGTCGGTCCAGAATTTTTCGAGCTTGAAGACGAGATCCTGGAACGTGAGGCCTTGAGGTTTTGCTGCTGCCGCCTTGTGTGCCAGCTTCGCGATCTTTGCGGTCAATTCGTCGGCTCCCAGAGTTCGCGTGCTTTGAGGCGCTTTTCGCCGTGCCATTCGATCCAATCGAGTAGATGCGAAGTGAGCTCGTGAACCGCGAGGCCCGGCAGCTTTTCTTGCATCAATTGATCGAGCTTTTCGTTCAATATTCTGCGCGCAAGGGCAATCGTTTCCTTCGGCATCATGCGCGCGCCTGCGGGCTTGCATTTCGCGCAGGCGATGCCTTCAAGAGATGGGGCGACGTAGCCGGCTTCTTCTGTGATGCTGCGGCCGCAGATGCCGCAAGTATCGAGCGACGGAAGCCAGCCCGCTAGCTTTAGCGTCCAGAGGCAGAAATATGCTAGAGGTACTGCAGGCTTAATGGATTGCTTGATGGCTTTGGAGACGAGCAAGAGCAAGCGGAATGGAGCATCGAGAGGCTCGCGCTCGGGCAAAACCATTTCGGAGATTTCGCTGAAGAGAGCGAAGGCTACTCCGGCGTCGTAATCGCGAAAGGCGTCCATGAAGGATTCGATTAATTCGCTTTGATTGATGCGGACGAGGTCGCGCGTTTCGCGCTCGAAATACCAGATGCGAATATGACTGAGGCGTTCGAGCGTGGAGCCGAAGCGGCTCTTGGGGCGGCGCGCGCCTTTGGCTACACCGCGCAGGCGGCCCGCGCCGCGGCTGAAGAAACTCACGATGCGGTCGGCTTCGCCGAGTGCATAGCTTTGAAGAATGATGGCCTCAGATTCGTGGAGTGGCATTAGCTGTCGGCGCGCCGACCGGCATTCTGTTTTCGACGGGCGCGAAAAGCTCACGCGATACTTTATGGTGAAGACAGCGCGTGAACTGGAACAAAAATTTTTATCACAGGCGTGAGCGGGGCGCAAATGATAATCGAGATCGCGTGGGGATTTTGAGTGCGGAGTTGCGCGAGGCTGGCGGCAAGTTATAGATGATTGAAATTTGGTCCGCGTGGGCTAGAGTAGTCGCTTTGCGTGAGCCGAGTATTTGAAAGCATCGCTTGAAAATTGGCAGCGGAGGATGTTGGCGCGATTTTGCGCCGCATGGCTACGATTAGAGTTTGCGTTACGCCGCCGGGCGCAGCAAGCCGCGCCCCTACGAATGCAAGTTCGTTGCGTACGACTGGGTTAACACGAGGGATGGGCTGCGGTTTCAATTTGCGCGGTGTTTGAGGTTATTGAATGACTGAAGCTAGACGCGTGGACGTTGTGGGCGTGGGATTGAATGCTACCGATACGATTATTCGGTTGCCACGGTTTCCGGAGTTTGATTCGAAGATGGAATTGATTTCGCACGATGTGCGGGCCGGGGGGCAGGTGGCTTCGGCTATGGTGGCTTGCCGGCGTTGGGGATTGAGTGCGAGGTACATTGGGAAAATCGGGGAGGATTGGGCTGGGGAATTTCAGCGGCGCGAATTGGAGAGCGACGACGTGGAGAGCCATCTGTTCCCCGTGGCCGGGTGCGAAAGCCAGCGGGCTTATATTCTCGTGGACGAGGCTTCGGGGGGCGGGACGATTTTGTGGAAGAGAGACGCGCGACTGGAGATCCGACCTGAGGAGTTGCAGAAGGAGTGGATTACTTCGGCTTCAGCGCTTTTGGTGGATGCGCACGATACGGCGGCTGCGACGCAGGCGGCGCAGTGGGCGCGCGAGGCTGGGATTCCGGTGATTGTGGATGTGGACAATCGATATTCTGGAGTTCAAGTGTTACTTGAACACATGGATTTTGTGATTGGGTCGCGCGACTTCCCTGCGCGATTGACGGGCGAGAAGGATCTCTTGAAGTCGTTGCCCATGATTCATGAGGAGTTCAAGTGCCGCTTGACGGGCGCGACGCTGGGGAAAGACGGCGTGATCGCTTGGGATGGCGCGAGATTTCTTTACGCGCGGGCATTTGATGTGCGGGCGATCGATACGACTGGGGCGGGTGATATTTTCCATGCCGCGTTCGTATATGGGGTGGTGAAGGGTTGGCCTTGCGAGAGGCTGCTGGAATTTAGTTGCGCGGCGGCGGGATTGGCTTGCACGGCGATTGGGGCGCGGGCTGGGATCGCGCCTCTTGTGACGATTGAGCATCTGATGAGGACAGGGGCGAAGCATGACGCGATTTACGAACCGGGAGACCTAGGGCGGGTGGCTCGGGCGGTTTAAGAAGACGCAGATCCCTCGCTGCGCTCGGGATGGCAGACGTGTTTTTCCGGCGAAGACCATAGAGTGAAAATCCCATGATTCCGCTGAAAAATTTGAATACGCGGACGACTGTGCCGCTGGTCACGTTTTTTCTGATTGGCGCGAACGTGCTGGTGTTTTTGTATCAGCTTACTTTGGGTCCACATGCCGCCGAGCAGTTCATCATGACTTACGGCGAGGTGCCGCGGAATTTGCAGTTGGCGTTGAGTGGCGGGAAGGTGGCGCTGAGCGATGCTTTGTTGCCGTTTTTTACGTCGATGTTTTTACATGGCGGGTGGCTGCACATTATCGGGAATATGTGGTTCCTGTGGATTTTTGGACCGGACGTGGAGGAGCAGCTGGGGCATTTTTGGTATTTGGGTTTTTATTTGATTTGCGGGATTGGATCGGGAGCGGCGCAGGCGGCGTTTAGTTGGGGATCGCGCGTGCCGGCGATTGGGGCTAGCGGCGCGATTTCGGGAGTTTTGGGGGCTTACATTTTGTTTTTTCCATCGAGCCGGATTTTGACTTTGGTGCCGCTTTTTATTATTTGGTTCACTGCGCGATTGCCGGCTTGGGTTTTTATTGCGCTGTGGTTTGTGGTGCAATTTTTGAGTGGAGTGAATTCGTTGGGGTCTGCGGCGGCTGCGGCTGGGGGTGTGGCTTGGTGGGCGCATGTGGGGGGATTTTTGTTGGGGATTTTATTGGCTTTGCCGAAGAGGCCGCGGCGACCGAATTATTATTATGCGGAGGGGTAAACGCTGAATCCCGACGTGCGGTCAAGGCAATAGGGCGTGGATTTGATCTCGAATCTCGTCGCGGTATAGCACCTCGACGCACGCAACCCGACCGCTGACAACGTCGAGGATGATTATCCCTTGGTTTGTAGTGAGTTCAACATCGGAATGACCTGCCCCGTACGACGTCTTGGGCCGAGGCTCCGTGTAGAAGGTACCGCAAAAATCATCGCCGCACCGGCATCGGTCTACGATTCGCAGCGTTGGGACTTGAGCCGCTAACTCACTTCTTCCGTGCGCGAGCATTAACGTTTCAAGTTCGCGCGCAAATTCAGGCATGACCTGGGAAAGAAGCGGCGGCAGTGCATCGGTAGGCATCAGCGTTATTTGGAAACGGATGTTCCCAGCCAGTCGCCTACCTGTTTTGTTCCCATTTTGCCGCCTAGGTCTGGCGTGGTTATTCCTTCTTTGATTGCTGCTTGGACTGCGTGTTCTATCGCGCGGGCTTCGGCCGGCCAATCTATGTGATCGAGCATCATCGCGGCGCTTAGGATTGCGCCCATGGGATTGGCGATGTTTTGACCGGCGATCGTTGGGGCGGAGCCGTGGACCGGCTCGAACAGCGAGACTTGGCCTGGGTGAATATTTCCTGACGGAGCTACGCCGAGGCCGCCGATTGCGCCTGCGCCTACGTCGCTGGCGATATCGCCGAAGAGATTGCAGGTGACGATGACTTCGAATTGCGTGGGGTCGCGGATGATTTGCATTAGGAGATTATCGATGTATTGGTGGCTGGAATTGATTTCGGGATATTCGCCGCGCATTTTTTTGAAGAGGCGCTGCCAGATGTCGTGGCCGTAGGTGAGGGCGTTCGATTTGTCGCTCATGCAGAGGCGCGTGAGGCCGTTGCGGCGGGCGTATTCGAAGGCGTGGCGGAGAATGCGCTCGACGCCTTTGTAGGTGTTGACGTCTTCCTGGATGGCGATTTCGTCGGGGGTGTTTTTCTTGAAGATGCCGCCTACGCCGGCGTAGAGGCCTTCGGTGTTTTCGCGGAAGACGATGAAGTGGATATCTTTTTCGGTGCGGTCACGCAGGGGCGTGAGGCGATCATCGAGGAGATAGCAAGGGCGCGCGTTGACGTAGAGATCGAGCTTGAAGCGCAGGCCGAGGAGAATGTCGGCGGCGTGTTGATTGGTGGGGACGCGCGGATCGCCGAGCGCGCCGAAGAGGATTGCGTCGAAATTGCGGCGAAACATTTCGGGAGCGTCGGCGGGGAGCGTGGTGCCGTCGCGGAGGTAGCGATCGGCGCCCCAGTCGAAATTGGTGAGGGCTAGGTTCTTGCCCGACTTGGAGACGGCGGCGTTGAGTACTTTGATGGCTTCGGCGATCACTTCGGGGCCGATGCCGTCGCCGGGGATTACGGCGATGCGTTTGGATGGCGAGTCGGTGGTCATGAAAACCGAGCCACGTTAGCACAAGCGGGGTGGGGGGTTGCAAATCGAACGGGCCTAACGACGTTCGCAGTCCGCCTAGGCGGACGCCTCAACGGGTTCGTGATGAGGATTGCGAGTACAGAAAAAGTCAAAGACGCCGGCAGGCTGCCGGTGCTACGGACGGAGACTTAGAATCGGGCTAGATCGGTTCGGGCGGAATGCCGCGTTCCCCTAGGGCTCGCTCGGTTACGTACACGCCCATCAACACCAACGCGCCGCCGATCAGGAGATGCGTTGTGAAGTGTTCGCCTAGCAGTAGGACGCTTAGGATGGGGACGAAGACTGGCTCTACGTACGTTGTGGCGGCCAGACGCGAGGCTTCCATGTGGCGCAGGGCCCAGTAGTAGATCAGGTAGGAGATCACCGAACTGCAGATGGACATGAAGCAGAGGCCCAGCCAGCCTGTCCAGCCTACGCTGTGCCAATCGAGGCGCAGGCCTTCGCGGATGGCCAGCGGCAGCAGGACAATTCCGGCTACTAGGAAATTGAAGAAGTTTAGCGTTACGGTGTCGTATTTGTGTTCTACGCGCTTTGCCATGATTACGAAGATGGAATAGCCGAGGACGCTTTGGAGCGTGATGAGATCGCCCTTTAGTGTTTGCGAGCCGACGGCGGTGAAGCCATTTTCGGCGGCTAGCACCACAGCACCTACGAAGCAGAGAGAGATGCCGATGGCTTTGCGGCGAGAAATAGTTTCGAGGCCTACGAGCCGCGCGAGGATCAGCACGATTACCGGGGCTATGGCGATGATGATGGAGGAATGTCCGGCGGTGGTGAAATTCAAGCCGTAGGTAAAACCCCCTTGATTCATGACTACGCCGATGATGCCGAGGATGATAAAGAGCGGCCCATCGCTGCGATCGAAGGGCGTTTTGCGCGGGGTGCTGACGTAGATAAGCGTCATTACGATCGAGGCTAGGACCAGACGGAAACTGACTAGAGTCAGAACTGGGAAGTGGCGGAGAGCGATTTTGCCTATTATGAAATTAATCGTCCAGATGAAGAGCATCAGGGAAACTAGGGAGAAGAGGACGGCGGGACGGGGGCGAGGAATGTCGGTCATCTGCGTCGTCGGTGGTGGTCGTTTAGATCCTTTGCTGCGCTCAGGATGACAACGTTTTCTTCAGCGCCGCGGTTAGCAAAATCTACGACAACACCTCCCTCTTCTTGGTTAGCGACTCGATGCGATCTAAACGCGGCTGATAGCCGATGCCGGGAGCTTCCAGCACCTTGATCGTGCCGTGGGGCGTTACTTCCACTTCGGGCGTGATTATGTCTTCGGCCCAGTATCGCCTGCTCGCGGAGACGTCGCCGGGGAGCACGAAATTCGAGAGCGTGGAAAGTGCGATATTTTGCGCGCGGCCGATTCCGGATTCGAGCATGCCGCCGCACCAGACCGGAATTCGATTCTCGAGGCACAGATCGTGGATGCGTTTCGCGGAAGTGTAGCCTCCGACGCGGCCCATCTTGATATTGATAATGCGGCAGGCGCCGAGCGAAATGGCGGTGCGGGCGTCATGGTAGGAATGAATGCTCTCATCGAGGCAGATCGGAGTTTCCACCTGCTTCTGCAGCTCCGCGTGATCGTAGATGTCGTCCCAGCCTAGCGGTTGTTCGATCATGATGAGATAGAAACGGTCGAGCTGTTTTAGATGCGCGGCGTCGCGCAGGGTATAGGCCGAATTTGCATCCACCATCAGGCGAATGCGCGGCCAGCGCTCGCGCAAGGCGGCGACGGGTTCGATATCCCATCCCGGCTGGATTTTGATTTTGATGCGTTGATAGCCGGCGGCCAGTTCCTTCTCGACTTTGGCGAGAAGCGTTTCGATATTTGGCTGGATGCCGATGGAGACGCCGCAAGGAATTTCATCGCGCGTGCCGTCGAGAAGACGCCAGAGAGGGATTTTGCGCGATTTGGCTTCCGCGTCCCAGGCGGCAGATTCGACTGCCGCTTTGGCCATGTTGTGCCCGCGAATGGGGGCGAGGAAATCGTAGATCTCCGCCGCGGAAGTGTAATTGTGCTCGCGGAGATTTGGCCAGATGTGCTCGCGGATAATGTGCCAGGCGGTTTCGACGGTTTCGTAGGAATAGAAGGGATCTTCGCCGGCTACACATTCGCCCCAGCCGATGGCGCCGTTGGCCGATTCAACTTCGATGAGCAAAATGCGACGTAGATCGGAGAGACCGAAGCTGGTTTGGAATGGGGCTATCAGCGGGAGATGGATTTCGCGGAGAGTCAGTTTTTTTAGGAGCATAGGAGCATTCGTAGCGCCGAGCGAATGCGCGCCATTATTTATGTTGCTCCGCTGGCGGGAAGATTTCGGAGGCGATCACAGATTGCGGTTGAAGGATGTAGTCGGTTGATGTTTTCACCGACTCTATGGCGGTAGCTGCGTAGCCCTTCGCGAATAGGGATTCGAATTGCTCTCGGACCGTGGATTGAATTCGCTCGGCTGCGGCGCGATTGCTCGTGCGCAGCTCCGCGATGTTGGATGGAATCGAGATGCGTGCGGCTTGTGAGTACGCATTTACTTTTTGCGACGCGGGCGCGCCGCCGACTACGCGATTCACGTGCGGGGAATCTAGCCACCACTCGGCCACCAGGCGATCTGTGGGCATGCCCATATGAAGAGGGCTATCGGTGACGCCGTAGCAATTGGGGATCAGGCGGCGAATGATTGCGCCCAGGCGCATTAGATTGAAGCGGGCGTTTTTCAGCTCGAGCGGATCGAACGTCCATTCGACGAGATGAATGTTACGCGAGAGGGCGTCCTGGCGCTGGAAGAGTTTTAGGGAGCGGCCTACACCGCGATCGCGATAGGGCTCGAGAACCGCGGTCATGTGCGAATGAAGCGACGGGCGGCCTTCGTGAATTCCAGCCAAAGCTAGCGTGAAGCCGACCATTTCGCGGCCTGCGAAAGCGCCTAGAATTTGTCCGCCAGTTTCTTGGGCGACCACGAAGATCGCCGTCGGGACGAGAATGCCCGTGCCCCAGGTGACTTGCTCGAGGCGGAGGCAGTCTTCGTATTCGGCGAGCGAGCGGCAGTGGCGGACTTCGATGTCCGCGGCGGCTAGCGCTGCGCCTTCGATGCGTTCCATAGCTCTTCCATTGTCTCGCGCGGCGTATCGGCAAGCGGCGCGCCACGCTGTTGGGCTTCCTGTTCCATCCATTGGAAGCGAGCGGTGAATTTTCGATTCGCTTTTTTGAGCGTGATTTCGGGATCGAGGCCGGCGAAGCGCGCGAGATTCGCGGCGGTGAAGAGCAGGTCGCCGATTTCTTCGGCTATGGCTGGACTGCTTGCTCCGCGGTTGGACTTGGCTTTGGCTTGATTTTGTTCGCCGGATGCCGGCGGGGACGCCGGCGCTACTTGCCGAACTTCGCTGATTTCTTCTTCTAATTTTTCCAATACTTCTTCGAGTTGGTTCCAGTCGAAGCCGATATTGGCGGCCCGGCGTGTCAGCTGGTGGGCTTCCATCAGGGCTGGTAACGCGCGCGGGACGGCGCCCAGGATTGATTCCGGCTTTTGTTCGCGCTTCCCTTCCCCGGATTCGCTGCGGCGCTCTTCGGCTTTCAGCTTCTCCCAATTCTTGAGCACTTGCGCGGAGGTCTTGGCTTTCACGTCTCCGAAAACATGCGGATGGCGGCGAACCATTTTCGTGTGGATAGCTTCGATGACGTCGCAGATGTCGAATTGGCCGGATTCCGAGGCGATCAGAGCGTGAAATATAATTTGAAGTAGGAGGTCGCCGAGTTCGGAAGCGAATTTGCGCTGATCGCCCGAATCCATCGCGTCGAGAACTTCGTGCGTCTCCTCGAGCAAGAATGTTCGCAGCGACGCGTGGGTCTGCTCGCGGTCCCAGGGGCAGCCGCCGGGCGCACGGAGCCGGGCTTGCAAGGCGAGGAGGTCTTCGAACAGAACGCCCGGGGCGCGCCGTTTGCGGGGCGCGCGACGGCGGGAACTATTCTTTGCCGATGGCTTCTTTTCGGATTTGCGACGTGGCTTTCGTGAGGACAAGGTGAGTAGCGGCGCTCCTGATTGAACGGACAATTTACGGCACGCGGCGAAAAATGACAAGAATTGAGGATGGTTGTTTGCGGCGGCGATTTAGTCGGGCAACTTGAAGGCCACCACCGCGTCGCCCGAGGCGATAACTACGTACTGCTTTTGATCCAGCGAAAAACTCATCGGCCCGGCGATGATCGGCGCGCCGGTCTGAAAATGCCACAAATCTTTGCCGGTGCGTGCGTCGAATGCGATCAGGTAGCCCTCCATGTCTCCCGCAAAGACCAAGCCGCCCGCCGTCGAGAGCGCGCCCGACCACGGCGCCGAAACATACTTAAATTCCCATTTGATCTCGCCGGTCGCCGGGTCCAGAGCGCGCAGAGCTCCCCATGGCTTATTTTCAACTGGTTTGTAATAGACGCTGCCGAGATAGGGATGGCCGGGATGGAAGGGTTGCGGCAACGCGGTGAAAATGTCGCACTGTTCGCGAGTCACAACATAGAGAAGTCCCGTCTGGGGGCTGAATGTCGGTGACATCCAGTTTGTGGCGCCTGCCGCTGCGGGACACACCACCGTGCCCTCTTTTGATGGAGTCGCCGCGGGCAAGAGACGCGGGCGTCCATCGGGCCCGACCTCATTGGCCCAGTTGATGTGCGCAAACGGCTTCGCCAGCAGAAATTTCCCGTCGGTACGATCGAGCAGGTAGAAGAACCCGTTGCGGTTGGCATGCGCCAGTAGCTTTCGAGGCTTCCCATCGATATTTAAATCCAGAAGGACGGGCACTTCGGTCGCATCCCAATCATGCGCATCCGCGGGAGTGAATTGAAAATGCCAGCGGAGTTTGCCGGTGTCCGCGTCGAGAGCGACCACGCAATTGCTGTATAGATTGTCGCCTTTGCGCACGGAAGGATCGTCGGAGGGAGAGGGATTGCCGGTGGTCCAGTAAATCAGATTGAGGTCCGGATCGTAGCTGCCGGTAATCCACGCAGGTGCGCCGCCCCTCTTCCATGAGTCTCCAGCCCAGGTCTCATTCCCTGCCTCGCCCGTACCCGGCACGGTGTAGAAGCGCCACGCACGCTTTCCGGAGTTCGTGTCGTAGGCGTCAACGAAGCCGCGGATTCCGTATTCGCCGCCGGAGATTCCCACGATTACTTTGTCCTTAACGACCAGCGGCGCGAGCGTGAACGAGTGTCCGAGCCGGTAATCTGCGGCTTCCACGTCCCAAAGCACGCTGCCGGTTTTGGCATCGAGAGCAACCACATGGGCATCGAGAGTGGCGAGAAACAGCTTGTCGCCGAGCGCTGCGAATCCGCGATTGACTCTGCCGCAGCAGGCAATGACCCGGGAAGGAAGCGAGCGATCGTAGCGCCAGATCACGCGGCCCGTGCGGGCGTCCACGGCATAGCCATGGTCGTCGGGAGAAGTAAAGTACATCACGCCGTCGATGACCAGAGGCGTCGCTTCAAATTTTCCTGCGACTTCGGATTGGAATACCCAGGCCGGCGCCAGCCGCGATACGTTGGCGGTGTTGATCTGCTGCAATTCGCTGTAGCGTCTTCCGGAATAATCGCCGGAGTATGTGAGCCAGTTCTGCGGTGAACGCGTCGCGTGATCGAGTTGCTCGCTCGAAACTTGTGCGCGGGAAGTGCGCACGAGCGCGCAGACTAAGATCAGCGCGAAGAGAATAGAACGCATTTTCATTTTTGCGCTACCTCTCCTCGCAGACCGTCGAGATAAGCCACCAGATCTCTCAGTTGAGCATCGTCTAGAATGTCGTCGCCGAATGCGGGCATGAGCGTCTTCTGTTCGTAGGTGACTTTTTGCAGGTCGTTCTTTAGATAGAGCCGCAAATTCTCCGCCTGATCCATGAATTGAATCGAAAAGGAATCCTCATTGCGAAGCACGCCGGTGATCGATTGGCCGTCACGCGTGACTACTGTGACCGTCTGGTAGTCGAGCGGCCATTCCATGCCCGGCTGCATCAGGCCGGCAGCCAGGGCTCGATTGGGGTCACGGATTTTGGCGGCGAGGTATTCGGGAGAGCGCGCGCTTCCGACGCGGGATAGATCCGGCCCGATCCGTCCACCTTTGCCGCGCACCATGTGGCAAAGCGCGCAGTTGGCATCACCGAAGAAGAGTTTTTCGCCGGTCTTTGGGTCGCCGGGAGCTTTCTTAAGCTTCGCGGGAGCCACGCTGCGCAGATAAGCGATAATTTCCCAGGTTTCGGCGTCCGAGATATCATTTGCGGGCATCAGCGTTCCCGAAACGCCTTGCGTAATCGTCCGGAAGAGTTCGGCGTCGCTGCCTCCGTGATTCCATACGCCACGAGTCAAATCGGGCCCGCGGCTGCCTCCCTGTGCATGCAGGCCGTGACAGAGTGCGCAGTTAATCCGAAATTGAGAGGCGCCTTCCTGTGCCGCTTTCGCGTTTCCGGCCAGCGGGTTTTTGGTCTCTTGCGCGGCGGCGCTTCGAGCGATGGATAGGATCAAAATGATCGTGAGCGCCAGAGTGAAGGGGCCCATGAAGTCAAGAAGCCGTATGATTTTCGACCGGCGGCGGAGGTTGCGCTCTCTCATGTCGGGCCTTTGAATCGGTTCGATATCTGGAATTTTCGAATTCGGCCTCTGGGTTAGGCATCCTACGCTTCCTCTCGTTCCGAACACAATGGATTTGCCATACGAACGCGGCGATCCAAATCCGGCCCGCGGACCGCGCCGCACCAGCGTTGACTTGAATCGCGGCGCAACCTAAAATTCGCGCCATGACTGAATCGCAGTCGCTGGCCGGGCGCAACGTCTCGCACTACCGCATTCTGGAAAAATTGGGCGGCGGGGGGATGGGCGTTGTCTATAAGGCCGAAGATACTCGGCTGCACCGCTCTGTGGCGCTGAAATTCCTTCCTGAAGATTTGGCGCGGGATCAGCAGGCACTCGAACGCTTCCGGCGCGAAGCGCAGGCTGCGTCGGCGCTCAATCATCCAAACATCTGCACGATTTACGACGTGGGCGAAGAAGACGGTCGCGCGTTCATCGCGATGGAATATCTCGAAGGCCTGACGCTGAAGCACCGCATCGAATCGAGCGCGCTGCCGCTGACGCAAATTTTGGACCTGGGAATCCAGATTGCTGATGCGCTCGACGCGGCGCACGCCCAAGGAATTATTCATCGCGACGTAAAACCCGCAAATATTTTCATCACCAAGCGCGGGCAGGCCAAGATTCTCGATTTCGGTCTGGCGAAGCTGAGCCACGTGCATCGCGGTGCGATTACGGATGCGGACGCAACGGCCGGCGCGATCGAGCATGTTCTGACCAGCCCGGGCGCGGCGGTGGGGACGATTGCCTACATGTCTCCGGAGCAAGTGCGCGGCGAGGAGCTGGACGCGCGGACGGATGTGTTCAGCTTCGGCGTGGTGCTGTATGAAATGGCCACGGGGCGGCAGGCGTTTTCGGGCAAAACTTCGGGGGTGGTGTTCGACGCAATTCTGCATAGCGATCCCGAGTCGCCGCTGGGACTGAAGCCGGATTTGCCGGCGAAGCTTGGAGAAATCATCTCGACCGCGATGGAGAAGGACGCGACGCTGCGGTATCAGACGGCGGCGGAGCTGGAAGCCAGCCTGAAGCGGCTGAAGCGCGAGAGCGGCTCAGGACACGCGGCAACCGGCTCGGCGGCGAGAAACGCGGGCGATTCGGGCTCGTCGGCAGCCGCCCTGAGCGCATCGAGTCAATCAAACGCCGAATGGAGATTGTCTCCAAGTCCAACGGCCTTGAGGAAGAGTAAGTGGCCGAGCTTGCTCGCCATGGGCGTGGTCGCAGCAATAGCGCTCGCTGCGGCGTCGTTTTACGCCGGCATGTCTGACGCGCGGCGCCAAACCGGATCGTCGGCGGTTGAATACCATCAGCTAACGTTTCGCCGCGGCACGATGCGGTCCGCGCGGTTCGCCCGTGACGGGCAGACAATTATTTACAGCGCAGCATGGGAAGGAAATCCGTACGAGATTTTCACCACGAGCCCAGACAGTCCGCAATCTCGCCCCCTAGGAATTCCTCAATCCGAGATTCTCTCGGTCTCTTCTCTGGGTGAGCTGGCCGTCATGCTGCACAGCCACCCGATTGCCGGATTTATTTCAAGTGGAACGTTGGCGCGAGTCCCGATGACCGGCGGTGCGCCGCGCGAGGTTGCCGAGGATGTGCAGTGGGCCGATTGGTCGCCGGACGGCGCCGAACTAGCGGTGATCCGCCAAGTGCAAGGGCGATTTCAGATGGAGTATCCGATCGGCAAAGTGTTGTACCAAGCCGACGGATGGGTGGGCAATCTGCGCGTGTCGCCGAATGGTGATCGCGTAGCGTTTGTGGATCATCCCACGGTCGGAGACGATCGCGGACAAGTGATGGTTTTGGACCGTAGCGGCAAGCGGCAAACTCTCGGGCAGCTCTGGGGCAGCGCAATGGGATTGGTGTGGTCTCCCGACGGCTCCGAAATCCTATTCACGGGTGCGCCCACCGGTTTTGCGCGATCGCTTTATGCCATTGATTTGTCCGGGAACCAACGACTGCTGGCGCGCGTGCCTGGAATGCTTTACCTCCATGACGTGGCACGCGACGGGCGCATGTTATTAGGCCGGGATACACCGCGTTCGGGACTTGACTTCGTGACGGAGAAGCAGCGGGAGCGCGATTTATCGTGGTTCGATAATTCGAATCTAGCGGACATGCTCCCCGACGGCAGCGAGATCTTATTTACTGAGACGGGTGAAGGAGGCGGAAAGACGTACGGCGTTTATTTGCGGAAGACAGATGGTTCGCCGGCGGTGCGCTTGGGAGAAGGCACGGCGCTTGCATTGTCGCCGTCCGGGAATCTGGCCGCTTCGACGCATTTGGGGGACCAGCAGCCTTTGGTATTGCTTCCGACCGGGGCCGGGGAGCCTCAAACTCTTGCTGCCGCAGGAATCACGTATGCCACGGCGCTTTGGCTCGCCGACGGAAAGCGCTTGGCATTCGTGGGGAATGAAGTGAATCACGGCGAGCGCTTGTACATACAGGAGCTTCCGGGCGGAAAGCCACGAGCGATTTCGCCTGAGGGCGTGGATTGGCTGGAGATTGCCATTTCACCCGACCAACGCTATGTCGCCGATATCGGACCGGATGACAAAGGATATCTCTACCCTGTGGACGGCGGCGAGCCGAAGCGAATCCCGGGAGTCGAAGAGGGCGATAAAATCATTTCATTCTCGCCGGATGGTAGCGCAGTTTTTGCGTACAAATACCGCGATCTGCCTGCACAGATTTATCGGGTCGAAATTGCCAGCGGCAAGAGAACGCTATGGAAACAACTCACGCCGAGCGATTCGTCCGGGATTGATCACATTGCGCCAGTAGTTATGTCGCGCGATGGAAAGACCTTCGTTTACGGGTTTGCACGCTACCTCTCCGATCTGTATCTCGTCTCGGGCCTGAAGTAAGCGAGCGTCAGGCACAGGTGCTTGACCTCCCTGCTGGCGCTGTCTGCTTTGCCTCGCGTCTTTCAGCGGTGCAAGCTTGTCCCCTCACTCGGCCGGGTGCTACACTTTTTCGAGACCAATCATCGAGATTGCGGCGGACTCCTGGAGATGCATCTTGGCCGATCCCAAACATGAAGAAACATTCAAGGTAATTGACCGGCGGCCGTTTACGGCTGAGGGCGAATTGCGCAAGGACGTTGTGGAAGCCGAAGAGCGGCGCGAAACGGAAGTCGCGGAAAAGATTGCGGCTTCGAAAGATGCGGCGGCGAAGTCGGATGCGGCGCGGCAGATTGCGGCGGGGGGTGCGGGCGATGCTTCCGTGGTCGCGCCCACGGAGAGCGCCGACGCGCCCGCTTCTTCGCGCAGCTTTCAGATGTTGATTGATTTTCTGGCGCGCAATGCGGCGGCGATGCTTGGCGGGATGAGTGATCCGCGAACCGGGCAGCCGTTTTTGGATATTGAGGGCGCGCGCGAGATGATTGATATGCTGGACGTGTTGCGCGAGAAGACTCGCGGGAATTTGGCTGCTGAAGACGACCAGTTGCTGCTTGAGGTGATTGGCAGCCTGAAGCTTTCGTTCATGGAGATTTCGAAGGCCGCGGCCGCCGCGATGGCGGAAAAGGCGCGGGGTAAGGCGAAGTAGTTTTACGTTCGGGATGGACGCGAAAAGTGGCCCGGCTAAAGCGCGGGCCCTACGGGTCATTCGCGATTTGCGGCCTGCGATCAGAATTAAGGATTAGCTGGTTTTTTCCTTCGGAGTTTTCCACTGCTTCCACTGCGATTGACTGTCCTCGGTTCCGGAACTTCGATGGGCGTGCCGACGCTTGCGTGCCCCTGCGCAGTTTGCCATTCGAGCGATCCTCACGATAAACGCACGCGCCCTTCCCTGCTGGCGCAATTCGGCGGGCACAGCATTGTGATCGATACCACGCCGGATTTTCGCTTCCAGGCGTTGCGCGCAGGGCTTACACGGCTTGATGCCGTCCTCTTCACCCACGGACACGCCGATCACATCATGGGCCTCGACGATATTCGCCCATTCAATCTGAAGCAGGGTGGCGCGGTGCCGATTTATGCGTCGGCGGAGACGCTGGCGGTGCTGAAGCGCGTGTTTGCTTACATCTTTGACGATGTGGCCACCGAGAGCACTCTACCGGGTGTCGAGTTACATGCGATTGCCGGCGAATTTTCGCTTTTTGGCGCGAAGATCATTCCGGTTCCTGCGCGGCACGGACCGAATCCGGTTCTCGGATTTCGCATCGGCGATGCGGCTTACCTGACCGACTTCAGCACGGTTCCGGAATCGTCGAAGAAATTGCTGGCGGGCCTTGATCATCTAGTGCTCGACGCGCTGCGTTATACGCCGCACCCGATGCACTCGAATGTGGAGCAATCGCTGAAGCTGGTGGAAGAATTGCAGCCGCGGCAGGCATGGTTCACGCATATTTGCCACGATTTGGCGCATGAAGAGACGAACGCGAAGCTGCCCGCAAACGTGCGACTTTCCTACGACGGATTAGTGCTGGAGTCGAAAATCCCATGACGCTCGCGGTGCTGCATTTGCCGGCGGAATGGCAGGCGCGCTTCGGCGCTGACGAATTCGGCTCGGCCGTTACGATTGGGAATTTCGACGGCGTGCATTTAGGCCATCGGGAAATATTGCGCCGCCTGGTCGAGAAAGCGCGGCGAGAAAAATTGCGGGCAACAGTGGTGACCTTCAATCCGCATCCGCTGCGGATTTTGCGTCCGAATGATGCTCCAGCATTGTTAGCGACTCTCGATCAGCGCCTGGCTATGCTCGAAAGCTGCGGGCTTGATGCGACACTGGTGTTGCCATTTGATGCGGAACTGGCGCGCCTGAGCGCGCGGGAATTCGTTGAACAAATCATATTGGGGACGCTGCGAACCAGAGCGATTCTCGTCGGCAACAATTTCCGGTTCGGGCATCGTGGGGCTGGAGATGTCGCGCTCCTCCGGCAATTTGGCGAGGAGTTTGGCTTCGAGGTCGAGTGCATCGACCCAGTGGTGCGCCGCGGAGAAGTGGTATCGAGTACGGCCATCCGGCGCGCCGTCAGCGAAGGCAGATTGATCGACGCGGGGCGTTTCCTGGGCCGTCCCTATTCACTGGCGGGAGAAGTTCAGCCCGGGACCGGCCAGGGTCGGCGGTTCGTGGTGCCGACTCTCAATTTGCGTACGGCGCAGGAATTGCTGCCGAAGACGGGAGTTTACGCGACGGAAGTTTCGGTGAACGGGCGCAAATACCGGGCGGCGACAAACGTCGGCATGAGACCTACGTTTGATGGGAAGGGACCAACCGTCGAGAGCTTTCTATTCGATTTTGACGAGCAGATTGTGTCGGGGCCGCTGGAAGTCAGCTTCTGGGCGCGATTGCGGGATGAGATGAAGTTTTCGGGGCCAGAGGCATTGCGGGCGCAGATTGAGATTGATGCCGGGCGGGCTAGGCGATTTTTTCGATTGCTCGATCGAGTTGGGTTGCGGCGGCAAACGGCGTAAGGCAAGAACAGGGGCCGATCACCGGGAGGGTCTGGAGACCCTCCCCTACTTTTTGCAGTCGGCGCAGTAGCCGCCTATTTCGGTGCGGGATACAGTGATTTCGATTCCCGTGTCTTTCGAGATTTGACGCTTTAGATCTTCGTAGAGTTCACTTTCCACTTCTCTTACTTTTCCGCAGCGCAGACAGGCTACGTGAATGTGATCGCGCGGGCCGTGGCTCTCATAGAAATGGCGATCGCCGCGGAGATGCAGCAGGTCGAGCTCGTCGATCAGGCCGTGGCGCTTGAGCAGGTCAATCGTGCGGTAGACGGTTACACGTGTGATGTTGGGATCGATCTTCTGGGCGCGATCCAGAATTTCGCCCGCGTCCAAATGGCGGCGGGCAGTTTCCATCACCTGCACAAGAACGCGCCGCTGCCGCGTCAGTCGAATGCGGCGCGCGGCGAGTTGCCGGGTCAAATGGCCGGGCGGCTCATTAGCATTGATTCTTTCTCCGGTAGAAACGCGGTGTGCTGATGCGCTCATCGCAGTGTTTCGCCTGCGCGCTTTCGCCGCTCGATGCTGGGCGAGCGATCAGTGGTGCGGAACGAATCGCGCTACGTCATTGTACATAACGATGGCGAAGATAACCAAGAGGAAGACGACGCCCACCTGGACGATCCGCTCTTTCACCGCCAGGCTGAGATCGCGTCGAAGACCGCCTTCGATTGCCAGGAGGAGAATATGGCCTCCGTCGAGAATCGGGATGGGCAAAAGATTGAGCACCCCGAGATTCACGCTAATGATGGCCAACCAGGTGACGAAGTCGACGGGTCCGCGCCGTGCCGCCTGACCCGACTCGTGCGTGATGCCCACGACGCTTTGCAATTGCTTGATCGAAACGCGGCCGGTGATCAGCTCTTTCACCACGTTCACCACTTCCACCATCATGGAAAGAGTTGCAGTGCCGCCGGCCCGGATCGCTTTCAGTGTGCCAATCGGCCGATACACCACCGGATCGGTGCGCGAAGCGCCGATCATATAATCCGGCTGGCCCAGTTCGGGCTGGCCGCGAACGGTCGGCACATCAAACTGCTTCTCCTCGCCATTGCGCTGAACGACGACATGCACAGCGGCGCCATGCGACGCTTGCACCAACGCCTGGAGCTGCGGCCACGTGACAATCTTCCGTCCATCGATAGACACGACGCGATCGTCGGCGCGTATCCCAGCGCGGTCCGCCGGCATGCCGGCTGCAACTTCGCTAATGACCGGTTGCAACAGCGGATCGCCGAGAGTCTTCTCCACGTCGGGCCCGTTCGCAATCTTCACCGACAACGGAAGTTGCTGCCCGCCGCGTTCCACTTCCAAATTCACAGCCGAACCCGCGGGAGCTTGAGAAATATACGTATAAGCCTGCTCCCACGTCGGGTTCTCGATCGTGGCGAGTTTGGCTACTCGGTCGCCGGGCTTCAGGCCTGCCAATTCGGCATTCGATTGCGCAGGAATGGCGGCTATTGTGACGGGCTGCGTCATGAAAACCGGGATCGGAACGCCCAGGATCAAGAAAATGCCGGTGGCCACGACCAGAGCCAGTACGAAATTCATGAACGGCCCGGCGCAATAAATCAGCACGCGCTGCCAGCGCGGCCGCGAGAGAAATTCGTCAGGGGCGCCGGTGCGATCCTCGACGGGATTGTCTCCGGCGAGGCGTACGTAACCGCCCAGCGGCAACGCACTAATCCGATAATCCGTCCCGTTGCGCTTCCAGCCCCAGAGCCGCGTGCCGTAGCCGAGCGAGAACACCACCACGCCAACGCCGAATATTTTTGCGGCCACGAAATGACCCCATTCGTGGACCAGCACCACCACGCCAAGCACTACCGCGACCGCTGCAAGAGAGAGGAGCAAACTGTTCATGAGCTCTAATTTTTCCTTCGTGCGATTTCCTGGCGCGCCAAGCGCCGGGCTTCCGAGTCGGCTTCGAGGACGTCCTCGATGCTATGCAGCGCCCGGCCCGGCATTTTTTCCAACACTCTTTCTATTACGGCTGCGATGCCGGTAAAGTTCAGCTTGCGCTCGAGAAACGCGGCCACAGCCTCTTCATCGGCGGCGTTCAGCGCGCATGGTGCGGGGCCGCCCTTCCGCGCAGCTTCCCTGGCCAACTGCAGACAGGGGAATTTCTTATCCGGAACCGGCTCGAATTCGAGCTTCTTCAACTGCGACCAATCGAGCGCGCATCCATTGGATGCGACCCGTAAGGGATAGGTTAGCGCATATTGGATGGGCATGCGCATGTCAGTTGGTCCGAGCTGTGCCAAAATCGAACCGTCCACATATTCGACCATCGAGTGAATCGTGGATTGCGGGTGAATGATCACCTCGATGCGCTCGAGATCCAGCCCGAAAAGCCAGCGTGCTTCGATGACCTCGAAGCCCTTGTTCATCATGGTGGCCGAATCGATGGTGATGCGCTGCCCCATCTTCCAATTTGGATGCGCGAGCGCCTGCTTGGGCGTCACTTTCTTGAGCTGCGCGAGCGGCGTCTTGCGGAATGGCCCGCCTGACGCGGTGAGAACGAGGCGCTTCACTTCCCCGCGTTCACCGGCACGGAGGCACTGGTGAATGGCGTTGTGCTCGCTATCGACCGGGAGGACTGCGACGTTGTTCTTTTTCGCCGCGGCCATCACCAGTTCGCCTGCAGCGACGAGGACTTCCTTGTTGGCGAGTGCCAGTGTTTTCCCGGCGAGCACGGCCTTATACGTAGCCGGGAGACCGACGACGCCGACGGCCGCGGAGACAACGATTTCGGCGTCGGGATGCGTCGCGACTCGCTCGATTCCTTCGGAGCCGTAGAGAATCTCGGGAAGTGGCGAGACTTTGGCGGCGCGCAGCCGATCTGCAAGCTCTTTGGCACCGGCTTGCGTCGCGACAGAAATGAGCTTCGGACGATGCTTCGCGGCTTGCACGGCGGCGAGTTCAACATTGCCACCAGCGGCCATCGAGACTACTTCGAAATCTCCGGCCAACGATTCCACCACGCTGAAGCATTGACGCCCGATGGAGCCAGTCGATCCGAGTATGGCGATTTTTCGAGTCATTTGCGAACGCTGCGGTTTATCGGCGCGATGCTAGAAACGAAACCCGCTTTGCATCCAGACGATGCCCCACCAAACCACCGGCGCGGCGAGGATTAAGCTGTCAATGCGGTCGAGCATGCCGCCATGGCCGGGAAGCAGGCCGCTTGAATCTTTCATTCCCGCGCCTCGCTTATAAGCTGATTCTAGCAGGTCTCCCAGTTGGCCCGCGATATTCGCGAGACCTGCAATGATAAGCATCGTCAGCCCATCGGCGTGTACCCAGCGGGCGAAAAATGTCGCCACGACGAGAGACGCTGCGACATTCGCCGCCGCGCCTTCCCATGTCTTCTTCGGGCTGAGCGCCGGAGCCATGCGCGAGTGCCCGAATGTTCTTCCGATGAAGTACGCCAGCATGTCGCCCGCCCAAACCAGGACCAGCGTGAACAGCAAGAACAAACGGCCCGTTTCCGCCGTCTCCAAAATGCGGATGAGATAGCTAAACGGCAGCGCGATGAATGCCAGCGCCGCAGAACTCATCGCCAGCGAAGGCAAAATTTCGGCCACCGCCTGTCGGCTGAACACGCCAATCATCGCCGCGCCGAACACGAAAACGATGGCCACGAACTCGATCGAAGAAAATGCCCCCGCTGCATGCTTGATTAGATCGGCCTCGGAGCCGATCGCGTTGCGCACTTCCATGCCTTTCATCCATTGCGCGTAGACCAGGCCGACGGTGCAGAGCATCGTCCAGCGGCGGTAAGCGCGCAGACCCATCCGGTCGCCCAGCGCGAAAAATTCATGGATCGCCAGAAGTAAAACGATGGTGCCTGCCGCTGCCACCGCCAGCGGAGGCCCCCACCAGATGAGCGCGACCACAATCGGAATCAGGACTGCAGCGGTGAGTATGCGGCGTAGCATGGGGCGTCAGGCGTGCCGCGCCGCGGCGCGTTGGCCGGAGCCGCTCGCGCCGGATGAGCCCAGGCCGCCGTAGCGGCGTTCGCGTTTCTGATAGTCGAGGAGCGCTTCGAAGAGCCGGGCCCGGCTGAAATCGGGCCAGAGCGTCTCGGTCACGTAGATTTCGGCATAGGCGATCTGCCAGAGCAGAAAATTGCTGACGCGCATTTCCCCGCTGGTGCGGATGAGCAAATCGGGATCGGGCAGCCCCGCGGTGTAGAGATGCTGCGAGATGGTTTGCTCGTCAGCGCGGAAACCGGAGAGGCCGTCGCGGCGGACGCGATCGAGGATGGCGTTGAAGGCGTCCACCAATTCGGCCCGGCCGCCGTAATTGAGCGCCACGACGAGTTTCATCCCCGTATTTTGCGCCGTGAAGCGCATGGCTTCGTCAATATCGCGCCGGACCGCCTCGGGCAATTGCTCCGAGCGGCCAATCACGAGCAAGCGGATATTGTTGCGATGAATCGTGGGCAGCTCCCTCTTCAGATACTCGCGCAGCAAGCGCATCAAAAAATCGATTTCCGCCTGCGGGCGGCGCCAGTTCTCGAGCGAAAAAGCATAAAGAGTGAGCATCGAGAGCTTGAGCCGCGCCGATGTTTCGATTATCTCGCGCGCCGCTTTTACCCCCGCACGGTGCCCCGCCACGCGCGGCAGATGGCGGCGCTCAGCCCAGCGCCCATTGCCGTCCATGATCACTGCCAAATGCTGAGGAAAGCGCCTCGGATCAAGCTTTTCCAGGAGCGCGGTCTCTTCTTTATTGGCAGGTTTCAGAAGCTCGGTGGCTTTCACTCGTTCACGCTCTGCGGAAGTGTCGCGTCAAACTAGCATAGGCAATGAGGCCGCGCAACGGATGTCCGTAGCGCCGGCGCCACCAAACCACTACGGCGCACCGCTCGGAGCGAAGACCGACAAGAACGTAATCACGATCATGGCAATGCTGATGAACCACGCCACGATGTTGAAGCTGAGCGAATTGACGTACTCGCCCATCAAATCCTTGCGGTTCACCAGCAGTAAAATGAAGATCAACACGATCGGCAGCCAAACGCCGTTCGCCACCTGAGACAAAAGCAGAATCTTGAACAACGGCGCGTGCGGGATCAGAATGATAGCCCCGCCCGCGACGATTAATCCCCCATAAAGTCCATAAAAAATCGGCGCCTCAGGAATCTTTCGGTCGATGCCGGCTTCGAAGCCCAGCCCCTCGCAGATCACGTGCGCGGTCGATAGCGGCAGAATCGACGCGGCGAATAGCGACGCATTCAGCAGCCCGAACGCGAACAAGTACGACGCCCATTTTCCTGCCAGCGGCGCCAGGGCTAAAGCGGCTTCCTTCGCGGACGAGATGTTCGTCATCCCATGGGCGTGCAGCGTCGCGGCGGTGCAGACGATCACGAAGAACACGATGGCCATGCAACTGATGCTGCCGACGAGTACGTCAAGCCGCGCGTGTTTGTACTGCTTGGCCGCCACGCGCTTCTCGACGAATCCCGCCTGCAAATAGAAAAACTGCCACGGAGCAATCGTCGTTCCCACCAGTCCGATGAACATCAGCAAATAGTCCTTCTGTAGGCTGAAGTTCGGGATGACCGTCTCTTTCGCCGCCACCAGCCAATCGGGCTTGGCAAAGAACGCCGACAAGACGTAGGAGAAATAAAACGCGCAGGCGACCAAAAAGATCTTTTCCACCGACCGGTAGCTCCCGCGGACAACCAGGAACCAGACGACGATGGCGGCCAGCGGGACCGAAATATATTTGGTGACCCCGAAGATCTCCATGGAAGCCGCGACGCCGGCAAATTCCGCCACGGTGTTGCCAAGATCCACGAGCAGCGCCGCAGCCATCACGAAAAAAGTCGACCGGAAACCGAATTCCTCGCGGATGAGATCGGACAATCCCTTGCCAGTCACGACACCCATCCGCGCGCACATTTCCTCGCTAACGTACAGCGCGATGGTCAGAGGAATTAGGACCCAGAGCAGCCTGTACCCAAATTGCGCGCCCGCGAGCGTGTAAGTAGTGATGCCGCCCGCGTCGTTATCCACATTCGACGTGATAATGCCGGGTCCGACGACGGCAAGAATTACCGCAAGCCGCCGGCGCAACGCGCGCGTGCGCCGCGCAAACGCACCCCAGCGCTCTTTCCACTTGCCAAACGTCGTCGCCAATTCGACGTAGGTCATAGCCTCGCGCGCATGTGGCTCACAACGTCATCAACCGTAATCATCCCGACCGGCCGCGTGGAACCGTCCACCACCGTCAAGCTCCGCAAGTTGTACTTATCGAAGAGCTCAAACACCTCGTGGTCCTTGGCATCTGGATGCACGAATAGCAGCGATTCCGCGGTCAGCTCCGAAACTTGCTGCTCGGAATCGGCCAACAGCAGCCGCGCCAGCCGCACCGTGCCGGTGAGCACGGCGTCGCGATTCACCAACGCCACGTTGTCGAGCTGGTCCAGCGGCACTTCGTGGAAGCGGATGTAGTCCACCACTTCCCCGCGCGTGGCATCTTCGGCGACAATCACCAGCTCCGTATTCATCATGCCGCCCGCCGTGTCCGATTCGAAGCGCAGCAGCTCTTTCACTTCCGCCGCCTCGCGCGTCGGCATTTCGTCCATGATTTCGTTCGAGGCCTCGGGCGAAAGCCGCGCCAGAAGATCCGCCGCTTCGTCCGGCCGCATTTCTTCGATGATGTCCGCGGCCTTCTCGGGGTCAAGCTTTTCGACCACCTGCGTCTGTAGGCGCTTATCGAGTTCAGCGATCGCATCCGCGGCCGTCTCTTCATCAAGCGAATCGACGATCGATTGCCGCTCCGCAGGCGACAGCTCTTCCATGATGTCGGCCAGGTCAGCCGGATGCATGGACGCCAACTTCTGGCTGGTCATGCGCAATTTCACGCGCCGCAACGGATCGGACTCGATTAAATTCACGAATTCCCAGCGAATCGTGCGCGTCGGCAGCCTTTCCTGGATTTTCCGAATCGCTTCCGGCGGCATAATTCCCTGCAGCAGCCGCCGCACCGCTCCGGGCAGACCCACATCCACGTGCGTCACGCGCATTTCCACGTTGCCATTGGTGCGCTGCTCGTTGAAATCGATGTCGTTGACGCGCACTACTTTTCGCCCGCTGGTGTCGATGATTTGCTGATCGAGCAGGTCTTTGCGCACCGCCAGCCACGCCTCGTTCGGATGGTAAAGCTCGAGAGCCGATTCATCCGTAGTCAGATTCATTTTGCCGGGCGCAACGGAGGCGATCTGATCGTACTTGGCAATCAGCGGACGATATTGGCCGCGGCCGAGCAGCACGCGCGCCACGCGATTCGGCTGGTCCGCCGGTTCGATGAACAGTTCTTTCACCCGCCCGACAAAATTGCCGGCAACGTCGTAAGCCTCAGCTCCGAGAACTTCGGTCGCATGCAACATGGCTTATGCTCCTCAAAAGCTATCCATCGGCGGCAACGCGCCTCGCTTGCTGCCCGCTCCGCCACCGTTCCAAACCTGAAATCCCTTCGAATCAGCGAGTTCCGCAACCCGCCCCGCGCGCAAAAAAATACCCGCGGCCGGGGCATTCCGACCGCGGGTAGCAAGAATAATAGCTTCTCGTTACGCCCGGACGGCTCTCGCCTCCGCGCTCATCCCGTCTTCACCGCGCCTGACCGCCGGTGAAAACAGGGGCGCCCGACCCAGCACCCGCGCCGCAGTTTCCGGCCCGGGCCGTCGAGGACTTCCTGAATCCAAATTGGAAGAACACTCCATTTCGTGCGCGTGTCCTCAGCGACCTTGTTAAGGGGAGATGCAATCTTTGTCAAGCAAAGACTGCGACTTGCGGTCACTTTTTTCGGTGATGAAAGACGAGATCGGTGGGTGTAATCCTGCGCCCGCGGCAATCCGCCACATATAAATCCCAATAAGTAGCCGTGATGTAATCGGCCGCCTTAAATCCAAGCAGCTTCGCAGCCCGGTCGATGGCCGCCGGCGAGCCTTCCAGTTCCAGGTAATCCCCAATCGGCGTTTCGTCGAGGTCCAAATGCAGGTTTTTCAGCTTAGTCAGTCGATACTCGGTCCGAAATTTCTCATAACGGAATCCCGCACGAAACCCCAGCGCCCGCAATATGGCCTCGAGCCCTTCCGCCGGATGAAATTCGATTTCAAGCTCCTGCCGCTCCTTGTAGCGCCGCGATTCCGACGAATCCGCCATTCCCACAATCGGTGCCTTGTAAGTCAAGACGCCTCGCGCAGCCACTTGCAATCCTCGCGCAGACCGGCGGCCACGCCCCGCCGCAACAGCCTTGGACATCGGCGCCGCTGATTCGATGCGTATCCTCAAAAGCCGCCCGGAAGAGCGCAACTCCTCGCCCGGAGTGTCATATAGAATGTTGCGCTCGAACATCCGCAGCCCAGCCACCGCCCGCAACCGCCGCAACTTGCCGCGCAGCTCCGCAATATCGCGAACCCGCAACTTAATCTCGATCTCGCGCCCACCGGATGCCATATTCGCAAACTCAGTATAATCACGAATGCGCCAACGGAAAAATGAGCAGACGTACTCGCACAAATTCTCGTACGACCTTGTGGAGGGCGCCCCTGCATGTTGGATTTTGCCCCTGCATTTCGGTGGCAGCCCCCGCATTCATGCGGGGGAGGAGCGCTTCAGCGCTCCGGAGCAGCCTCGCCCTTTTTCGAGGCGCTTTAGCGCTGGGAACTCAAAGCAACGGTTGCCTACCGCAATAAAATTCAAGACGCTCTCACCGCGCCCTCCCTGTTGCCAAAGCCGCCCCCTCCCGACATAATCGCCTTTCCTGTGCCAGAGCCGCATTCATGACGCCACCCGCCACGCCGCTGCTGCGGCAATATCACGCCATCAAGAAGCAGCATCCCCAAGCCCTGCTGCTCTTCCGCCTCGGCGACTTCTACGAACTTTTCTACGACGACGCCCAAGTCGCCTCGCGCCTCCTGCAAATCACTCTCACCGCCCGCAATCGCGAGAAGGGCCAGCCCGTGCCGATGTGCGGCGTGCCCTATCACGCCGCCGAGAGCTATATCGCGCGTCTAATCCGCGCCGGACATCGCGTAGCCGTCTGCGACCAAATGGAGGAAGCCGGCCCCGGCAAGAAGCTAGTGCGCCGCGAAGTCGTCCGCGTAGTCACACCCGGAACAGCCACCGAATCCGGCTTCCTCGATCCCAAAGAGAATAATTTCCTGGCCGCCGTATCGCGCGATGCCGCGGGCTCAACGGTCGGCCTTGCCTACGTGGACCTCTCGACCGGCGATTTTCGCGCCACGGAATTTTCCGGCCCAGGCGCCGAAACTCGCCTGCGCGACGAACTCGGAATCCTGCGCGCCCGCGAAGTCCTGCTCCCGCGCCCCGCAACTCTCTTCCCTGCCGCCGGAGCCCCGGAACTGAACGGCCTCGGCGCCGTCGAAACCAAGCTCGACGACTGGATCTTCCATCACGAATTCGCCACCAGGCTCCTCGAAGAGCAATTTCGCGTAGCAACTCTCGAAGGATTCGGCCTCACGCGCCACCTTCAAGCCGTAAGCGCCGCAGGAGCAATCGTTCATTACCTGCGCGAGACGTCAGCCATCAGCGCCCGCAACGAAAATGGCGCGTCAAACAAAGCAGCGGCAAGCGCTCGCGCCGCCGGCAATGGCAGCTCCACCCCCGCAGCCGGCCTCGAGCATCTCGACACGCTGCATTACTACGAGCAGCAAGAAGCCCTCGCACTCGATCAAGTCACAGTGCGAAATCTAGAACTGATCGAGCCTATCGGCGGCGATGACTCCTCCGCCACTCTCGTCTCCGCTCTCGATGAAACCGCCACAGGCATGGGCGCCCGCCTGCTGCGAAGCTGGATTCTGCGCCCAGAAATCTCGCTCGCCGAAATTGAAGCCCGCCTCGACGCCGTCGAGCAATTCAGGTCGCGCACCGTCGAGCGCGACGAACTGTTCCGCACTCTCGGCGCCGTTTTCGATCTCGAACGCCTCACCAGCCGCGTCACCATGGGCACCGCAACGCCCCGCGACCTTCTCGCTCTGCGCAAATCGCTTGATCAGATTCCGGTGCTCCGTGGATTTCTCTCCGCCGAAGCCCGCCAGGCATCGTCGCGCATCGCTGAGCTTTACGAAGCGCTCGACGAGCTAGCCGATGTCCGCGAAGCCATCGCCCGCGCCATCGCCGACGATCCTCCGGCGTTGCCGAGCGATCCCGGCATCATTCGCCCCGGATTCGACGCCTCGCTCGATGAGCTGCGCAATCTCAGCCGCACCAGCAAGCAGACCATCGCCGCGATGGAAGAACGCGAGCGCAAGCGGACCGGAATCGCCTCGCTCAAAATCCGCTTCAATCAGGTTTTCGGCTATTACATCGAAATCTCCAACGCCAATCGCGATCGCGCCCCCGCAGACTACGACCGCAAGCAAACTCTGGTCGGCGCCGAACGCTACACCTCGCCGGAGCTAAAAGAATACGAGCGCAAGGTGCTCGACGCCGATGAGCGCATTCTAGAAATCGAGCGCCGCCTCTACGCCCAGCTACGCGAGCAAATCGCGCACGAAGCCCCGCGCCTGCGCCGCACCGCCACGGCCATCGCGCAGCTCGACGTACTGGTGAATTTCGCGCGCCTCGCTGCCGCGGGCAATTACACGCGTCCCGTCTTCACCGAAGAACAACCCGGCGAGCGCGGCGAGTTGCTAATCGCAGGCGGACGCCACCCAGTAATCGAGCGGCTGCTCTCCTCGCGCGGCGAGCGCTTCGTCCCCAACGATCTCTATCTCGACGACCAAAAGCAGTCGCTCCTGCTCATCACCGGCCCCAACATGGGCGGCAAATCCACCTATCTCCGCCAAACCGCGCTAATCGTCATCCTCGCGCAAATGGGCTCGTTCGTCCCCGCCACTCAAGCGAAACTTCCGATCGTTGACCGCATCTTCACGCGCATCGGCGCCTCCGACAATCTCGCCCGCGGACGCTCAACTTTCCTGGTCGAAATGAGCGAAGTCGCGGTGATTCTGAATACCGCAACGTCCGCGAGCCTGGTGCTTCTAGATGAAGTCGGCCGCGGCACAGCCACTTTCGATGGTCTATCGCTAGCCTGGGCCGTAGTCGAAGCCCTGCAATCCGGCGCGCGACCGCGCACTCTCTTCGCCACGCACTATCACGAACTCACGGAACTAGAGCGCCTCGTCCCCGGCGTTCGCAACGTCCACGTCACCGTCCACGAAGCCGGAAACGAAATCATTTTTCTTCGCCGCGTCGAATCCGGCAGCGCCGACAAAAGCTATGGCATCGAAGTCGCCCGGCTCGCAGGCCTCCCGCCAGCCGTCGTCGAACGCGCCCGCGAAATCCTTCGGGAACACGAACGCAGCGAACACAAACTCAGCGAAGAATTAACGCCCGGCGCCGTCCCCCCCGCGCAACCCCCGATCTTCACGCCGATTGACCAGAACGTAGTGAACGCGATTCGCGAAGCCGACCTCGACCAGCTAAAGCCCCTCGACGCCCTCAATCTCCTCGCTCAGCTCAAGAAGCAGCTTTCATGACCCGTCGCCACGGACTCCCCAAAGGCGAACTCGTCCTAGGAATAATGTCCGGCACCTCAGCCGACGGCATCGACGTTGCGCTGGTTCGAATCAACGAAGGTGCGGCAAGCAACTCGCGCGGTGGATCGCGAAAGCGGAGCGCAGGGCTTTCGGCAAAGCTCGAAGGAATTCATTCGACGGGCTATCCAGCCAAAGTGCGCGAAGCAATCCTACGGATCGCCAATGTCGGCCCCACAACCTCAGCCGAAATCAGCCAGCTCGATTTTCTACTCGGTGAGTTCTACGCGCGCGCCGTTCTCGCAGCGCTAAAGAAATTTCGCGTCCCGCCATCAAAAATCTCGCTCATCGGCTCGCACGGTCAGACGATCTATCACCAGGGCGCGCCGTCAAACTTTCTTGGCGCTGCGCGCGTCTCGTCAACCCTTCAAATCGGCGAGCCCGCGATGATCGCCGCACGCACAGGAATCACAACGGTAGGCGACTTTCGCCCCGCCGATATCGCCGCAGGCGGCCAGGGCGCCCCGCTCGTCCCCTTCGTTGACTACATTATCTACCGCGACGCGAAGCTCGGCCGCATAGCCCTGAATATCGGCGGCATCGCAAACCTCACCGTGATCCCCGCCAACGCCACGCCCAATCACGTCGCCGCCTTCGACACTGGCCCGGGCAATATGCTCGTCGATTCACTGGTCCGCCACTTTTCGCGCGGACGCACCACATACGATCGTGATGCCAAACTCGCGCTTCGCGGCGCAACGCAATCGCGCCTGCTCGAAATGCTGCTGATGCATCCCTACCTGCGCCTCAATCCTCCAAAAACAGCCGGCCGCGAACAATTTGGCGATGCGTTCGCGCGCGAAATCATCAAATGGGGAGACTCGCATCGCACGCGACCAAACGATCTGATTCGCACGGCAACTCTCTTCACACCACTTTCGATCGCGGATGCCCTGCACAGATTGGTTCTGCCACGCACCATGGTCCATGAGTTGATCGTCTCCGGCGGCGGCGCGCGCAATCCCCTGATGATGGCGCAGCTCGCCGCGTCGCTTCCCGGCATCATCATCCGCACATCCGATGAATTCGGAATCCCGAGCCAGGCCAAAGAAGCCTTCGCGTTTGCCATTCTGGCCTCCGAAGCGTTTCACGGCCGCGCGAACAATCTTCCCTCGGCAACCGGCGCACGCCGTCCCGCAGTTCTCGGCAAAATCTGCTATGCGCGTCCGCGTTAATGCTTGCAGCAGCACAGCCGCGGCGTTTGCGGCGATAGCTTTCTCGTTGGTTCTGCTCGGCTGTTCTCACTCCGCCCGGCACGAAGATTCCAACACGTTGAACTTTCTAATCGAAACGATGCCCACAAATCTCGATCCGCGCATCGGCACCGACGCCTTTTCGCAGCACATGCACGATCTGATTTTCAGCAGCCTGGTAGGACGCGATGCGCAAATGAATTTCACGCCGGACCTGGCCACAAGCTGGGAAACCCCCGACCCGCTGACCTACGTCTTTCATCTCCGCCGCGGCGTGCATTTTCACAACGGCGCACCATTCACCTCCGCCGACGCAAAATTCACCTTCGATTCCATCCTTGGCGGCAACCTGAAGACCGCCAAACGCGGCTCGTTCCGCATGGTCGCCTCCGTCGAGGCGCCCGATGATTTCACCCTTGTCTTTCATCTGCGCGAGGCGTACGCCTCATTTCTCTGGAATTTATCGCGCCCGGGCGTAGGAATCGTCCCGCGCAACTCAGGTGCAGATCTCGCACAGCATCCCATCGGCACCGGCCCATTCAAATTCGTAAGCCTTACGCCGGATGATGAAATCGTACTCGAGAAAAATCCGGACTATTTCGGCGAAATCCCCAAAATCGAACGCGTGCGCTTCCGCCTAGTTCCCGATGCCACCGTCCGCGCACTCGAATTGCGCAAAGGCAGCGCCGATCTAGCCTCGCCCTCCTCGCTAACGCCCGACATGGTCGTAGCTCTCTCGCACTACAAAGGCATCGAGGTCACGCAGGGCCCCGGCACTTCCCTGGCCTATCTGGCATTCAATTTCGACGATCCAATTCTTTCCAAGCGCGAAGTGCGCCAAGCCCTAGCCTACGCGACCGACCGCGCCTCCATCGTCGAACATCTCCTGCGCGCCCAGGCTCGCCCAGCAGCGAGCCTCCTTCCGCCGAATCATTGGGCCTACGATGGAAACGTCGCCACCTACGATTACGATCCCGCCCGCGCCGAAAAACTCCTCGACGCCGCAGGCCTCCCGCGCGCCAAAGACGGCGTCCGTTGCCACCTCACACTAAAAACCTCCACGGATGAATCCACGCGCCTCTACAGCGAAGTCCTGCAAGCTCAATGGCAAAAAGTAGGAGTCGCGCTAGAACTGCGCCCGCAGGAATACGCCACGTTTTATTCCGACATCACCCACGGCAGCTTTCAGATTTACACGCAGCGCTGGGTAGGCGGCAACAACGACCCCGACATCTACGAATTCGTCTTCAGCTCGAAGAAATTCCCGCCCGATGGCGCCAATCGCGGCCGCTATAAAAATCCGCAGCTAGACGTACTCCTGGATCGCTCCCACGCCGAGACCGACCGCGAAAATCGCCGCGCCATCCTGGCCGAGATTCAAAAAATCGTAGCCACCGATCTCCCCTACATAAACCTCTGGTACCCAGACAACATCTGCGTCCATCGCGACACCGTGAAAATCGACGCCATAGCCCCCTCCGGCGACTACACCTTTCTCAATAATCTGGAGTTCCGCCCGGCGAGTGCGAGCGAGCTCAAGTAGCGCCGGCGTCCCCGCCGGCATCTGACGACCGGTCGAGTCGCTTGATGCCGCGATCGTGCGCGGCGCGCAGCGTCAAATTACTTATGGTGGTTGGGCTACGAGGCCCGCGCGTGATTGTTGCCAATGGCGGAATTCGAATCGCCGGATGCCGGCGGGGACGCCGGCGCTACGAAGATAAAGCCGTGCGGATTTGATGCTCGGAAACAGCCCCTTCGCGGACAATCATCCATTCGTCGCCTTCAACGCGCACAATCGTAGAAGCCACCACCGCGCGCGTATCGCCAGCATCCAAAATCAAATGCAGCCGCTCGCCCAGCTGCTTCACAAGCTGCGGCGCGTTCGTGCATGCCGGCGAACCGGAAAGATTCGCGCTCGTTCCGGTGATCGGCCCGCCGACAGCGTCAATAATTTCGGTCGTAACTTTGGAGTGCGCCCAGCGCAGCGCCACGCGGCCAGTATTTCCGGTCACTTTCAAAGGTATGCGATGAGTAGCCTCGAGCACTATCGTCAGCGCCCCCGGCCAGAATTTCGAAGCGAGCACCAGAAAATTATCCGGCACATCGCGCACCAACGACACCGCCTGCTCGATCGAATTCACCAGAATCGGGAGCGCCTTCGATTCCGGACGCCCCTTGATTTCGTAAACGCGCCCGATCGCGGCGAGATTAAAGGGATCGGCGGAGAGACCGTAAAACGTATCGGTCGGCACACCAACGACTTCCCCGCGCTGAATGAAACCCGCGGCATACTCGACCGCGCTGCGTTCGGGTGCGTCCGCTGAGATTTTCAGGACTTCCACAGGCAAAGTGTCGGCTCTTGGCGGGCTGCGCCGTGCTGCTAGGGCAAGCTATCATAGGCCGTCAAGCCCACGCAAGCAACGGAAACTAAGGCGATTCTGCAGGACAAATTGGCGCCCGCGCAGGCGCACGACCGCCCGCTTTACGCCATTCCACACCTTTGTTAGTCTCGCTAGCGATGCCACGCGAAGCCATTTCCGCTTCAAAGAAACCGCAGATGCGTGCTGGGGCTCGCTCGTCAGCTTCACCGCAGCCCGAACCGATTGCCAGCCGCGACAATCGCTGGCTGAAACTTTTTCGCGAGGCGCTGCGCGAGGGATTTCTCGCCAACGAAAATCTCATCGGCATCGAAGGCCCGCACCTGATCGGCGAGGCTCTGCACTCCGGCATAACTTTCGACGCGTGTCTCGTGAGCCCTGCGGGCGAAAAGCATCTCGCCGCGTTGCCATCCGCGAGTTTCGCCGGTGCCCGAGTTTTGCGCACCACGGATCGTCTCTTTGAAGGCGTCGCAGCCACCGAACACCCGCAAGGAATCGCCGCGCTCGTGCGCCCGCGCGAATCGACGTTTGATGATCTCGTCCGCGGCGATATTCCGCTGGTCGTTGTTCTCGCGGGCGTGCAAGACCCGGGCAATGTCGGGACGGTGGTTCGATCGGCCGAAGCATTCGGTGCAACGGGCCTTGCCGCTACGCGCGGCACCGCTGATCCGTGGTCGTCGAAAGCGCTGCGAGCATCGGCCGGTTCAGCGCTGCGCCTGCCTCTGCTTCGAGGCATGGCGCCAGCCGTTCTGCTCGCGCAACTTCGCGTCGCAGGACTCGCGATTCTCGCTGCAACCTCTAAACCCGCGCGCGATGCGAACGCCATTCCGCTCGCCTCGGCTGAGCAACTGCAATCCGCATGCGCCATTTTCATCGGCAGCGAAGGCGCCGGCCTCGCGCCGGAGATCCTGCGCTCCGCCGATGCGCAGCTCGCGGTTTCGATGGCGGCCGGAGTGGAATCCTTGAACGCGGGCGTGGCCGCCTCCGTAATCCTCTACGAAGCAGCCCGCCGCCGCGCCGAGCGAGCACGAACGTGAGCCTTTTCCGCGCCATCGAGCCGCAAGAGGAAAGCGCCGGGCCGCGTCCGCTCGCCGATCGCATGCGCCCGCAGACGCTCGATGAGTGTATCGGCCAGGAAGATCTCCTCGGCCCCGGCAAGCCTCTGCGCGTGCAAATCGAGCGCGACGACATCGGCTCGATGCTCTTCTGGGGCCCGCCCGGCTGCGGCAAAACTACGCTCGCACGCGTCATCGCCAATCGCACGCGCTCCGACTTCATTCCCTTCAGCGCCGTGCTCTCAGGCATCAAAGAAATCAAGCAAGTGATGACCACGGCCCAGGGCGCTCGGAATTACGGACGGCGAACCATCGTCTTCGTCGACGAAATGCACCGCTTCAACAAAGCCCAGCAGGATGCGTTTCTGCCTCACGTCGAGGCCGGAAACATTCTGCTGATCGGCGCGACGACCGAGAACCCATCGTTCGAAGTGATCTCGCCGCTGCTCTCGCGCATGAAGGTGTACGTTCTCCACGCACTCAGTCCGCAACAGGTAGTTTCGCTGCTGCAGCGCGCGCTGGCGGATCGCGAGCGCGGCCTCGGCAATGAGAACATCGAAACGAACGACGCGCTCCTCGAGCGCGTCGCCATCGTCGCCAACGGCGACGCCCGCGCCGCCTACAACATCCTCGAATCGCTGGTCCGCAGCGCAACGCCCGCCGCGTCCGGCGAATCAGCAGGACGCCGCGTTCTTACTGACGCTCTACTCGAATCCGTCCTGCAAAAGAAGCTCTTGCCCTACGACAAATCGGGCGAGGAACACTTCAATCTCATCTCCGCGCTGCACAAATCCGTTCGCAATTCCGATCCCGACGCTTCGCTCTACTGGCTAGCCCGGATGATCGAATCGGGCGAAGATCCGCTCTATCTTGCGCGGCGCATGGTGCGCATGGCGAGCGAGGACGTCGGCCTCGCCGACCCTAATGCCCTGCGCGTAACTCTCGCCGCCAAGGATGCTTTCGAATTTATCGGCCCACCCGAGGGCTATCTCGCGCTCGGTGAAGCGGCCGTCTATCTGGCTCTCGCACCGAAATCGAACGCCCTCTACACCGCCTACGGCGCAGTCAAGCAGGACCTCGAGCGCACCATCGCCGAGCCGGTCCCGCTACAGCTACGCAACGCGGTGACCGGTTTGATGCGTCATATTGGCTATGGCGAGGGCTACCAATACGCGCACGACACCGACGACAAAGTCACGGACATGCAATGCCTGCCCGAAAGTCTCGCCGGACGCACCTACTATCGTCCGACGCGCGAGGGCTTCGAGGCGAAAATTCAGGAGCGTCTGGCTCAACTTCGCAAGCTTCAAAAGAAGCCGGCCGCATCTAACCAGCATGATGACAGCGACCTTCCCAGCGGGAGCGACACCCCAAGAGATCAATCGGCCAGCGGGCCACACGGCAAGAAGGACCAGCAACCGTGAGTCCTAGAATCCGCGCGGCGCGCGCCGCGAATTCCCGCAGATTTGTGGCTGCTCCCATCGTTGCGCTGCTCGCAGTTGTGATTTTCCTGCTCGCCGCATTTCCCTTCCGCGTATATCCCGCGGCCGAGGACAAGCCCGCGTTCGTAATGGAGGAATACTGCTCGACGTTCGCTTGGGCGCCGGACAATCGCATCGCCATCGGCGTCTATCGCGTTTACAACCACAAAAAGTACACTCTCGAAGGCGACGATCTCTGGATCGCCTCTCCCGATGGCAAGCGCACTCGCATCATCGAGGGCGCGAAACTCGTGAAAGTCGACAAGCCGCAGAGCTTCAAGATCAATGAAATTTCCTGGTCGCCCGACAGCCAGAAACTCGCCATCTACAAAACCACCTATTCCCTCGCCGGCGATAAAGACACGCTCACCTCGGGCGATTTAACCGAGTTGCTCGATACGGCGGGGCGCGAGATTACCATCCAGGGCGTGAAGGAAAATCCGCTGGTCGGCGGCTACCAGGCCACTTGGCTCGCGGATGGCTCGACCGTCGCGTTCTTGACCGAGGTGGTCAAGCCGCGCGAGTTCGTCGAAATCCACACCGTGAACGTCACCACCGGCCAATCACAGAAGCTTTTCGACCCTCATCAATTTATTTCGGTAGTCTGGGATGCGGCGCACAACCGGGCCATCGCCATCGAACGCGACAAAGGCATGAGCGGCCCCGCAAAGCTAGTTTCACTCGATCTGTTGCATGGCACGCGGAAGGAAATCGCGGATCTTGAAAGCGCCCAAGGCCAGCTCACCATTTCGCCGTCAGGCAAGCGCGTCGCATTTTTTTACGATGGCGACGTCCTCGAGGTGCGCGATCTAGCCGCACCTTCGAAGTTCATTCACGTAAGAGTGGGCTTGGGGAAATACGAGTGGGCTCCGGATGAGCGCCACATCCTGCTCAAGCGCGGCCCGGAGTCGCGTTCCGGAAATCTAATGTGGGTCAGCATCCCCGACGGCAACTTCACCACAGCAATGAATGACTTAGTCTATCGCGATTTCCACTATTCGCCCGATGGCCGCTTCATCGGCCTACTGCGCGTCACGCGCAACCTGGCCATCTACCAGTCGTCGTCATTCTCCCCGTAGCGCCAGTTCACCCTGAGAATTCTCGAAGGGCTGCCAGCTGGCGTCATTGCACGGCCCGCTCGAAACGTACCCATTCGCGAAGTGCGCGCGCACTCTCAATCCGCCCGAATCCGAAATCTCTTCGCATGCTCCTTCAAAATGCACAAATCCATCACCACGAACAATCCCGCCCGCCGCGCCTTCTCCGCCGCTTCATCATGGATCACGCCTTCCTGCATCCACACAGCCTTAGCTCCGATACGGATCGCACTCTCAACGACCTCCGGCACAAACTCCGGCCGTCGAAAAATGTCGACGATGTCCACCTTCTCCGGTATCTCCTCGAGCGTGGCATAGCACTTCTCCCCGAGAACTTCCTTCTCTGCCGGATTCACCGGAATAATCCGGAAGCCCGCAGATTGCATATATTGCGCCACGCCAAAGCTCGGCCGGAATTTCCGCGAGGACAGCCCGACCACCGCTATCGTTCTGCTCGACTTCAGAAGCTCATGAATCGGGTCGCTCGGCCCCGTCTTGGCGTGTTCTGCGGCTCCGTGCCCGGGTTCTCCCGGCGGCGCGCTGCTCATCGTCCCTCCCTCGAATGACTAGCACGATCCACGGCGCGCGTCGTCCCAGCAATTTCGCCAAGCTCTTGCAAAAACTTCGCGTTGTCTTCCTTCGTTCCCACCGTCACGCGAATCGCATTCGGCAAGCCCATGAAGCCCACCGGCCGCACAAGCACTCCGCGCCTCTCAAGCTCCGCCGCGAAAGGCTTCGCGTCGCGCCCAAGATTCACAAGCACAAAATTCGCGAACGACGGAACATGATTGACGCCGAGCTCATCGAGCCCATGCGCCAACTGCGCCTGCCCGGCGCGATTGCACTCGAGAGATCGCGCGACATGCTCCGCATCATCAAGAGCCGCCAGCGCCGCGGCCTCCGCCGCACCCGAGGTGTTGTAAGGAGCGCGCACCTTCTCAAGCTCGCGCAAAAGCCCCGCATCTCCGATGCCGTACCCGATCCTCAGTCCCGCCAATCCATAAATCTTCGAAAATGTCCGCAGGACCAGCACATTCCGCCCCGCCCGCACCAACTCAATGGACCGCGAATAATCGCCGCGCCCGACATACTCTGCATACGCTTCATCGAGGACCACCAGCACATTCCGCGGCACGCGCGCCAGAAACGCATCGAACTCATCCGCGGTGAACATCGTCCCCGTAGGATTATTTGGATTCGCCAGAAAAATTAGCCTAGACGTCGCTGGCAGGCGCGCAGCCATTTCCTCCAAATCAATCGCGTAGCCGCGCAAGGGCGCCTCAACGAGATCCGCGCCCGAGATTCTGATGCTGATGGGATAAAGGGGAAAAGTGCTGGCTGAGGTCACGCCAGTGCCGCCAGGCCCAAGCAGCATCCGGGCCGCAAATCCAATCAGCTCGCTCGACCCGGCGCCGAGTATCACATTCTCAAACGCCACGCCATGCAGCGACGCCAGCGCGTCGCGAAGATATTTGTCGCCGCCCTCTGTGTAGCGATGCCCGGCCGCTAGCGCACGCCGCGCTCCCTCAATCGCCAACGGAGACGGACCCAGCGGATTCTCATTCGAGGCAAGCTGCAAAACGCGGCGACCGAGTTCGCTCTCTAACTCGCGCACCGGCCGCCCCGGCACGTAAGGCTCGACGCTGCGAATCCACTCCGGCACCGCGTCGGCGGGCAGCGGCGTCATCCGCGATTTCGGCCCCGGCTGGCGTTGCGGCGTGGCGGCCGCGCAGGCCGCGGCGGCGGGCTCGCCGCACTTTGCGGATGCGTCGCGGCTTTCTTCACCGCGGCCTCCAGCCCAGTCACTTCCTTCAGCGTCAAACTCCGAAATCGCCCGGGCGCCAAATCTCCAATCTCCAGCGTCGCGATTTTTATCCGCTTCATTTTCTCGACGGGATGGCCCATCAGCGCCAGCTGCTCGCGCAAAGGATCGCGGCTCGCGTCCGCCATGGTCACTTCGTACCACGGATTCTCGCCGCGCTGCCCGCGCTCGATGCGCGCCCGCGACACCGCAGCAGCTTTCGCGATTTCGGAATCGCTGAGATTGCCCTTCACCTTTAAAAGATAAGTCTGACGCAGCCCGTGCGTGCGAATCAATTTGTTCGCGAGTTCGCCGTCGTTGGTGAGAAACAGCAGTCCCGAAGCGTGATATTCGAGCCGTCCGACCGGATAAACGCGCACCGGCACGGCGCTGAGCAAATCGCCGAGCGATCGCCGCCCTTCCGGATCGCTCAATGTCGCGACAACTTCAGCCGGCTTATGCAGCGCGATATAAACGTGCTCTTCCGCCCCCTGCAGCAGCTTCCCGGAAACTTTGATGTGATCGCGCGCCGCGTCCGCGCGCGTGCCCAGTTCGGTCACAACTTTCCCGTTTACGGTAACGTGCCCCGAAACAATTAGCTGCTCCGCGCGCCGCCGCGATGCGACGCCCGCACGCGCGATAATTTTCTGGAGTCGTTCTTCCATGGAGAGAACGCTGAATCTTTGTCAGGGCACGACTTCAGTCGTGCCAAAAAGTGCTCAGACCCAATCCGGCTTTAGCCACTGAGGCACTGTTTTCCGCCTGCGTACAAAGACGCCGAACGCGCTATCAATCGCCGCGTGTGTTCTTTGCAGGCTCTTCCGATTCGGCCTCGGCGCCATCGGAACTGGCGCTCGAACCCCCGCTGAAGGAAGCCCCAGCCGCGGCCGCCACAGTCTTCGGTTCGCTGAACGCTTCCGCGTCCGCCGCGGTCTCGCCTTCAACCGCCATCGCCGTAGAACCGTTCGATCCGCCGCCGTCGCCCTGCGCTTCGCCCGCTTCCGGCTCAATCGGCGCAATACCCTCATCCGCCCCCAACGCCGCCTGCGCCAATTGCTCGAATTCCTTCAAACTCGGCAATTCCTCCAAATCCGAAAGCCCAAATCGCATCAAGAAATCCTTCGACGTGCGATACAAAATCGGCCGCCCAATCACAGCCTTGCGCCCCGCGGTAGTGATCAATCGCTTCTCGAGCAGCGTCTTCAAAACGCCGCCGCAATTCACCCCGCGAATTTCATTGATCTCCGGCGCCGTCACCGGCTGCTTGTAAGCCACAACCGAAAGTGTCTCCAGCGCCGGCATCGTCAAGCGCACCGGCGGACGCAAGCTCTTGATGAATTTCCGCACCACGTCGTGATGCTGCGGCTTGGTGTAAAGCTTCCAGCCGCCGGCCACTTTGCGAATTTCTATGCCGTGGTCGTCGGTCTGGTAAGCCGCGACAAGCAGATCGAGAGCCGCGCGCACGTCCGTCTTCTCTCCACCGACCGCTTCCGCGAGCTGCCCGATAGTCGCCGGCTCATCCGCCGCGTAAATAATGGCCTCAAGGGCCGACTGCATTTCCTGTGGGGTCATAGATATTGTTCTTCGATCTTCGCGATGGCTTCATCGCCCGAAAAGACGACATCGAACATTTTGTGCTTCCTCAGCCGGATATCCGAAAACAATTCCGACTGCACCAAAATTACCGCCTGCATCCGCACCATTTCCAGCAGCGCCAAAAACGCCACGATCATCGCCCGCCGCGTCGCGCAAGATTCAAAAAACTCCGCCAGCGACACGGCATCCTCGCTCGAATTCAACTGCTTCCTCAGCCGTCCCATCATTTCCGCAATCGTCACCGTCTCATGCTGCAGTTCGAATTTCGGAACTTCCTTCCGCCTCTCGAGCACCTGCTGAAACACCTTGATCAAATCCACGAGCGAAACCACCAGCTCGCCTTCCACTCCTTCGCCCTGATAAAGAGTCCGGTCCGGATTCGACCAGACGTTCGCCTCGATCTGCTGCTTCTGATAAAGGAGCTGCGCGGCATTTTTATACTTCTCATGCTCCAGCAGCCGGTGCACCAATTCCTCGCGCGGGTCCATCTGCTCTTCCGGCCCGGCCAGCGGATCCACCGGCAGCAGCATTTTCGATTTGATGTAAATCAGCGACGCCGCCATGTACAGAAAATCCGACGAGACATCGATATCGAGTTTTTCGAGCTGGTGCAGATAATCGAGATACTGCTGCGTGATCTTCGCGATCGGGATATTGTGTATATCGATTTCCTGCTTGCGAATCAGATCGAGAAGAAGATCGAGAGGGCCTTCGTAGATCGGAAGCTGGATCTTGTAAGGTGTCGCCAAATCAGTCTCCGCCTGCCACTTTCTGCGCGTTGGGCGCCGGCACCGGGCCCGCAACTTTCCGAGCTTCTTCCCAGCCGAATATCGCCTCGCGCACGCGCTTCATCGTCTTGCGCGCCGCCTTCTGCGCCCGCTTCGAGCCATCATCGAGAATATCCCAGACGCGTTGCGGTTGCGACTCAAATTCGCGCCTTTTCGCCTGTATCGGCTCAATCCACGTCACCAGATTATCCGCCATCAATTTCTTGCAATCCACGCAGCCGATCTCCGCCGTGCGGCATTCGCGATTCACGCGCTCAATCGTAGGCTGCTGCGAAAATAATTTGTGATACGAAAATACCGGACAAACATCCGGATTCCCTGGATCCATCCGCCGCACCCGCGCCGGATCGGTCATCATGTTCCGCACTTTGTTCCGCAGCGAATCGATCGGCTCGCTCAGCGAAATAAAATTCCCATAGCTCTTAGCCATCCGCCGCCCGTCCGTCCCGGGCAGCCGCGGCGTTTCAGTCAGCATCGCCAGAGGCTCTTCCAATACGCGCCGATGCTTGAAAAATGATTTCGCTGGCCCGGCCTTCTCCAAAAAGTTCTCGAACCCGACCTCCGCGATGTATTCCTTGAACGTCCGGTCGTACGCGCCTTCAAACTTCTCTCCTGCCTCGCCTTTCAGCTTCGGCACGACGTGGCAAACCAGATGCTTCAGCGCCGCCGCGTTGCCGTCGGAATAGAGGCTTGAATTAATCTCCACCCCAAATTGCACATTGAATCGTCGCGCGATTTCCCGCGAGAGCTCCACATGCGGCACTTGATCTTCGCCGACAGGCACGAGCAACTCCTGCTTCGGCTCACCGTAAGGAAGAATATCCGCCGTTTGAAGCAGCGGATAACCCAAGAATCCGTACGTGCCAAGATCGCGATCCTTCAAATTCTCGATTTGCTCTTTATAGGTTGGAACGCGCTCGAGCCAACTGAGCGGCGTAATCATCGACAAAATCACATGCAGCTCGGCATGCTCGAGCACGCTCGACTGTATAAAAATCGTAGATTTTTCGGGATCAAGCCCCACCGAAAGCCAATCCAGCGCAATCTGCAGCGTATTCTCGCCAATCGACGACGTATCCTCATAATGCGTAGTCAGCGCATGCCAATCGACCACGGGAAAGAAACATTCGTACTCGGGCTCGCCAGTTGTCGGATCGATCTTATTCTGCAGCATCACCCAATTCTGCAGCGCCCCAAAGTAATGCCCGATGTGCAGCCGCCCGGTAGGCCGCATCCCGCTCAAAACTCGTTTCCTCTTAGCCAACTTCCCTCTCAATGTCGCCATTCAAAAACGCTTTTTCTTCGTAGGGGCGTCCGCCCAGGCGGACCGCGCCCGCCCAAGTAACGCCTACCGCAACGCTCGCCACGACCTGCGTTAACCCGTCGCCGAGACCGACCGCTACTTCCCCAACAAATCCCTTGCTATCACCATCCGCTGAATCTCACTCGTCCCCTCATAAATCGTCAAAACGCGCGCATCGCGGTAAAACCTCTCCACGTCCGTCTCCCGCGAATAACCGACGCTCCCATGCACTTGCACCGCCTTGTAGCACACGTGGTTAGCCATTTCGCTCGCATACAATTTCGCCTTCGCCGCCGCAGCTCCCCGCCTCCCCGTTCCCCGATCGCGCATCCACGCCGCATTCATCATCAGCGCTCGCGCCGCCTCAATCTCCATCTGCATATCCGCCAACATCCATTGAATCCCCTGAAACTCGCCGATTTTTTTCCCAAATGCCGCGCGCTGCTTCGCATATTTCACCGCGGCCTCAAACGCCCCCTGCGCCAATCCCACCGCCTGCGCCGCAATTCCCACGCGCCCGCCATCCAGCCCCTCGAGCGCAATCTTCAATCCCTGCCCTTCTTCGCCTAAACGGTTCTCCAAAGGCACGCGGCAATCCTCAAAAACAATTTCCGCCGAACGCGACAGCCGTATTCCCATCTTATCTTCATAGCGGCTGATGCGAAATCCAGGGTAGCCTGGCTCGACGAGAAAAGCCGTCACGCCGCGCGCGCCCGCCGCCGGGTCCGTCTTCGCAAACACCGTGTACACGCCCGAAACGCCGCCGTTCGTCACCCAGCTCTTCGTGCCGTTCAACACATACTCATTGCCAGATCGCACCGCCCGCGCCTGAATCGCCGCCGCATCTGATCCCGCCCCCGGCTCGGTCAAGCAAAACGCGCCCAAAATCTCCCCGCGCGAAAGCACCGGCAAATATTTCTTCTTCTGCGCCTCAGTCCCATGCTTCCACAGCGGCAGCCCGCCCACGGAACTCGTCACGCTGATCACCACGGCGGTAGAAGCGCAAACCCGCGCCACTTCCTCGAGCATCACCGCATAACTGACGGTATCCGTCCCCGCCCCGCCCCACTCTTCCGGCACCAACATCCCGCAACAACCCAGCTCGCCAAGCTTCCGAATCTGCTCGGCCGGAAATTTTTCATCGCGGTCATACTCCCGCAAAATCGGGCGCATCTCCGCTTCCATAAATTGGCGGACGGTATCGCGAATCAGAAGTTGATCGCTAGTAAGAGAGAAATCCATGCCCGAGGCCATTCGATGCTAGCACATCAACCGCACCACAGGCCAAGCCGTGATTTTTATGGCGCCAGGAATTTGGAGGGAGTCGACACAATTCAAGCCCGGGAGCCTTCGCAGTTAGGTGGCAGCCCCCGCATTCATGCGGGGGAGGAGCGCTTCAGCGCTCCGAAAAAAGTCGTCTTTAACGACGCGCTTTAGCGCTGGGCCTTTGAATCAGCCAACTTGCACGCCTGCGCCATCGCCTCGCGCCTCGACAACCCATCACTACCCGTCCCGTATATCTGCCGCAGACCGATCACTGAGACACATTCCCCGCCGCAACCTTCTCCATCTCCCGAATCTTCTTCAATAACGCCGAAGCCTTACGAAACCAAGGCCGCTCCCTCCTCTTCAGATATCGCGGCAAGGTAGCCTTCTTCCTCAAAATCCTTTCCACCCATTCCACAGCCTCGCCAGGCCGCCCCTCACTCACCAAAAGCGCCGCAAAATTGTATTGCGTCTCCGATTCATTCCGCAGCGCCAAGACTTCGCGAAATAAGGACTCCGCCTCCGCCCCCCGCCCCGTCATCGCGTAACACTGCGCCGAAAGCCCCTTCGCCTGCAGATGATCGTACCGAGGATCCAGCGCCATCACCTGCTCAAGGTCTAATGTCGCAGCCGCAAAATCCGCCAATCCCATCTCCGCCATCGCCCGCCGGTAAAATGGATCAGGATGATCGCGCCGCGCCGCAATCGATTTATCGAAACATTCCCGCGCCCGCGCAAAATTCTTCTCCTCCAGATGCAGCGCCCCCAACTCCTCAAAATTCCCGGGCGAAGGATTGTCCAAAGCAATCGCCTCAAGCTCCCGAATTCTGCTGCGCCGAGGAAATCCCTGCAGCACACCCTGCAGCAACCCCAAATCCGGCAGCACTTCAGCGACGATATACACCAGCGCCCCCAGCGGCCCGCCAATCAACACAATCCAAAGCCAATAGTAAGCCGGCCGCCGGCGAATAAAATGCACGATAGCCAAAACCTGCAGAATGATTCCGTAAGGATAAAACAGGTGAATGAACAGACCCATGGCGCGCGACTATAACACGCAAGCCAGCGTGAGTCCGCCCCGCGTGTCTAACGTAAAAGCGCCGTAGCAAGGCTGGCGCCTTCCGGCATGAAAGGTCTTTCGGCCGTAGGGGCGGGGCTCGCTCCGCGCACTGCCCGCAATGCCATTGGAGAATGCCACGGCCTGCCGCTCGCGCGGTCTAAAGCTTAATCAAATCCCGCAACCTCTTCGTCTGCGCCCGGCTCACCGGCACTTCCGTCTGCTTGCGGTCATTCATCTTCAACATGTAACTCGATTTGAACCAAGGCATGACTTCCTTGATGTGATGAATATTCACCAGGTAGGAGCGATGCGCCCGCCAAAATGATTCCGCCTCAAGCGCCCCCGCCAACTCTTCAATCGTGCGGTAATTCGACACGCCCTCAAATTCACGCGTGAAAATCGTAATCGTGCCATCCTCAATCGAAGCAAAAACCATATCCTCGGCGTCCACCAACATCAACCGCGACTGTGACTTCACCAAAAGCTTCACCGGCTGCGGTGTCTTCTCCAATCCAAGCTTGTCGACAAGCGATTCAAGCCGCTCCACAGCCGAAGCATTCGATTCCACCGCCTTCTTCGCCCGCTGAATGGCCTTAGCGATGCGCCCCTTATCAAAAGGCTTCAGCACGTAATCCACAGCGTTCACTTCAAACGCCTGCACCGCATAGTTGTCGTAAGCAGTAGCAAACACAATCTGCGGCACTCGCACCTTCCCCGCCACAAGCTTCTTAATCACGCCGAATCCATCCAACCCTGGCATCTGCACGTCCAGAAACACAAGATCCGGATTGTGCTCCTTAATCAACGAAACAGCTTCCAACCCATTCTTCCCCTGCCCGACAACATTGATCTCAGGAAATCCCTTGAGCAAATAACTAAGCTCGTCGCGCGCCGGCCGCTCGTCATCGACAATAAGCGTGTTCAGTGTCATCTCGCGCGCCAGTATAATGCTTCCGATGCCAAAATCGCCACGAACCCGTGCAAAAGTCCTCGACAGCAAAATCCTCTATTCCGGCCCGGTCTTCGGCGTCCGCCGCGATCGCGTAATCGAACCCGGCGGCGTAGAAACCACGCGCGACGTAGTAACCCACACCGGCTCCGTAGTAGTTATGCCGATCTTCCCCAATGGCGACGTCCTCCTAATCCGCCAATATCGCCACTCCGTAGGCACATTCCTCTGGGAATTAGTAGCCGGCCGCATCGACCCCGGCGAATCCTCGCTCTTCGCCGCCAAACGCGAACTCCGCGAAGAAACCGGCTATCGCGCCCGCCGTTTCCGCAAACTCCTCCACCTCTTCCCCACCCCAGGCTTCCTCAGCGAATTCCTGGATCTCTACGCCGCCGAAGGCCTAATCCCCGGCGCCGCCACTCCCGAAGACGACGAAAAAATCACCGCCCGTCGCTTCACCCGCCCAGAACTAGAGCGCCTGATCCGCGCCGGCAAACTCCACGACGCCAAATCCGTAGCCGCCCTCCTTTACCATCTCCACTTCCGCCGCAAATAATCCGCGCCGCGCCGCGCCGCCCCGCACCACCCTCTGTGATTCCCTCTCCGACTCTCATATAATCCCCGCATGGAAAATCGCGAAATCGCCAAAATCTTCCGCGACACGGCCCACCTCCTAGAAATCGATGGCGCCATCATCGGCCGCTATCGCAGCTACGAACGCGCCGCCGACCTAATCGACAGCATCCCCGAACGCATCGAAGACCTCGCCAAAGACCGCAAGAAACTCACCGCCCTCCCCGGCATCGGCGAAGGCATGGCCGAACACATCGACGAAGTCCTCAAAAATGGCGATTACAGTCTGCGCCAAAAGCTGCTGAAAAAATATCCCGCAACAATCCTCGATCTCCTCGAGCTGCAATCACTAGGCCCGAAAAAAGTCGCCCTACTCTGGAAGAAATTCAAAGCCGGCACGGTAGCCGATATCGAAAAGCTCGCCCTGGAACACAAACTCCGCGACCTCGAAGGCTTCGGCGAAAAAAGCGAACAAAACATCCTGAAAGCGGTCGAGACGCACAAGCGCGCCTCCGGCCGCTTCCTCATCAGCACCGGCGACACGGTCGCTGAAAAACTCCGCGAGCACATCCTGGCAGCAGGCGAATCGGTAGAGGATGTCACCCCCGCCGGCTCCCTTCGCCGCTTCAAAGAAACCATCGGCGACCTGGATCTGCTGGTAACCATGCGCCCCGGCCACGACAAGCCCAAAAACGTCGAAGCCGTAGCCCAACACATCCTGAAATTTCCGGGCATCGAACAAACGCTGGCTCACGGCGAAAATAAAGTCAGCTTCCTGCTCGCGAATAACCTGCAAGTAGATGTCCGCCTGCTCGACAAAAAAAGCTTCAGCGCCGCGTTGCTCTATTTCACCGGCTCGAAGGACCACAACGTAGCCCTCCGCGGCCGCGCCAACGACGAAGGCTGGACGCTCAACGAATACGCCCTAACGGAAATCAAAGGCGGCAAAGTAATCGCGAGCAAAACCGAAGAAGATATTTACGCCAAGCTCAAACTCAAATACATCCCGCCCGAACTCCGCGAAAACACCGGCGAAATCGAAGCCTCCGAGACCGGCAAGCTTCCGCATTTAATCGAGCTAAAAGACATCCGTGGCGATCTGCACATGCACACCGTCGCCTCCGACGGCCGCAACACCATCGAAGAAATGGCCGCCGCCGCGAAAGACCGCGGCTACGAATACATCGCCCTGACCGATCATTCCAAAGCCGTAACGGTAGCCAATGGCCTCGATGAAAAGCGCGCCACCAAACAAATCGCGAAAATTCACGCCGCGCAAAAGAAAATCTCCGGCATCCGCCTGCTAACCGGTATGGAAGTAGATATCCTCAAAGACGGCCGCCTCGACATGGACGATGAACTTCTAGCCCAACTCGACGTCGTCATCACGTCGGTCCACTCCTACATGAATCTCGAAAAAGCCGCGATGACCGAGCGCATCCTCGCCGCCATCGAAAATCCCTACACCCAAATCATCGCCCATCCCACCGGCCGCCTGGTTCTCCGCCGCGATCCCTTCGATTACGACATGCAAAAAATCTTCGAAGCCGCCAAGCGCCATGGCGTAGTGATGGAATGTAACTCGCACCCTGACCGCCTAGATCTAAAGGATGTCCATCTCCGCGCCGCCCGCGACGCCGGCGTAAAACTAATCATCGACACCGATTCCCACGCCACCAGCCATCTCGATCTAATGAAATACGGCGTAGGCACAGCCCGCCGCGGCTGGGTAGAAAAGAAGGACGTAATCAACACTCTCCCGCTAGACGCCTTCCTATCCGCCCTCCGCCCCAAGCCCCACTCCAAACCGCACGCCAAGCGGCGCTCCGCATGACTAAAGTAGCGCCGGCGTCCCCGCCGGCGTCCGACGACCTCGATCCAACCACGAGCAACACTCACGCGCGGAGCACGAAACCCAATCCAAGTGTCCGTCCCAACTCCCAGCCCCGCGCACACTCGACGCCCTCGCCGAACCCAGCGGTCGTAAGATGCCGGCGGGTACTCCGGCGCTACTTACATCAATCCCGATTGAACTTTTCTCCCCGCACCTGCGTATCTCCATTCAGAAGCCACGGAGGCATCCAATGTTCAAGCCGCTACTAATCGCTCTAGCCCTGGCAGGCATCACCCTAGCTGCCCCATCTCCGGCCCAAGCCGAAGACAAAGACCTGAAATATTCCATCACCGGCAAGCCTCAACTCACCGTCCAAACCGACGACGGCGATATCGACATCACCACCGGCAGCGCCACTGAAATCAAAGTCCACGTCTCGACTTCCGGTTACAAGATCAGCGATCTGCGCTTCAATGAAAGCCAGAACGGCAACAACGTCAGCTTGGTTGTAAAAGCTCCCCACGGCAGCTGGAGTTTCTTCGGCTCGCATCATTCCATCAAAATCCAAATCCAGATCCCCGCAGAATCCGACCTCGATATTCACAGCGGCGACGGCAATGTCACCTCGCAAGCCGTCTCGGGCAACATCAAAATTGACACCGGCGACGGCCACATCACCGCCCAAGGCCTTCGCGGCGACATCCATCTCCACTCCGGCGATGGCCACATCGAAGGCTCCAACTTCGACGGCAAGCTCGACGTAGACACCGGCGACGGCCACATCACCATCAGCGGCCGCTTCGACAGCCTCTATCTAAAGACCGGCGACGGCAGCATCCAAGCCTCCGCCACCGCCGGCTCGAAGATCGCCAATCCCTGGAATCTCCGCTCCGGCGACGGCAGCATCACCCTGCGCATCCCTGAGAATTTCGCCGCCGACCTGGACGCCCACACCGGCGACGGCCACATCAATCTAGATTTCCCGGTAAGCGTCTCCGGGTCGCTAAGCGAATCCAGAGTCCGCGGCAAAATGAACGGCGGCGGCGGCACGCTAGAAATCAATTCCGGCGACGGCAGCATCCACATCCAAAAGCTGTAGCCCAGCCATTTACCTCTCGCTGCGGCCGATCGTTCCTCGTAGGGGCGGGGCTCGCACCGCCCGCGCGCCAACCATTTGCCAGTGTCAATAAGTGCCGCAGCGTCACGCCATCGTCCGCGTCTCTCGCCGATTCTCCGTCTCGACAAATCCCGGCCGCGAACGCAGTCCTTCTCTCAGGATTAGCCCGCTTCGTGTCAATATGGACCAGGATGAATTCCTTCGTCCGTCTCGCGCGTCGCTTCGTATCTCCCCAACAATTCCTACTAGCACTCGCGGCCTGCTTAGCTCTCGCCCCTCACTCCTCCGCCCAATCCACCGACGACCCCACGCCCGAAGCCAACCCCGGCCGCCCCACCGTAGCCACTCCTGCAACGCTCACTCCGGTAGGCTACCTGCAATTCGAAACCGGCTTCCTAGGCGCCCATCAATCCCCCGAATTCTCCTCGCAATACAATTGGGTCGAAACCACGAAGCTGTCGGTCGCGTCGCGCATCGAATTTCTAGCTTCACTCGAACCAGTGGCTCGCAACACGGCCGCGGGAATCTCCTCAACGGATGCGGGCGACATCGCTCTCGGTGTGCAGGCGCTTCTCTGCCGCGGTGAGGGCGCCAAGCCGTCTATCGCTCTGAGCTACTTCGGCCGCGTCCATACTGGCGCGGCTGCCGATCTCGATTTCGGCAGCCCCTCAAATTCACTCCTGCTCCTGGTCAGCGCCGATGTTCACGGCTTCCACTACGACGCCAACGCCTTCTTCAACGATCTTTCCGACGGCCGCGCGCACCGCGCCCAATTCGGCCAGACTCTCTCCATCTCCCATCCTCTAGCAGGAAAGTTCTCGCTGACAGGCGAGCTCTGGCACTTCACCCAACCGTTCCTTCACGGCAACGCGGTAGGAAATCTCTGGTCCCTCGGCTACAACGCCCGCAAAAATCTAGTCTTCGACGCAGGCTTCGAACACGGTTTCACCACCACCTCGACGCGCTGGGAATATTTCGCCGGCATAACATACGTACTCCCGCATCGCCTCTGGCCAAGCCAACCAAGCAAGTAATCGATGCGCCGTTTCGTAGGGGCCGGGGTTCACCACCGGCCCGGTGTTGCACTGGGTTCGGAATTTGGTTTGGCATTGTGTTCGGCACTTGGTTTGGCATTTGATTTTTTCTTCGTAGGGGCGGGGCTTGTTTACCCTGAGCCTCGAAGGGCCCGCCCGTTCTGGCAATACCTCGGCCCGCGCGCTTTGCACCGGGTCGGTTCACCCCACGTTTGCTGCGTCCACCTCCTCCCGATATCTCCAATACGGAACAAACTGCGCCACCCCCAAAATCATCGTCGCTCCGACCGCACCCCATCCATCGAATCCACCAATGAACGAAAGACCGCAAAGCACCCCAGCCGCCCCAGCCATATATCCGAGAATCATCAGCGAACGCGTCGCCGCCTTCCCGCGCGCCATTTTCGTGGGCGAAACGCTAGTCACCGCTCCAACTTCCGGCGTTCCCAAATCCCCAACCGGCAATTCGTCGGTCACCGTCTGCCGACCATCGATCCACTCTTCCATCCGCTTCGTCAGTTCCTCCGCAGCCTCCCGCTGTTCTCCCAACGACCGCGCTCGCTGCGGCCGAATCAAACACGCTCCCCCTCGATCCTTCGCCGCGTCCCGCCACTGAATCCTCACCGCCCCCGTCCGAATCCATGCCGGAGATCCGCGCACATCCCGCACGTCCAATATCTCTTCCCGCCGCAAAGCGAACCGTACCTCTTCACCAACGTACTCCAGCACCTCTGCGCCGAAATACAGCAACCCCATGTCCCAGGAAAAACTCCCGTCATACAGGCGCAGCGCACCATCCGGCGAAAAACTCACAAAAACCCCGCCATCCTCCCGCGAAATTACGTTCTCGCTCTTCAACCGCGCCCGCAGCCGCTTCTCGAGCTGCCTATTCCCTGAAAGCGAGAGATAGTTCATGGCCAGCAGATACAAGCCGAACGTAGCCAGGACGCCAAAAATCCATGCTCCAAAAAACGCCATTCCTTGCCACCCAGCCCAGTTCGCAAGTCCCAGCATTGCCGCGGGCATAACCGTCCAAATCGCCGCAAAGGTCCACGAAACCTTCGCCCCCTGGCTCCTTTTGTACTTCGTAGAAAAAACTTTCCCGGCAATCGCCGATGGCAACGTGTAGTAGCTGTCTCCAGTAGTCCCCGCCTGCAGAATTTCGGCCAGCCTTTCCGGCGCGATCCCCGCCTTTCGCGCAATCGCTTCGGCTCGTCGCATCGTCGAGGGATGCGTCATCAACCATTCGCTCCATTTGCTCCATCGCAGCGGAAATTTATTCAGCCGCGTCACCTTGACCAGCCCCGTAATCATGGCCTCGGGATCGCCCACCAGCCTGATCGCCCCGGCATCCGCCGTTCGTTCATTGGCCCGTGCCGTTAGGTAATAAATCAGCAGCAGGATCGCCACCAGCGATGGAATCAGTCCCGCGCGCATCCAGTTCTGCAGGATCGCCACCGAAGTAAACGCCACCGCCACAAAAACAATCACCCGCAGCGCGACGTGCTGCTTTTTCAAATGCGTCATTTCGTGCGCCACCACCGCATCCACTTCCCTCCGCGTCAGATGCGTCAGCAGGTAGTCCGTGAGCATCACCGTATTTCCCTGCGCAGCAAATGCATTCGCCATCCGGCTTTTCGACGACGAAATCACATACAAGCTCTTCAGCCGCACCCCCGAGTTCGCCGCCAGCGCGAACACCCGGTTGCGCAATTCCCCAGTGCTCAGCGATTCCGATGTCCGTCCCGACGCCGCCGCAATCCGCCGAATCCCGAAGATCAAGATGGCAAATCCCAGCAGCATGAAGAACACGACCCCGCGCCAGTTTTCCTCCCCAGTCTTCGTAACCCCTCCAACGAAGCACAGGATCGGCACCACAAACGTCGCTTGCATCCAGAACGCCTGCCGAAAAATCTCCCCACGCGTCCATTGCGATCCATGCACCTGCGCAAACACCGGATACGAAAGCACGCGGCACGCGATCGTCGTCAGCGCCATCGGCACCAGCCCAATCGCCGCCCAAATCAACGCTTGCGCACCAAACAACCCTCGCGTCCCCGGATCCCCGCCAACAAATGCAACCCATCTCCCCACAGCAGGCAGCGACAACAATCCCAGCCAGGCAAGCCAACCCGCCTGCGCGCTGATCTTCATAAACCGCGCATAGCTGAACCACGCCGCGTCAGGATCAGCCGCGGCAGAACGCAACACGTATCGCCGCATCCACAGCGTCAACCCAATAAGCGCAATCGGCACCGCCGCCAACGGCCCAAACACGCTCGCAAGTTCGCCCCACGTCACGTCGCTCTACTCCCCCGCGTCATTTTTCTGGGTTGTCTGGAACACTCGCCCGCAATCCCGGAACAATATCACCAATCCTTCCGCGCAATTCCCTTTCGATTTGCAAATCGAAACGCCTTCGCGCATCATATTTCGTCTCGCATACTTCGCGCCGCACCTTTGGCGCCGACGCGATCCACAATCTCTAACAGGGGGAAATGAATGCGCAGGCCCGTCAGCATCGCGCCGCCGAAAGGCAAGTTGGGCGTCCTCACGCCAGGAATGGGCGCGGTAAGCACAACCTTTATGGCCGGCGTCGAGCTGGTTCGCCGCGGCCTCGCTCCTCCGGTCGGCTCGCTCACTCAGATGGGCACCGTCCGCCTCGGCAAGCGCACCGAAAATCGCGCCCCGCACATCAACGAATTCGTTCCGCTCGCGCAAACGAGCGACTTGGTTTTCGGCGGCTGGGATGTTTTCCCCGACGATGCCTATCAAGCCGCGCACAAATGCGGCGTCCTCGAACAACAGCATCTCGCCAAAGTCGAGAAGTTCCTCAAGGGCATTCGCCCCATGAAGGCCGCCTTCGATCGTGAATACGTCAAGAACCTCGCCGGGACGCACATCAAGAAGGGCAAAAACAAATTCGATCTCGCCGAGCAAATCCGCGACGACATCCGCACCTTCAAGAAGAAATCCGGCGCCAGCCGCCTCGTAATGGTCTGGTGCGGCTCAACCGAGGTTTATCTCGAGCAACACGCTGTCCACAAGACGCTCAAAGATTTCGAGCGCGCCATGAAAGAAAGCCACGACGCCATCGCGCCCTCCATGCTCTATGCCTGGGCCGCGATGCAGGAAGGCGTCCCCTTCGCCAACGGCGCTCCCAATCTCACCGTAGATATTCCCGCGATGCATGAACTCGCCCGCGATCGCAGCATCCCCGTCTGCGGCAAAGATTTCAAAACCGGCCAGACTCTGATGAAGACGATCCTAGCCCCAGGCTTCAAAGCCCGCATGATCGGTCTCAACGGCTGGTTCTCGACGAATATCTTAGGCAATCGCGACGGCGAAGTTCTCGACGATCCCGGCTCATTCAAAACGAAGGAAGAATCGAAGCTAAGCGTCCTCGAATATATTCTCCAACCGCAACTCTATCCCGAGCTTTACGGCAAAATTCACCACAAGGTCCGCATCAATTACTACCCACCGCGCGGCGACAACAAAGAAGGCTGGGACAACATCGACATCTTCGGCTGGCTGGGCTACCCGATGCAGATCAAAGTAGATTTTCTCTGCCGCGATTCAATCCTAGCCGCCCCGATCGTCCTGGATTTGGTTTTATTTCTCGATCTAGCCCAACGCGCCGGCCTGCGCGGCATCCAGGAATGGCTAAGCTTCTATTTCAAAAGCCCAATGTGCGCCCCAGAGCTCTATCCCGAACACGACCTCTTCATCCAACTAATGAAGCTAAAAAATACTCTGCGTTGGATGATGGGCGAAGACCTAATAACGCACCTAGGCGCCGAATACTACGACTGAATTCCGTAGCGCCGGCTGCCAGCCGGCGTTTTTGACTTTCTGCATACTAAGCACAGTTGAACGCCGCTGGCTCACTTCCGTCGTTGCAGCTCGTCTTGACTTCGCCCGCCCCGCGGCGTAGCGTTGCGCACGGTTTTCCCCTTCTGTTTGGGCAAATCTAAAATTTCAACGCCGGCCGAATCCGGCGCAACTCTGTCTCAAGGAGAATCTGAATGCATAGACGCTGTCTCGCTGTTCTGCTCGCGGTGACTCTGGCCACGCTCGTCGCGACGCCCACTTCCACCGTCTCCGCGCAATCCAGCTCGATGGAGAAGCCGCGGCAGTACACTTACGTTTCGCTCTGGGCCGTCCCCCGCGCGCAATGGGGCGAATACGACAAGGCCGAAGCCGCCTCCGAAGGCAATTACAAGAAGCTCATGGATAGTGGCGCGATCGTCGGTTACGGCTCCTTCGTTCGCTCCGCCCACCAGGAAGGCGAACCGACGCACGGCAGTTGGTTCACTGCCACTTCCCTCGCCAATCTGATGCACGCGGAGGAATCCTTCAAAGGCATGGTCGATTCGCCCGTCTACGCCAATTCCAAACACTGGGACGACATTTACGAAAGCCGCGACTATAACGTTCACTCCGGCACATTTACGAATGGCTACCTGCGCGTCGGCGTTTTCAAATACAGGGAAAGCGGCGCGCAAGCCAACGAAGTGACCCGCGCCACGCTCGGCAAAGCTCTCGATGGCCTGGTCGCCGACGGCTCGCTTGACGGCTACACTCTCCAGCACGAATACATCCACACGATGGACGTGAATACATTTCTCATCGTGATCTTCTGCAACGGCCCCGAAGGGCTCGACAAATACAGCGACATGGTTGACAGCATGGGCAAGGCCGATCCCGCAGGTTTCGCCGGCTTCGAAGCCAACGTAAATCCCGCAGGCCACATGGATGCCCTCTGGCGCATTCCGACAATGGCCAGCAAATAGTTCAACGGCGTCACACACGAGACAAAATGACGCCCCGGCGAAAATCCGGGGCGTCTCCGCATTTTGTAGCGCCGGCCCCGCATGCGAGGCCTGCATCCGATCTAAATCGATCAACTCTTGCAGCCACATCTCCGCATAATCTAAGATACGCAGCACTCTCGAGCGCAACGCTCGCGCCCACATGAAATCTTTTCGACAATTGCGAATCGCTCGCTCGGCTGCGACAACGATGCTGTTCTGCGCGTTCATCGCGCTCGTCTGCTCTTCCGCCGCCGCCCAAGATCCACCGGCCAAAAAGCGCATCGCTATCCTCAATTTCGACAATGGCACTCCGGGCGCCGGTGCTAATCCCTACGCCGCCATCTTCGGCGGCAGCGCCGATCAAGACGTCGGCCGCGGCATCTCCGCCATGCTCATCGTCAAACTCGTCCAGGATGGCAAGTACACGGTGATCGAGCGCGCCGAGCTCGACAAAATCCTCACCGAACAGAATTTTGATAATAGCAACCGCGCCGACGCCACCACCGCCGCGAAAATCGGCCGCTTGCTGGGCGTCGATGCCATCATCCTCGGCACCGTCACGCGCTTCGGCCCCGACGACAAGCACACCACCAGCGGCGGCGGCGGAGCCATGTTCGGCCGCGGCGGCGTGAAGACCGTCAAATCCAAAGCCGTCGTGGGCATCTCCTCGCGCGTCGTCAACGTCAGCACCGGCGAAATCATCACCGCCTTCACCGGCACGGGCGAATCGGCCAAGGCCGGCGACATCACGCACTTCGCCGGACGCGGAATGGCCGGCTTCGACATGGTCGGCTCGGATTTCACCAATTCGCTTCTCGGCGAAGCCACGCGCAATGCCGTCAACGATATGGCCGCGCAGCTCGAGTCCGTCGCCGCACAAATCCCTATCCTTAAAATCGTGGTTGACGGGCTTGTCGCCGACGTCTCCGGCAGCACGCTCATCATCAATGTCGGCAAAACCGGCGGCGTAAAACTCGGCGACAAACTCGAAATCAGCCGCGATGTTCGCGCCATCACCGATCCCGCCACCGGCAAAGTCCTCACTTCGGTAGCCGATCACCTCGGCATCGCCACGGTCACGCAAGTAGCCGACAATTTTTCCACCGCAACATTTTCCGGCACGGGCGCAGTCCAGGTAGGCGATCGCGCCCGCAGCGCGCAGTAAATAAAAACGCCCCGGAGAAAATCCGGGGCGTCTGAGCCCTATGTAGCGCCGGCCCCGCATGCGGAGCCGGCATCTTCGTTTTATCCGCCGCAACAACTCGCGTCGCGACGCGGAGCTCCTAAAACAAATTCCACAAGAACTGATTGTAAACCTCGTGGTGATACTGCACCTCAGGCGCCTTCACGAATGTCCCCAATTGCCGCGGGCAGCGATCCGCCGAAGACTGTTTTAATTCCGCGTAACGCCCCTTCACGTCTTCGCCTAGAAGTTTGGTAGTCCACGCCGCCGATTTGAAATTTGCAATGGCGTCATAAATGTTGTCCGGCAAATAGCGCGAGGCCTGCCGCAAATTCTTGATCTTCGCCGTATCGCCATCGAGTCCCGTCTTGAAGATCGAATACATCACCATGTAAGGATTCGCATCCGGCGCGACCGAGCGAACTTCCACGCGCATGCTGCGTTCGTTCCCGATGGGCACGCGAATCATCGAGCCGCGATCCACCGGCGAAGCCTTGATCTGATTGGGCGCCTCGAAGTGCGGATCAAGCCGCCGGTAAGCATTCACGCTGGCGTTCAGCAGCAAGCAAATATCGTTCGCATGAGTAAGAATGCGATCGATAAAAGCCCAACCCTTCTTGCTGAGCTTCTCTTCGCCCTTGGGATCCCAGAAAAGATTCTTGCCGTCCCCGCTGACCGAGACGTTGGTATGCATGCCGTTGCCGTTCACGCCTACGACAGGCTTCGGCAAAAAGCACGCAGTGAATCCCATGTTGTTGGCCACTTGCCGGCAGATCAGCTTGTAAAGCTGAATGCGATCCGCCGCGGCGACCACTTCGCCGTAGCCATAATTGATTTCGAATTGCGACGGGGCAACTTCCGGATGGTCCTTCTCGTTCTGGAATCCCATGGCCCGCTGCACTTCCGCAGTCGTATCAATGAAAGTGCGCAGCGGATCGCCGGGCAGCGAATGGTAGTAGCCGCCGGTATTCACGTAATCGAATTTTCCGGTCTCGTGATAACGCCGCTCGGCATCCGGCCCATTGAACAAAAATCCCTCAATCTCGTTCGCGGCGTTCAGCGTATAGCCTTCGTCCTTGTAGAGTTTTTCGGCAAATCCTTTCAGCACGCCGCGAATGTCGGCGCTGTAGGGCGAGCCGTCCTTGTCGATCACTTCGCCGAACACCAGCACCTTGCCCGAGCCGAAAACGTCAGCCGGCGCCCAGTAGAACGAAGTCCAATCCATGGCCAGCCGCAGATCGCTTTCGCGCTGGGCGGTAAATCCGCGAATCGAAGAGCCGTCGAAAGTCAGGTTGTCCCAACTGTTGATCAGGAATTTCTTATCGTAATCGAGCATGTGCAAGCGGCCTTCGAGATCACTGAAGAGCACGGTCACAGCCTTGAGGCGCTTCTCGTCGGTGAGATACTTGATGCGCTCTTCCTGCACTTTGTGCGCGGCGACGCGCTTGCGGCGCTGCTCTTTGGCTTTGAGGTTCAGCTCCTCCAGCTCGTCATAGGAAAGTGCCAAAAAATTTCGCAGTTCGTTTGACATTAATCTCCTTGCCTCTCAATGAGTTGGGATGAACCGGGCCGGATCAAATCGAGCAGCCTTGAGGATAGCACCAGCGGTTCAGCATGCACAATTATAGCGTCGCAGCAAAGTGCGTCCAATCGAAAATCTTCATGGCGTGCCGCGAAATTTTAAATAGGCCACAGTAGCGCCGGCGTCCCCGCCGGCATCCGGCGAGCGCAAATCCCGCCACATGCTCCCCTCACGCGCGGAGCATGCGCCACAACCCAAGATGTCTTTTTGACGCAGCGCGCCGCGCACACTCGCGGTCCTTGCCGACGCTTGTCGTCGTAAGATGCCGGCGGGGACGCCGGCGCTACCTCGAGCCGGCCGAATGGCGGGAAAGTTGAAGACCCTCCCCTACGGCTTCGTTCCTGCGACTTTCTCTCCGCATCCAGCATCCGAACAATGTCTCATTCTCCATCCGCATAAGGAGCGCACATGAAAATCGGCATTCTCGGTTCCGGCACCGTCGGGCAAACGTTGGGCGCGGGCTTCCTCAAGCACGGCCACCAGGTGAAACTCGGCACGCGTTCGCCGGACTCCGGCGAAATAAAGAAATGGCTCGCTGCCACGAACGGCGCGACCGCCGGAACTTTCGCCGAGGCCGCAAAGTTCGGCGAACTGATCGTTCTTGCGGTCAAAGGCACGATCGTCGATAGCGCCATTAAACTTTCCGGCCCCGATAATTTCTCCGGCAAAACGCTACTCGACGCCACCAATCCGATTGCCGATGCCCCGCCGGTCAATGGCGTCCTGCAATTCTTCACCGGCCCGAATGAATCGCTCGGCGAGAAAATTCAAGCGCAGTTGCCTCAGGCCCGCGTGGTGAAAGCCTTCAACAGCGTAGGCGCCGGCCGCATGATCAATCCGCATTTCGAGCAAGGCACGCCGACCATGTTCCTCTGCGGCAACGACCCTGCCGCCAAATCGCAAGTCAGCGACGTCATTCGCCAATTCGGCTGGGAGCCCTACGACGTAGGCGGCATCAACGCCGCCCGCGCCCTAGAGCCGCTCTGCATGCTCTGGTGCATCCCCGGCTTCACCAAGAATCAATGGACCCACGCCTTCAAACTCCTGACGAAGTAGCCGCGCGGCAATCCCGGTTCGGCACGGCTTTACAGGCCGCGGAGAAACTCAAAACGCTGTCATCCTGAGTCCGCCTAGGCGGACGAAGGATCTCAGCGTTCAATGTTTCGCTCTTCGATTGTGTCTTCAAGCGGCAATCGACACAAAATGTCACCCTCGCATCCCTCTACCCAGTGCGATTTTCTTTCGCCCCAATCTCCGCAATCCGTACGCTACCCATCGCCCATTCTCCGTGCTATTTCCTGAACCACTATGACCACCAATCGCAGTTCCAATCTCTCTCGTGTCGGCCCCTCGACCCCCATCGACATCAAACGTCACGCGGACCAATGTGCCATCTGCAAATCAGAGGATCGCCAAGAAATCGAATACCTGTTTGTCCACTGGATCAGCCCCGGCTACATCGTCGAGCAATTCAGCGTGCGGAACCGCATGACTCTCTATCGCCACATGCACGCTACAGGTCTCTACGAACTTCGCCGGCGAAACCTCCGCTCGGCTCTCGATCACCTGATCGAACACGCGCCTTCCACCGCAGTCTCCGGTGATTGCATTATCCGCGCCATCCGTGCCCAAAGCCGGCTCAGCGAAGACGGCCGTTGGTCCGAACCGGTACAGCGGGTAATCGTATCCCGCATGCCAGCTAACTTCGCCCTCCCGGAAGGCGAGCCTCAAGACGTGCTGCAACGAGAGATTCTGGTCGATACACCAACACACGCACAAATTCCCGTAACTTCAACAAAACAAACCCCGGAGTTAATTTCAGGCCGTGACAAAATCGCCCCCGCGACAGACCAGGCCTAGGGCCATTTTCGCACCGGCTCATCCGCGGTCCCCGCATGTCGGTGGTCCTGCCCTCCGTATCCTTCGCGTAGGGCGGCTGGCCCGCCATAGTCCCCGGCGGAGGCGGCAGCGCCCGCAAATTGGTAGAAGCCCCCGTCCGCCAGAATTATGGCGGACGGGGGAACGAGCGCTTCCGCGCTCCGAGAAAGAACCTCGTCTCAAACCATGCGCTTTAGCGCTGGCCCCGTGTACCAACTCCGCCGGAGGATTGCGCCAACGTCTCCCGTATCGAAATTAGAACGCTGCATTCCGATCCTATGCCGATTACTTGTCCGAAGTGACCAACAAGGTGCCCCACAGACGCCCGCGAGCGTCGCGGTTGTGGTATCGTTTTCAATTCGCGCCTCGCGCGCGTACCGCGCAGTCGCGAGTTAATCGCCCTGCCGCCTTGCATCTCTGATCCGGCGCGCCCGGGGTCTCGGGGAGTCCAGCCATTATGAAAGCTAGTTACAACGGAGTTGCGGTGCCGCCTGACGGGAAGGTCATTGGATATTCGGGCGGAAAATTCTCGGTGCCGGATACGCCGATCATTCCCTTTATCGAGGGCGACGGGACCGGGCGGGATATTTGGAAGGCGTCGCGGCGGGTGTTTGATGCCGCGGTGCAGCGAGCTTATGGGGCGAAGCGGCGGGTGGCTTGGCTGGAGGTGTTTGCCGGCGAGAAGGCCTTCAATCAGTTTCAGGATTGGTTGCCGGCCGATACTGTGGATGCGATTCGCGATTGCCGCGTGGCTATCAAGGGGCCTTTGACTACGCCGGTGGGCGGCGGGATTCGTTCCTTGAATGTGGCTTTGCGGCAGATTCTGGAACTGTATGCGTGCGTGCGGCCGGTGCGTTATTTTGCGGGCGTGCCTTCGCCGGTGAAGAATCCCGAGCGCATGAACGTGGTGATCTTCCGCGAAAATACCGAAGACGTTTACGCCGGGATCGAGTGGAGATCGGGGATGCCGGCCACGAAAATATTGATCGATTTTCTGAATAACGTGATGCTCAAGAACGACAAGAAACGCATCCGCGAGGATTCGGGCGTGGGTATCAAGCCGATGTCGCCCATGGCGACGAAGCGGCTGGTGCGGCGGGCCATCGCTCATGCGGTGGAATTCAAGAGGCGAACCGTGACGCTGGTGCACAAGGGCAACATTCAGAAATATACCGAAGGGGCGTTTCGCGATTGGGGGTACGAGGTGGCCGTGGCGGAATTTCGCGCGGCGATTGTGACCGAGCGGGAAAGCTGGATTCTGGATAACAAGGACCGCGACGCGAATCTTTCGGTGGAGAAGAATGCCGCAATGATCGAGCCCGGGCTCGAGCAGATGACCGAGGATGTTCGCGCCGCGATTTGCAACGAGGTGAAACACACGCTCGATGCGATTTATGCGACGCACGGCGGCGGGAAATGGAAAACCAAGATTTTGGTGAACGATCGCATCGCCGATTCGGTGTTTCAGCAGGTGCTGCTGCGCGCGAATGAGTATCAGGTGTTTGCTACGCCGAATTTGAACGGCGATTACCTTTCGGATGCTTGCGCGGCGCAGGTAGGCGGATTGGGGATGGCGCCGGGGGCGAATATCGGCGACGGCTATGGCGTTTTCGAAGCGACGCATGGAACCGCGCCGAAGTATGCCGATAAGGATGTTATCAATCCGAGTTCGGTGATGCTTTCCGGCGCGATGATGTTTGATTTTATTGGCTGGGGCGAAGCGGCGCGATTGATCGAGGAAGGAATTGGGAAGACGATTCTGCAGAAGCGCGTGACGTATGATCTGGAGCGGCTGATGCCCGGCGCGACAAAGGTGAAGACGTCGGAATTCGCATCGGCAATTATTGAGAATATGGCGGCGGCAACCGCGGCGGATTGAGATCCTAGGAGGATTTATCGCATGAGGAAGAAAGTTACTGTGGTTGGCGGCGGATTTGTTGGCTCTACTACGGCGCAGCGGATTCTTGATGGCGGGTTGGCTGATGTTGTGCTGACCGACATTTTGGAGGGCGTGCCTACCGGCAAGGCGCTGGACATGCTGGAATCGGCGCCGATTCAGGGAAGCGACGCACACGCAGTGGGGATCTCGACCGCTACGAATGACTATCGCGAGACGGCGAACAGCGACATCGTTATCGTGACCGCGGGATTTCCGCGCAAGCCGGGGATGAGCCGCGATGATTTGTTGAAGGCGAATTACGACGTGGTGAAGGCGGTGATCGAGAGCATCGTGAAGTTTTCGCCGAACGCGATTCTGATTTTGGTGACGAATCCGCTCGATGCCATGGCGCAGGCGGCTTACAAGATCAGCGGATTTTCGAAAAATCGCGTGATTGGCATGGCCGGGGTTCTGGATTCGGCGCGAATGAGCACTTTCGTGGCGATGGAATTGGGCGTGTCGGTGGAGAACGTACATTCGTTCGTGCTCGGCGGGCACGGCGACGATATGGTGCCCTTGCCGCGTTATTCGACCGTGGCGGGGATTCCGCTGCCGGATCTGCTGCCGAAGGAAAAAATCGACGCGATCGTTACGCGCACGCGCAAGGGCGGGGCGGAAATTGTGAATTTGCTGAAGACCGGCTCGGCGTATTACGCGCCTTCGGCGGCGGTGGTGGAGATGGTGAAGGCCATTTTGCTGGATAAGAAAAAAATCCTGCCATGCGCGGCGTATCTCGACGGCGAGTATGGGATCAAGGGGCTTTTTGTCGGCGTGCCGGCAAAGCTCGGCGCGCGCGGGATCGAGCAGATTATCGAGATCAAGCTCCTGCCCGAAGAGAAAGCGGCATTGGACAAATCGGCGGCTTCGGTGCGCGAATTGGTGAGCGTTTTAGGGCTTTGATTCGCGAGAAGAAACGACCTGGCGAAACCTGTCCTTAAGTCGCATTACATTCAGGGCATCAGGCTGTACTCTGCGGTAACAACTGCTGATTATTTCCGCTAAGCTGTTTCGACGGAGTGAGTTGCGTCGATCGCATGGGGTTTCGCAGAAATTCAGCTGACAACGGAGAGGCCGCGCCCGAAGTGGAGACGCCGCGGCGGTTGACGCGCGATTTGCTGCGCGCGTTCGAGCTGGCGGTGATGCTGGCGCATAGCCGCGCGTCGGAGACTATTGAGGTCGCCGATCTGCTGGGAGCGATGTACATCGACAATTGGGACCATCTGAGGCGCTATTGGTCGGACACCAGCGCCATCGAGAAGACGCTGCGGAAGATGTGCGAGTTCAGCCCGTCGCGCTGGAATTACTGGATTAAAACCTACAGCGAGACGCGCGACGACCAGCCGCGGAAGAAATGGTTCGGCGTGCCGATTCCGCCGATGCGCCGCGCGGGAAAAGATGTGGGGCTTTTCTTCGGCAAGGATTTTGAGCTTTCGGAGCAGTTGAAGCTGGCGCTGCGAGCGGCGGACAAGATCGCGCCGTATTCGGATCGCGTGGGGACGCGCACGATTCCGATCGTGTCGAGCGATTGCGTGCTGCTGTGCATGGTGAAAAATACTACTTCGGATGTGGCGCGAAAGCTGCTGGCCACAGGAATCAATTTGACGCAGTTGGAGAAGGCTGCGCGCTTTCCGAAGCATGCGCCGATTTAGGCGCTGGTTCCCCGCTACTCTGTGATTGTCGTGGTCTTGATCGAATCCATCTTCGGGAAATTCTTGTCCAGATAGGCCTTCCCTTGCGCGGTGATCAGGTGCTGCTGCGGCTGCTCGCCGTAGCCTGCGTAGATCTTTTTCACTACGTCCATTCCTTCGGTCACTGCGCCGAACGGGGCGAAACCTTGGCGATCGAGGCCCGCATTGTTGGCGAAATTGATGAAGAGCTGGGTGGTGCGCGTGTTGGGACCGGCGGTGGCAAAGGTGAGAGTGCCCGGGCGATTCGATTCCTTGACGGGATCGTCTTTGATGTTGGCGCTCTGCCATACGGAATTTACCGCGGGATACGCGCCGATGCCGAATTGCACGATGAAGCCGGGAACGACGCGGAAGAAAGACGCGCTGTCGAAGTAGTTGTGCTTGCAGAGATTGTAGAAGCGATCGGCGCCTAACGGAGCCCAGGCGCGGGTGATCTTGATGGTGAAATCACCGGCGGTGGTCTCGAACTTCACTTGGAATGTTTCCGGGGCTTGATCCTTCAGATTCGCCGGATGAAGCAGTGCTTGATCGAAGCTCATGTATTGTCCTTTGGCCGACAGTTTGCCGGCGAATATCGCGCGGTGATGACGCCGCACAAAAACGCCGGCTGGCAGTCCTTCGTTTCTCAGGACGAGCCGGCGCTACGAATTACGATTGCGGCTTGGGTGCTGGTTTCGGAGCTGGCTTGGCGGCTGGAGCTTTGTGAACTGGCGCCGCGGCTGGCTCGCCGATGATTGTGGTGGTCTTAATGCTATCGATCTTTGGGAAATTCTTCTCCAGATAGGGAGTGCCTTCGCTCTCGATCTTTTCCGGAGCGGGACCCTGCCCGCCCATCGCCGGCATCTCGCCATACCCTGAGTAGATTTTCGTGACCACGTCCATTCCTTCGCTGACCGCACCGAAGGGAGTAAATCCCTGCGAATCGAGGAAAGTGTTGTCGGCGTAGTTTATGAAGAGCTGCGTGGTGCGCGTATTGGGCCCGGCCGTGGCGAAGGTGATTGTGCCGGTGCGATTGGATTCTTTATGCGCATCGTCCTTGATGACGGCGCTGTCCCAGGCCTTGGAAACAGCGGGTTGCGAGCTGATGCCAAACTGCACCATAAAGCCGGGATGAACGCGGAAAAATGGAGCGCCGTTGAAGAAGTGATGCTTGCAGAGATTGTAGAAGCGGTCGGCGCCGAGCGGCGACCAGGCGCGGGTGACGTTTACCGTGAAGTCGCCAGCGGTGGTCTCGAATTTCACTTGGAATGTTTCCGGGGCCTGGGCTTTCAGAGTGGATGGATGCAGCAGTGCCGGGTCGAAGCTCGCGTGGGCCGTTTTCGTGGCGGCTGGGGCGGCTTTTTTCGCGGGGGCTTGGCCGGCTGGTGCGGTTTGGCCTGCGGCATTGGAGGCGAAGAATACGAGACTCAGAGCGGCGACGAGCAGCCCATTGCGGTGATGCGAGAGTTTCACGGCGTGTGTCTCCTTTTTTGAGCGAAATCGTTCGATCATTTCGATTGCGCGAGAGATTTCGCGGTGGATTCTACCTGTTCCATTACGCGTAGGGTATTCTCGCCGAGAATCTTGCGAATGTCTGCCTCAGAATAGCCTTTTTTTAGCAGGGCGTCGGTGATTTTCGGGAGATCGGCGGCGGATTCCATTCCGAAGGGCATGTTGGCGCCGTCGAAATCGCTGCCCAGGCCTACGTGATCGGCGCCTACTAGTTTAACGGCATGATCGATGTGATCGATGATTTTCTCCCAGCCAACGCGGGGGAGCTTTCCGGCGTTTACGGCTTCGCGGACCAGGTTATCGCCTTCGCGGAGCTGGCAATCTTCATCTTTGCCGCAGCGCTTGTCGATTTCGGCTTGCATTTGTTTGTCTAGTTCAGGATTGGCCTTCGTGGCGTCGCGGTATTCCTGGCTTAGGAAGCCGATGTGGTAATTGATCTGGATCACGCCGCCTTTGGAGGCCAGGGCTTTGATCATCTCGTCGGTCATGTTGCGCGGATGATCGCAAAGGGCGCGGCAGGAGGAATGCGAGGCGATCATCGGGGCCTGGCTGATGGCCAGAGCGTCGTAGAAGGTTTTGTCGGCTACGTGGGAGATGTCCACCATCATGCCCTGGCGATTCATTTCGCGGACTACGTCTTTGCCGAAATCGGTTAGGCCGTTGTGGGCGGGCTTGTCGGTGGAGGAATCGGCCCATTCGTCGTTGAGGTAGTGGGTGAGAGTCATGTAACGCACGCCGAGGGCGGCGTAACTGCGCAGGACGCTCAAGTCGCTGGCGATCATGTGGCCGCCTTCTACGCCCATGAGGACGGCGATTTTGCCTTCGGCGTGGGCGCGGCGGACTTCGGCGGCGGTGGTGCAGAGGGCGAGATCTTTCGAATGCGTGCGGACCATTTCACGGACGGTGTCGATTTGATCGAGCGAACGCTTGACGGCTTCGGGGCCGGTCACCGTGCCGGACATCCAGATGGAGAAGAAGATGGCGCCGAGATTGCCCTCGCGCATTCTTGGGATGTCGATGCTGCCGTCGGTGTGGCGGATGCCGATGTCGAAGCCTGGGGTTAGGAGGCGTTGGGTGGTGTCGTCGTGGGTGTCGATGATGAGTGCCGAGGAGTGGAGTTTTTTGGCGCGTGGGGAGATTTCGTCGGTGGCGGCGGAGATGACGATGATTGAACCCATCAGCAAGGTGATGATTCCCAGGATTAGTGGGCGCATTTAGTATCGCTCCGGTGCGGCTTTGGGATGCGAGATCAATTTATGGGTGTTGCCAAGTAATTGCGTTGGGCGCGATTGCTGCGCATCGTTACACGTTGCCTGCGCCGCATGGCGGGCGGAGCAAGCCCCGCCCCTACGAAAGAAAAGGCAACAGCAAGAACAGAAAACCCAAGACCACACCGGGCCTCCGCCTAGGCGGACCGGCCTCTACGGGCGGCCTGTGAACCAGCTTTTTATTGCGTGACGGATTACTTGACCGTTTACGGCGGCTATGGACTCCGTCAGCGGAATATTTTTCGGACAAACCTTTACGCAATTTTGGGCGTTGTCGCAGTCTTCTATGCCGCCTGGGCCCATTAGGGCTTCTAGGCGCTCGTGGGCGTTCATGGCGCCTGTGGGGTGCATGTTGAATAGGCGGACCTGGCTGATTATTGCGGCGCCTATGAAATTGGAGTGCTCGTTTACTTTGGGGCAGATTTCCAGGCAATTGCCGCAGGAGATGCAGCGAGAGAGAGGGTAGCCTTCTTCCTGGACGGAGGGGGACATGCGCGGGCCTTCGCCTAGCGGGTAGGTGCCGTCGATGGGGATCCAGCAGTGGGTGCGCTTCAGGCTTTCGAACATTACGGAGCGATCTACGACTAGATCGCGGACTAGCGGGAATTTTTCGAGCGGCTCTAGGCGGATGGGCTTTTCGAGATTGTCCACCAGAGCGGAGCAGGCTTGGCGGGGTTGGCCGTTGATTCGCATGGCGCAGGCGCCGCAGACTTCTTCGAGGCAATTGGCTTCGTAGCTTACGGGGGTGACTTCGCGGCCGTCTTTGGTTATTGGGTGTTCGGCTATGTCTAGGAGGCAGGTGATTATGTTTAGGTGCGGGCGATAGCGTAGTTCGAATTCTTCCCAGCGGGGGGATTCGTCTTTTTGTTGCTGGCGTTTTACGCGAACCGTGAATGTTTTGTCGGGCATTTAGCCTCGATTCTTGAAGCAGGGCCGAAAGGCCGGGCGGAGCAAGCCCCGCCCCTACGAAAGAAAAGGCAACAGCCAAAACCGTGAAGCCAAACTGGGCCGGTGGTGAAAGCCGGCGTCTACAACGGCCCAGCGCTAAAGCGCATTTCTAAACGGCCGCTGTTTTCGGAGCGCTGAAGCGCTCCTCCCCCGCATAAATGCGGGGGCTCCCTCCGAAATGCAACGGCACCGCACTAATGCGGGGCTCCCACCGAAATGCCGGCGCCCGCACGATAGAAACGGCAAATGCAAAACCTTGGTCCGAAAAACGGGCGGGACTTGACGGCTAGGCCCGCCCCTACGAAAGAAAAGGCGACCGCGAAAACAAGAGCAAAAAGCCGAAATCAAAAAGCGGGAGCGGCAAGCGGCGCTCCTACCAAAGCAAATTCAACCGCAGATCCCTCACTTCGTTCGGGATGACAGCGTCTTGCTTATTGCAGCCTCTCCAACAATAACCAATCGCGTTCCCCATTACTTGGCGGCGGTGTACTTTCGCTCGCGTGGGGGAATCAGGCTTATGTCTACTGGCTCGTAATCTAGCTGGATTCTCCCGTTGTTGTAGCTGGCTTTTGTTGTCTTCAGCCAATTTCGGTCATCACGCTCCGGATAGTCGGGCTTGTAGTGGGCGCCGCGGGTTTCGTTTCTGGCGATTGCGCCTAGGGTGATTACTCTTGCCAGGATCAGCATGTTCTCGAGTTCGCGCGCGAATTGTAACGTTTGATTGGCCCATTGCGTGCGATCGGAGAGATTGATTTTTTTGTAGCGGGCGTCTAGTTCGTCTAGTTTCGCCAGCGTGCTTTCCATGGCTTTGTTGTAGCGGATGACCGTTACGTTTTCGGTCATCGTTTGGCCCATTTCTTTCCAGATGGTTATTGGATTCTCGCTGCCTTGTTGATGCAGGAGCTTGTCGTTGGCTTCGCGTTGGCGGGTGCGTTCGGCTTCGAAGATGCTTTCGCCCGTGGCTTCGGCGCCTTTCTCGAGGCCGCAGGAATAGCGGACGGCGGCGGGGCCGGATAGCATGCCTGCATAAATGCAGGAGACTAGCGAATTGGCGCCGAGACGATTTGCGCCGTGATATTGGTAATCACATTCGCCCGCCGCGTAAATGCCCGGGATGTTTGTGGCCTGATCCTCGTTGTTCACCCATAGGCCGCCCATGGTGTAGTGCATTGCCGGAAAAACTTTCATGGGCTCTTCGCGGGGATCGCTGCCTACGAATTTTTCGTAGATTTCGAGGATGCCTTCTAGCTTGCGATCGAGAACTTCGCGGGGAATGTGCGTGACGTCGAGATAGACGGCGGCTTCACCGCCGACGCCCAGCTTTTCTTCGAAGACAACTTTATGGATGGCGCGGGTGGCGATGTCGCGCGGGACAAGGTTCGCGTATTTCGGATACCACTCTTCGAGGAAATAGAAACGCTCAGCTTCGGGAATGGATTTCGGAGGGCGCTTGTCGCCGGGTTGGCGCGGTACCCAGACGCGGCCACCTTCGCCGCGGGCCGATTCGCTCATGAGGCGAAGTTTGTCTTCGCCGGGAATGGCGGTGGGATGGACTTGAATGAATTCGCCGTTGGCGTAATAGACGCCTTGCTGGAAGAGAGCGGATTGGGCTGAGCCTGTGCAGACTACAGAATTTGTGGAGCGGCCGAAGACCGCGCCGATTCCGCCGGTGCAGAAGATGGAGGCGTCGGCGCGGAAGGTGCGGACCTCCATGGTGTGGAGATTCATGGCGCAGATGCCGCGGCAGACTCCTGTCGAGTCAATTACGGCGGAGAGGAAGGTCCAGCCTTCGTACTTGGTGACTTTGCCTTCGCTTTCGTGGCGGCGGACTTGTTCGTCTAGCGCGTATAGCAATTGCTGACCGGTGGTGGCGCCGGCGAAAGCGGTGCGGTTATAGAGCGTGCCGCCGAAGCGGCGGAAATCGAGCAGGCCTTCGGGCGTGCGATTGAACATTACGCCCATGCGATCGAGGAGATCGATGATCGCGGGAGCGGCTTCGCACATGCCCTTGACGAGCGGTTGATTGGCGAGGAAATCGCCGCCGTAGATGGTGTCGTCGAAATGCTTCCAGGTGGAATCGCCTTCGCCTTTGAGATTTTTTGCGGCGTTGATGCCGCCCTGGGCGCAGACGGAATGCGAGCGCTTTACCGGAACGATCGAGAATAGATCTACCGGAACGCCAGATTCGGCTACACGGATCGCGGCCATTAGTCCGGCCAGACCGCCGCCAACGATTATGATTCGCGGAGTTCTCATTTTGTAATGTACGCGCCGAGGGGATGCCAGTTGTAATAGAAGCCGGCGATGATGAGCAGGCCCGCGACGGTGAATGCTACGCCTACGGCGGCGCCGAACCAGCCGAAGGCGCGTTGCGAGCGGACGCTGACGGCGATGCCCCACTTGCAGGCGAAATTCCAGAGGCCGTTCCCTAGATGGAAAGACGCCGAGATGATTCCGATTACGTAGAATGCGAGATAGTAGGGATTCTTCATGGCGGCGGAGACGTCGGCGTAGGTGGACATGCCGCCGGTGGCGAAGCGCTCGATCCAGACGTGCCAGCCGATGAAGAAGAAGGCGATGATGCCGCTCCAGCGTTGCAGGACGTAGAGCCAGTTGGCCATCCAGGGGTGACCGAGGGCGTTGGATTTGCCTTGCCACCAGATATAGAGACCATAGAAGGCGTGGAAGAGGATGGGGAGCCAGATGCCCAGGGCTTCGACTAATAGGCGCCAGGGGATGGTTTGCAGATCGGTGGAGGCTTCGTTGTATTTGGCTACGCTGACCAGGGCGTAGCTGTTGGACCAGAAATGCTCGGCCAGGAATGCGCCGATGGGGATAACGCCAGAGAGGGAGTGGAGTTTATCGAGGACGTAGCTTTGACGTGAGTCCGCTATGGCGGCTGGAGTACCCACTCCGAAAATTCCTCCATTGGTCCGGGGATTGATGCAGGCGATCCCGGAATCCGCGCGAGGCGCGGAGGAAATACGAATTCAGTATAGGCAGGCGGGGATTTGTTTGCAAGGATTCGCGGGGCACGGGGAAAGGACAGATTGAGCGGCGTGTTAAAGTGTGGCGCGTCGCCTGTGTGGTAGATGTCGTTCGGAGGAGCGGAAGCGAGAAGAGGAGAAACAAAACCTCAGCGGCTGAAGCCGGATAGATTTTGCGACGTTTGCGGCACGACTGAAGTCGTGCCCTGACAAATCTCGGAGTTTTCGCAGAAACGCTGAAGTCCGGCGCTGTAAAATTCTTTGAGGAATTTTGCCATTGGAGTTGAGGGGAAATGATCGGATGAGATTT
>Ga0116225_1000097_pt1 | contig 69727 bp, 63 predicted proteins | sample Sb_taG_8_FD_88968 | JGI IMG/M metagenome (GOLD analysis project Ga0116225, IMG submission 88968) | Peat soil microbial communities from Weissenstadt, Germany - Sb_50d_c_BC metaG | ecosystem: Environmental > Terrestrial > Soil > Wetlands > Peat | place: Germany: Weissenstadt | collected 2010-09-21 | reverse complement strand
GGATGAGCGGGTCAACGTCCGCCGGGTGCTGTCCTTCGACTGTCCTAAATTGTACGCTTTTCTCAGCTATCCGTGCTTGTGCCAAACCAAGGAGGCAATTACGCGCTTGCTCGTACTCGCTGCTCGCGCCGTGTCCCCGTCTTCGTGGCTATCCCCCCCCCAGTGACATGCCGTGGTCTGTGCCCGGGGTGTCGTCCGCGCCGGTTGCGCCGGGCCCCGTGGGGCGCCCTAGTCGTGCGTCGTCCGGTCGTCGTTTGCCACACTGTCATCGTGAACGGCGTGCGCGTGCGCCGTTGCGGGTAAGGCTAAGGGGAAATCGCCGCCATTCTCCTTGTCATTGCGCCAGCTTTTAGCCTTAAGAGAATGATCCGAAGCAGGCCGAGCCAGAGGGTCACGAGCAGGAGATAACTCCACAGCTTAAGCCGGGTGTAGACCGCGGCAATCGTGTCTTTTATCATCGACCAAGGCCAAGCGCTGCGGCACTGGGTGGACATAAGAGTAGGGACGGCCAGCCGCAAGCAACCGCTGCAACTGAAGGTCGCAGGGATGCAACCGCGTGCGGTCAAGCCAGGCTTACCAGAATCAGCGGCAAGAGCCGACCCCATGCTTCAAGGCTCGGGCGGCCTACAGCGCCGCACAGCTCAGGACGCTAAATTAAGCCCAGCGCGAGCAGCGTCAGTGGCGGTTGGCGGCGAGGCTATTGGCCGGGTGGCGCGCGTCCCCGCGGCGGTTCTGCCGCCGCACATAAGTGATGGTGGCGTCAGGGCGCTCGGCCTTGACCTTGAGGGCGGCGATTAGCGCGTCTTCCGCATCGACGGCGACGCGGTGCGCTTTGCCCTTGGCCCGGAGGCCAACCGTGAAATGCGATATCACCTGGCACCTTCCGCATGCGAGCATAGCCAATTGCGAGCATAGCCAATAAAGGCGCTCGCGGATACGTCTCAGCTGTTGGCCGGTGTGGCCCCGACTTTTTCGCCGGTCGGCAGGGGCGAAGATGGAGCCGCGGCGCGATCAGCATCGCCCATGACCGCCTCGCGGTAGCCGAAGCGATCGATATAGGGGCGCAAGCGCTCGATGACTTTCCGTTTCAGCACAGGCGGCAGCTCGTATTCGGAAATGCGGTGCTCGGCTTGCGCCTCCAAATAAACCCGCATGGGCCCCTCGGCGCGAGTGAAATCGCCGATGCCGAGGCGGGCATAGATGTCGCGCATCGCGGCGATCGGGTCCTTGACCAGGTCCTCGTAGCGCAGCTCGATCAGGCGGCCAGGCGGGATGAGGTGGCGATCCGCCTCGTAAGCCTCGGTAAGCCGCACGAACATGTCGAGCACATAGTCGTCGAGCCAGCTGTCGAGATAGGGCGGGTTGTGGATCCCTTGCGTCGAATAGAGCGCGCGCCAGAGCTTCACCGTGGAGGGGAACACATCGAGCGGGTTGCGCGCGAGATAGATGAAACGCGCATCGGGAAAGAGCTTGGTCAAGAGCTTGAGTCGCGCGGCATTGGCCGGCGACTTCATCACCAGCGGCTTGCCGTGCTTCAGCATGAGCCGCCGGTAGAACCACATGAAGGCACGGGCCCACTTATTGCGCTCGGCTTCGGACAGGCCCTTGAAGTCGAGATAGTTGCTGTCGGCGGGGCCGAAGCGCGGCCAGGCCATGGTGAGATAGGGCGTGCCCTCCCCCAGCATCATCATGGCGAACTCTTCCTCCTGCGGCCGGTCGAAGCCGACCGGCACGTCGTCCTGCGGGCGCTTTTTCGGGAGCAGGATCTTGAACACCTTCGGCAGCGTGTTCTCGGTGAGCAGAAAGTGATGCGGGAAAAAGCATTCATAGGTGGTAGGAAAAGCAAGGCCCGGGTCGGAAGCGAACAAATCGTGCATCAGCGTCGTGCCGGTGCGCCAATGGCCCATGACGAAGATCGGCGGCTGATCAAGCGCGAAGCTCTCGGCACGGCGGCGATATTTCGCCTCGCTGATCCAATAGAGCACCGAGTTCCACGGCACCCAGAGGAAGAAGGTCAAGACGTCGGGGATGCAGTTCAGCGTGAAGCTGTAGCGACCGCGTTTGAACAGCTTGAAAAGCGCTCCCAGCCGGAAGCCGTACCAGAAATAGACCAAGCGCCCACCATAGCGGTGGATGGTGAGCGCCGGCAGCCGCGGCTTCTTGCGCGCCCGCCGGCGGAAGCCCGAATCGTCGTCAGACGGCTGTTTCTCGTAATCTGGCACGCGCGCGTCAAACTCCGTAGCGGCGACAACAAGGCTTGCACGGGTGTTAGCCGCGATCGGAGGCGAAAGGAAGCTTTTTGCGACGTCCGCCCGCGGGTAAAGCAGCGGGCCCTCAGCTCAGCCCTGCAGCGCGGCTTTCACAGCCGCGGCCAGCTCCTTTAGATCGAAGGGCTTCTGCAAGAACATGAAGTCCTCGTTATCGGAGAGGTTGCGGCGGAAGGCATCCTCGGCATAGCCCGAGATGAAGATGATCTTGAGGTCGGGCCGCTCGCTGCGCAGATGCTTCATCAGCGTCGGCCCGTCCATCTCGGGCATTACCACGTCGCTCACCACGAGATCGACGTCGCCATTGTGGCTCGAGAAGACGTCGAGCGCCTCGGCACCGGTGGTGGCCTCGAGCACATGATAGCCGCGCTGACCTAGCGCCCGCGCGGCGAAGCTGCGCACGGCGTCCTCGTCCTCGACGAGGAGCACGGTGCCACGGCCAGTCAAATCCCTCGGCGGCTCGCGCCGCGGTTGTTGCCGCGCAAGCTCGACCTCGCCCGCGACGTCCACGGCGCGCGGCAGACAGACACGCATGACGGTGCCTCTACCCTCCTCGCTCTCGGCGAAGATGTAGCCGCCCGTCTGCTTGACGATGCCGTAGACGGTGGAGAGACCGAGGCCCGTGCCGCGTCCGACCTCCTTGGTCGAGAAGAACGGCTCGAACATCTTCTGCATCACCTCGGGCGGCATGCCCGTGCCGGTGTCGCTCACCTCGATCAGCACATATTCGCCGGGTTGCACCCGATGCTGGCCGAGCTCGCGCGAGTCACGCTCACTGACATTGGCGGTGCGAATCACGAGCTTACCGCCCTTGGGCATGGCGTCGCGCGCATTCACCGCGAGGTTGATGATCACTTGCTCGAACTGGTGCAGGTCGGCCTTGACGGGCCACAGGTCGCCCCCGCTCTCGAGCTTCAGCTCGATATTCTCGCCGAGCAGCCGGCCGAGCAGGATCGACAACTCGGAGAGCACGTCGCCGAGCTGCAGGCGTTCCGGCCGCAAGGTCTGCTGGCGCGAGAAGGCCAATAGCTGGCGCACGAGGCCAGCAGCGCGGTTGGCGTTCTGCTTGATGTTCATGATGTCCTGGAAGGCAGGGTCGGTCGGGCGGTGGTTCATTAGCAGGAAGTCGGAAAAGCCGATGATCGCCGTCAGCATATTGTTGAAATCGTGGGCGATGCCGCCGGCGAGCTGGCCGACCGCCTGCATCTTCTGGCTCTGCGCGATTTGCATCTCGAGCGCGCGCTGCTCGGTCGTGTCGATGGCGTAGGCGATCGCCGCCTCACTCTCCCCTTCGGCCTGCTCGATGGGATTGAGGTAGACACGCCCGCTCCGCTCCTTATCGCCCTTGAAGGCAACGTCGATGGGCTCGATCAGCCCCTGTCCGGCAATGGCCGCGTCGAGCACATTGCGCAAAGCTATCGCCCCCTCTTCGTCGGCGAGGCTCGCCAGCATCACCTTGCGCGCTGGGACGCCATCGACCGCACGCCCGAACAACCGCACAAAAGCCGCGTTGGTGGCGCTGATGGCGCCCTCCCGGTCGACCGTGGCGATGGCGATCGGGGCCGAGTTGAACAGCCGCGCGAATCTGAGCTCGGCGGCGCCGGCTTCCTCGGGCTCGCCCGGGGCGCGATTGAGCACCAGCGCGTGGGCCAAGCCGCCATTGCCGCCATAGCGGGGCAGACGATGCAGGATCCGCACCGGGAGGGTTGTGCCGTCGGCCTTGACGAGGTCGATTTCGAAGCGGCGGGTCGCTCCCGGCGAGGTGCCGCGGCCGGCCCGCGCCAACAGTGCCGCCCCATCCTCCGACATGATCTCGGCGAGTTTGAGCGGCTTTCCCGCCACCTCAGCCAGATCGAGCCCGAGCCATTGGGCAAGCGTGGCGTTCAGATAGTCGATGGTGCCCTCGCCATCGGCGGTGAAGAAGCCAGCCGGAGCGTTATCGAGATAGGCGATGGCCTGCTGCACCTTCTCGAACCCCGCTTCCTGCCGTTCGCGGTCCGACGTGATCTCGTCAACCTGCCAGACCACGAGCCCACCTTTGCGGCCGGACCTCGGATCCGCCGGCATGGGTTGGACGGAGATGCGGAACCAGCGCGGCCGCACCCCCTCGTCCTCAGGAATCTCGCCGAGAGGAGGCAGACGGAATTCCTCCTTCCGCGCACGGCCTTGTTGCGCCGCGCGCGACAGGCGAAAGATCTGCTCGGCCAGATAGGCATTGCCGGCAAACGCCCGGTCTGGCGCCACCACCACCATATCTGCGTCGAGACCAAGGAGACTGCGATAGGCTTCATTGGCGTAAAGCACCCGGCCGCTCGCGTCGGCGATCAGCGCCCCTTGCGGCAGATTGTCGACGAAGGCCTTGGTGACGTCGTTGCGGGCGGGCGTCTGGCCGAAATGCAGAATGCCGACGGCGCCCGCAAACAGGCAAAACACGCCCACCACGGCAAGGCCCGCTAGGATGGCGAGGACGAAGGGCTCGGCCATCTCGCGCGACACCATGGCAAGGCCAACGGCGGCAACGGCAAGCCCGAGCGCGAGCAGGACGACGAGCCCGACGTTGCCGTCGCGTCCGGGGCGGTCGGCCACAGGCTCGACGTAGCGCATGGGAGCGTCGATGTCGGTCATGGTGCCAAGCTATCCGATTCGATTCGTCTTGAGCCGCAGATTGTGCCGCAGGCAGTGATGGGCCTGTGGGCGAGCGCGGCCGGCAGGTCGTGCCAATGCGCAGCTTGGGCGCGGAAACCCACCACAGAATCGACCATTGCGACCTCGAGTTTGGCTGTACCCCGCCCGGGCCTTCGTCATGCAGCCGTATGTCAGCTTACACGTCGGGCTGCGGGCCAGGGACACCCTTCGCGTGTCATATTGGCACCTTGGTTAATGGTTTATTAGGGGCCCGCCCGCAAGTCTTGCCCCGCAGTCGCGGAGGCCCCCCCGGTCGAGAGTGCAGATAAGTCTTCCATGCCCAACGACACCAACAGCATCATCCTCGCCGTCGCCGCCTTCCTGTTCGCTATCGCGCTCATCGCGCTCATGGTTTGGGCCTTCAAGACCTTCGTCACGACCGGAGGGCGGGGCGGCCATGGCTTCCTGCGGGCCCGCGACCGACGCCTGGCCGTCGTGGAAACCGCGTCGGTCGATGGGCGCCGCAAGCTCATTCTCATCCGGCGCGACGACGTCGAGCACCTGATCATGACCGGCGGCCCGGTCGACGTGCTGATCGAGACCGGCATCGAAGGACGCCGGCATTTTGAGCCGCCGCTCGAGGACGTGATCATCGCCCGGAGCGACACGCGCCCTGCCCCGGACTACGGCAAAAGCTGATCCCTTTTGGCAACGCCGGCAACCGCTTCACAATTGACAGTGACAAACCGGCCACGGTTGGTTTTGCTTGTGGCGCCCCGGAAGTTGCGCTAAACAGAGCATCCGAGCTTACGGCGGCCACGAGCTTTCGTGGCAGGCGGATGAGGTGACGCCGGTAATTTCAGCCGCTCGTGCCGTAAGAGCGCCGGTAGTTCCCTGCTAATGGTCCGACACCGACTGGCTTCGGCCAGTCATGTCAGTCCCCCAAACACTCCACTCCCCGCCCCAAAGCGGGGAGTTTTTTTATCCCCGTCGATTCGAAGTCGCGGTAGGCTTGCCGCATTCGGCGGTCAGAGCACGGCGTGCTTCGTCTCTTCCTACTTCTCGCCGCCATCGTCGCAGCCACCCCGTCCCGCGCCGGCGATTTGCCGGAGGGTTCGTCTATTTGCGCGACACCGATCCCACCATCCTGCAAGACATGCGCTATGCGACCGCGAACAATTTCGTCGGCAAGAAAGTGCCGGGCTACGAGGCGCCGGAATGCGTGCTGGTCAGGCAAGCCGCCGACGCGCTTGCGGCCGTGCAGGCGGAGCTGCGCGGAAAGCACCTCACGCTCAAGGTCTATGACTGTTATCGCCCGGCCCGCGCGGTCAAGGCCTTCGTCGATTGGGCCAAGCTCCCCCGACGATCCCAAAGCGAAGTCCACCTACTATCCCGAGCTGGAAAAGCGCGTCTTGTCTCCGGCCTATATCGCGACGGTCTCGGGCCATTCCCGTGGCGCCACGGTCGACCTCACCCTGGTGCCGCTCGACGCGACCGCAGAGCCCACGCCGCCCCCGACCGTGGCCGCGACCCCTGTACGCCGGCGTCTGGGATGCGCGCCCCCGACCGCAGCATCGACATGGGCACGAGCTTCGACTGTTTCGACGTGAAGGCGAACACGGACGCCGCAGGCCTCACGCCGAAGCAGCGGCAGAACCGGGCGATGCTGGTCGAAACCATGCGCCGCCACGGGTTCAAGAACTATGAGAAGGAGTGGTGGCACTACACGCTCGAAGGCGAGCCTTATCCTGGCACGATCTTCGGTTTCCCGATCGCCCCACGCGAGCGAAGCGAGCCGCAACAGGGCACGAAGAAATAGGGGATACGGCACCGAGCGCCTGGCGCCTCCAGCGGGCGCCTTATTCGTCGCGATAGACGCGCTCGCGCCGCTCATGGCGCTCCTGAGCCTCGACGCTCAAGGTTGCAATCGGCCGCGCATCGAGGCGCTTCAGGCTGATCGGCTCGCCCGTCTCCTCGCAATAGCCGTAGGTGCCCTCGTCGAGACGGCCAAGCGCGGCATCGATCTTGGCGATCAGCTTGCGCTGGCGGTCGCGGGCCCGAAGCTCGAGCGCGCGCTCGGTCTCGGAGCTTGCCCGGTCGGCAATATCGGCGTGCTGCGCCGATTCGTCTTGCAGGTGCTGCAGCGTCTCTTTCGTGGAGCGAAGGATCTCCTCGCGCCAAGCGAGCAGCTTGCGACGGAAATAAGCTCGCTGGCGCTCACTCATGAAGGGCTCGTCGTCGGAGGGCCGATAGTCACCGGGGAGTTTTCGCTTGGGTCGCATGAATGCCTCTGCCACACGCATGCTCTTTATGATCGGGCCGAACGGCCCCTCCTCTCTTGACCGGCTTCTGGCATGGATCCGCGACCCCCGCCGGGCTGCCCCGTATTTACGGAAGCGGAGCGCCAAGTCAAGCGAGCAGACGCGCTTGACAAAGATCCGCTGCGGGGCCAGCCGCCTTATTGCCGAAAGACAGATTCAGAGCTTGATTACAGGCGAATGACAGGCCGCTGACGGGCCTGTGAAAGGCCTCCGAAAGCCGGCTCTCTTCACGTCCCTTGCGGGGCTTGGGAGATCAAAATCGCCGTTGTCGAACCCGGATGGGGGCGTGAATTTTCCAGCGCTTGCGCTTGGGATCGGCGCTTGCGCTCACCAACTCTTCCGTCACCTTGCCCGTCGCGCTAAGAGGCACTTCGTACCAAGGCGCTTCGTGCCAAGGCGCTTCGCTCCAAAGGCTTCGCCTCGCAGCGCTCGGGCCACGACGCAAAAGGACATGCAGAGGCGTGCCGATCTCGACCCTCACCCAAGACGTCGCCTATGCCTTTCGCAATGTCGGCCACTTTGCCGCCGATCTCGTGCAGCCCACGATCCGGCTTGGCGTCACGGGCCTCGCGCGCTCCGGCAAGACCGTCTTCATCACCGCGCTCGCGCACAATCTCATCGCCGGCGGGCGCATGCCCTTTTTCGATGCCGTCGCGCAAGGGCGCGTGCTGCGGGCATATCTGGAGCCGCAGCCCGACGATCAAGTGCCGCGCTTCGATTATGAGCGGCACTTGGCAGACCTTACCGCGAGCCCGCCGCGCTGGCCGGAAAGCACACGGCGGATCAGCCAGCTCAGACTAGTGCTCGAATACGAGACGCAGAAATTCTGGAAGCGCCGGTTGGGCTACAATCGCCTCAATATCGACATCATCGACTATCCCGGCGAATGGCTGCTCGACCTGCCCCTGCTGCAACTCGATTACCGGCAATGGTCGCTCCACGCGCTTGAACAGGCCCAATCGGCAAGCCGCAAGGCGATCGCCAAGGCCGCGCTTGCCACAACCGATCCCGCGACGCCGGCAGACGAGGTCCTAGCCCAGCGGCTCGCCGATCTATTCAAGGCCTATTTGCGCGAGACACGAGCCGACAGTCACGCTTTTTCAACCTTGCCGCCGGGGCGTTTCCTGATGCCCGGCGATCTCGAAGGCTCGCCCGCGCTCACCTTCGCGCCGCTCGACGCGCATGGCGAGGAGAGCTTCCCGCGCGGATCGCTATGGGCGATGATGGTGCGGCGCTATGAAGCCTATAAAACCCATGTGGTGAGGCCCTTCTTCCGTGACCATTTCGCGCGCCTCGACCGTCAGATCGTGCTGATCGACGTGCTCGCCGCATTGAATGGCGGGCGGCCCGCGGTCGCCGATCTCGAGCGCGCCATGACCGAGATTCTCGAATGCTTCAGGACCGGCTCGAACAGCCTATGGTCGAGCCTGTTTGCACCACGCATCGACCGCATCGTGTTTGCGGTCACCAAGGCCGACCATCTTCACCAGAAGAGCCACGACCGGCTCGAGGCGATCCTCGCCGCGCTGACCGAGCAGGGAATGGGGCGGGCGCACTATGCGGGCGCCCAGGTCAAGGCGCTCGCGCTTGCCGCGATCCGGGCGACGCGTGAAGGCAATGCGAAGCGGAACGGCGAGGTGCTCCCTTGCATCGTCGGCTATCCGCTTCCCGGCGAAACCATCGGGCGGCGCCGCTTCGACGGGAGCGAAGCCTTCGCCATCTTCCCCGGCGACCTTCCCGCCGATCCGCAGGCCGCTCTCAGAAATCCGCATGCGCAGCCGGACGACGTCCGCTTCGTACGGTTCCGCCCGCCGGACCCGGTGCTCCTCCCCTCCGGGGGCTTCGCGCCCCTTTCCAATATCCGCCTCGACCGCGCACTTCAGGCGCTGATCGGAGATCGTCTCCAATGACCAAGCCACGCAAACCCGCATCCTTCCGGCTGGAGGAGATCGAAATCGTCGAAACCCCATTGCCGCCGCCTTTGATCGCCACGGACGCCCCTCAGCTTCCGGCTACCGTGCGGTCGCTCCCCGGCTTGCAGCGGGGGTGGCGCTGGGGAACCATCCTGCTCGTCGCGGTCGGCGGTCTCGTCGGGCTCGCTTCGGCGGTCTGGCTGCACGATCTCGTGCGCGAGATGATGGCGCGGCAGGATTGGATCGGCTGGGCGACAGTCAGCCTGCTCGGGCTCGCCATCCTCGCGCTGTTGATGATCATCCTCCGGGAGGCCGCGGGATTAGCTGGCCTGGGGCGCCTCGGCCGTCTTCGCCATGAGGCGGACAGCGCCGCGGCGGACGGGGACAAAACTCTCGCCCTCGATGTGTTGAACCGGCTGAAGCGGCTCTATCGCGGGCGCAAGGACCTCGCCTGGGGAATGGCGCGCCTCGCCGAGCATGAAGGCGACATCATGGATGCCGCCGAGCTGTTGCGTCTCTCGGAGCGGACCCTCGTGGCACCGCTCGATCCTCTTGCCCGGAGCGTCGTCGCGGCATCGGCCAAGCGCGTGTCGGTGGTCACGGCGGTAAGCCCCGGCGCCCTGATCGACATGCTGTTCGTCGCCGGCGAGAATTTGCGCATGCTGCGGCGGCTCGCCACGCTTTACGGCGCGAGGCCCGGCACGCTGGCGCTGCTCAAGCTCGCGCGCATGGTGGTGACCCATATCGTGCTGACCGGCGGCATTGCACTCGGCGACGACGTGATCCAGCAGCTCGTGGGTCACGGGCTCACGGCCAAGCTGTCGGCCCGTCTCGGCGAGGGGCTGTTCAACGGGGCGCTGACCACGCGGATCGGTCTTGCCGCGATCGACGTGTGCCGCCCCCTCCCCTATATCGAAGTGACGCGGCCGCGCTTTCGCGAGCTCGTGGCTGAGGTTGCGGGCCTGCGCTGAGGCGCAACCTGCGCCTCAAGGCGCACGCTGAGGGACGGTGGATAACGGGGATAAGCCTCTTGCATCGGCTCCTGCTTGGCTCTGCCTCATGTAGGATGATCAGTGTGAGGTGAACGGTTGCCGATGGCGTTAAGGGATATATCCGAAGGCATCTCAAGGAGCGATCCGAGGGTGCCGGAGGAGAGATCCGGAGACGCTTGAGGCCGCTGCGAAGCTCACCGGGCAAGGCAAGCCCAAGGTTGCCCATAGCCATGGGCGGCTGAAGGCGGAGGGGTTAGCAAGCGCGGAGTGCCACGGCCTGTCGGCTTCGCCGCAATGCCGTGAGGTGAGGTCGATGGGGCTCACTGCGCCGCAAGCTCAACCGCCGTCCTGGATCCAGCCTGGCCAAGGTTGGGACCACGTCGCAGCCACGCGACGTTAAATAACGGGCCTAGGCCGGGGTCACGCCGCCGCTTTGTGGGCAACCATGGAGCCGAGCGCGTGATCCAGAGACCGAAAGGTCTCGCGGCGCCGACCGATCGTCCCGAACGGGCGTGAGGCTCGACATCGCACAGGGAGGCGGGGCTTCGGCTCCGCCTTTCCTTTTTCAGAGCCCCCTTCTTCCCCATTGGAGCCCCTTAGCGAGTGCCCCTTGGTCCGCTAAGATGGCGCCTGTCATGGCCAAGATGCTGCCGGAAATTCACCTCGCGACCCCGCAAGGCCCACTCGCCTGCGGACTTCCCCTGCGCCGAAGCGGCCGCGCCTCCCGCTTGACGGACTAGGCCATGTCGAGCCGGCGGTCCGATCTGGCGCTCCTCCTTGTCGTGGTCGCGAGCGTGAGCCTGGCGCTGCTCCCAGGCTGCAGCACCGTCGTAAAGGTCACCGGCAAGGAAGGCGCTTCGACCGACCAGGCGGCGAGATATGTGAAGCCCGAGGACCCGCTTGCGAGACCCATTCAGGTGGCCTGGACCTCGGCGCGAGCGACCCATTGCGGTTTCATGTTCGATCCCGCGAAGCTCAGATCCGACTATCTGGCTGACGAGACCCGGAGGGGCGTCGACCCCTACCAGCTGCAGAAGCTCACCGAGGCTTACGATTACACGCTCAACTCGGTGATGGAGACGATCAGCGCCGACCCTAGCTATTGCAACAAGGAGCGGACCGAGGCGATCCGGACTGACCTCAAACGCTACCTTGCCGGTGACTATTCGCCGACGGCGCGTCTCGCGCGATAGCGATTGCGATCAGTTTGCCGGCTACGGCGTGGGAGCGGGTCCAGACTGAGGCCCGGCTGCCGGCTCGGGTGAAGCCTGTTGCGGCGCGGGCGTGGAGCCTGTGGCGAGGGGATCGGATGCCGTAGGCGGCGACTCGGCCGCGCTTGGGGATATCGCAGGGTCCGCCGGAGCCTGCGACAGTTGCGGTTCGAGCCGCGGTGGCGGTGGCGGCGGCATGTCGGGAGCGGAAGGCTCGTTCCGGATCTTTTCTACCAGTCGGGACAGCACAGCCTCCTCTTCTTCTCCGGCGAGCAGATAGGCAATGCCGTCTTCCCGCCAAGACATCGAGCCGATGGCGCCCTCTTGTCTGAAGAGGGGGCCGCTGCTTCCTCCCCCTCCGCGCATGGCGTAAAGCGCCAGCGGGTCCTTCGCCACACCGAGATACAGCATCTGCGCGAGAGGCTTGTCGCCGTACCGCAAGAGCTGGGCGCGCACGAATTTCAGACCTTGCGCCTTAAGGTCGGGAAGCTTCACCGCCGGTCCTATCGCTTGCGCGATCTGGAAGGCGACCAGATCCTGATTGCCCTGGCTTTCCAAGCCGACCTCGACGGTCGCCCGGCTCAACAGCGCGTGAGCACGCGCTGCCTGTTCCTGCCAAGTCGGCGGCGCGGCCGCAACCTGTTGCTGCTGAGGGGCCGGTGGCGCGGCCACCGCTTGCTGTGGCCGTTGGGGCGCCAGCGGCGGGGCCACTGCTTGTTGCTGCTGTTGAGGTGACGACGGCGGCGTTGCAAGCAGATCGGGAACGACGAGCGGCCAGCCATAGCCGGCCACAAGAGCGGCGAGCGCGAGCCCGATTCCGACGGTCGCGAGCCCCACCTTGACGAGCCCGTTCCCGCGGCTGCGGAGGGCTGGCGGCGGCGCCATGGGCTGAGCGGCCATCACCTCGCTCACCTCGCCGGCAAGGATAGCCTCGAAAGCGGATTCGAGCCTGCCATGAGCCTGTTTGAGGGCGTCGACGCGGCGGGCGATCACATCATCTTGCTCGAGCACCCTCTCGACGGCGCGGGTCTGCGCGCGTGCGAGCTGGCCGTCGACATAGGCTACGAGCAGTTCGTCACTGAGCTCGGTCATTGTGGTCCTGTGGCCCCTTGGGAAAGAGAGTCTCGATGGTGGCGCTGGCCGGCGTTGGCGCCGATGAACCGAGACGATCGGCGAGGCTTGCGCTTGCGCGGATCAGGCGCGCCGCGATCGTGTCCGGGCTCGAATCGAGCACGCGGCCGGCATCCTCGTGGTCGAATCCCTCGCCATAGACGAGCAGCAGGGTGCTGCGCTGCTGCGGCGGCAAATGTCCGAGGAAGCCCGCGGTGAGAGCATCGAAGTCGGCTCCCTGACCCTGATGGAACAGCCGCTCGAAGTCAGTGTCGCTCGCCTTCGCCTGACGCAGCGGATCGGCGTGATCGCGGAGCTCATGCAGCCAGAGCCCGTAGATCTCGGCGAATGCCCAACGATCGAGCGGCGTCCCACGCTGATAGCGGTGCTGGTCGGCAAGCATGCGCATAAGCGCTCGGCGGAGGAGAGCCTTGCCCTCCGCTTTGTCGCCGACAAGCACATCGGCAAAGCGCTTGAGCCTCGGCAGCATGGCGACGAGTCCATCCCGGACGGATTCGTGGTGAATCTGTGCCTGCACGCTTGAACCCCGGCCGCTTGGGTGAGTGCTGGCGAATTTGCGTGGAGGGCCTCTCGCCGGCGCGAATCAGTAGAATACCATATTCATTTATCCCAGGGTCCGGGGCGTTAACCCTTGGCAAAAAGCGCTTGCGTCGAAGGTGCGGCCGCCTATTGTTTAGGCAAGACAGGAGCAAGACTTACGCATGTCGGTCGTGCCCCACAGTGCCGAAGAGGCGGAGTCGGCGCCGGAAGAGAGCGCGACGCCGGAGGGTCGCATTCCCGGTCTCGTCAATTCCGCGATGGCTCGCATAAAAGATGCGACAGCTAACGCGCTTGCGGCGACCCGTGAGACGTCGACCAAAGCTGCCGAGCTGCGGCGCGAGGCGGCGCGGAGCCAAGTCGCCCAGCGCATCGCCGGCATGGCCGACAGGACCGCGAGCCGGACAAAGCAAGCGACAGCGACGGCGGTCGCTGCGAGCATGACCGGCTTCGCCAAGGCTGCCAAGATCGGCCGTGATAGTGTGCTCCCGGAGCTTGGCCGCACCGGCGCCAAAGTGGCGGAGCGCACCCGCCCCGAAAGGCTCGCACAAGACTATCGCGAGTTTCTGCTGTGGCTGCACGAGAAGGTGCTCGACCAAGTGATCGAGCCACTGTTCTTTGTGCCCACCAGAGGCCGCGTGGCGCTCGAAACGCTCACCCTGCGCGGCGTTAATCTGGCAAGCGGCCACGCCTACCGGCCGTCGCCCTATTTCGTGTTCAAATGGGCGCTCGCCGCCGTCGACGACGATCTCCGCCGCTTAAGCTTCGTCGATTATGGCGCGGGTAAGGGACGCGTGGTTCTGCTTGCCTCCCAGCGCCCCTTCACCGCGGTCGGCGGCATCGAGTTCGCCGAGGAGCTGCACGACAACGCGACGATGAACATCGCGCAGTTTCCCAGGAGCCGCATGAAATGCCGCAACGTCGAATGCGCGCTCGATGATGTCGTGAACATCGCAGCACCCGACAGCGAGGCGATCCATTATTTCTTCAACCCATTCTCGCCGGAGATCTTCGCCGAGGTGTTGAAGGGGATCGTCACTTCGTATCATGCGCGGCCGCGGCGGCTTTACCTGATCCTGATCGACATGGATGCGGCCGAGCTTATGCATAAGACCGGCGTGTTCCAGGAGGTGAAGCTCCCGATCGCGAGGCGCCTCCAGGCAAGGCTGCTCAGCCCTTACAAGATCACCGTCTACCGCTCGCTCGCCTGACGCCGATACGTCGTGGCGCTACTTCACGCCGAGCTTCTTCTGCAGGCTCGACGACGACGTTGTGTATTGGAAGATCAGCTTCTTGTCCGGATAAACATATTTATGGGCCTGCTGCGCCATCAGCGCCGCCTCATGAAATCCGGACAGGATGAGCTTGAGCTTGCCGGGATAGGTGTTGATGTCGCCGATGGCGAAGATGCCCTTTTCGCTCGTCTCGAACTTCTCGGTGTCAACGGGAATGAGGTTCTCATGAAGATTGAGGCCCCAGTCGGCGACGGGCCCAAGCTTCATGGTTAGACCGAAGAACGGCATCATGATCTCGGCCGGCTGCTCGAAGGTGGCGCCGTCGGGACCCTTCACCGTCACCGAGCAGAGTTCGCCCCGCTCCCCATGCAGCTCCGTCACCTGACCGAGTTTGAAGGTGATGTCGCCACTCTCGACCAGCGCAAGCATCTTCTGCACCGAGGCCGGCGCCGCCCTGAACTCGGCGCGGCGGTGCAGCAAAGTGAGCGACTTGGCGACCGGCTGCAGGTTCAGGGTCCAATCCAGCGCTGAATCGCCACCGCCTACGATGAGCACATCGCGGCCGCGCAGCTGCTCCACCTTCCGCACCGAATAGAACACCGATTTGCCTTCATACGTTTCGATGCCGGGAAGCGGCGGACGCTTCGGCGTGAAGGACCCGCCGCCCGCAGCAATCACCAGCACCTTGCATTCGAGCGTGATGCCGAGATCGGTCGTCACCCGGAAGCGGCCATCGAGCCGTTCTAGCGTCTCCACCCTTTGATTGAAGTGGAACTCGGCGCCGAAAGGCTTGATCTGGTCCATCAGCTTGTCGGTGAGCTCCTGCCCGGTGACCACCGTCAGGCCGGGGATGTCGTAGATGGGCTTCTCCGGATAGAGCTCCGCGCATTGACCGCCGGGCCGATCGAGGATGTCGATGACATGCGCCTTAATGTCGACGAGACCGAGCTCAAAAACGGCAAAAAGGCCGATCGGCCCTGCGCCCACGATAACGGCATCGGTGCGGATCACATCTTCGGACATGGGCCGCTCAAGTCTGCTTCTCGGGGATGCGCACCACGAGACCGTCGAGCGCATCGGTGACCTTGATCTGGCAGCTCAACCTGCTTTCGCTCCGCACGTCGAAGGCGAAGTCGAGCATGTCCTCCTCCATCTGTTCCGGGTTTCCGGTCGCCTCGCGCCAGGCCTCGTCGACATAGACGTGACAGGTGGCACAGGCGCAGGCCCCGCCGCATTCGGCCGCAATGCCGGGGATCGAGTGCTTGACCGCAGCCTCCATCACCGTCATGCCAGGCTCAGCCTCGACGACGTGCTGGGTCCCGTCGTGCTGAATATACGTGATCCTTGCCATGGCATTGGCGCGACTTGGCGTTCTCTTCTCGTCTTGGGAGACGGGGCTGCGGCAGATGTCCGCCCCCCTAGGCTCCCGGCACAAGAACAACGAGCACTTCGCGGCGGGTCTCTATAGGGCAATTGAAAGTGAGACTCCAGCGCGAAGGACCGGTTGAAGCCTCGGCGGCCTAAAGCAGCGACTGGATGTAGTCCTTGGCCTCGTGCACCGAGGATTCAAGCTCGCGCAAGCGAGCACCGCGCGCCTCGCCAAGGGCGTCGCCCGAGAGGGTCTCGGCACGTGCGGCGGCGGCGGCGGCGCGCCAAGCCCCGATCGCCAGCGCCGAGCCTTTGAGCGAATGGGCGGCATCCTTCCACTGCTGGTCGGACGGCGCCACACGCAGCCGCTCAACATACACGGTCGATTGCGTGCAGAAGAGCTCGAGCACCTCGCGCTCAAGCGCGCGCTGGCCGAGCGTATAGCGTGAGAGATGCACGAGATCGACCGCGCGGGACGGCCCCGTCCGGTCCCGAGCGGTGCCTTCGGGCGAGCCTATGGCGTCGGTATCCATCATGTGCTTCCTCCCCTCGTCTTGGACTGAATCTGAGTCTACGCTCCTGCCCACCGAATGAGACGCTTTTTTGGTGCACCGCAGAAAGGCTTAAGGCATTTCTGCGGAATCCACGGGCTCCGCGGCTTTCGGGTGGTAGACCGTGTCGCGTTTTTGCAACCCAGCCCCCCAAACGAGGCCTTTTCAGCCACCGAGTTGTTCGAAATTACCTTTTAATAAGAAAGGCTTGTCGCGCGTAAAGCATATTTACCGATTAAACTTTTTTTAGCCCTAAAAATTCGTTAACGATGGGTGAGCGGGGGAAAATGCGTCTCGGGGCCGCTTCCGGGTGTAAATTGAGCCCGGAAGGAAGCTTTTCCGTTACGACGCCCGCGCCGCTACTGGCGGTGTTGAGTGCGCGGCGCAGATTTTCTCATGGTTCGTTAGTGCGAGGAACGCGTGATGGCGCAGGAACAAGCGAAATCGCCGCCTGTCGCGGCGGCACCGGGAGCCCAGGCCGAAAGCGCAGCCACATTTGACGCAAAGGCAAAACCGCCCGGCGAAGAGGCCGGCGACGACGCGAAGTTTCCGGCCCTTGAGCTCGGCGCAGGCCCCGAAGCGCAGAAGAAACTTTCGCTGGTGGAGCGGTTGAGAGCCGAGCAGCGCAGGACATCAGACCTCAAAATGGACGACACCGGGGCACCCGAGCCCGCGGACGCCGCTCAATCCAATGCCGCAAGACCGATCGGGCGCGGCCGTAGGCCGGCCGGCCCCGCACAGCGCCGGATTGCCACGGCCGCCGCCAATGACGATCTGCCTTCAATCGGCGGCCTGATCTTTGCCCTGCAACAGAGGCCGTCTAAGTCACCGTTCCTCGTCGCCCTGTTCGCCTCCCTCGTCTGGTTCGTCATCGGCGGCTTTTTCTCCTACGGCCTGATCTCGACACAGCTCACCGCGCCAAACGGCGTTCTCGACCTGCTTGCCAATCCATCGGCGCTCACCGCCGCAATGGCCATTCTGGTGCCGATCGCGATCTTCTGGTTTCTCGCGCTGCTCGTCTGGCGGGCCCAGGAGCTCCGACTGATGGCCTCGGCCATGACCGAGGTTGCCGTCCGCCTCGCCGAGCCGGACAAGCTCGCCGAGCAGTCGGTCGCCTCCCTCGGACAAACCATTCGCCGGCAGGTCGCAGCCATGAACGATGCCATCTCCCGCGCCATCGGACGCGCGGGAGAGCTGGAAGCCCTGGTGCATAATGAGGTGGTTGCGCTCGAACGCTCCTACAGCGAGAACGAGCTTCGCGTCCGGGGCCTGATCAGCGAGCTTGCGAGCGAGCGCGAGGCGTTGACCAATAACAGCCAGCGAGTCAGCGAGTCGTTGAAGGGCGTCGGGGCGCAGGTCGCCCGCGACCTCTCCGTGGCGAGCGGGAGCATCGACAAGAAGCTCGCCGAGCGAGGCGCTCAGCTGACCGAGCTCCTGGTGGCGCGCAGCACCGAGGCGGCCGAGCAGGTGCACCGGGCACACCATAAGGTGCAGGAGCATATGCCCGCGCTGCTGGAGCGCTTGGGCAACGAGCAAGAGCGGCTCGGTCAAGTCATCGAAGGGGCGGCCAAGAACCTCACGGCGCTTGAGAGCGCAGTTGGCGAACGCACCACGGCGCTCGACCAGACGCTCAAAGAGCGGACCGAGGCGTTGACGACCTCGCTCGCCTCGCGGATCAGAGCGCTCGAAACGTCCGCCGCAGCCGGTGCGTTCATCCTCGACAAGACGTTGCGGGACCGCACCGAGCTGTTGGCGGTGTCCATCGGCGAGCATTCGGCGGCGCTCGACAAGACGTTGAAGGACCGCACCGACGCGTTCGCGGCCTCGGTCGGCAGCGGCGCGATTGGTCTCGACAATCTGCTCAAGGAGCGCACCCAATTGTTGGTTGCGTCCATCAGCCAGGAGTCCACCGCGCTCGACAAGACGCTGAAGGATCGTACCGAAACTTTCGCGACTTTCGTCGGCCAGGGCGCCCTCGGTCTCGACAAATTGCTGAAGGACCGCACCGAGGTTTTCGCCGCATCGATCGGCCAAGGGGCCACGGGTCTCGACAATCTGCTCAAGGAGCGCACCCAATTGTTGGCTGCGTCCATCAGCCAGGAGTCCACCGCGCTCGACAAGACGCTGAAGGATCGTACCGAAACTTTCGCGACTTTCGTCGGCCACGGCGCCCTCGGTCTCGACAAATTGCTGAAGGACCGCACCGAGACCTTCGCCGCGTCCGTCGGCCAGAGTGCTTCGGCCCTCGACAAGACGCTGAAGGACCGCACAGAGCAATTGACGGTGTTTATCGGCCAGGGTTCGGCGGTGCTCGACAAGACCCTGAAGGACCGCACCGAACTGCTCGCCGCGTCCATCGTTCAGGGAGCCGCCGCGCTCGACAAGACGCTGAGGGATCACAGCGAGACGTTCAACCTGTCCGTCGACCACCAGGCTACTTTGCTCGGTCAGTCACTCAAGGAGCGCACGGATGCCTTCGCCTCCACGATCAATCAGGGGGCGATCGCGCTCGACAGGACCCTTGCCGACCGCTCGGAGACCTTCGCCAATAATCTCATCCAGCGCAGCAAGGCCGTTGAGGTCGCGATCGGCCAGCAGGCGGCGGCGGTGGACAAGTCGCTTGCCGATCGTACCCAGGCCGTCACGACCTCGTTGACCGAGCGGCTCAAGTCCATCGACGTCGCATTCGGCCAACGCACGAGCGAGGTGGATCGGGTGCTAGCGGAGCATGCGCGCGCCGTCGAGGCGACCTTCGGCAGACAGGCGACCCAGCTCAATGAGCTGCTCGCCAACAATTCGAGCATGATGCGGCAGACCGCCGATCAGGTCGGAGCGCAGTCCAAGGAGGCCGTCGGCATCCTCACCGCGCAGACGCAGACTTTGCGGGACGTGTCGCGCGGCTTGCTCGAGCAGATCCACAGCCTGACGCAACGGTTCGAGAACCAAGGCGAGGCGATCCTCACGGCCGCCAAGGCCCTCGATTCCTCGAACACCAAGATCGACTCCATCCTGGAGAACCGGCATCAGGCCATCATCGGTCTCCTGCATGCGGTCAATACCAAGGGCCAGGACCTCGACAATGTGATGCGGTCCTACGCCGGCATGGTGGAGAACGCCCTCACCCACGCGGAGACGCGGGCAAAGCAGGTCGGCGCTGCGCTCGCCCGCGATACCGCGGGCCAGGCACAACAGGCTCTCGCCCAGATCGAGCGCTTACGCGAAGAGGCCCAGGCCCACACCGCGCGCGCGGTCGGCGACCTCAAGGGCAGCTTCGAGACCGTCATCACCCAGATCGGACGGCAGCTCGAACAGATGCGCGGCCAATTCGATCACACCTCGCGCGGCATGCGCGACGCGGCGCAGAAAACCGCGACCGATCTCGATTCGCTCAGACAGGAGATGCAGCGCCGGATGGAAGGCCTGCCGCAGCAGACGGCGCAGGCGACCGCAGCGATCCGCAAGGCCTTGGCGGATCAGCTCAAAGAGATCGAGGCGATCACGCCCGCGCTGGTGCGGCCTGCGCCGCAGGGGAATGGCGCGGATCCCTACCGGCCGCAGCTGCCGCCGCGCGTCCAGCCCCTTGCGCTTCCAAGGGAAGAGATACGCCCGGCCGGGGAGTATGAGACGCCTCCCTCGCCGCAATTCGATGCGCGGGGCCGTCAGGTCGCAACGCCGCCGCAAGGCGGCGGCGATCTCGGCTCGGTCGCGAACAGCCTGGCCCAACAGCTCTCGGGAGCTTCGCAATTCGAGCGGCGTGGACCGGGTGTCAGGGACGGGATGCGGGGACAGCCTCAGGCCCAGGCCGATGTGCGTCAGCCAGACAGTAGGCGCGAGGGATGGTCGGTCGGGGACCTGTTGTCGAACGCGGATGCGCCGGCCTATGGCGGCGCCCCGCAACGGCCGGATGCGGGCCAGGAAGCACGTGGCACTTTTGCCCCACAGCCCCAGCCGGTCGGACCCGCCCAGAGCTTGCGCCTGGACGAGATCGCGCGCGCGATCGACCACCGCACTGCGGCGGAGGTCTGGCAGCGTTTCCGGGCCGGCGAGCGGGGCGTGCTAGGCCGCCACCTCTACAGCCTCGACGGCCAGGTGACCTTCGACGAGATCAGCCGCCGTTACGATCGCGACGGCGACTTCCGCGCGACGGTCGATCGCTATATCGGGGATTTCGAGCGGCTCCTGCGCGAGGCGGAGCAAACCGACCCAGAGGGGCGGAAGCTGCAAAACTACATGACCTCTGAGACGGGCCGCGTCTATCTGCTCCTCGCGCATGCAAGCGGGCGGTTGCGCTAGTCACGCTGGCTCAGGCGCAGGCCAAGCTCTCGGAGAGCCCGCGAAGGCGGCGATCCCGTAAGGGCCGGCGCAGAGCGATCTCCTTTAGCAAGTGATCCTGAATGCCCGCTTCCGCGGGCATGACGCTTCCTGAAATGGCGGAGCAGCGGCGCGGCTAGCGGCGGGCGGACACCCAGGTTGAGGTGTCTTGCAGGACCTCGGTAAGGGCCTGGTTCAGAGCGGCCACGCCGGCGGCAGGATCATCGCTTGCCGAGGCCACGCGGGTGCTGAACCCCTTCGAAGCGACGACCTTGGAAGAAGTGTTGTCGATCAGCTTGGCGAAGAGGTCGACATCCGCCGCGGGCCGGCCGTTGGCGGCATCGATCTGAAAGGCGCGGATCTCCATGGAGAGCGAGTAGTCGCCATCGACGCGATCAGAGCTGCTGGTCACAGCCTTGACCGCGCCTGAGTTCTGCAACGTCTCGATGGTGCGAACCTGCAACAGATGCGGCAGCCGATCGCTCCAGGCCACGCCCTTGTAATAGGAGATCTGGTCGGCGCGCGGACGCACCATGATGCGGTCGGTGTCGAGCGCGTGCACGGCGGTGGGCTCGTTGACGACCAGCTGCCACTTGGCCCCCTTCGGCGTGGCGGTGAAGGAGCGCGGCGCGATAAGGTCATAAGTCGTAGGGGCAGCGTTGCCGCCGAGCGCCAAGGCGCAACCGGCAAGCCCCAGGCAGATCAGGCCTGTAGCTAAAGCTGGTGCCGACCGAGACATGTCCGATCGCCCCCTGTCCTGTTTAATTGCCCACCCTCGTTCATTGCCCTCGGGGTGAGTCAATTTCAACGCGGATTGTATTCCGGGACTTGGCTTCCACCAAGCAAAAAACTCTTGGGATTGGCTTCGAATTTCTCCAAAACGCTGTTGAGTGTTGCCGCCGCGCGACGGCCCTCCCGCATGAAATTCCCGAATTCCTGGAGGCTGTCCTTCGCCGTGCGCGTCAGTCCGTCAAGGTTATCCCCTAAGGATACTTGAAGCTTTCCGGACAAGTCCTTGAAGGACTGGGCGGCGGCGTGGACATCGGTGATGGTCTGGGCGATTTCGTCTTTGCGCTGATCAAGCATGGTGGTGACGCTTTCCACATTGGTCAGCGTCTTGTGGATCGAATCTTGATTCTCCGCGACGAGATCATTCAGCCTCTGCAACAAGACATTGGCGTTGTTCATCACAGCTGGGGCCGCATCGAAGAGACCTTGACCTCCCCCTCGATCGGACTGGATCACGGGAATGGGGTTCTCTGCTGTTGCGACCAGAAAGGGCGAATCGGGCGTGCCCGCGCTGATTTGAATCCCGGTACCCCCGGTCAAACCGAGAGATTGCATGCTGGCGCGCGAGTTCTCGCGCACCGGCGTGTCGGCGTGGAGGCTGACCAGGATCTGGACCTTCCGCGCGTCGGTGGGGTCGAGTTGGAGGGATTGCACCTCGCCGACCCTGATGCCGTTGAAGCCGATGCTCGATCCGGTGGTCAGCCCCGCGACCGAGCCGTCGAACACGATGAAATAGCGCTTGCCGCCGCCAGCGAGGTTCGTCATCCAGAAGACGAACACGAAGGCGAGCGCGAAGACGCCGAGCACGAATCCGCCGATCATCAGATAATTGGCTTTGGTTTCCATGAGACCGGTTCCTTAGACTAAGAGCCGCCTCGGCCCCTCGACCGGCTGCGCCGCGCGCGCCCGCTCACCGCAGAAATATTCCTTGATCCACGGGTGATTGGGATGGCGCTGCAGCTCCGTCGGCGAGCCGGTCCGCACGATCCGCTTGTCCGCGAGCACGGCAACCCTCTCGCACACGGTGAAGATCGTATCAAGATCGTGGGTCACCATATAGACCGTTAGGCCAAGTGTCTGCTGGAGCTTGCGAATCAGATGGTCGAAATCCGAGGCGCCGATCGGATCGAGACCCGCCGTGGGCTCGTCCAGGAATACGATCTCAGGGTCGAGAGCAAGGGCTCTGGCGAGCCCGGCCCGCTTGCGCATGCCGCCAGACAGCTCCGACGGGTATTTGTGCGCTGCCTCCGGCGGAAGCCCGACCATGGCGAGCTTGAGAAAGGCAAGATCGTCCATCATGGCTTGTTGGAGCTCGAGATGCTCGCGCATCGGCACCTGGATATTTTGCAGCACGGTGAGCGAGGAGAACAGGGCGCCGTCCTGGAACAGGATGCCCCAACGGCTCTCGATGTCGAGGCGATCCTGCTTCGACAAGGTCTTGACGTTGCGGCCGAAAAGCTCGACCTCGCCCGCTTCGGGCTTGACTAGGCCGGTGATGACGCGGAGCAGCACAGACTTGCCCTGGCCCGAGCCACCGACGATGGCGAGGATCTCACCACGGTAGACGTCGAGATCGAGGCCGTCCCAGATCTGATAGCCGCCGAAGCTCTTGGCGAGGCCGCGGACTCTGATCAGCACCTCTCTTCCGTGGTCCACGGTCATCCCCCGACCGCCGAGATAAACATGGCAAAGATGGCGTCGAGGATGATCACGAGAAAAATCGCCTTGACCACGGCGCTGGTCACGTGAGTGCCGAGGGATTCGGCACTCCCTTCGACCTTCAGCCCTTCGAGGCAGCCGACGAGGCCGATAATAAGCGCCGCGAAGGGCGCCTTGATCATGCCGGCCATGAAATCCCGAAATTTCACCGTATCGTGGAGCTTGTCCAGATAGGCGGACGCGTCGAGGCCGAGATAGCTGTAAGCCATTAAGCCACCGCCGATCAGACCCATGATGTCGCCAAGGACGGTCAGCAGCGGCAACGCCACGATCAGCGCCAGAATACGGGGGAGCACGAGCGTGTCCATCGGATCGATGCCTAGCGTCCGCATAGCGTCGATCTCCTCGCGCATCTTCATCGACCCGATCTCGGCGGTGATGGCCGAGCCCGAGCGGCCGGCCACCATGATCGCCGTGAGCAGAATGCCCACCTCGCGCAAGGCGAGAATAGCCACCATGTTGACGGCGAAAGACTCGGCGCCGAACAGCTTGAGCTGAACCACGCCTTGCTGCATCACCACGGCGCCGATCAGCATGCAGATGAGTGACGTGATGGGTACGGCGCGCAGGCCCGCATAGTCGAGATGATGGACGAAGGAGGTGGCGCGGAAGCGCCAGGGCTGCATGATCATGCGGCCGATGCCAGCCGTCACCTCGCCCAAGAAGCTCGTGAGCTGCACCGCGTCATCCCATACGCCCGTGAGCGCCCTGGCCACGTCCTGCGCGAGCTGCTGCGCGGCTCCGTGTTTCTCGAATTTGGGCCGCTCGACGTTGCCGCGGCTCTGCACCTCGTCGATGAGGATGCGGAAGCTTTCGGTGGCTCCTGCGTAGCGGGTGCGAAGGCCACCCGCTTCCCAGGTCGCCGCCGTGCGCTGCAGCAACCAGGCCCCGGCGGTGTCGATCTCGGCGATGCCGGCGATGTCCATCTCGCCGGTGAATTCGGGGGTGGGCGGGATCGGCACGCGTAGGCGCCTGAGCGCCAAGTCGAGCTCGGTGGCCTCGGCGACCGTCCAGGCGCCGCTCGCGATCAAGCGGAACGTCGTGCCTTTGAGCTCGACGCGGAAGCCCGGCGCGCGCGCCTGGGTGGAGAGACTAAGCGTATGGTCGCGTTTCAGCATGAGCCGACGCTCGAATCAATGGCGGTTGACGATGCACGTTGATGCTCGCGGGCGAGCGGCTTGTTTTTGAATGAAAAACCCGGAGAAAGAAAGGCGTTATGCTGCCGCCCGGAGGGTCAGCCGTGCAGAGACTGGAAAGAACGGGCCGGAGCCTCAGCGTCACCGTCGAGCGCTGGCCGATCAAAGGGAGCTTCAGCATCGCCCGCGGCTCCAAGCGTGAGGCCCTGGTCGTGGTCGTAACGATCAGCGAGGACGGGCATGCAGGGAGAGGCGAATGCGTCCCTTACGCCCGTTATGGCGAAAGCGTCGAGGGCGTGGTGCGGGCGATCGAGGATTGCGCCGCGCCGCTCGCCCAGGGATTAGCGCGCGAGGGGCTGCGTGACCTGCTTCCGCCAGGGGCCGCGCGCAACGGGTTGGACTGCGCGCTGTGGGACCTCGAAGCCAAGATCTTAGGAAGAAGCGCCGCGGCGCTCGCCGGTCTTGCTCCGCTGCATGCGGTGAAGACAGTACTGACGATCTCGCTCTCCGCGCCGGAGGATATGGCAAGACGGGCGCGGGACGCTGCGCGGTATCCCTTGCTCAAGCTCAAGCTTGGCGGCGATGGAGACGAGGAGCGGCTCGCGGCCGTGCGTGACGCCGTGCCTCATGCCCGCCTCATCGCCGACGCCAACGAGACCTGGCGTCCGCAAGATTTGGACCGTCTGCTTGCTGCCGCAGCTGAAGCAGGCGTGGAGCTCATCGAGCAGCCGCTTCCGGCCGGCGAGGACGGCATGTTGCGACATGTCGTTCGGACGGTCCCGATCTGCGCCGATGAGTCCGTGCATGATCGGGCCTCGCTAGAGGCGATCGCTTCGCGCTACGACGCCGTCAACATCAAGCTCGATAAGACCGGCGGCCTCACGGAAGCGCTCGCCACCGCCGGTCTGGCGCGGGAGCTTGGGCTCAAGCTCATGGTGGGGTGCATGGTCGCCACGTCGCTTGCCATGGCCCCTGCCCTGCTCGTCGCGCAAGGCGCGGACTGGGTCGATCTCGACGGCCCGCTCCTGCTCGCACGTGACCGCGTCCCCGGGCTGACCTATAGATCGGGCGAGGTGTTGCCGCCTCCGCCTGAGCTGTGGGGGTGACGCGCGATCGGTCCGACGACGAGCTCGCCACGCCATCGTCACATCAGGAGGCGGGCGCTGACCGCGCCGACCAGCGCCATGACGGCAGGAACCAGTTACTCGCCGCCACTGAAGAGCTCGATCACATCGTCGAGGCGACCGAGAAGGCGACCTCGGAGATCTTGCAGGCCGCGGAAGAGATTCAGGAAGTGGGCTGGATCCTGCGCGAGAAGGGCGCCGAGCCCGGACTGTGCGACACGCTCGATCAGCGCGCCACCGACGTCTACACGGCGTGCTCGTTCCAAGACATCACCGGACAGCGAACCGAGAAGGTGGTCAAGGTGTGGCGCTTCATCGAGCAGCGCATCAACGCCATGATCGAGATTTGGGGCGTCGAGGACCTCGGCTTCAGGCTCGAGCCGCTCGAAGAGTTGGCGCGAGCGGGGGGCTCTAGTCGCCGGTCCGCAGGGCGACGGCACCGCGCTTAAGCAACCAGATGTCGACGTGATGCTCGCGGTCGGCGAGATCAAACCGAGAGTGACGGCCACGGAACCACCGGCACCGCGACAGGCTTTCGCGCCCGACCCGGGGGCGTCCGTCCCCCTATTGGATCCGCGTCCGAATGAGGCTGAGGTGCCCCTCCAGCGCGAACAGCCGCCCTGGTAAGTCCCCTCGCCCGCAACGCCGGTCCAGTGCTCCGGAATTCGAGCGGCCGGAGCCGTTGACGCTTGCCAAGCTCCACGCCGCGAAGCGTGCCGCGCTATTCGGCTGGATTTTTTTGCAAATTCTACCAAAGACTTAGCGCATCAGAGCAAGGATTGGGCTCTGGGGTTCTTGAAATTCCCGGAGCCCCCAACCATTTCTGGGAGGACGCGAGATCCCCCAAGCGTCCCCCAAACTGACGCATGAGTGCAAGACGGCCCGGTTCCCCCCAACCGGGCCGTTTTCTTTTGGCGCCGCCGGCCTCGCCTCCGCTCCGGGAGGCCGATATGGTGCGCGGCGAGCACGTTGTCGATGAACTGCCGCGCGGAATTCTCCCAGCTATAGCGGAGCGCGTGCGCCCGGGCGGCCTCTCGGTCGAGCGTCAGCGCTTCCAGCATCGCAGCCTTCAAATCGAAGCTCATCACGCCAATGTCCGGCTCGGTAAGCACGTCCTTGGGTCCGCTCGCTGGAAAGGCCGCCACTGGCAGCCCGCTCGCCAAGGCTTCGAGCAGCACGAGGCCGAAGGTATCGGTGAGGCTCGGAAACACGAAGACATCCGACGAGGCGTAGGCAAGCGCCAAGTCCTCACCGTGCTTCGGCCCGGTGAACAGCGCATCGAGATAGAGCCGCTCGAGCTCAGCGGCTTGCGGCCCGCTGCCGACCAGCACCTTGCGGCCGGGCAGCTCAAGGTCGAGAAAGGCCTTGATGTTCTTCTCGACGGCAATGCGGCCGACATAAAGAAACACCGGCTCTTCCCCAAACATGCGCACCTTGCGCGGCCTGAACAGCTCGGTGTCCACGCCCCGCGACCACAGCATCAGCCGCTCGAAGCCCCGCGCCTCAAGCTCGCCGGCCACGGATCGCGTGGCCACGAAGGTGGCGGCTGCGCCATTGTGGAACCGGCGTTGCAGCGCATAGCACCAAGCCTCCGGCACCGGCAGCCGCGCCGACACATATTCCGGAAACCGCGTGTGATAGCTTGTGGTGAACGGCCATTTGGTCTTGCGGCAATAGCGTCTCGTCATCAGCCCAATCGGCCCCTCGGTGGCGATATGGATGAAATCGGGTCGCGCTCTCTTGATATGCGCCGCGATCGCGCGTGGACCGGCGAGCGCCAATCTGATTTCCGGATAGGTGGGACAGGGAAGCGTGCGGAAGGCGGAAGGCGCGAGAAAGCTGATCTCAAAGCCGAGCTTGCCCGCTTCCAGCGCCAGCCGCTCATAGGTGCGGACCACCCCATTCACCTGCGGATGCCAGGCGTCGGTCGCAATGAGCACTCGCATCAGGCGGCAGCCTCGAGCTCCGGGACAGGGGCTTCGACCTTACTCGTGCCGTAGGGATGGGACGTCCAGCGGATGATCTCGAAAATACCTCCCTCGGTCTCGGCGACGGCCGTGCAGCTCTCGACCCAATCACCGGTGTTGATGTAGAGCACGTCGCCGACTTGGCGCATGGCGGCATGGTGGATGTGGCCGCAAATCACGCCCTGCGCCCCGTGCCGGCGCGCTTCGGCGGTAAGCGCCGTCTCGAACTCGCCGATATAGTTCACCGCCCGCTTGACCTTCTGCTTGAGGTACGCCGAGAGCGACCAATAGGGCATGCCGATGAAGCGGCGCACGGCGTTGAAATGGGTGTTCGCCCAGAGCGCCAGCGTATAGCTCCAATCCCCGAACAGCGCGAGCCATCTCGCGTAGCGTACCACCACGTCGAACTCATCGCCATGCATGACGAGGTAGCGCCTGCCGTCGGCCCCGGTGTGGATGACATGGCGCTCGATGGCGATGCCGCCGAACCGCGCGCCGCAATAGTCGCGCATGGCCTCGTCATGGTTGCCGGGGATGAAGACGAGGTCGTCGCCCTTGCGCACCCGGCGCAGGAGCTTCTGCAGCACGTCGTTGTGGGCCTGCGGCCAGTAGGCGCCACGCTTGATTCGCCAGAAGTCGACAATGTCGCCGACCAGATAGATGCGTTTGGCCTCGCTGCAGCGCAGAAAATCGAGGAAGGCCTCGGCCTGGCAGGCTTTGGTGCCTAGATGCAAATCCGAGACGAAAATCGCACGATAGTGCTTCGTCACGGGATGCTGCACGTCATGGGCGTCAGTTTTCATAACGATGCGCCGGGACTTAAGGTGATTTTGTTTCAGGCTTGTGACAACAGGGTGCCAGGGTCGCTAACGGCGTCGCGCTGAAGAGGTCATGATGAAAGACCTGATTGAGAAGGCGCTTGGCTCTCGCGTGGTCGCGCTTTCGCCGTTGCCAGTCGGCTTTGGATTGGCGGGGTACAAGCTCGGTCTTGCCGATGGCAGGACGCTCGCCGTCAAGGCACGACAAGGGCCGGCCCATGCCGATCTCCGCCTCGAAGCGTATATGCTTGGCGAGCTAGCCCACCATTCGGAGCTGCCGGTCCCTGCCGTCCATATTGCGGATCCGGACCTCCTGGTCATGGACTTCATCGAGACCGATGGCGGCGGCGTGAGCTCGTCCGCCGAGCGTCACGCGGCGGAGCTGATCGCTCGCCTGCATGCGATGCCGCGCCGCTCCTTCGGCTATGCGCGCGACACCCTGATTGGGCCGCTGCCGCAACCGAACCCAGAAGCGAGCCTCTGGATTCCGTTCTTCAGGGAACACCGCCTTTTGGCCATGGCCCGGGCGGCGCATGCGGAGGGGTGCCTCGCCGCCAAGCTTCTGATTAGGCTCGAGCGTCTTGGCGAGCGCCTTGGGGATTATCTGATCGAGCCCCCTGCCCCAAGCCTCCTTCATGGCGACCTATGGACAGGGAATGTGCTCGTGCGCGGGGACAGGATTGCGGGCTTTGTCGATCCCGCTATTTATTGTGGGCACCCGGAAATCGAGCTTGCCTTCACCACGATGTTCGGGACGTTCGGCCGCGTCTTTTTCGACGCCTATGGCGCCCTGCGGCCTCTGGAGCCCGGGTTTCACGAGCTCCGCTTAAGCCTCTACAATCTCTACCCGACGCTTGTGCACGTGCGGCTGTTCGGGTCGGCCTATCTCGCCTCGATCGAGCGCACGCTGGTCAGGATTGGGCTCTAGACGCGCAAAAAAGAACCGGCCCGGGCGTACCGGGCCGGTCTTCCCTGCGAAACGAGCCGAACTCCAAAGGCATTGCCTTTAAGATGGGCTCTGGCTCGCCCCCCCATTTTGTCCCCGGACATGCGATTTAGCGGAGTTGCTTAAGGTTCCCTCTAAAGCTTGCGCCCTTCAAAATCCGTCTCACGCTTCTGGCGATGAGCCCCCCAGCCCCGCCCTCGTCGTGATAAAAGCTAGCCCAGCGCCAGCGGCTCATTCAACCTTGGACAGTGAACCTGGCGCAGAAGGACAAGCACTGTTGCCGAAATGCAAAGGTATGGAATTGCGCGCTTCCAAAGCTTGGCGCGCCTTTCAATTTTCCATAATAAAATCAATTACTTGGCGATCAAACTAAGCGCCCGTACTTGCTCTCGGCGCGGTCCGGACCCGTCCCGTTCCGCTGCCACAATTGGCGCATTGTGGCGAAAACATTTCCGGCCGCAGTGACACTTCCGCAACGACACCCGATCGGGGACCACGGAGCCCCTCATTGCCGATTCTTTTTGCGGGGAGGTGATTCGGGAGATTGCCCGATGGCGGAGTGAGGCTGTCGATGAGCCGAAGCGCGCGGGGCGCTTTGGCCCACCAGCAGCGAGCAATCCGAACGACCGGTCGAGGCGCTGTTAGCGGCGCAGTGACACGTTGGCAACCGGGCGATAGGCGCCGGAGCCCTTGTCCAGCTGGACGATGTTAATCGAGTGGCCCTTACCGGAAATGTTGATGCTCATGCGGCCGGAGAACTTGTCGCCGCTGATACGGGCATGGATGGTGTTGCCGTTTGCCGTCCCGCTCACGCCGCCATTGGCGTCGTAGGTGCTCTCGTTCCAGGAGCCTGAGATCTTGCCGCCCTTATAGGTGAGCTTGGTGCTGGTGTTGATCTTGTAGTCGGTTCCGGCGCAGCGCATGGTCTGCGATACCGCGCTGCCCGCAACATTGTAGGTGACCCGGCAGCTGACCTTCTCGGCCTTGCCGTTTACCGGCGTCAGCGTGCCGCCGCCCGACCAATAGCCCTTCAGTTGGTCGAAAGGATTGCCACTCGGGGCCGCCGCGGCGGCCGAGGCCAGGCTTGCCGCGAGGATGAGAGCCGCAAGCGGCGGCGCCTTGCGGGTCAATGACGAATACAAGCGATATCCCATGGGTTATCCCTCTGGTTGGATCGATCGGAATTCTGAAGACAGGCTTTGCGATGACGGGCTGTTGCCGCCCCTCGCGCCCGCGTGCATCATGCAAAAAAAACATGGCTGGGGGAAGATCAATGAAGCTGTTGCGTTTTGGCGCACGGGGCTCGGAAAAGCCCGGAATTCTGGACCCTGAGGGGCGTATCCGCGACCTGTCGGGGATCGTCGACGACATTGGGGGCGATGTGTTGGGGCCGGAGAGCCTCGCGCGCCTCAAGAGCCTCGATCTGACAAGCCTTCCGGCGGTGCCGGGCGAGCCCCGCATCGGGTCGCCGGTGGCAACGGTGCCGAAATTCCTCGGCATCGGCCTCAACTACAGGGACCATGCCGCCGAGACCGGGATGCCGGTCCCGGAGGCGCCAATCGTGTTCGTGAAGGCGAGCTCCTGCGTCTCGGGTCCCTACGATCCAATCCTCATGCCGGAGGATTGGCGGCGCATGGATTACGAGGTGGAGCTTGCTGTCGTCATCGGCAGCACCACCAAGCGCGTCTCCGAGGCCGACGCGCTCGGCCATGTGGCGGGCTACACGATCTGCAACGACGTCTCGGAACGGAGCCTGCAGAAGGGCGGCCCGGGCGAATGGCTGAAGGCCAAGAGTTATGACAGCTTCGGACCGCTCGGGCCGTGGCTCGTCACAAGAGACGAGGTGTACGACCCGCAAGCGCTCCACCTGACACTCGATCTCAACGGCGCAAGGATGCAAAACGGTAATAGCTCCACCATGATCTTCAGCGTGGCGCATCTGGTGAGTTATATCAGCCGCTTCATGACGCTCTTGCCTGGCGACGTGATCACCACGGGCACGCCGCCCGGCGTCGGCATGGCGCGGAACCCCCGGGTGTTTCTGAAGCCGGGCGATCAGCTGAGGCTCACCGTTTCCGGCCTCGGCGAGCAGCGCCAGACGGTGGTGGCGGAAGCTTAGTTCAACTTCGTGGGCCCCCCGCTTCGGGACGGGGCGCTGGCGCGCCTTCTCAGGGTGAGGCGCTGGCCGTCACCGTTCCTGCTACCGATCCCACCACGCATGGAAGTGGTGCACCGGGCCCCTGCCCTCGCCGATCTCGAGCTCATCCGCAGTGAAAATGGCCGCCGTGACATAGGCTTTGGCTGTCTCGGCCGCTTTGGCGAGCGGGGCGCCCTTGGCAAGCTCGGCGGCGATGGCCGCGGAGAGCGTGCAGCCGGTGCCGTGGGTATTGCTGGTCTCCGCGCGCGGTGCTTCGAGTCTGACGGGCTCGTCCCCCTCGAACAGAATGTCGACGGCGGTCGAACCTTCCGCATGGCCGCCCTTGACGAGGACGGCGTTGGCTCCGGTCTCCCGGAGCTTCAGGGCCTGCACGGCCATCTCATATTCGTTGCGGGCCACCGGCTGGCCGAGAAGCGAGGCGGCCTCGGCGAGGTTGGGCGTGATCAGCGTCGCAAGCGGCATCAGCACGGAGCGGAGCACCTCGACGGCATCAGCATCGAGCAAGACATCGCCGCTCGCGGCGACCATCACGGGGTCGAGCACCACCGGAACGTTGGGAAAATCCTGCAAGCCTTCGGCGACGGCCTCAATGACGGCGCTGCTGGCGAGCATGCCGATCTTGATCGCGCCGACGGCAAGGTCCGCCGCCACCGCGCGCATCTGCGCCAGCACGAAGTCCGGCGGCACCACATGGGTCGCCTCGACGCCCAAGGTGTTCTGCGCCGTAAGCGCCGTGATCACGCTCGCGCCATAGACTTGAAGCGCGGAGAAGGTCTTCAGGTCCGCCTGGATGCCGGCACCGCCGGAGGAGTCGGAGCCGGCGATGGTGAGGGCGATTGCTGTCATGGCCTCAACTATCGGCTGATCTCGCAGCCCGCGAAAGCCGTCTTCTCAGCCGATGGTCGCAAGGCCAGGGAACAGCTCGAGCATCCAGCCGGAGAGGAGCGTCATCGCATTGGTGAGGAAGAGGATGCCGGTCAGTACGAGAAAGCCCCCCATCACTTTCTCGACCGTCGCCAAATGGCGGCGGAAGCGCTGCATCGCGTTCATGAACGGCCGGATGGCGACCGCCGCGGCGACGAAGGGGATGCCGAGACCCAGCGAATAGATGAAGAGCAGGCTCACGCCTTGGCGTACCGAATCCTCGCCTGCGGCGATGGCGAGGATGGCGCCAAGCACGGGGCCGATGCAGGGCGTCCAGCCGAAGGCGAAGGCGAGACCGATCAGATAGGCGCCGAGCAGCCCGGCAGGACGCGTGTCGGCATGGTAGCGCGCTTCGCGGTGCAGGATCGGAAGGTGGATGAGCCCAAGAAAGTGCAAGCCGGCGACGATGATGATGAGCCCCGCGATCTTGCTCAGCAGCGAGAAATTGGCGACGAGCAGCTGGCCCGCGGCGGTCGCCGTGGCGCCCAAGGCAACGAACACCGTGGTGAAGCCGAGCACGAAGGCCACCGACGACAGCACGATGGTCACATAGACGTGGCGCGGCGTCTCCTCCTCGCCGGAGAGCTGATCGAAGGTCGCTCCGCCCAAGAAGCAGAGATAAGGCGGCACGAGCGGCAGCACGCAAGGCGAGAGGAAGCTCAATAGCCCCGCGATCAGCGCTCCGAAATAAGTGACGTTCACTCTGGTGCTCCTGCCGTCATTACCCCGCGAAGGCGGGTAGTCCAGTAAACACAAAAGCCGGCGGAGGCCACTGGATTGCCCCGGTCAAGCCCGGCAATGACACACATTTGATATATTAAGAGGATTAGCGCTCACGCGCCGCGAACCGAGCAAGCGCCCGCGGCAGCTCGTCGAGATGATCGATCACGCCATCGGCGCCGAGGGCATGAGCCGGGGTGGCCGTGTAGCCGAAGAACACGAGAATGACGCCGGCACGGGCGGTTTTCACGTCGGTGACGCTGTCGCCGACCATGATCGTCCTTGCGGACTCCGCGCCACCCAGGCTCGCCATGACATGCATGACGCCCGCCGGATCGGGGTTCTTCGGCAATCCGGCGTCACCGCCCTGAATGCAGCCAAACGCGCCGGCGACGCCCAGCGCCTGTAGGAGGTCGCGGGCAATGGCCTCGGGCTTGTTGGTGCAGAGGCCGAGGGGGACCCCACCAGCTTCGCGCAAGGCGCCAAGCGCGCTCGCCGCACCCGGATAGAGGCGCGAGAATGCGGCGGCCTTCGCCGCGTAATGCACTAACAGCCTCGCGGCTGCCTTTTTCCCTGGCGACACCGTCGAGGGTTCCGCCGTGAGCGGCAACGGCGCGGTCGAGCAGCTTGCCGAGTCCGCCGCCGACCATCCCGCGCACGGCTTGCGGAGAATGCGACGGGAGATCAAGCTCTGCCAGGGTTTGGTTCAGCGCCGCGGCGAGGTCGAGCACCGTATCGACCAACGTGCCATCGAGATCGAGATCACCGCTTCCGGCCACGGTCGCGCGCGTCGACGCGGATACTGCCCCGAAACTCCCGCTCCCCCTTGCGGGGGAGCAGGATCGCCCCCAGGGCGATCCGAGGGGGGCGCGGAGGCGGTTTGTTGTTGAACCCCCCCTCTCCTCCCTATCCTCCCCCTCAAGGGGGGAGGGTTTGCTGCCGCCAATTGCCTTAGACATCAGGCGGCGACGCGGGCACGCTCGGCATTATGCCGGATCGCGGCGATGTTCTCGGCGTAGGCGCCGCCTTTGAAGATGCCCGCGCCGGCGACGAACACATTGGCGCCGGCTTCCGCTACGAGGGACACGGTGTCGGCATTGATGCCGCCATCGACCTCAAGCTGGATGGGTCTCGAGCCGATCATGCGGCGGATGTTCCGGATCTTCTCGAGCTGCGCCGGGATGAAGGCTTGGCCGCCGAAGCCGGGGTTCACGGTCATCACCAGAATGAGATCCACCTTGTCCAGCACATGCTCGATCGCAGACTCATGGGTCGAAGGCGTTATGCTCACGCCGGCCTGCTTGCCCAGCCCACGGATGAGCTGCAGCGAGCGATCGAGATGGGGACCGGCTTCGGAATGCACGGTGATGATGTCCGAGCCGGCGGACGCGAAGGCTTCGATGAAGGGATCGCAAGGCGCGATCATCAGATGCACGTCGAACATTTTCTTGGAATGCGGGCGCAGCGCCCGCACCACATCGGGGCCAATGGTGATGTTGGGCACGAAATGGCCGTCCATCACATCGACATGGATCCAGTCGCAGCCGGCGGCGTCGATCGCGCGCACCTCCTCGCCGAGCCGCGCAAAGTCGGCCGAGAGGATGGACGGGGCGACGATGATGTCGCCTGGCGCCGAACGGTTCGCCGTTTGAGCCTTGGTCATGATGCGGCAGCCTTGGCTAGCCGGTCACCGCTTGGCGGCGCCATTGTAGCGTTTGCCTTCCGGCAGCTCCGAAACATAAGCGTGGGTGGTGTAGCGAAGGTTACGGCCTTCGCCTTCCTGCCGCTCGAGCCTGAAACCCGGCTCCTGCACCGGACGGTTGGCTATGAAAGAGAGGCGGATCGATTCCCAGCCGGGCGAAGCGTCGAACGCGGAAAGGCGGATATAGCGGTCGCCATAGAGCTGGCGGCACTTGGCCAGCTCCCGCATGACGGCGGACGCGTCCTTGAGATCGAACATCGGCAGCTCCCACATGTCCCAATACGTGTTGCGGGGATGCGGGTCGTCGGTGAATTCGATGTTCACGGCCCAGCCCTTGTCGAGGCAGTAGTGCACCTGGCGCGCGATCTGCTGGTCGGTGAGGTCGGGCAGGAAGGAGAAGGTGCCTTGGGTGATACGCATGGCCTTTCCCTAATGGGCGAAATTGGCGAGGGGAACGAAGTCGGGTGTGTCGGTTGAGGCGTAATCGAAGGTCACGTCCTTCCAGGTGTCGAGCGCCTGCCGGAGCGGCGCGCACCAGCGCGCGGCTTGGTCGAGGATCTGCAGCCCTTCGGCCATGGTGTCGCGGCCCTCATTGCGGGCGAGGATCATGGCTTCAAGGGCCACGCGGTTGGCGGCGGCTCCCGCCTGAATGCCCGCCGGATGGCCGATGGTGCCGCCACCAAACTGCAGCACGACGTCCTCGCTGAGATAGTGCAGAAGCTGGTGCATCTGGCCCGCATGGATGCCGCCTGAGGCAACCGGCATGACTTTCCGCAAGCTCGCCCAATCCTGATCGAAATAGACGCCGTTCTCCAGCCGCATGGGAACGTGGTCCTCGCGGAGGATGTCGTAGAAGCCGCGCACGGTATTGGGATCACCTTCGAGCTTGCCGACCACGGTGCCGGCATGGAGGTGATCGACGCCCGCCAACCGCGCCAATTTGGCGATGACACGAAACGAGACCCCGTGGGTTTTCTGGCGCGTATAGGTGGAATGACCGGCGCGGTGAAGATGCAGGATCATGTTGTTGCGGCGCGCCCATTTGGACATCGACTGCAGCGCCGTCCAGCCGATGACGAGGTCGATCATGATGATCACCGAGCCGAGCTCATGGGCGAACTCGGCGCGCTCATACATGTCTTCCATGGTGGCCGCGCTGACATTGAGATAGGTGCCTTTGATCTCTCCGGTCGCGGCCTGCGCCTTGTTCACCGCCTCCATGCAATAGAGGAAGCGCTCGCGCCAATGCATGAAGGGCTGGGAGTTGATGTTCTCGTCGTCCTTGGTGAAATCGAGTCCGCCCTTCAGCGCCTCGTAGACAACGCGCCCATAGTTGCGCCCCGACAGGCCGAGCTTGGGCTTGACCGTGGCGCCGAGCAAAGGCCTGCCGAACTTGTCCAGGCGCTCGCGCTCGGCGACGATACCGGTCGGCGGACCATCATAGGTCTTCACATAGGCCACGGGCAAACGCATGTCCTCGAGCCTGAGCGCTTTCAGCGGCTTGAAGCCAAAGACGTTGCCGATGATCGAGGCGGTCAGGTTGACTACCGATCCGGGCTCGAACAGATCGAGATCGTAGGCGACATAGGCGAAATATTGTCCCAGCGCGTTCGGCACCGGATCGACGCGGTAGCACTTTGCCCGATATTTGTCCGAAGCCGTCAGGCGGTCGGTCCAGACCACGGTCCAGGTCGCGGTCGACGATTCGCCGGCGACGGCGGCGGCGGCCTCGATCGGGTCGACGCCGTCTTGCGGCGTGACCCTGAACAGCGCGATGAGATCGGTCTCGTTGGGCTGGTAGTCGGGCTCCCAATAGCCCATCTGCTTATATTCGAGCACGCCCGCCTTGTAGCGTCCTTCGCCACGGAGCGTCTTGGCCGGTTCGGCGCTGGAAGCGCCCGCGACCTTCGCCTGCTCGTTCATTATCGTCCTCCTCGGCCGCTTCGCGCGCAAGCGCCAAACAGCCTTCTCAATCAGGCTTTGGCCGCCGCCAGCGCCGCGACCGCCGGCAGCGTGCGGCCTTCCAGCCATTCGAGAAAGGCTCCGCCCGCCGTGGACACATAGGTGAAGTCCTGGGCAACGCCGGCGGCATTGAGGGCCGCCACCGTATCGCCGCCGCCGGCGATGGCGACAAGCTCGCCTTGCCGCGTCAGGCGGGCGGCCTCGCGCATCAGCGCATAGGTCCCTTCGCCGAAGGGCGCGATCTCGAAGGCTCCAACCGGGCCGTTCCAGACCAGGGTCTTGATCGCACCGAAGCGTCGCTTGAGATCGGCGACAGATTTCGGACCAATATCGACGATCATCTCGTCGGCAGGGATCTCTCCCACGTCGCAGACCCGCCATGCCGCGCCGAGTTTGAGCTCCTTGGCCACAACGAAGTCGTTGGGCAGCACGATTTCGCAATCGTGCTGCTCAGCCCGCGCCATGATGTCCCTGACAATCGGTACCGCGTCAGGCTGGCAGAGCGATTTCCCGATCTCCACGCCTTGCGCGTAAAGGAACGTGCTGGCCATGCCCCCTGCAAGCACGAGCGCGTCCATTCTGACGGTGAGATTGGTCAAGACATTGATCTTGGTGGACACCTTAGAGCCACCCGCGACCGCCATCACCGGCCGTTCGGGGTGCTCGAGAGCGCGATCGAGCGCCCTGATTTCAGCCATCATGAGCAGCCCGGCATAAGCCGGCAGAATGTGGGTGATGGCTTCGATCGAGGCGTGGGCCCGGTGCGCCGACGAGAACGCGTCGTTGACGTAAATGTCGCCGAGCTCGCCGAGGCGCTTGGCGAACCCGAAATCGTTCATCTCCTCGCCGCTATGGTAGCGAAGGTTTTCGAGCACAGCCACCTCGCCTGGCTTGAGTGCGTCCACGCCGCGCCTCGCCTCTTCGCCAACACACTCCTTGATGAAGTGCACCGGCGTGCAGCGCATCAGCTCCCGCAGCTTGGCCGCAACCGGCTCCAGCGACGTCTCGGGGCTTGGCTGACCCTTGGGACGTCCCAAATGCGTCAGCACGATGACTTTGGCGCCGCCGCTCAAGAGCTGCTTGATGGTCGGCAGTACGCGATTGATGCGCGTCGTGTCGGCCACCGCCCCGTCCTGCATCGGCACGTTGAAATCGACGCGGAGCAGCACGCGCTTACCCCTAAGGTCGAGCCCGTCGAGGGTGCGGATGCGGGAGAAGTCAATCTTGCCACCGCCGGTGGCTTTACTCGTCGAGATGTCGATATCGTTCATATCACCCTGCTCATGACTACTGCGGTATCACTCATGCGATTGGAGAAGCCCCATTCATTGTCGTACCAGGCCACGACCCGGCAAAAGGTCCCCTCGACGACCTGGGTGCCTTCGAGATCGAAGATCGAGCTCAAGGGATCGTGATTGAAGTCCGTCGAGACGAGCGGCTTCGCGTTCACGCCGAGGACGCCCTTCAGCGGACCTTCGGCAGCTTCGACCATCGCCGCGTTGATCTCCTCCCGGCTCGTCGGGCGCGAGGAGGTGAAGGTGAGGTCAATCAGGCTCACATTCGGCACCGGCACCCTGATCGCGGCACCGTCGAGCTTGCCCTTCAACTCAGGGAGCACGAGGCCGACCGCCTTGGCGGCGCCGGTCGAGGTCGGGATCAGGTTCACCGCGGCCGCCCGCGCCCGGTAGGGATCCTTGTGCAGCGTGTCCACCGTCCGTTGGTCGCCGGTATAGGCATGGATGGTTGTCATATAGCCGTGGCGGATGCCCACTGCCTGGTTGAGCACGCTTGCAACCGGCGCGAGGCAGTTGGTGGTGCAGGACGCGTTCGAGACGACGTGATGCTCCTGGGTGAGCTTCTCGTCGTTGACGCCATAGACCACGGTCAAATCGGCGCCCTTGCAAGGGGCCGACACGAGGACGCGCTTGGCGCCCGCGGTCAGGTGCTTGGCGGCACCCTCGCGGTCGGTGAACCGGCCGGTGCATTCCATGACGATGTCGACGCCGAGGTCGCGCCAGGGAAGCTTCTCGGGTGTGGCTTCCGAGAGCACGGCCAGGTCGTGACCGTCAGCCTTCAAATGACCGTTGGCGGCGCTGACTTTGCCCAGGAAACGCCCATGCACGCTGTCGAATTCGAGCAGGTGCGCGTTCATGTCCGCTGAACCGAGATCATTGATCGCCACGAAGTCGAGGTCCTTGCGGCCCGCTTCGAGGAATGCTCGGAGCGTGAGCCTGCCGATCCTGCCAAATCCGTTGATGGCGACGCGCTTATTCGACATCTCTCCTCACTTTTTGGTTTTACCAATAAGATCGCGCGCGGCGGCCCGGACGGCCTCCACGGTGATTCTGAAGTGCTTATAAAGCTCTTCGGCTGGGGCAGAAGCCCCGAATCCATGCATGCCCACAAAACGACCCTCGGCACCAAGCCATTTCTGCCATCCGAACTCGACCGCGGCCTCGACGGCTACGCGCGGGGCGTTGCCCAGCACCTCGCGTTGATAGCCTTCGCTTTGGCCCTCGAACAGCCTCCAACAGGGCATGGAAATCAAGGCGGCCCTGATCCCCTCGGCTTGCAGGGCCCTGGCCGCCGCAGCGGCAAGGGCCACTTCGGAGCCCGTGCCGATCAGGGTGACGTCGCGGCCTCCCTCGGGCTCGACCAGCACATAAGCACCTTTCGCCGAGAGGCTCTCGTCGGTATGGCTGGTCCGGAGCAGAGGCACGCCCTGTCGGGTAAGCGCGAGAATCGAGGGCGTCGTTTCGGTGCCAAGCGCGATCTCCCAGCATTCGGCGCATTCGACCGAATCGGCGGGACGGAAGACGTTGAGATTGGGTATGGCGCGCAAAGCCGCCAGCTGCTCGACGGGCTGATGCGTGGGCCCATCCTCCCCAAGGCCGATCGAATCATGGGTCATGACATAGATGACGCGCTGGCCCATCAGGGCGGAAAGCCTAATCGAGGGACGGCAATAATCGGAGAAGACGAGGAAGGTGCCGCCATAGGGAACTATGCCGCCATGCAGCGAGAGGCCGTTCATGGCCGCGGCCATGCCGTGCTCGCGGACGCCGTAATGGATATAGGTGCCCGAGAAATCACCGCGCTTGACGATGGTGTGCAACTTGGTAAGCGTGCCGTTCGAGCCCGTGAGGTCGGCGGAGCCGCCGATCAGGCCCGGTGTGACGGGCAAGAGCTTCTCCAGCACCTTCTGAGACGATTGCCGCGTGGCGAGCTTGGCGGCGTCGCGGCTGAATTCGGCCTTGAGGACGTTCACCGCGGCGGCAATCTTGTCGCGCACCTCCGCATCGATCGGATTGGTCAGGTGCTCGCGGGCCGGCGCATCGAGGCGCTTTGCCGCCGTCTGCCACCGTTCGTAAGCCGCAGCATGGCGCGCGCCGGCCGCGCGCCAGCTGGCCAAGATCGGCTTCGGTACCTCGAAGGGCGCATGGCGCCAGCACAGGCGTTCGCGCGCGCCGCTGATCTCCTTCTCGCCAAGCGGGGAACCGTGCGTCGACGCTGAGCCCTGCTTTCCCGGCGCGCCATAGCCGATGATGGTACGGCAGGCGATCAGGGACGGCCGGTCGGTGACGGCGCGCGCATTCTCGATGGCGAGCGCTACGGCCTCGGGATCATGGCCGTCGACCCTTGTCACGTGCCAATGCGAGGCCGTGAAGCGCTCGAGCTGGTCGTCGGACACCGACAGGCTGGTTGGGCCATCGATGGAAATCTGGTTGTCGTCGAACAGCACGATCAGGCGACCGAGCTTGAGATGACCGGCAAGCGAGATCGCCTCCTGGCTGAGGCCCTCCATGAGACAGCCGTCACCGGCGATTACGTAAGTGTCGTGGTTCACGATCTCATCGCCATAGCGGTGATTGAGCAGCCGCTCGGCGAGCGCCATGCCGACCGCATTGCCGAGGCCCTGCCCCAACGGGCCGGTGGTGGTCTCGATGCCGGGAGCGTGCCCATATTCGGGATGACCCGGCGTACGCGAGCCGAGCTGGCGGAAGCGCTTGAGCTCGCCCAAATCCATCTCCGGCACCCCGGTGAGGTAGAGCAAGGCATAGAGCAGCATGGAGCCATGACCGGCAGAGAGCACGAAACGGTCGCGGTCGGGCCAAGCCGGGTGACGCGCGTCGAATTTCAGGAAGCGGGTGAACAGCACGGTGGCGACGTCGGCCATGCCCATCGGCATGCCGGGATGGCCGGAATCGGCCTTCTGCACCGCATCCATAGCCAGCACCCGAATGGCGTTGGCCATGTCCCGATGGGTCCCCTCGGGTAACGCCTCACCCTGCTGCAAAGCTTCAGCCATCTGATCTCTCGGCTCCCGGATCGCTAATAGGCACGAACGCCCATCGCCGCCTTGACGGCGTGGTAGCCGACGAGAAGCTGCGTCAGCGCCAGCGGGTGGCTCCTGCGGGCGCCGTTGGCAACATCGATGCGCCCCACCTGGTCGCGCAAGTGCCCGGCTTCCGGGATCAGGTTCCACAGCAGATCCTCGATGCGCTCGGCGCGCTCGTCGGAAATGCTGCCGTTGATCTCGAGCACGTCGACGGGTTTGCCGTCGCGGTCGCGCGCCAGCTCAAGATGCAGGCCGGCATTGCTCGAGCCGTCGAACAGCGGCGTGAAGTCCGGGTGCGGCAAGGTCGGACGCAGGATGTGGCGCACGTCAAGCTGGGTGTCGGAGCCGTTCGCCTCTTGAGGCGCCTGGAAGCGAATGACGATGTCGGCGAAGGTGCGTTGCGGATGCATGTATTTCGGGCTGTCCACTCTCCGCCTCTCTAGCGACGCCAGCACCTCATCCCGGCGGTAGCCCCGCTTGGTCGTGTCCCGATGGATCTTCCATTTGACGCGGAGCTCGTCATCGGGATCGAGATAGATTTTCACGTCATAGCAATCGCGCATGGCCCGCGTCGTATAGCCGAGCAGTCCTTCCGCGATGACAAAATCCTTGGGCTTCACATATTCCGGCCGGCCAAAGGTTCCATCGCTGTGGTCGTAGACCGGCTTCAGGATCGGATCGCCTTCGCGCAAGTGGCGCAGCGCTTGCTCAAGGATGTCGAGATAGTTCGCGCGCGGGTCAATCGCCGACAAGCCGTTCGCGTCGCGTTCGCGACGGTCGAATCTATGGTACTCGTCAGTGCAGATCACAGTGCAGCGGTCCTCACCGAGAATCTGGGCGACGCCCGCCGACAGCGTCGTCTTTCCCGACGCTGAATCGCCGACGATCCCAAGGATGATCGGGTGATCAACCCGCTTCGGCATTTCCTACTCCCGGCACTTCCGTCTTCTTATTTGCAAAACACCTTACGCCACGTCGCGCGCCACGCCACGCGCTTGTGGCAATCGCTCGATCGGCAGATGACTGGTCATGATCTGCCGCTCACCTGTCGCTCCCGTCACCAACATGGTCTGCACCTTGTAATGGGTCTGGGTGCGCTCCACGCCTTCCAGCATCAGACCCGTGGTGATTCCGGTGGCGCAGAAGAACACGTCGTCGGACGCGATGATCTCGTCGCGGGTGTACCAGCGCGTGGTGCTGATCCCGGCCTCTCTGACCGCCTTGGCCTCGGTGTGCAGCTGGGGATCGATCCGGGCCAGAAACTCTCCACCGAGCGCTCTGATGGCGCAGGCGGACATGACGCCTTCCGGCGTGCCCCCTGTTCCCATCAAGGCGTCGATCCCAGAGCCCGGAATGGCTGCGAGCAGCGCCCCGGCCACGTCGCCCGCCGGGTAGAGAGCGACCCGTGCGCCGGCCCTTATGATGTCCTCGATCAGCTCGCGATGACGGGGCTTTTCGAGGACATAGATGGTGAGCTGGGAGACCTCCTTGTTCAACGCCTCGGCGAGAACCTTGAGCTTCCGGCCCGTGCTCCAATGCGGATCGATCTTGCCGCGGGCGGCCGCGGGGGCCACGAACTTCTCCATATAGAAGGCGGGGGCCGGATTCATCATGGCGCCGCGCGGGGCGACGGCGAGCACCGCAAGCGCATTGGTCTGACCCCTGGCGAGATAGCTCGTGCCTTCGACCGGATCGACGGCAATGTCGGCCTTGAAGGTGGAGCCGGGCCGGCCGAGGCGCTCGCCACGGGCGGGCTGAGGCGCCTCGCCCTTGCCCGCCTCGCCGATCACCACCACGGCATCGATATCCACCTCCGACAGGGCGCCAAGCATAGCATCGAGCGCAGCCCGGCCGCCGTCCATGCCATCGCCCCGCCCAATCCAGTTAAAGGCAGCAAGCGCCGCACTCTCGCTGACACGGCGGAGCGAATAGATGAGCTCCGGGCTCGCGCTGCCCGAGGTCTCCATGACACCTCCTAAAGGGACGTCCCCAAGCTCAAGCTGCACGCTCAGCGATGGGATGATTGAATAAAGTCTTCGCAAGGACCGGACCACTATATCGCATGGGCGGGAACAGCCCCAAACTAAAGGGCCGGGCACACCCACCTCAACCGGGCAAGGTCAGGGTCCCTTCCATTTTCATGGGGCCGATCGGCGCACTTGTCCACAGACTTTGACCATAGCCACCGGGGAGCCTCGATGCCCGCAGGTCAGCGCGCGGTGAGACGCGGGTCGAGCGCGTCGCGAAGGGCATCGCCGAGCACGTTGACCGCCACGAGAACGCCGACCAGGGTGAGGCCAGGAAGCACGGTCACCCACCAGATTCCGGCGAAGATCAGGTCGTAGCCTGAGCGGATCAAGGTGCCGAGCGAGGGCTCGGTCATTGGAAGCCCGAGCCCCAGGAAGGACAGCGCGGCCTCGGCCATGATGGCGCCCGCGACCTGGGTCGTGGCCACGACGATGAGCGGCGAGAGGATGTTGGGCAGGATGTGGCGCCGGACGATGGTGGCATCGCTTGCGCCCAGCGCCCGGCCGGCGCGGACATGGTCCTTGGCCGCCTCGACTTGGGTCGCGGCGCGGGCGGTGCGGGCGAAATACGGCCATTCGGCAAGCCCGATCACGACGACGAGCAGGGGCACGGCAAAGCGCCCAAGCGTCTCGCCGCCAAGACCCGCGCGGACGAGCGCGAGCGCGATGATGGCAAGCATCAGGGTGGAGAGGGAGAGCTGCACGTCCGCCGCGCGGGCAATCAGCCTATCTACCCTTCCCCCGACATAGCCGGCGATGAGACCGAGCGGGATGCCAATGGCGGCCTGGATGGCCACGGCGAGCACGCCCACGGTCAGGGAAATGCGCGTGCCATAGAGAATTGCGCTGAAGAGATCGCGGCCTTGGGAATCGGCGCCGAGCAGAAAGTGCCGGCTCCCACCTTCAAGCCATGCCGGCGGCAGCTCGGCGTCGAGCACGTCGAAGCTCGCAAGGTCGAAGGGGTTCTGCGGCGCGATAAAGGGCGCGAACAGCGCCGCAAGCGCGACGGCCCCGAGCAGCATCGCGGCGAGCGCGGCTCCTGGCCGGTCCAAGGCAAGGGTGCGGACTGAGGCAAGCGCGCCGCGCGAGCGTCCCGCGCTCATCTTCGACCGTCGAGGCTTATGCGCGGATCGAGCCAGAGGCTCAGGATATCGACCAGGGTGTTGGTGATGACGAAGAGCAGCCCGACGGCGACGAGATAGGTGGTGATCAGCGGCACGTCGGCGCGGGTCACGGCTTCGAGAAACAAAAAGCCCATGCCCGGCCATTGGAACACGGTCTCGGTGAGCAGGGTGAAGGCGAGCATGTTGCCGATCTGCAAGCCGCCGATGGCAATGAGGGGCAGGAGAGCATTGCGTAGCGCGTGATGCAGCCAGACGCGCACGCGCGAGGCGCCCTTGGCGCGCGCGGTGCGCACGTAGTCACTCCCCAGCTGATCGAGCATGGCGCCGCGCACGAGCCTGATGAAGAGCGGCAGCATGATGGAGGAGAGCGTGAGCCCGGGCAGCAGCAGATGCTTGAGCCCATCGAGCGTGAGCAGCCCTGTCTCCCAGATGCCGAGCCGTACCGTCTCCCCGCGCCCGAAGGCCGGGAGCCACCCAAGCCAGACCGAGAAGATCGTGATTAGGATAATGCCGGTCAGGAACACCGGCACCGAGATGCCGAGCACGCTCAAGCCCAAGATCAGCCTCGCGCCCCTGGATCGCGGCCGCACGGCGCAATAGATCCCGGCGGGGACCGACACCAGGAGCACAATCAGGCTGGCGGCGAGCACAAGCTCGAAGCTCGCCGGAAATTTGGCGAGCACCACCTCAAGCGTCGGCCGCTTATAGATGTAGGACTGGCCGAGATCGCCCTTTACCGCGTGCACCAGATAACGCGCGAGCTGCGTGGCCCAGGGCGCATCGAGGCCGAGCTCGTGCCGCAGCGCGGCGCGCGGGGCCTCTGGCACCGCCTCCCCCATGATCTCGCGCAAGGGATCGCCAAGCGCTTGCCTCACGGCGAAGGCGATCACCGCGATCGCCAGCATGACGAGAATGGCTTCGGCCGCGCGCTTGGAGAGGAAGGCCAGAGCCGTCGCAAGCGCGCGTATCCTGCCCCTTCGTTCAAGGTCCATAGATTGATTTCAATGCCGATAGAGCGCACGCGCGCCTTTGGGCGCTTGCGCCTTGGGCCAGGTAAGACCATAGGCGATCGACGCCGCAACCGCAGACTGCCAGGGCACGAACATCACGACAATGGCGTCGAGCAGGGCCGCCGGGTAGAGCAGCAGCCCGAAAAGCGCGCCCACGACGACGATCAGCATCCAAGCCTCGCTCCGTCTGATGGCAATCGCCGGGATACCCGTGCCGAAGGCGGTCAGCCCCGCGCCGACCGCGCCTCCAAGCAAGCCCCCCACCAGCCAGGCGAGCATTTCCCGATCGGCCTTGGCGCCCTCGGCGGTGCCGAACAACGCAGAGGCTTGCACCGTGTTGATCACATCGTTGGCGGTGTTGACGGCGGCGAGCCAGCCCATCAGCGTGAGCGCCATGACGAGGAGGCATTTGCTGAGATCGCGGCTGACCCACAGCCAAAGCACGCCGGCGATCATGGCTCCGAAGGCGATGCCGGCGTGAAGTGGCACCCCCCGTGCATTGATGAGAATATCGGGGTCGCTCAGGTGGATGTCGGGCAGAGGCGAAGGCAGGCTGGAGATGAGCGCGGTCACCGCCCCGAGCCCGGCCATGACCGCCATGGCGCGGGCGCGAGAAGGCAGCCTGGGCCGTGCATCGAGGCGCAAATAGGCGGGAGTCATGGGATGCCCCCCTCGCCTTCAAGCATAGCGCGAGAGGCCGTCCGACTCCACCTGGCCAGAACCGGCCAAAAGGCCCGAGCGCGGGGGGGCGAGCGGGCCCACTATTCCATCACCAGATCGCCGAGATAGGGCATGTCGATGACGTTGAGCACAGGCCCGATATGGACGTTCTTGCGCGCCGCCCAGGAGAGGTGCTGCCAATGCAGCGGCACGAGCGCCGCATCGTCGTAGAGAATGCGCTCGATCTTCTGCAGGACCCGGGCGCGGTCGCTCGCATCGGTCATGGTCTGGGTCTGAAGGGTCAGCCGGTCAACCTCCGGATTGGAATAGTTGCCGGCATTGTATTGACCGTAGCCCGTCTTGGCGTCGGGCGTCATGACCAGGAACTCGTAGAAATTTGCCGAGTCCTCAGTGTCGGATTGCCAGCCGATCATCATGATGTCGCCCGCGCGCTCGTCGAAGCGTTGCCAATATTGCGCCTTGGGAATGGTCTGCAGATCCACCTTGATGTTGATCCTGGCGAGCATGGCGGCGACGGCTTCCGCGATGCGATAGTCCTCGATATAGCGGTTGTTCGGCGCCATCATCGTCACTGAGAAGCCATTGGCGTAGCCCGCTTGCTCCATCAGCGCCTTGGCTTTTTCCAGGTCGAAGCGCGGGATAAGCGCGGGGTCGTAGCCGGCATAGCCGGGCGGGCTCAGCTCCCCTGCCGGCGTGGCGAAGCCGCGCATGATCTTGCTCGTGATGCCTTGCCGGTTCACCGCGTAGTTGATGGCGAGACGTACACGGGGGTCCTTGAAGGCCGGAACCCGCTGCCGGTTCAGCTCGAAGGCCAGGATCCGCATGCTCGGCATGGTCACGAGGGTGCAACAGGAATCGCCCTTGACCCTGTCGAAATCCGTCGGCGGGACGGGCGCGATGAAGTCGACGTCGCCGGCAAGCAACGCCGCCACGCGCGTGGCGGGCTCCTTGATGGGCGTGAAGACGATCTCATCCACATTGCCTGACGAGGCCTTGTCCCAATAGTCGGCAAAGCGCTTGAAGGTGAGCCTCACCCCCTGCTCCCGCTCCGTGATAATGAACGGCCCGGTGCCCAACGCATGCGTCGAGGCGAAGGAGGCGCCCTGCTTGACGATCTCATCCTTGGGGCGACCGCGTTCGTCGGTGCCTGAATAGAACGCGCGGTCCATGGGAAAGATGTAGGTGGCGAGATTCAAGACGAGCGGATAAGGGCCCTTGGTGACGAGATCGATGGTGAGAGCGTCCACCGCCTTTGCCTCGCTGAAGGGCTCGAAGAGCGCTTTGAAATCGGGGCTTTGCTTGAGCCGGTTGAAGGTCCAGACGACATCCTCAGCCGAGAGCGTGCGGCCCGAATGAAAGCGCACGCCTTCCCGCAAATGAAAGCGCGTGGTGCGATCGTCGATCTTTTCCCAGCTGGTCGCCAAGCGCGGCTCCAGGGTGAGGTCCTGGCGGAAGCGGAGCAGCGGATCGAAGAGGAGGTGGGAAAGCTGGAGCGTGGCGCTGGCGAGCTGCTCATGGGGGTCGAGGGAGGTGGGATCGGCGTCATAGGCCATGCGCAATGTCTTGGCCGAAGCAGGCGCGAGGCAGGCAACCGCCATAAGCGCAATGACCAGCAGACGAATAAGTCGAAGCATAAGAGGACCTTGCCTTGTGATATAGGCTCGTGCAGTTGAGGCTCCCACGCCTACTCCTTCCTGGGATCGGCCGCTTTGCAAGGCTTTTTCGTCACAGGCACCGATACAGATGTCGGCAAGACGGTCGTCGCCGCCTGGCTGCTTTCGCATCTTGATACTTCGCAAATCGACGCCTGCTATTGGAAACCGGTGCAGGCGGGAGCTGAGCCGGAGACCGACACGGCCGCCGTGCGCCGGCTGGCCGAAGTCTCCGACGATCGCATCTTGCCGGAGGCCTATGTGCTCCCGGAGGCCATGGCTCCTCATGAGGCGGCAAGACGCGCCGGCGTCGAAATCGACATGGCAAAGCTTGAGGCGCCCGCTTCCGGCCGGCTCCTAGTGGTCGAGGGCGCGGGCGGGATGCTCGTTCCTCTGACCGACACCGCCTTCGTCATCGATCTCGCCGCGGAGCTACATCTGCCAGTGATCGTCGTCGCGCGCTCCACCCTCGGCACCATCAATCACACGCTGCTATCGCTCGAGGCCCTGCGCCGTCGCGGCCTGCCGCTTGCCGGGGTCGTTATCAATGGGCCGGAGATGCCGCACAACCGGGCGGCGATCGAGCGCTACGGCCAGGTGCAGGTGATCGCCGAGATCCCCTGGCTTCCGGCGGTAACGCGGGCGAGCCTGCTTGAGGTCGAGCCGGAGCTCGATCTTCTAAAGCTTGCGCGAGCCCTGCCGTGAACGACACACCGGAAAAAGACGGGCTTGCCAAGGAGGCGCTGGCTCGAAACGCGCTTGCGCGTGACGTCGTCGCGCGAGACCGGCGCCACGTCTGGCATCCCTTCACCCAGCACGGAACTGAGGCCGAGCCGCTGCTGCTCGCGCGCGCCCACGGCGCCTCGCTGTTCGATGCGGAGGGGCGCGAGATCCTCGACCTCGTGTCCTCCTGGTGGACCTGCACGCACGGCCACGCGCACCCCAAGCTCAATGAGGCGCTCGCACGCCAAGCCGACCGGTTCGAGCATGTGATGTTCGCAGGCTTCACCCATCAGCCCGCCGTCAATCTTGCGACCGCGCTGGCGCTGCTGCTTCCGGCGGATTTGAGCCGAGCATTCTTTTCCGACGACGGCTCGACGTCCGTCGAGGTCGCGCTCAAGATCGCGTTCCAATATTGGGCCAATCGCGGCGAGACGCGGCGTCGCACGTTCATTTCCTTCCATGGCGGCTACCACGGCGACACTTTGGGGGCCATGTCGCTCGGGCGAGGCTCCGGCTTCTTCACCCTGTTCCGCGGTCTGATGTGCCAAGTGGCCGTCCTCCCCTTCCCTTACACCTTCGATGGCGACGAGGCGGCCGAAGACCGGGAGACGGGCGCGCTCACTGCTTTCGAAGACAGGGTGGGGAACGGGGCCCAGGACGTCGCAGCCCTCATCATCGAGCCTTTGCTGCAAGGCGCCGGCGGCATGCGAATCTGCCGTCCCGACTTTCTGCGGCAGCTGGTCAAGATGGCGCAGGATGCCGGGATCCTCGTCATCTTCGACGAGGTGGCGACCGGATTCGGGCGCACCGGAACGCTGTTCGCCTTGGAGCAGGCCGGCGTGGTGCCGGACCTCGTCTGCCTGTCCAAAGGCCTGACGGCAGGCTATCTGCCGATGGCGGTGACGATGGCGCGGGAGAGGGTATTCGAGGCGTTTATCGGCGAGACTTTCGACCGCGCGCTCCCCCATGGCCATTCCTTCACCGCCAACCCACTCGCCTGCGCGGTGGCGCTTCGCTCTTTGAACCTGTTCGAGGAAGAGGGCACGCTTGCGAGGATCGCGCGGATCGAGGCCCGCCATCGACAGATGCTCAAGGAGCTCAAGGGCCGCGAGGACGTGGTTCGCCCGCGCGTGCTGGGCTCGATCCTGGCTTTCGATTTGAAGGGCGAAGCCGCCTATCAGTCGGGGCGAAGCCAAGCGCTGAAGGCCTGGTTTCTCGCCCATGGCCTCAACATTCGGCCGCTCGGCGCCACGGTCTATCTGCTGCCCCCCTACTGCATCACCGGTGCCGAGCTCACCCGCGCCTATGCAGGGCTGATCGAGGGCCTGGGCTGGCTTGCCTCCATGGACCCGACGCGTCCGTAGACGATGTGCCAGGTGGTGCGCCCACCGTGCCGCTCATCGGCGGCGCGGATGGCGCGGCGAAGGGCGCCCGCCGAGAGCGGCGCGTAGCCCTCTTTCGGGGTCAGACCGCCGATCGCCTTCAGGCGGCGCAGGAAGGCGAGCGCATTGGTGTCGGCCACCAGGCGTTCTTCGTCGACGATGCCAGGAAGCTCCGGGATATCGACGAGCCCACTCGGCAATTCTCGCGCCGCGAGCACCGCGCGCCATTCGGGGAAGCTCTGCCCACTGATCGTGGCATAGACCAGCAGGCCGCCGGGAGCGAGCAGCAGGCCGAGACGGTCGAGCGCCGCCACCGGATCGGCGAGCCAATGCAGCGTCATGCTCATGGCAATAAGGTCGAAGGGGCCTGCGACCTCAGGCCGCGCAGCATCCATGACCTCGAAACTGACTTGCTGGCCGTTTCCGCTCTCAAGATTGCGCCGGCATTCTTCGATCATGGCAGGCGCCAGGTCGCTCAATACGAAGCTACTACCTGGATAGCGCGCAACGAGGTGACGGCTGAACAAACCGGTGCCGCAACCGAGCTCGAGCACGCGGGGCCGGGCGAGCGGCGGCAGCAAGCGCGCCAGGCGCTCGGCGACGGCGCGCTGCAGATCGGCATACTGTTCGTAGGACGTTGCCCGCGCGCCGAAGGTGCCGGCAACATTGGCGCTACGGCTCAAGGGCATGCGCAAAATCGAGGACATGACGGGCGCACCATTCAGGATGTCTCAGAGGTAGCACATGGCCGCCAGTCTCGGACCAATGGATATTGGTGCCGCCCCAGACGCCCTCGCTCATCGCCTCCGGCACGATGGCGTCGTCGCTTGCGGCAAGGGCGAGCACGGGGCAATCGAGGCGGGCCCTCGCCTTTCGAGCGTCCCAATGCATCAACCAGCCAAGGCCTTCATCGAGCCTCTCGATGTTGAGCGCACCCCGAGGCGCAAAGGCGTCCGTGCCGCAGGCGCGCCAGAAGGCTTGCACGGTGGCACCGGCGTCTCGCTTGAGCTCTCGCCGCATGCCGGCGATACGCGCCGACGGGATAGGGGGACAGAAGCGGTCGAAGCCTTGGACGCTGACAAGCGCCCGGAAGGGCCGGTTCGCCCGCTGCCCTGCCGCCTGAAGCAACCACAGAACCCCAAGGGAGTGGCCGACGGCGATAGCGTCGCTCGGGCAATCGCTTGCTCCTCCAGGACTACCGGCAACAAAGCCGAGATCGACAAGGCTGACTTCGGCTCCCGGCAAATGTGTGATCAGATCGCGCCAAATGCCGGCATGGAAGCCCCAGCCATGGACGAGCACAAAACGCATCAACGCTTAACGAGCCGCGCTGAGACGTAGGGCCCGCTCGTCGAGCGCATTGAGCAAGGCATCGATATCGGCCTGTTTATGCGCCGCAGTGAAGGCAAGCCTGAGCCGCGCGGTCCCGGACGGCACCGTGGGCGGCCTGATCGCGGTGGCGAAGAAGCCTGCCTCGCGGAGTCTCTTGCTCAAAGCGAGCGCCGCATGATTGCTCCCCACCATCAGCGGCACGATCTGCGTGGTCGAGCCGCCAGTCTCCAATCCAAGGCTATGCGCGCCCAGGCGAAAGCGCTGGGCGAGCGCCGTCACATGAGCGCGCTCGGCCTCGAGCGAGGGCAAGAGATCGAGGGCCGCGTCGATCGCTCCGAGCACGGGCGGCGGCAGCGCCGTCGAGTAGATCAGCCCGCTGCAGCGATTGACCAGGTAGCCGCGCAACACGGCCGAGCAGGCGACATAGGCGCCGAAGCCGCCAAGGGCCTTGGAGAAAGTGCCGATGACGAGGTCCGCCTCGCCGGAGAGGCCCTGGCCGCCCTCGCCCAAAATGCCAGTCGCATGGGCATCATCGACGATGAGCATGGCGCCATGCTCCCGCGCGATCCGGCCGAGCTCGGTCAGCGGCGCCACATCTCCATCCATCGAAAATACGCTCTCGGTCAGGATGAATTTCGGCCTGCTATCCGCTTGATATTGACTCAGAAGCGTTTGGAGATGTCCGGCGTCGCGGTGGCGATATCGGATCTCTCTCACGCCTGCCGCAGCGCAGCCGAAATGCATGCTGGCGTGATTGAGGCGGTCGGAGAAGACCAGCGGCTCAGCGCCCAGCACGTTCCGGTCGAGGAGCGCCTGCAAGATTGTGGCATTGGCCTGAAAGCCCGACGCCATGATCAAGGCGGCGGGCCTCCGTTTCAACTCGGCGACCTTGGACTCAAGGGTTGCGAAGCAACCGAGATTCCCGGTGACGAGGCGTGAGGCGCCGGAGCCCACGCCAAAAGCTTCCACCCACTTTCCCGCCCGCTCGATGAGTGCCTCGTGGAAGCGGAGTGCGAGATAGTCGTTGCTCGCAAGATTGAGGTAGGCCTCGCCCCCGACGCGGATCGTCCTCGCGTCAGATGCCTCGACCGGGATCAGGTCCCGCCGCAAGCCTTCGCGGTCGCGGGCCTCTAGATAGGCTCCGTATCGGCTTTCGCTCCTTGCCATGATCCTGTATTAGCGAAGGGCCACACAAGCAGCAATCGTACCGCGCCGAATCGTGTCCGAACTTCAAAAATTCCCGAATCCTATCAAAGGCAAAGCGCGCCCCGCGGAGAGATCCAGCGAGCCTGAGGGCGAGGCTCGCGGGTTGCGTCACGATTGGGAAAAAGCGGAGATCGTGACGCTTTTGAGCCAGCCGCTGCTCGGCCTGATCGATCAGGCGCGCGCGGTGCATCGGCGCCATCACGCCGACGGCAATGTCCAGCTCGCAAGCCTGCTCTCGATCAAGACCGGAGCCTGCCCGGAAGACTGCAAATATTGCCCGCAATCGGCCTATTATTCGAAGGCGACGGGACTCCCGCGCGAGCAGCTCCTCGATGTCGATGAGGTGCTGGCCAAGGCCGCGCTCGCCAGGCAGGCAGGCGCCACGCGCTTCTGCATGGGCGCCGCCTGGCGCGAGGTGAAGGACGGCGAGTCCTTCGACCGCGTGCTGGCCATGGTGCGTGGAGTGCGGGCGCTCAAGATGGAGGCTTGCGTCACCCTCGGCATGCTTACGCAAGCCCAAGCTGACCGCCTAGCGCAAGCCGGGCTCACTGCCTACAACCACAATCTCGATACCTCGCCGGAATTCTATGGCGAGGTGATCACCACACGCTGCTACCAGGACCGGCTCGACACGCTTGAGCGCGTCCGCCGCTCCGGTGTGCAAGTCTGCTGCGGCGGCATTATCGGCATGGGCGAGAGTCTAGACGATCGAGCTGGGCTGCTGCAGACGCTGGCCAATCTTGATCCTCACCCCGAAAGCGTGCCGATCAATGCGCTCGTCGCCGTGCCGGGAACGCCGCTTCAGGACCGGCTGCCTATCGACCCGCTCGATCTCGTGCGCATGGTGGCCGCGGCGCGCATCCTGATGCCCGCTTCGCGGGTGCGCTTGTCGGCCGGGCGCCGCAGCCTCACCAAGGAGGCGCAGCTCCTCTGCTTCATGGCGGGCGCCAACTCCATCTTCTATGGCGACAAGCTGCTCACCACCGCCAACAACGACGCCGCCGACGATCTCGCCCTGATCGAGGAGGCGGGCTTGCAGGTGGAGCCTACGCCCTTGATGCGCCCGAGCGGCCCCGAACTCCCCGCTCCCCCCTTGCGGGGGAGCACGAACACGACCGGTTGAAGATCGGTCGGAGGGGGTTATCGGAAGGCGATTTGAGTTGACCCCCTCCCTTCCCTCCCCCTCAAGGTGGGAGGCAAGCGCAAATTGCGTCGCGCCGCCCCAATCGCCCCGTCACCGATAGATTGATATCTGGCACCTGATACCTGACACCCGGCACCTGACCACATGTCCCGCATTGTCTATGTGAATGGCAGCTTCTTGCCGGAGGCCGACGCCAAGGTCTCCATCTTCGACCGCGCCTTCCTATTTGCCGATGGCGTCTATGAGGTGACGGCCGTGCTCGCGCGGCGCTCCATCGATCTCGACGCTCATCTTGCGCGCCTCGACTGCTCGCTCGCGGAGATGCAAATCGCCCCTCCCCTCACCCATGCGGAGCTCCGCGCCTTGCATTCCGAGTTGATCGCGCTGAACGGAGTCGAGGAAGGTATCGTCTATCTAGAGATCACCCGAGGCGTCGCGGATCGCGACTTCAGCTACCCAGAGGGTGTACCTCCCACCGTCGTCGCCTTCACCCAGAGCCGGCCCCTGCTTGACAACCCTTATGCCGTGACCGGCGTGAAGGTCATCACCGTGCCAGATCTCCGCTGGAAGCGGCGCGACATCAAATCCACCTCGCTGCTTGCCCAAGCCATGGGCAAGCAGGCGGCAAAGCTCCGCGGTGCCTACGAGGCCTGGATGGTCGAGGACGGCTTCGTCACCGAGGGCACCTCTTCCACCGCCTTCATCCTCGACGGCGAAGGCCGCATGCGAACGCAGCCGCTCGGGCACCACATCCTCCCGGGCGTCACCCGCCGCGCCGTGTTGCGACTCGCCGAGACCGAAGGGCTCACCATCGAACAGCGGCCCTTCACGGTTGCAGAGACTCTTCAAGCGCGCGAAGCCTTCCTCACTGCGGCATCTGCCTTCGTGTTGCCGGTGGTGGAGGTCGATGGCGCCCCTATTGGTGAAGGGCAACCGGGACCAATCGCCAAGGAATTTCGCCGCCTCTATATCGACGAGGCCACCAAAAACTGACCCAGAGCGGGGAACCGCGCAGGGTCTTGCGCGTTGGTCGGTCATGATAAGGCTTCTCTACTGGCTCATCTACAATTTCGATCTCGGTCCCTTTGGTCCCTCACTCATGGGCCTCACCGTAAAGACGTGGCTGTTTCAGCGCAGACACCGCATCGCCAATGACAGCTCCTCGCCGGCCTTTCGCTTTTGGGCGCCCGATCAAAATCTCAGCTTCGAGCGCTAAGCTCGCTTGAGCGTCGCTTTGGCCTGTGGTTTTGGCCCGGATTGGCGTAGCTTCCAGCTGATTCCACCAGCGAGCGGCTTCCCCGCTTCCATCAAACAGGCGCGAGAATGCCGCAGCCCGGCGAGCTGACCAGGGAATCGAGCCCCCTCACGAAACGAGGGCCGAGATTGCTCGTGCTGCTCAACGCGGCCGCGGGCACGGCCAATGATAAGGTCATCGAAAGCGTACGCGTTGCCTTGACGCCAGTGTTTGAGGGGCTCGATGTTGCGGCAGAGTTCAGCTTCTGCTCGGGGCACGAGCTGAAACGTCTGGCTGAGACCGCTTTGGCGCGGGCAAAAGCCGGGGAGATCGATGCCGTGGTGGTCGGCGGAGGCGACGGTAGCATCCGTACGGTCGCCAGCGTGCTTGCCAATAAAAGCGTTCCGCTCGGCATCCTGCCCCTTGGCACGTTGAATCATTTCGCCAAGGATCTCGGCATCCCCATGGACCTCGCAAGCGCCGCCGAGGTGATCGCAAAGGGCGCGGAGCGCGTCGTCGATTTGGCAGAGGTGAATGGCGAGATCTTCATCAACAATTCCTCGATCGGCATCTATCCCTATATCGTCATCGACCGCGAGCGGAGGAGATCCCATCACAAGCTGGCCAAATGGATGGCGATGGTGCCCGCCGTTTTCCGCGCGCTGCGGCACTTTCCGCGCCGGCGGCTCGCCCTTTCGGCAGAAGGCTGGACGCGGCCCTACCGCACCCCGTGCCTCTTCATCGGCAACAACGCATACGCCATGGAGCTCTTCACCCTGGGGCGGCGCCACCATTTGGATCAGGGCGAGCTTTGCATCTCTGTGGTGAAGCAACGGCGGCCGTTCGGCTTCTTCTGGATGGTCTGCCGCCTTTGCTTCGGCTGGGCCGAGCAGGCGCGCGACATCGAAAGTTTCAAACTTCGAGACGCCGAAGTGCGATCGAAAACGAGCCGGCTGCCGGTTGCGCTGGATGGCGAAGTGGAGATCCTGCACCCTCCCCTCCATTACCGTTCGCGGCCCGGGGCGCTGCGCGTGATCGCTCCCGAACCGGTTAGCTCGCGCCTTCCGGCTCGCCGAGCAGCGAGGGTCTGAACTCAACAACTTAGGCCGTTGGTAAACTGCAACAACGCCGACTAGCGTGCAACATTCCGTCTGCGCATCATCGGCCTACGCTTGTACGGACGAAGCCGGCAGCCCTCGCCGCCGGCAGATAGACATTGCGGAGATCGACGAGCACATCGCCGCGCATGCGATTTCTATGCTTTCGTAAGACGAAGAGGCGCTCGTTGCGCTAATCGAGCGCTCGTGGAGCTGAAGCCCCATACTTGGCCAAGTCCGGCCGCTGACGACCACCCTAACCCATCAAGGCGACGCCGGTGAGGAGGTAGAGGAAAGGGCGTTGCCTGCAGCAAATCCCCCCACGCCAGCCACTGCAGCCAAAAATGGGATAGGGCTTGGAGGGCTTGGGTTAACGGCATAGTTCTGGCTTGGACCACCAGGATTGTTCTCACCGTGGTGGATATGGCCATGGTGACCAGGACCGGGCTGCGTGGAAGTGCTTTCTAGGGCGCGTGCCACCTTATCGGCAGGCCATTTGCTTGGAGCCCCAGGGGCTTGCGAGCTCGAGGCGGTACAGCTGCCCCATAACTGCTTGTCCAGTGCGACGCTTCCAGCTGGGTTGCTGTAGGTGACCGCTGGCTTCAGGAGCAAAAGACAGAATTCCTTATCGAGCGGCCCGTGCCAGAATTCGGTGCCGCGCACGCCTATCTGGGCGACAGGTGTGGAGATCGTAACCTTCTTGCCACTTATGGCGCCGATCTGGCCCGTCGCGAAGCGGAAGGCGCCTTGGGCCGCGTTCAGTGCAACTTCGCCCACGCCCGCGTCCGGATCGAAGACATAGCGGTCGATGACCACGCTCGCGTTTTCGCCAAGGATCAAAGACGTCTTGTCGCGGAAGGTAACTTGCAAGCGTCCATCCGCTCCCGTGCGAAGTTCGTCTTTCATGTGCAGGACCGTGCCGACAATGGCGGTCGTGGTGCCCCCGCTGGAGACGACTTCTGCTTCGTTTTGCACCTTGGTGACCATGCCCACCGAGGGCTCATCGGCAGCGCGAGCATTAAAGGGCGAAGTGAGGAAGAGGAAGATCGCAAGGAAGCGTGAGACAGGTAGCAATGCGGACGTCCCGCTGAAGACCGCACCACGACAACCGCGACGAGCGGCTGCCAAATTGGCCCAATAACCCATAACCATCCCCCGGGGCTCGTCGCAAACGGGGGTTCTAGGTTGATTCTGCGAACCGCCCCACATTGGAAGTTAGCCAATAGGGCTATCGCCAGCAAGCGACGAAGCTGTTTTTCGAATATTTTCAAGGGGGCTGTGGCCGAGTAAGCACATGCCAAATCGGTCCTAAGCCAAAAGGCCCCGAGCGCATTTATGGTTAATTAAGATTTAAGCGGCACAGTGAGGCCCCTAAGTGCCGGTCCCCAAGCTTAGTTTAACGGCTCCGTGGTTTGGTGCCGCTGACCGGAGCCGCTTTTTTCGCCGAGGTTCCGAGGCTGGTGATGCGACGGGCCTTTCTCAGCCTGATGATGCTTCTGCTCTGCGGGACCGTCGCGGCCGAAGAAGCTTCGCAATTCGGGGGACTAAGCAACGGGCGTAGCGCACAGATTCGCCCCAAGATTGCGGAGGCGCCCAGCGCCAAGCAACCCCCGGCCAAGGAGCTGTTTGGCGCCGTCGCCGCGCCGGCGCCCCTTGCGGCGCGCGCCATTGGCACTTACGCCAGGGGCTGTCTTGCCGGGGGCGTTGCACTTCCCATCAATGGACCGGATTGGCAGGTGATGCGCTTGTCGCGGAACCGCAATTGGGGGCACCCTCGCCTGTTGTCCTATCTAGAACGGCTCGCCAATGACGCGCGCGCCCTAGATGGCTGGCCTGGACTGCTGGTCGGTGATATGGCGCAGCCCCGCGGTGGGCCGATGATCAACGGCCACGAGAGCCATCAAATTGGGCTCGACGCCGACATTTGGCTTACACCGATGCCAAACCGTGTCCTCACGAGACAAGAGCGGGAGAACTTGACCGCGACCTCTATGCTGAAAGACCCCTTCACGGTCGACATGAAGCTTTGGACGCCCTTTCATACAAGGCTGATCAAGCGAGCCGCTTCCTATCCAGAGGTTGAGCGAATCTTCGTCCACCCCGCTATCAAGCAGGTGTTGTGCGAGGAAGCCGGAGCCGACCGAGCATGGCTCGGTAAAGTGCGCCCTTGGTGGGGTCACTATTACCACTTCCATGTGCGCATCGCCTGTCCACCTGGAAGCGTGGGCTGCGTTGGTCAAACGCCAGTCTCCGGCGATGACGGCTGCGGAACTGAGCTCGACGACTGGTTCAGGAAATTGCGGCAGGCGGAGAGGAAGCCCGCCACACCGAGTGAAGCCGAGCCTACGAAGACTGCCCTCACTTTGGATGATTTGCCGCCGGAGTGCCGCACGGTTCTTAATTTCGGCACGCCGCCGGACACGAATGCGGCGAGGGCACGCGCGCCGATTTGGGCGGCGGATAGGCCGGCCGGTCCACCACCCCCGCATTAAGTCCTCTCAGGTGAGTGACACTGAGCGATTTGAGCCGGCAGCTGTCTGGCGTCAGCTGCGCCCTAACAAGAATAGGGTCGCCATAAGGGCGACTATCTCGCTGACCTCTGCCTCCCGCGGCCGCATATTCCTTCATATCAGCCTGCGTCCATTCGCAGAATGGCGCTATTCACCCACCCGGATATCCCCTTCTAGCTCACGACAAATGGAGGAGCCAAATGAGACGCCTTGCACTTGCTCTCGTGCTTTCTGGCATCGCACTAACCGGAGCTATCGCCGACGATTCGTGCAAAGCCACAGCGACAGACAAGAAGCTCGCGGGAGCGGCGCTAAACAGTTTCATGAAGAAATGCGAAACTGATGCGTGCGACGCTAAGGCTGCTGACAAGAAGCTCTCCGGCGCGGCCAAGGACAGCTTCACCAAGAAGTGCGTTAAGGACGCCACGGGAACTTGAGACGCGCTGATCGGCGACGCAGTGTTTCCTGCGGCGTAGTGCTGATCGCAATTTTTGGCTTTGATCCTGTCGGCGGCTCAATCGCCAGAGCCGCCGACAACGATCTGTCGATTTTGCCTGGACGCGGCCACTAAAATTGAGGCCGGGGCGCCGCTCCCTTGACGCCGGCGAGGACGAGACGCGGAGCGCTGGGTCTTCCTAGCCGCCGCCCGGGGACGGTGGTGTCGGGAGACGCTCCGGGCCATATCCATCGTGCGGCGGATAACCGCCGTACCGAACTGTGCTATCCGGCCCATATCCGGGATTCTCACCGCCGAGCGCTGGAGGTGTAGAATCTGAGCGATAACTTGGCTGAACGGACGGGTTACCACTCTGCGCGGGGTAGCCGCCGTAGCGTGCCGTGGGATTCCGCGCGTATCCATTTGGGTTAGAGTTCTCACCGCTGAGCGCCGGTGAAGGTGCAGAACCTGTTCGATAATTCGGCTGAGCCGACTGGCCACCACCTTGCACGGGATACCTGCTGTAGCGAGAGCTGTTGTCTGGCCCATAGCTGCGCTGATCGGGATATCCTTCAGGAGCTACCGCTGGCGGGATCCGACCTGGTCCATACCCGGGCTGAGAGGAGTAGTCACCGTAGCGATCGCTGGGAGGTATGGCTGGCCCATAGCCACGCCGATCAGAATAATCGCCGTAGCGATCATTGGGCCCTATTGTTGGGGGCGGAGGCCCTGCCCCGTAGCTACCCTGGTAGGGGTAGGGCCCGTACCCGCCATTTGGCAACACGGCCGCCGGGTATGGGTGACCTGGCACGCACGGTCCTGGCCCTCCCTCGGGGGGCTCGCTATTTGGGTCACAAGAATAGGACTCGGCTCCATAATTTCCATCTGGAGGCGCCGAGTAGGCACCAGCGGGCCCTGTTCCGTAGGGCTCCGGAATGTAGCCGTTATTGTAGGGAACAAGATCGGCTGCCGTTGCCGGAACGGTGATAAGCAGCGGTCCTATTGCGCAAAGCGCAAACTTGCAAAGAGGATTGATCATGGAGCTCTCGAAGGGGGCCTCACCCTCCAGCCGGTGTTAGTGATATCACCAATGAAGGGCGCTAAGTATGGCTACGTTAAGATTTGGTTAACGCCGCATTATGGAACGAGGCAGCACGCCGCTTGCAGCGTCGCTAGACAAAGGCGGCATGGGTGTTAGGTAGTGGCTTTTATGCTAAGGACGCTTCCGGATGAGTTGTACAGCTAGACGGGTCGGCAATGCGTGAAGTCCTGCCATTCATCCTGTGCGGAGGATCCGGCACGAGGCTTTGGCCGCTCTCGCGAGAGGCATATCCAAAGCAGTTTCATAGAATCACCGGACCAGAGTCACTCTTCCAACAGACCTGCTGCCGGCTCACCGGTGACCTCTTCGGCGATCTCTCCGTGCTCAGCAATCATCGCCACCGATTTCTCATTGCTGAGCAGCTTGAGGAGATTGGTGTCAGCGCAGCGAATATCGTGCTCGAGCCCGTGGGACGAAACACTGCGCCGGCGGCCTGCATTGCCGCGCTGATCGCCGCTTCCAGCGATCCGAACGCGCTTGTGCTGCTCGCACCATCCGACCATGTGATCGGCGACGCAGGCGCCTTTGCGAAGGCGGTGGCAAACGGCATCGACGCGGCGCGTGAGGGTGCGCTCGTGACCTTCGGTGTCGAGCCCGATTGCCCGCATACCGGCTATGGCTATATCGAAACCGACAAGGCCGAAGGCGCCGCGCTTCCGGTCAGACGCTTCGTGGAGAAGCCGTCGCGGGAGGCCGCTGAAGCTTATCTCAACAGCGGCCGCTTCTATTGGAACGCCGGAATCTTTCTATTCAGAGCCGGAACCCTGTTAGGGCTGCTGCAGATTCATGCGCCCGACATCCTTGAGGCCTGCCGCCGCGCGCTCGACGAAGCGGTCAAGGATTTGGGGTTCCTGGCTCTAGGGCAAAGCTACACGCAAGCGCCTGCCATCTCCCTTGATTACGCTGTTGCCGAGAAAGCCGACAAACTCGTCTGCGTGCCTCTCAACACGCCATGGAGCGACGTTGGGTCCTGGTCAGAGATCTGGAATTTCCTGGAGAAAGACGAAGTCGGCAATGCGGTGCAAGGCGAAGGTAAGATCATTCTAGAGAACAGCAGCAACAGCTTGGCCTATAGCGATCGCATGTGCGTAGCTCTCGTTGGCGTTGACAATTTGGTCGTGGTCGCCATGGGCGATGCCGTGCTCGTTGCGTCCAAAGATCACGCTGAAGCTATCAAGACCTTAGTCAATAATCTTAAGGGCAACGGTCAAGATATCGCCCTCCAGCACAATCGGGTGCATCGGCCGTGGGGCTGGTATCAGGGGCTGAATCGGGGCGAACGCTACCAGGTGAAGTGCATCATGGTGAAGCCCGGCGGACGATTGTCGCTGCAGAGCCACTATCATCGGTCCGAGCATTGGGTGGTGGTCAAAGGGACGCTCGAGGTCACCAAAGGCGAGGAGACCAGCTTCCTCACGGAAAATCAGTCAACATACATCGCGATTGGTGAGAAGCATCGCCTCGCCAACCCAGGCAAGATCCCCGCTTACCTGATCGAAGTGCAGTCCGGTTCCTATCTCGACGAAGATGATATCGTCAGGTTCGAGGATATCTACCGGCGGAGCTCGAGCGAATAGTCCGTGGTCCGAGGGCTGCTTTCCCGTCGCGTAACGGGGACATTCTTTTTTTCGCCGGAGTTGGTTTCTAACCTTCGTTGTCGAGAGCGCAAAAGCGGGACGAGATGAGCCAGCCCTTCAGACCTCGCTGCCGCGACCGTTTCCGCTGCTTGCCAGGTTGTGCCAGCGCAATGCTGGTGCCTGTGGGACTCTGAGGAGCCTCAAATGAAAAGTAGCATTGCATTCGCGTCAAAATTCCTGCCTTCCGCCTGGTTGCCGCTTGCCGAACAGGAACGATGGTACGTTGTCCGCACCCGAGCACAGCGTGAACTCCACGCGGCTTGCCAGCTAACGAACCAAGAGTTTCGTGTCTTCGTGCCGCGATATTGGAAAAATCGTCGCCATGCCCGGCGAGTGGAGACGATCTCCGCCCCATTGTTCCCACGTTACATTTTCATCATCCTGGATCGGACGCGCGATCGTTGGCGAAGCATCAATGGCACGTTGGGGGTCGAGCGCTTGCTGATGAGCGCTCGAGAACCGCAGCCGGTCCCTCAAGGACTGGTGGAAGGCCTCATTCTTGCGACCAGTCCCGAGGGCAATGTGCATTTTGACTTTCACCTGAAGCAAGGCCAGACCATCAAGATTACGGCCGGCCCCTTTGCAAATATGGTCGGCGAATTAGAGAAACTGGACGACAACGGGAGAGTGAGAGTCCTCCTGGAGATCATGGGATCCAATGTGCGGGTGGCGCTACCGCAGACGCTCGTGGCGCCGCATTAACAGTGCTTTGAAGCGCAGAACAGGTGACGTACAGTTTGAGCATCTTTTGACCCGGCGGGTGCCTCGAAATGTTCTCCCGATGGCCGAATTGGATCCTAAAATCGCCTTCTCTTCGTCGTGTCGTGATCAGGTATTGGCGGATGCTTCTGCGCCTGCGGCGGGCCACCCTAGCCCGTGCTGTGCTGGTGGTGCGCAAGCTCGACGGCCGCGTCCTCGCGTTGCCGTCGCCATTCGGACGACTGCAGCTTCCGGAGAAGCAGCTCGATGCTTGGATCCCTATAACCACGCAGGTTGAGGAGTGGTCAGATCGGCTGCTTCAAGAGAACTCTACGCCGTCGTTGGTTGCGGTGGATGGAACGCCGGGACCGGATGGCGTTACCTTTCTCTTTAGCGCGATCATTTCATCGGCTCTTGCCAAAGGCGGCGACGAGGTTTGGCTCGATCCCGACGTCGCCGCTTTGACTCTGGGCGGTAAGTACAATCGGCTTCTTCGTCTCTGCGTCGCCGGCGCGCCCTAAGCCCGCCGTCAATCAGCCATAGCCCCCAGGGCCTCAATCTCTGGGGAAATCGAGCGGGCGGTCAGCAAGTGTTCCCCTGCGGAGGTCGCGGAGCCTTGCTGATTCAGAGTCGATCCGAACGGGACCATCGTCAGCGCGTGAGCTCGTGCGGCATTTCGCGAATCGTTTCGATGGCGTGCTCAGCCTCTCGCCCGCCACATCCCAATTCACTATCCTCTCATGCTGACTTCCTGAAGGCTCGTCCACGATCAGGAAGCGCGTGTGTCTCATGAAATCCTTGGTGCGAGCGTACATCTCAATCCAGATGTGAGGCACTAATTCCCAATGTGCCTCCTATCCCCGCGCCTAAGTGGACTCCGATTTGCTCGCAAACGCTAGGGGCGCGACTAAAATGCCCATTGTAGGCCCTAGCCGTCAGCACTAGCCTCCCCGCCCAGCCTCAACCGTCGAAGCACAGCAAGAACTGAAGCGCGCCGAGCGGTCATGAACAGGTACTTCCTTGCGGCCACCCTGACCGTCGCCCTCGTTACTCCCGCGTTAGCGAGAGTGAATAGTAGGGTGGCGCACGTTTTCAAGGATCTCATAACAGGCGTGTGCGAGGTCGAGGAAAGGGAAACCGAAAGCGTGCCCACTGTGGGGTTCAAGGATCTGGGCGGGTACGCATCCCGGGACTTCGCGAAGAAGGCCCTTGCCAATATGCCCGAGTGCTCGAAAGCCCAGCCTGAGGGACCTGAGGGACCAAGAGAGGAACGGGAACTCAAAGCTGCCGAAGAGGAATGTCAGAAGGAAGTGGAGAAGAGCACCGCCTCGTTAAAGGCTCTCTTTTCCGGGAGCACAGATTACTTCGCCTGCATGAAAGCGCGCGGCTACGACGTGAAAAAGTGATCGCAAGTCTTTGATAATCTGTTGGGCAAGAACCAGCGTCGAACCGGCCGTTGCATGTGATCTTATAGTCTCCAGAAGGTCAGCGCCGGTGCGACTCGGTGAGCCGAGCGACGACGCGACGCAGGGGTGTTCGACGAACTCGATGGGTGCGCCCCTTCTCGGAGGGTTGATGGCGCCCCCATTGGCTGGTCCGCCGCTTCGCTTACCGCGTCCATACTCCTTTCCACCCCGCATTCGCGGCTGCGGTTTTCAATTTAGAGCCGCGTTAGCCCCGACCACGCTGCAGAATTGTAACGTCCGCAGGCCCGTCGTCGTGATCAGGTTTAGGAGGAAGGCATTGCAAATATTGGCTGACACCGCCCACGAGGCTGATGTTCATTCTTTCCGTGGTTTTTGCTTTGCTCGTTCACTATGAACAGGTCTCAATCCGCGCTTGGTGACGAGGTGGAGGGCACTTAGCTTAATCCGGTTCCACGGCTCCGGTGGTCAGGAGGGAAATCTAATATGAGACCTGTAATGAAGATGATCCTCGTGTCGATCATTGCTCTCAATCTTGGAGCTCCTTTGGCCGCGCCTGCCTTCGCTGCCGATGCCCGACGACTAAAGCTGATTGCGAGCAAGCCGGCATGAAGTGGAAAAGTTACGCAAATAAATGTGTGCCGAGGGTGATATCATCAACACATCCTCACTCTTCTGCAAGTACGTTCCTCGGCGTGATGGCTATTGCTGCGTTCTCCTGAATCGTGTCGCCGAAGCGCCCGTCATAGAAGAGCTTGAGCGACGGACCCCCACGTCCAATACCTCCATCTGCGCATGCTGGTAGAGCGACACGCTAAATCACTTCACCCTGCTCGGCCCCCTGTAAGGCCCCGCCCCCTCGCTGCACCGCGCGCGAGGACGGGTCGATCTGCGTGCAATCGCTCTCCGCTTCTTCAGAAGCGACCGGCGGCTTCTTTTTGCCGAAGGCGAGATCGAACAGGGCTAGGACGATCATCGAACCTGTGACCGCCGCTGATGCCGCGAGTAGGGGAAAGATTGTGCTGAACAGCGCGTTGAAGATCGTCATAAGTCCTAACGACTTCCGTTCCCGCAAGTGATCGCAGCTCGGAAATTTAAAATTTATTTAACTTGCAAGGACCACCCTTCCAATGTCCTCAGACCGCGCGGGGGGGGTAAGCCATGACGACCATTTGGGCATGGTGTTTGGTTTTCGTGATCAGCGGGCAACAGCCCATCGTACAATTCGACTATAAGACCGAGGCCGATTGCGACGCGTCGAGAATAGCGGTCAAGGCGCAGCAACCCGACACGCAATCGCAATCCTGGTGTGTCCCAATCGTCAAGCCTGACAAGCTCAATAGCCAGAAGGCCAATAAGCGAAAGTTGGTGCGGAAGGCTAAGCGGCGTTCATCGCCGCGTTTGGCCAGTCGATAGGCAAATTTGCCCACTGGCTAATTGAAAGCGTCGGCTTCGGCCGGCGCCTGAGGGCGGTGACAATTGCGGGCCGATGTGTACGACAGACTGGTGCCACCGATAACGGGCTCTAGACAGGCGACGCGGTTCACAGCGGCACGATCAACGCCGGTTCTCACTACGCCGAATGAACGGTGGAAGTTGGCTTTTACCAGCCTTCACGCTTGCATTGTTTTGGGTGCCTACACGTAAAACCGCTAAATCGCGCAGCGCCGGAGTGACATTTCTGCACCATTGCCTTCGGGGCTTCTTTCGTGCGGCCATTGCACCGCCATCGTTTGACGACGGAAGAGTGGAGTTTTCCGATACTGCGCGCGACGCGCAACTACTCTAGGACGATCCGGCTGGCTTGCTTTGATTGCGAAATAGCCATTTGAACGGATGACGTTCGACGGGCTTGGCCTGAGGTGGGTGTTTGTACTGAGCCTTTGCGCGATAGGTCGATTTCTTGTTGCTATAGGCGTGCTTCTTATTGCTAGGCTTTGCGCTCTGTGCGCCCACGGGTTTTGACGGGCCTTCGGCTTTTGGGGCGCCCTCTGTTTTCGGGGCAGCCTCTACCTTTGGGGCCACCGCTTTCGAGGCGCAAACATTGACCCCATCATCCCAGTGCATTCCAGCTTTGTCGCAATCAGCTCTGGTTAGTGGCTGGCTCGAGGTGTCGGCTGCGAACGCTGGCGAAGCCAAGAGCATAGCGACCCCATCATTGACCCTAAGACCTTCATAGATTTGCTCCCTCGAGGTGTATTCGGAAGACCAAGCTTTGACATGTTGTCGATAAGACCGCCAGTTCCCACCTGCATCCGGCGTGAGATTGGTGTATAGGTGACCCTGCGGCCTTAGCCACGGGAGTCTAGATACCAGATCACTAGATTCCTTCGCACGCGAACACAAAATCCCCAGATACCGAGCGCCTCACGTTGAAGCTTGGCGGCGATTGTCGCTGCGTCGGGATCTTGTTTTGCCGCAAGCGCTAGCTCAATCCAACCACTAGGCCCGACCAAGCTAAAGTGTGAGGACCACTGGCATTTCGGATGGCGATAAAAAGTCGGCCTCCTGCTTCCCAAGGACTGCTATCATGAAACCGACCCCAGAGATTGTTTGGGGAATATCGTCCTATGCATGAGGTCCGCGATGACGGTAGAACCCCCGCCCGACTTTAGAGAAGAATTCGATATCGTCCGCATTGATCCCCTCTTTCTGGAGAGGCAGCGCAATCGTTACGCAAGTCGGGGTGTGGCCTTTCTGGTCATATTGAACGGCATCGCCGCCCTCGTGCTGCTGGCCAACTTCGCCCGCCTCAGTCCGCAAATCGAAAATGCTCCTACACTGGCCGCCGCAATGGTGGTGTTCGGCGCAGGCGTAGCCGCGGCGCTCGCAAGCATGTTCTTTGCGTACCTCCGCCGCACCCTCAGAATTGAAGCGCCAGAACGCGCTCCGTTACGGCCACTTGGGTGGTGGCTTGCGGTCCTCGCCGCTGTCGCCAGTACGGCATGCTTTTTAGTGGGGCTGAGGATGGTCGGCAAAGCCGTAGCGCCGGCGCTTGTGAGCGCGGCGACTTCGCCAAAATCCCCGTTGATGGGAGAGCCTGGTCCGCAGGGTCTGCCTGGCCCAGCCGGGCCTCAGGGACAGAAGGGAGAGAAAGGCGACCCGGGCGAGAAAGGTGCAAAAGGCGACTCGGGAGAAAAAGGCGAGAGGGGAGAAGCGGGCCCGTCAGGACCGCCCGGTCCTCCTGGTCCTGCCAATGCAACACAGCCCGCTGCTCCGCAGGAGCAGACCCGGCCACAAGAACCACCACCCGGCCCGTAGGCGCGGGTTTGGCCGATCAATTCGGCGAGAGATTGTTATTCGGGCCATCCCCCGCCTCGTTATCTCGGGCGCGTCTATCGCCGGCCTTACCCGCTTGCGCGCGTTCAGCGATAGTGTATGCGCCTCAAAATGCGCCTCAAAAACAGCTTAGGCCGCAACAAACCTCTGGTCAGGACAAGTTCTGCTCCTTGCACAAAACTGACCATCGCGGCCGGCTGCCACGTCAGCAACTGAACCACGCGTCAGCCTCTAGTTGGGATATGGATCGTGATTTAGTCCGCCGTTTAAAGGTTCGGGCGGGAAGTCAAAATGCGGTCCGAAATCCTCAGGCGGCGGTGGCATTTTGGCAGGACCCCACACATCTCGCAGCGTCAGGGAATAACCGCCGCGACCCCTAGTTGGAGTTCTGTGCGCAGCATGAGCACCAGCATGCCTTGCCCCATGCCGCATCCCGGCCTGGGCGCCGTCCATCGGTGCAGCTAAAGCGGTAAGAAGAGGGCCCAAGCGCCCCAAGCGCGAGGGCCAAGCTCACGAGTTTCATATTGGCCCTTCCAAAGAAAAGTCTAACACGAAGCGGAAATTCTCCGCCAGATGACCGCCTCCGGCACTCAGCGGACTAACTCGATGAGACCCTGCAACGTCAGCAACTGACCCAAAGCGGACGATCGCCTGTGTTCCTTTTGAGTTCCCAAGAGTGTTTCAGACCCTCAAGACTGCGCGGCAAAATTGAACGTCTTAATTCCGACGGCCAAGGCCGTCTTCTGCTCCGCCCGGAGACTCACAAATAAACCATTGTGCCGGGAACACGCTTTCCCGAGCAGAGTTTATTTTTCCGAGGACCTGCCGGATCTGCGTCCGCCAAAGATCGTGTTGTGGCATCCGATTCCCCCCGCTCTCAGCCGCCAACGCCCCTGTTTAAGCGGAGGGGGGTTTTATCAATCGACGAAGGCCCAGGCGCGCCAGTGCTGTTGATCGCTCAGCTCCTAGTTTTATTGGTCATGGCGAACGGAACGCCCATAGTTGCCGCATGGATTCTAGGGAAAGCGCTCGCGTCTCCGTTGGACAGCGGTACTGTGCTTGCGGATGGTATGCGGCTGCTTGGAGCGTCGAAAACCTCACGAGGCATCGTGCTCTCGATACTGGTTACCTCTGTCTCTGCCCCCCTCGTTGGGCTTGATTGGTCTCCAGCTTCTTGAAGCGAAGAATGCGCCTACCATCGAGCAGCAGGGGCCACCGGCCTCGATCAGATTCCGGAATCTCTGATCCCGCTGATAGCCTGCAAAATGTTGTTGCCTTTGACCGGTCTCGATATAGCCACCGCAACGGTTATCTTTCTTATCGGCGAGCTTGCTGTCTCTCCCATTCTGTTCAAATTGCACATTCGAGATCGTCCTTTTTGATCAAAACCGGCGCTGTGGTCGCCGGTCCTGTCCCGATGAGGTTCTTTAGCGGTCAATGGGCGATATCAAAAAGGCCAACAAGGTTCTGGAAGGCGAAACTTGGTCTCAGTTTTGGAGTCAGTGCAGCAAAGACTTCGGGGCCAAGAACGGTGGCGACACGGGGACAGCGGAAAAGGCTGCATCTGAGAACACGTTCAAGGCAAAAAAGCTGGCAGCCACCGCATCGGCGGAGGACGACTCGCCAAGCTCCGCCAGCAGAAGAAGGATTGTGATGCGAAGTGGGACGCCACAACTCAAAGACCGGCGCCCATGCCTGGCATGATTATTTCCAGTTCATGTCCAGGTGCATGTGACCACACGTAAAAACTGGAGGCCGGCGAACGCACGGGACGGAATCCGAGTCGGTTCCTCGGAAGGCGACCAAAAAGGGGTGGCTAAGCTGCTAGATACGGCGTGATCCGTGCGGCTCGGAAAGACCCCAATGGCTAGCACCCCTTGCCGGCATGCCTGCGAAAGAGCTATTGGCCGAGCTTGATCCTCGCTTCGGCGAGAGATGTGCGTAGCGTAGTAGCGAAGGAGCAATTGGTAGTTAATTTCCCGGCCAATCGAAAATTGAACACATTCCCGAGGATCATCCCCGCCCCAGCGGCGGCAATCACGAGCCAAATGCGGCGATCACGTCGCTCACCGGGCAGAGGCAGTCCCATGCTTTCCAGAGCGCGATGATGCCACCTACCGTCCAGCTCGTAATATATCGAAAGCATGTGTGGTTCCTGCTCGTAGAGCTAATCTGGCTCCTTGTCGCCGCTTACGGGCAGGCGATAGCCGCTGCCTCTCCCTGCGTCCCACGCGCGTTCGAGGGATCGAACTACACCGTCTGCACATTCGACCTTCGCGCTTATTCGCTGCGCCTGTTCTGGAAGGATGAAAGTGCGCAGCCCTATGGCGGTTTTGACCGCTTGCCTCGCACATTCAACGGGGCCCCGATAGCGTTCGCTATGAATGCCGGGATGTACGAAACCGACCTGTCTCCGGTCGGGCTTTACATCGAGAATGGGAAAACGCTCAAGCGGGCTAACACTGCAAATGGGCCCGGCAACTTCCATCTCAAGCCGAATGGCATTTTTTATGTCAGCGGCCAAGAGGCCGGTGTCCTCACCACGGAGCGCTTTCTTTCCCAAAAGCCACGGGCAGAGTTCGCGACGCAGTCTGGCCCCATGCTAGTCATAAACGGCAAAATTCATCCGAAAATTCTTCCCGGTAGCGACTCACGAAAAATTCGAGACGGTGTGGGCCTGCGCGACGCTCATACGGTCGTGTTTGCGATCTCTGAAGGCGCGGTCACCTTCTGGGAATTTGCGCACTTGTTCCGGGACGGCCTCGGCTCAGCCAACGCGCTGTTTCTAGACGGCAGCATATCGGGTCTTTATGCGCCCGCGCTCCGTCGATCCGACACGCTCTATCCGATGGGACCCATCATCGCGGCGTTCCAGCGAAAATGACGAGACTAGCGATTCGCCGGACCCCGAAAAACCGCCTGGTCTTCGCACGAGACTTCGAGCGATGGTGCGCCGGTCGCTCAGTTCTTGTCGAGCTGTCGCTCGCAGATCGACCCGCTTATTGTTGACAGCTCGCCATAGCCAAGTTCACGCGTCACTAGCGCACATATCGAAGCAAATTTTTCTGCTTTTGGGCATAGAGCACTTCGAGTTTCGTCATGGCTTTCCTTCCCGTTCCGTGACAGAAGACCTCCGCCACCGCTTGTCCCGACTCAGTTAGCGATCAGAGTTCCATCAAACGATCTTGACCCGACGTCCGTATCGGCCGCGTCGAACCTAATCTCGGGGCTTTCGCATGCGCACCTTCGGCACGCTCCTCCT